>Ga0268250_10001427_pt1 | contig 10469 bp, 16 predicted proteins | sample AgamicAsSfe_FD_200448 | JGI IMG/M metagenome (GOLD analysis project Ga0268250, IMG submission 200448) | Agave microbial communities from Guanajuato, Mexico - As.Sf.e (v2) (version 2) | ecosystem: Host-associated > Plants > Phyllosphere > Phylloplane/Leaf | place: Guanajuato, Mexico | collected... | reverse complement strand
CCATGGAGAGGAGCGGAAGGCGGAGGGGGTTTTGTAGGCGCCGTGGCCGGAGATGGCGGTGTAGAGTACGTCGGTGAAGGGGTTGTAGACGACGCCGACACATGGGCGCCGAGAAACGGTGAAGCCGAGGGAGATGCAGGCGTAGGGGAAGGAGTGGACGAAGTTGGTCGTGCCGTCGATCTGCGAGATGGGGACGTGGCCTATCTTAGTGGTCACGCGGTACTGTATCCTTGTGTTCTCTGAGGGAGGCAGTGGGATGGGGAAGGAGGTGTCCTTGGGTGTGCTTTGCTTCTCGTCGGGAGACTTACAGGGTCAACGATGAAGGTCGGTGCATCGGTTAGGGGAATGCCGGGGCGATAGGTTTCTTCGCCGATGAATCTGGTAAGGGAGTTGTTAGGATTAACATCTCAGAGAGTCGACCCGATCTGGCCGGCAAAGTCGTGCAGTAGGATACAATAGGATCAAGACTGGCATGCAGTATAACATACTCGTAATCAGGATACTTCTCCCTCAACGTCGAGGACACCATGTCCTCGACCGCCTTGTCCGTTTCCGTGACAAGGTCAGCAGCTGATATGTTGAGCTGATGCGTTAGCCCGCTTCCTGGGTGCATGTCTTTCACAATATTTTTACTCCAACAGAATCATAGTTGGCAGGCCATTGACACAACACAATCCCAAACTTGAGAACACAGACACCTCATGCACGCACAATTCTTCTTTATCCCAGAACCACCCGTGCTGGGATGAGCCGATGTGATCATCTCTCCAGCTTTGCGTGCAATGCTTATCAGCGTGTCTTGCACCTCTTGGAGGTTTGGAGAGGCCATAGTGACGATTGCTTGTCTGTCGGTATACGAAATCCAGGACTCGAGTGTGAGTGAGGTTACTAGTGTGCTCTTCTCAGGGAACTCTTGTAATGCGAGTATAGTAGTGTAAGACTCCACGTGGGCATGTTGCACGATAGGGGGTGGCGTATGCTCGAGCAACAGCACTCTCCGTCGCCTGTCGAACGCATCATACAACCGATAGTGTATTGCGTACAAGCATTGGGAACTACAGCGTCTTCACAGTGTCCTACATGACAGGCCTACCACATTGCCAGTTCACGGCGCATCGTTGTTCTTTGTGTCATATCATACATTGAAGGTATCGTATTACATGGAGCGGAGCTCGAGATCTACGGGAAGACCTCTGTCCTCACAATAACTAGTATCTATTGACCAGCAGCCTAGTTACCGTGATTCGGTCCTCCAGAGTGGTGATAAGGTCCTCGTCCCTCACGCTCCTTGTGCACCTGGCCTGCGGCGCCCCTCAGCGCATCATCGTGCTTCGTGGTACTGCCATCACTCTTCGTCTTGGGTGCTCCTTGACCCGGATCCTGCGGGTTCAGAATCTCCTCCTGCGCCGACGCCGACCCTGGAGCCGCTCCACCAGTCAGGGAACTCGACTCTGTAAGCTTGGCGTGGGTGACCGACATGTCTTTGAGACCAGGCAGGCCTGTCAACAGATGCACGTTATCTTTCAGTGCAGGCTTCGCAGCATTTGTCTTGTGTGCCTCGATACTCTCCCAGCCGACCAAAGCTACGTATACCTTGCACTCGGCGCCGGCTTTTGCGTTGTGGACCTTCTCCTCGGCAAACCCGCCGGCGCTGCCTTTGTATTCGGGGACGTCTTTCATGGCATCTTCCATGATGGTGATGAATTTCTTGATTGGCTCTTCGATGGCGGAGTTCTCGGTCGAGGGGTCGATGTAAAACACGATAGTCTCAGTGATTGGACTGTTGGTATCGGAGAGGACGTGCGAGGCGGGATGAGGTGAGAAGGGGACGTGGAAGAGGGTTGGTGGGCCGGACATGATGGAGCCGAGGTTTTGGAGGAAGGGGCGGTAGTCACTGAGAGCGTCAGTATAGGCGTCCTCCGAGAAGAGGGGAGTAGGACACTCACTCTGAAGCCATGAACTTCTTGTGGTCATCCACGCTGTCCCAGTCGAGGAACCAACGCATAAGGCTGAGGTCCTCCTCTTCAACGCCGAAGTATACACGCTGGCATCCCGGCTGGCCACTCACTGTGGCGAGGGCGTCCTGGACGATACGACCTTCTGGTGTGCTGGGATCTCTGACATTTGAGCCTGCCTTAACAGGCATGAGCGCAACCTCCGTTATTCCGCTAGACATCGTGGGCGTCTTATATGTGTAGAAACAGTATAGGTGTAGATGGTACTGTGGGAATATGGATGTATGTAGAGCTGCCGAGTCTCTGACAATGTGTTTCGCCGTGGTGACGTCTTCGAAAATGCATTCGGGAGAATGAGGGGCGGCTTGCCCCACCATACACCTGTGTAAGCATTGGAACTTTTCAATCCTCCCATTGGCATGCGACCAGTATGTTGCGACATCAGTCCTGCTCCGCAAGTCAGCAGACAACCACCGGGGGTTTCCGTGTGGTTATAAGTATCGTAAGTAAGATAATCTATCGGGGAATGGACGTCGATCAGGTAAGCTGACAGCACTCCTTCTTGGAGTCTTCAAGGTATGGTCTGTGAGTTGTGCCAGGAATGGCAACGAGATCGGGCATTGTATTCTCACAGGATACATGTCTAAAAGGTTCCCAACGAGTGCCGTGGATTGCTACTTAGCCTCACGGACTGGTACAGTACTGTACGTGCATAGCGGGTAGATGGTCCTCCAGCAATGTGATCTGTACATGGCTAGAGAGATTCGAAAGCAGACACGCGTACGAGATACCAAAGACACTAATGCTTCTAGCCATGTCAGCAGGACAACGTAAGCTTGAGTCTGGTGATCACAGCCACACAAGCTGTCCCGCCTTCGCTCCTCGAAAGTCGCATCACATCATGACAGAAAGCACACCCAGTCGGCCACCCATGTCTTCACCATCGCCACCAATCCAGCCAACCACAAGTGTGACTCTCAGCCCCATCATCCTTCGTTCCAGATACCGCAGCAGCTCGCTGCTACTGGCACTCAGTTCAGCTGCATTTCTCCCGAGAAGCTGCTCCCAAGCGTAATCAGACCAGATCAGCTTGCCAGATTGGCAGCTGGCTGTCTCATCAATGAGCTGACCAACAAGCTTCGGATTCGGCCGGAGGAGGGACTTTCGTGAGCATTGCTTGCATACTGCTGAGGTCACATTCGAGTACAAGGGCACGCCGCAACACTCTGTGCACATGAGCGTGCCACGAGTGAAGAGGGTGAAGATGTTCATTTCCATGATGATCACGCTGATGAAGCCAGTGAAGGTATCATAGGGTCGCTCTCGTATGCTGTAGTACATTGGGTCAGAATGCAGTCATCAAAGTTGACTAATTCCATGCTTACTTCTCGTCCAAGTCCGCAAAAGTGTATAGAATGCGTTCGGGATTTGTCAAAGTTGCTCGAAGATCGAACACTTCACGAGGTCAGCCATGTTCGGTGTGGCGTTCTTGCATGTTCTGGCTGACCTCCTTTTGGAAACGGCGGATTGACATGATCTCTCTTCGTCAATGATTGCGCATATCTTCTCACATAGTCTGCGTCTGGAATGTTCGGATCAATATCGACATATGTAGTCGCCACCAATGCGATTGTTGTAGTACGGTCAGGACGTAGTGAAGGATTGGTGATGAGGAGCATTGTCGAAGAAGGCTGCCACGGATCAACAGAACCCAAAGTCGCGCCCCAGAGTGTGAGAGATGCGTCGGCAGTGTCGTCGAAAACGCCAATGTTCACGAGCTCTGAAACGCCATCACCCTTCTTGCGTCTTACTGTTATATGTTGTCAGAAGTCTTTCACTGTCCGAATTTGCATGACTTACTAGACTTCTTCGGACCAATACTTTTAACACAGACTAATATCCTCACGTCGGGCTTCTCATGGTCTCCGTTGATGTAGTCCTTGAGAGTGACAAGATTCGAAAGTTGATGAGCTTCCTCATATCCAAGTGGTGACTTACACTGCTTGCCATCGTCAACTTTGTCAAGAACCATAAAGTGGCAACTGCGATCTCTTTCTGGAAACACGTTGACCAGCAAGGGTGCAGTCGAGACAGATAGATCTCCATTCATGCCGTCCGAAATGTGCGGAGTCCAGATTCTGACCAGATGACCAAGTCGAAGGTTGTAGTCACGCTCAGCGTACCATAGTCGAACCTTGAGACTTGTGTCAGTGAGCCGAAGCCGAGCTTTACATCACTTCTCACCGTGAGCGCTCCAGTGTCATCCTTGACAATCATCTTGATGCAGCCTCTGGCAGCTTTCGGCATCTTGCTCGGAGTGCTTAAATCATAGAAGTTTGCGATCCTTCCAACAAGTAATACGCATTGTGGTCCAGGAATGAGTGCCTCGATATCGACTTCTCTGTAGTCAACTTCCGGGACCCATGATCCTGCTGATATTGGGCGACTTGGGGATGAGGAATGAAGGCTGCCACCTTTCGTGGGCGACGATGACCTGGCTGGAGATGAATCAGATCGTTTAGAAGGTGAAGAGCTTTTTGAAAAGTAAGATTGTATTGAGGGAGGTCCCATTATATTTGTGCATATATTGAATATATAATGATGTTATGGGTGATGATGATGGTAGTGTGTAGTAATGAGGTAGCGAGAATCATGAAGCGAGGTTGGGCAGACTAGTCAATGGCCAGTTTCAGCCTGACCTGAAACGCCAAGACTTTCGCGAAGGTATATTCGTCATTTCAATCACAGAGAATCGACTGTGACATCTTCACACAATCGCATAGTTTTGCTTTGATGTTGAAAACTCCTTCTTACACGGCTTGTGCAGTATATCCGCACGATTATACGAGTAACGCAGCGAACATTGTCGCCGTCTGGTTTGAAACTCTGAGATACCTACCACTCCGGAGTCTTTGTACGCAAGCCTGCTGCCCAAGCACGGAACAGTGTCCAGACTACCTTGCTACGGTGCTATTCCCTATCTGACACGATGCTGCAATGGAGAAGCAATCGTCCGTGCCTTTCCGCAGGCTTTGTTGTGGTTGCCAAGACGTCTCACCACCGAGACCATCACCTATGAGGCAAGATGTTCGCACTTGAAGCTAGGTGTCAAGCGCTTATCATGGTCAATAGTCCAGGTGCTGCCGTTAGGAACAGCTCCGTTGAGCAGCTTCAGTGGCGTTACATTCTTCGTCCAATCCATCATGATGCAATCATACCTACCGTGCTGTCGACCAGAGCAGCAGACCGAACGCCATTATGGAGAACAAAATCAATACCACCCACAGGAGAGGGGCCAAGGCATCTCATGAAGCGTGGTGTGATGGTCTCTAACACGCTCCTCGGCTGTTTATCAAGCGCATACCTGTCACCCCGCATAATTGGCGTCGAGTAAGACATATCGTGGAGAGTGCCGTGAATGTTCTGTATGAGCTTGAAAGGATGTGGTCCATGTAGACAGGTATGTCAGGAAGTGACTGGGCAAGTTGTTTGAAATATACTGCTAAGGTTATGACTGTCACGATCCCCTCTGCGAGCAACAAGTCCTCGCTGTCCAGGGGGATTAAGAACATGTTGTGCATTGCCTATTCTCGAGGGCTCGCCTCGACGACTTTGGTCTCCCTCACTCGATGGCCTACGATACTCTTGATGATATGATCCATCTTGTTCTTGATATGTCAAAGACGATTTGTTTTCAGTATCGATCGAGCGAGAGATCCACTCGAGTACTGTACGCATCCAAGATTTGCCCAGTATGATGACGGACGTCGAGACTGTCGATCGTGCTTCTCTCGGACTTGCCGAGCCAGTATAGAACACTCCGCGGTGTTACTCAAGCCACAATATCGCGCCTCACAAAAGTACCGGACATGGAAAAGTTACGAAGCTGACAAAAGAAAGCTCCCTTCTCATCATCGTAGATGCATTTTGCATTGATCGAGGGCACGAGTGGGAACGCACACATACACTGACGACGCTTTTCCAGCACTCACACGACACTATGTGGACTTGACAAAGACTATTGTTTTCTCGTCACTATGGGGATCGCGCAGGATTCGATGTGCTGCCGTTTGAGGCTCGCGTGCCTCAGGTGCCTGTCGATGATCGCGTGTTTGGAGGGGACCCGTGGAGAGTGCCGGAGCAAGGGAACTTGTGAAAGCTCGTGCTGTGGGGCGATCAGGCGTTTTCTATCTTCAGCGTTACTGCTTCCGTGAACGTCAAACACAGTCGGCCAGAGTCCATGTGGCCGCTAGGACAAGCTGCGTGGCTCAGATGCTTTCCAGAAAACCTGGCGTCACTTGTTCCAACTTTCCATGCCACAGAGCAATGAAAGGTGCGGCTACAGCTGCCGCCTACCGAAGGGAGGGACCGAAAGGATCCCGGAAGGACAGTATGGGACAATCGTGATTGGAACAGATGGTTTGGGACTTATACACACGGCGTTGCTGGCCTATGCGTCTATTTGCGCCTGCTGTCATGGCGGTCTCATGATCAAAGTCAAAGTACCAGGACCACATACACATTCGTCTGGTTGGAGTGTAGACTGTATAGGGGTTGAACTGAGAGTCAGGGTTAAAAGCTCTCTCGTAACACCGAGGACGAGAAGCATGGACGATGCCCAGGAATCGCGCACCGTGGCACGTTAGTTGAAACGACACATACTTTCTCGGTGTATAGCTATGTCAAGTACCGCATACCCATAATCATGCCCAGTGCAGTGCCCGTTTGCCTTGTGACCAGGAGTAGAAAGATACTTGCCTGCCTGGCCTTACTCATTTCATCTTGTTAATCCCTGCCATTCTTGAATCATCCACCTTTCCCCTGCTTAGCACGCCTGCTAGAACTACAAGCTCGACCTTACCTAGATCTTTTTGGTTACCCCCAAGGATCAGATTCCGATGGCGGCTGTTCTGGCTCCAACACCAGCGAGTATGCCGTACGATATGATGCCTCAAGATCATCTGCCCATCCCCGGCGTGTATAATCAGTCTACAAAGGCGCGGTAAGTCTTCTTCACGCTGTCTGTCTTTCATTGCCAAAAGTCTACGTCCTAACACAAAACGTAGAATGCCACCGCCTGGCATCGTAGAAGCGTTGTTAAAGCTAAACATCATGGCACAAGAAATGTCGTCGGACAAGGACGAATCAAGCTCAAACGACTCGCAAGATTCCGCCAGCTCCTACTTCTCGCACAGCTCCTCTGCACATTCTCAACATTCTCGAGCGTCAAGCGCGACCAGCTACAGTAGTTACGATAATCAGCCCAAGGCATTAAGAAGCTTAAGAGACTCGGCGACCATTACTTCTCGCCGGACTTCGAGCCTTTTGTCCGCGCCGCGGACATCGTGGTACCAAAACGTCTTTCGCAAGCTACCGGCAGAGGTGGTAGGGTGTATAGTGTCACATCTAGAGATTGCGCATATGGAAGAGAAAGGTACACCACAAAGCTTCGTGAAAGACCTTCACAGTCTATCCTTGACAAGCCGAGTCTGGGACAGACATGTCAGGCAGCATTTGTATGTTTACTATGTGTTTACAGGACGGACCGCAGTTCTGATACCACAACAGATACCACACGCTATACATCCGCTTCTCGGAAATGCTACCACCGTCGAAGAAGCTCTTCTCCAAGCCGAAAACAAGACTGAAGTCGCTGCGGCGAACACTGAGGGAACGTCCAGTATTGGCACGTTATGTCAAGCATATTCAAGTGCTTGATTTCTCGCGTGAAGTCGTAGTCGGACCAGATGCTTCGATGGAGATCAGGAATCTGCTAGCATCTATAGTCATGGCATGTCCAAGTCTGGAGAGGCTCAATGGTCTATACCCACCACATTTCCACGATCACGATCGTCTATCTCACGCATTGTCAACAAGAAGATCTTTGAAGGAGAAGCTCTGGGTCATAGGACCAAACCATCTCAGTGCAGCTACAGGCCGTGTGGAACATCTCAACGCATATCAGATTGATAGCTTCATCCAAGCACACTCATCTTGGTCAGCACTCGAAACGTTAGTACTCAACTGTGCACAGAACGGAGTCCTCGACCACCCTCAAATGTTCGCTGCAACACTACAATACCTACCATCCCTCAAGAACCTCCACATCGCCAACTTCTCCACCTACGACTTCAACGACAACATGTTGTCCTTTCTCCCTTCCACACTCACCTCCCTCCGCCTAGAAGCCCTTCCCGGCATCTCCGAGGAAGGTCTTCTCCATCACATCACAAATACTCTCCCCCTCGGCGACCGGGCCAACCTCACCTCCCTCGCCCTCATCGACATGAACCTCCACTTCCTCTCCAGCATCTCCTCCATCCTCGGCCACCTCTACGCCCTCCGTCGCCTGACCATCGTCACCTCCTCCCTCGACCCACCCTCCGGCATCTCCATAAGCGACATCTGGGCCCCCTTCCTCGCCTCCCGCAGTCTCACTCAACTCCACTGGGAAATAAATCCCTGGATAAACTCACCCTCCCCGGACTTTGCACACTACATCCTCGCCGAATCCATCCTCGCCGGCGGCTTCCCGGCTCTTCAACGTCTCCGCGCCCCGTCAGACCCCCGCGGCATCCTACAAGGCGCATGTCGACCTATCGCCCCCCCAGCAAAGTTCAGCCGCTCTCCCGACGGCGCAATCGTCGAGCGCGAACCCGCCAAATGCCACGGCTGCGCCTCCAACGCAGCGTGTATGCCCTCCTCGCGGGCGCACGCCCGTGAAGCAGCGTACAACCGTGCGCACACTGCGCTGTTCCCTGCGCGGCGGGTTGGTCACAACGATGTCTGTCACTACAGCGTCATCGAGGGTGAGGCGGAGCCTTTCATTAGAATTGTGGCGACGGATGAGGAGGGGATGTTGATTGAGGCGTATGATACGCCGAAGTTTGCGGGCAACGTGGGACCAGGGGCGCCGGTGTATTGGATGGAAAGTGACGTGGAGGGATGTGATGCTATGTTGGCGACGGCGGAGGATGTGGTGTTGAGGGAGGCGCCGAGATTTGGGGAGGGTGGAAGTGGCGTTGAGGAGATGGCACTGAAGTGGAGGGGTGTCGGGATGAAGAGCCTGTTTTGATTGTGTGGCCGCAAGGGAAGCTGCTTGAGTGGGCCGATTGAGTTCATTTGATTGACGAATTTGGGACGTCAAGTCAACAGAGTCACCGCACCACTGGACGAAGTAACGACATTGTACATATATATAATGCTAATAAATCTACACAACGTTCATATTCAGATCATCAGCATACCACGAGTACATTGTATTGTTATTATAATTCCTAATAGCTATCGACCACTACTATGATACCGCTATCGAGTATTTTGACACCGCCGGCTTCGACTCGACGATTGTGTGACCACTCTCCAACGCCAACCCTACTTGTCAGCAGGATCCAGAGGCTTCTGCTGTGACTCCAATCCCTTTCTCTTCTCCGCATCACTCTTGTTAGGATCCTGCTTGGCGGGATCACCTCCAGCCTCGCTCTGTCCAGCACCGTCGCTCTAGTGAATTACAACTTGTTAGCACAGATTCTCTCGCCTTTCGTCAACGCTTACTCCCCGACTGGTCGCGCTATTGCAAAGGGAAAGCTCAACTCACCACATTATCGCCCGACACCGGCTTCGCGGCACTACCTCCGAGTTCAGTCGTAGAAGGGTCGTCAAGAGCACGAGAGGACTTGATGCCGCCCTCATTGGCAGAGTCGCTGGGAGGAGATTGTTTGGGGTTCTTGGGGTCGGGGGACTGGCTTGTTTGGGCGAAGCGGAAGGTGGTGGTTGAGAAAGTGCCTGAAGTATAATTTGTTAGTACTGAAGGAGGAGAGGTGTGTTTGGACGGAATGACAAGTGGCGTGTTGCTGTGGCTAGTGGACGTACGTGCTGGGCGGATGACGGTGCTTCTGGCGTTGACGCTGGCGAAGCGTGTGGTTAGGCGGAGGATGGAAGGCATGATGAGTTTTGGTCTTGCGATGCTTGTAGATAGCTACATGTATTATATGCGTTATGATCAGAAAAATGAAGCTGAGCTGAGCAATAGGATGCTCCCGGAGCAGCATCAGTGATGTAATGAAGTGGAGAGCCAATGAGTCGGTCCGACATAGCTGCTTCTTGGCGCGGCTCCCTTGCTGAACACGTCGAGCTGTTTTGGTGTTGTGAGTCCCTTGACACTCTGTACTTCTCGAATCACTCATTCATACAAGACCGCGCTTACAGGCTTACCCAACGCAATGTCGACACTAAGCAAGAATGCCTCCTCAGGCGACAAGTACACTGTCCTCCTTCCCACATACAACGAGCGCAAGAACCTCCCCATCATAACATGGCTCCTCGCCAAGACGTTTAACGAAAAGTACACCTCCCATGTCATCCCTCCATGCACATCCCTCACACTCTCACCCAATACTCACTGATCTCCCTTCCCTCCCTCACAGCAACATCGACTGGGAACTCATCATCATCGACGACGCCTCCCCCGACGGCACCCAAACAATCGCAAAACAACTAATGTCCCTCTACAAC
>Ga0268250_10001426_pt1 | contig 10477 bp, 8 predicted proteins | sample AgamicAsSfe_FD_200448 | JGI IMG/M metagenome (GOLD analysis project Ga0268250, IMG submission 200448) | Agave microbial communities from Guanajuato, Mexico - As.Sf.e (v2) (version 2) | ecosystem: Host-associated > Plants > Phyllosphere > Phylloplane/Leaf | place: Guanajuato, Mexico | collected... | reverse complement strand
GCCACTGCTGAGGGCAGCACCTATGGCGCATACTTCACCGCCCGTCTCTTTGACATGTCCAAGCCAAAAGAAGGTAACGAGAACACCGATCTTGAGGAAGCGGTGCCCCAAATTTGGTCAATGGTTGTACTCTTTTTCAGAAGCAAAAAGGTGAAGTTGTCGCAATGGCGATTGTTCTGCGAAGAGTGGTTCCTCCTGATCCAGAACTGCCTTAACAGCAAGAACCTTACTGTCAAGTTTCGAGCCACATGCGCCTGGAATCGCCTGGTCTATGTCGCCATGCCAGATCGCGAAATGCTAGACAAGATGGAAGGATGGGATCATACACTACGAGTCCCCTTCCTACACATACTCCACACTAACAAAGGTCGAGACAAGAAGAGCAAGGAGGTTCGTCACATTGCACTCTCTGGCTATTGCAATCTGCTACATTACTCTCTACGACCCTCTCAGCCCTGGCAGGACCTCGACTATTTCTGGGATGTCTACGTCAAGGAAGTTCTCCTCAAGCTACTTTTGTCCGGTGGAAGGGATGCCAGCCTAGCCTGTCGGGTACTCAAGGCTCTTTTCGATGGCAGATCGACAGTCTGGGATGAGGAGGTGGTCAATAAGGCTCCCATATTGCCCGAGGCTTTGCCTCGACTGGATCCCAAGTGGGTACGTTCCAGAGCTTATAAAGTGCTGGATTTGCTGGGTCCTTTCCTCGAGCTATCATTAGCTCAAACAGGAGATGGACGTGGCATCGACGCTACACCCTGGCGTGAATTCTTGACTGCTGTCTCTAGTGCTGGCAGTCACGAAGTACTAAGATCACAAGAGTTGAAGGAGTGTTTAGCCGAGCTGATGAACTTCTTTGGTCGTCTATGGGCAAAGGCTCCTAAGACTGATAACCACCTCGACACGCCCTGGATCTCGCGGTTCACATCACTTGTGCAATGCTCCATCGAGGTGATTGGACCTTTGCCATTCAGCGAGGAAACCCTAGCTCGTAACGAATCTAGAAGTCTTGAGGCTGCACCGACTCCATCTAATCGCACGTCAAAACATCATGCCAGGCTCCAGTCACCTGCTGTCTTTTTGTTCGACTTGTTTGCCCAACCACCACTTGCAGTCAGCACAAATACAGCTTACTCCGATGCTGCAAGAGAATTGCTGCATCATATTTGCCAGGGTAGAAATTCGCGCAAGGAACGACTGGAACTAATACGCAAATGCTCACAAGCAAGTCTGGCCACCAATTCAGTACTTCTGTGGACGACTGCAGTACGAGAAACTATTGCCGTGCTCCTCGACTCTAGCCTCAACGAAAACGTCCAAGAGCCTGCTCGTATTGGGCATCAAGCTCGACATGCCATCTCGATACTGGCATCGGGCTTCCATCATCAATATCATGACGGTAATACCTTTTCAGCCGCTTTCGAGCTTGTCAGTGTACTGGCAAAGATCCTGAAACAAGAAGCTGGTGAAGGTGGTGTGGTTCTCGGTCTGATGGAACCTTTGGCTGAGGCGCTCTTACAACAGAGAGACCAAATGATCCTTAAGCCTGTTCTCGTTCAGTTCGCCGAGAAGTTGCTTCGAGTTGGAACGTTCCCTCGCAACAGACAGCAAATGGACGAAGCGCGTAGATCTCTTTGGAGCACGCATCCGCCGCACTCGAAACAGTCAAGCTTTGAGCCGTTCAATCATGTATATGAGCTCGCAAATTTGGCATTGCTGACCTCATATGCTAGCATCGATGAGACCGCAGAGTGTCTGGCACAGTTCATCGAAGCGGTTCAAGACTTCCTTTCAAAATGTCCTCTGTCCCTGTTCGCCTCGCCTGTATTGCGCAGGGTGCAACATGGACTATCGCAGATCGTTAAGGATGAGGATCGTGTACTCGCAGGTAGTCAAGAGGGTCAAGAAGTGTTTGTCAAGGTGAGCTGTGACAGCCAGCAGAACGAGCGCTATCGCTAATCAATCTAGGTACTTGCTTTGTGGCAATCTATCCTCAACCAGCTGAAGAACCTACCCTCGAACAAGACTCTGTTGAAAGCCTTGGATGAGCTCTTTGCAGCCGGCTTGAACAGTACACACCGCGAGATTATCAATCTTACTGTTTCCTTTTGGAACACCACCTTTGGCCAGCTCGACTCTCTCGAGTACCCGAGCAATGTTGAACAAGCAGTTAGACGACTCCGACCTCTCGTGGAACTTGACCTACCCACTTTCCCAGACAACATTGATGCACCGGTAAGCAAAGTCCAGACACTGTCGCACACTCATACTGATAAGACTAGACACCATCGCCACTACATGACTTGATCGAGTCGCAGCAAGAAGCTGGTATCCAAGAGACGCCGTCGCCGACTAAGCAGCAACCTACAAGAAGATCCAAGAGAATGCGCGTTCTTAGTCGTGCTGCCTCCTCTTGTCCTCAACAGAAGTCTGCCACGAGGAGACTACCCGCTTCCAAAGCAGCATTGAAATCGAAACTGCGGCATGAGGACTCTCAGGTCGAGTTCACAGCTGTTGAGAGCTCATCACCAGTAGCGATGGAATCTCAACTTCTGACCGAGCATCAGAGAGAGGTCAAATCTCGACAGCAATTCGAAACGGCGCCGCTGTACCCTGAGTTCTCTTCAAGCCCGGGACCACGCAGAAGAGCTTCGAAATCAGGACTGCCGCTGCTAGACTTTTCTAGCCAGCAAGTCGTCATGGATACTGGGTATGCTACACCCACCTTGAACGATGATCACGGACCGCTGGACGAGTATATCACTTCCTCACCTACGCCAAAGGCGGCTGAGAAAGCGCAACAATCTGCTGTGGAGAACACAGACGTAGACGAGTCGGCTCTCGAAGCAGAAGACAACATCCCGTCTTCTCCACCCGAGATGGAAGATGAAACGATATATGACGGCACCACCGAGCTAGAGAACTTGCAGACTATGGACCCACAGGCAATGAGCGACGTCCGGTTCGAAACTGTACCTGAGGATTTCTCAACAATTGTGCCTCAAGAAGAATCTAGAGTTGACGACTCGAGAGCATTACCGGAAGAGGCAAGTACGGTTGAGCAAGCTGCAGACGTACCCACCGAGACGCATCCCACAGTTCAGCGTCTGGCTCAGCAAGTCGAAAGCGGCGTTTCGTCTGACATCTACACGGACGCTCGCTCGGAGCTCAATCGCGAGACCTCTGCCATTAACAATGGAAAAGATAGCATCGAGGCCGTTGAAGAAGTGCTCGAAGACCAGGATGCTGTCGAGGCTGATGACTCTTCTCCTATACCCTTTACCGACAGTCTATCCGAGCAACCTCAACAGGAGCCTGATAGCTCCGCAAATCCTCCTCAGAGTAAGATTCTGGAAGCTGTTGCTACGCCGGGTGACATCAGCAGAGTCATGGACTCCTTCGTCGGAACCACCAGCGACCACGACGATACGACGTCAATACAGCAAGAGATACTTACGAGTGCGTCTCCCAAGCTAAACCTTGCTTCTTCAACTTCCAAGCGCAAGCGAGAAGAACCACAAGAAACGAGGGCTTCAGCCAAACGTCGCAAATCCTCGGCATCTCCGTTCAGACGTATCGTTACAAGAACACTCTCTTACCTCACCGGCAGCCAAGCGGCGAATGAGGACGACGACGATGATGACGAAGAAATGCAAGACTGTATCGTCGTCGAGAGCCAGAAAGATCAGGAAGAGGATCAGGAGGATGAATCTCAGTCTGAGGCCGCAGAGCAGTCTCCAATGCCCGAATCAGCTCCAGCAAGTGGTGCTGCATCAACCGCCAAACGTGGACGCGGAAGACCTAAGAAATCAACGACACCTGTTGTCTCCAGCCCAGCTTCGATCGTGAGAACTCGAGCTGCAAAACGACGTGCATCAACGCTTGAGGCAGAAGAAAACCAAGAGTCTTTGGTCATTGATACGCCTGCACCTGTCAAGTCTAGAAGAACAACACGGAGTCAAGACGCAAAGTCAGACCAACCGGTGGAACATGTCATGCTCTCTCCTACTCGCCGTCGTCGAGGCCGTGAGCTCGAGGCTGTTCTTGTTAGTCCAGGTCCGTCTGGCGTAGATGAGACAGTCCTTGATGAGACGATAGTTGATGAGCAGGATGACGATGGAGAGGTTGACGAGCACGAAGACGATGACAAGGACGATAACCAGGAAGCAGACTCTCAGCTGAGGCATGAGGAGGAAAAGGCAGTCAACGAGCAACCACCGGACAGAGGCAATTGGCTGATCAAACGGTTGAAGAGTATTATGATCAACTGCACAACGATGGTCATTACACCGCAGCAAGAAAGAGAGCTGCAGGACGTTCTGTTTGAGCTTGGCAGATGTGTCTTCGAGGCTGGGAGGAGATCGAGTAATTAGAGTATCATTGTCGTCGGATATGTTCAATTAGCATCAATGGACTTTGGTCAGGCTTCATGTCTCCTTTCTTTGGATATGCATTCGTTTATGGTAATCACTGTGCATTATGATAGGTAGCTACAAACCACAGCATGACTAGAAAAAGTTGGTCGAAGTGAACCCGGCTCGAAGGGGAACGCATTAGGTTGAACAAGAAGGTGAACTACAACTACAAAATGTCCCGAATGCAAACATGCAATGTGTAAGATCATCATGCGTTTCATCAAACGCTTGACACATCGGTACATACAATCAAACCACACATCTTTGACCGCAGAACCCACTTTCTCGACCTTGACATTAACGTCTCGTGCATGTCTTCCGTACCCTAAGTACACTTCCAACCCATCTATCTTTGATCTCCCACCTAGCATCGACATCTCGATGCAGTGTTTCCGTACCCTAAGAACCTATACCGTCAACATCGAAGAACGGAAGCAGAGTAACTATAACACCAACCCGATTCTCGAACATCACGGGCAACCTGATATGACTCGTTCTCTGCTAAACACTAAAACCTCGTGCATGTCTCCCGTACCTTAAGTACACTATGAACCCATCTATCTTTAACCTCCCATCTAGCATTCACATCTCGTTGCCGTGTTTCCGCACCTTAAGAACCTATACCGTTAACATTAAAGAACGGAAGCAGAGTCATTGCGATATCAACCTGATCACGAACATTACGGATAACCTAATATGACTCGTTCTCTGCTGAACACCAAAGCCTCGTGCATGTCTTCCGTACCCTAAGTACACTTCCAAATCACATATCTTTGATCTCCCACCTAGCATCGGCGACTCGTTGCTGTGTTTACGTACTCCCAGAAACCATACCATCGACAGCGAAAGCGTGAGCAGAGAAACCACGGCCATCGACCCGGTTTGCGAGCGTCGCGGGCTTTACACATGACCTTTGAGGAACAGAGGGCCAGCCAGCACAGCACATGTTGTTGAGGCAACTGGAGGCCTCTGACGAAAGCAACCTCATGGCTGCGATGTGGATTGGTGGGTTGAGATGGAGTTGTAGGAAAGGCTAAGCTTATATACTTGTGATTTGTGGTTTTTTGCTAGTGAAGAAGAGATGTAATGGCTGAGAATTGTTTTTTATGAGAAGCATTGTTGTAGTGTGAGTGTTGATGTTGTTGATGACATGGACTTGGAGTGCTCTCAGTGGGAGTTGCTCCAACAATGTCTATCTCTTTGGCTGTCTATGGGTTACTTTGATAAGACGATGGGGATTGGGAGTTGGAGACTCTCCAGATGACTGTACTGCATTCTAGAGTAGTTGTGAAAAGGCACAAAGATGCAATACTTTGATTGTATGTCCAATGAGAGCCCGTGAAAATAGCCCTCCATCAAGAGCCCTCAGTGGAATGGGTACATGTTCATGATATCTTTGTGCCTTTTTATAGGATACATATTTGGCATCTGTTCGGATGAGATACCGAGCGAGTATCTCAGGTGATGTCGAATCGCGCACCGATCAAGTTGATGGTTGTAAATCCTGATTGATTATGTCTATGCTGGGTCCAACGTGCAGTTATTCCCCTTTTAACTATGCGTTTCGCTGTGCCGAATCATGCTACCTTCCTTTCATCATTTTTCATATCGTGATTGTATCCCATTACAGACAGCGCACCACTGTTTAGAGATAACTCTTGAGAATCTGACCAGCCTCAAAGCCATCCTGAGCCTCAAGAGTAATCCAGCCGTTGACAGCGCCAGCCTCGACACAAATCATCTTCTTGTAGCCATCCTTGGGCTCAAAGTCGGCAATGGCTTCGGCGCCTTCTCTCCAAGGGTTCCAGATGACGGTGTCTTGCATGTTGTCTCTGATGACATCGAGGCGGGGCTTGTCGTCGACGAGGATGGAAGTTGTGTCCTGGGTGAAGGACTTGTAGACGCGGTCGACGGTGCTTTCGATGCGGAGGTCGTTGCCCTTGGAGTCGTGCTCGGTGGCGTTGAGGATCTTGTCGATGTACCTGACGCCTGAGAGTCCGGTGACCTTGACCTTGGAGATGTCCTGGTTAAGTGTGTTAGTACTCTATCGACAAAGTCAGAGGAGGTAAATGCATACAGGAATGGCAAAGTAGGTGTGGAAGAGGGTCTGGAAGTCGAAAGGCTTGTCGCCCTCGTTGCGGACGCTCAGCATGGTCTGTAGACCGTCCTTGGACAGAGTGACGCTGTACTGGAGGCTGAAGTCATAGGCCCAGGCCTTCTTCATCTCCTCGCTGAGGTTGTTGGGGGTCAAGCCAAAGTCGAGGCGGATGGAATCGTCGCTACCCTTCTGGTTACCAGACTCTGACGAAGTGGTGCCAAGGTACTCCCAGTTGGAAATGCGAGCGAAACCGTGTTGAGGGAGAGCTGAGGTAGCGTGGTTCTTGGGGGCAGGGCCGAAGTTCTATTGAGGAAATGGTCAGTTTTTGCTATTCGAGGGAGACAGGAGTGGTGGGGACGTACGGGGAAGACGACAGGGACACCGCCTCTGATGGCCTTCTTGCCTTCCATGTTGGCGTTGGAGCTCAACCACATGTTCTCCTGGCCATTGTTCTTCCATGAGATGACGGTAGCACCGTACAGCATGACCTCAACCGAGTCGCCGCTGGGCAGGCTGGCCGTCACCTTCTTGCCATCCGAGTGGACAGTAGGCTGAGGGCCGGTTGTGCTGGGAGAAAGGGCGGAAGGCTTGTGTGCTCTGTCGACCATGATTGCGGTTTTCTTGTTGTTGATGTCAAAGTGTAAAAGGGAAGGGACAATGCTTCTCCCTTGGGTAGAGCTGTTGACCGTGCTTTGGAGGGGTAGTGCGTCACCGCGTCGTGTTTGTCGCCGACTTCTTAGGGCTTTTTGTGCTTCCATACCATTACAACGCGACAACTCGATCAATGCACCTCAAGTCTTGACAATATGTATGCAGCGCGCGTAGATGAGAGCATCAAGGTATCGAATGATCAATGGAGGCCGCCGATGGAGTCTCCGTGGCAAGTACTCCTGACATCCATCTAGCCTCAAAAGACACAACCAGATGTGTGCTTCATGACTCCCTGGCCGATAGATATGTTGTTTTCGATATGATCCACATAAAACTGCTTTCTCTCCCAGCCTGTGTCCGTTGCTATCTTTTGATCTTTTGCCTTCCATCTGTTGGATCTCTTCTTGCCATTTGACCCCGCATACCCCACATTATATATGGCCACAGTACCCACTTTGTAGCCCCATCTTAGGTGGTCCATCTGCCGGGTTTGGGTACGAGTAGACGGCAGAGCATTATAAGGCGCCTGAGCCCCTCTTCTGTTAGACCTGAGTTCAAGAGATCCGTTCTCCACAGAACAGTATAATAATCATGGCACCAGTTGCACTCGTTACAGGTGGCTCTTCAGGTACAGCATCATCTTCCAAATCTGGCATGAGATAAATGCTCTGACAAACAAACTACAGGCATCGGTCTAGCTCTGACAAAGCATCTTCTCAATCGCTCCTGGCACGTCTTCATCGCCGACATCAATCCCCCTCCAGATTCCGAACTCTCCAATTTCGATACCTCATCCTACCACTTTCACGCCACAGACGTTTCGTCCTGGGACGCACAATCCTCGGCTTTCGCAACCTGCTGGTCCACCTTTGGTCGTCTGGATTTCTGCGCTTTGAATGCCGGCATCGATGACCGAGACGATATATTCAACTCCACTAGCAACGATCTGAACACGCCGCCCACTAAACCTAACATGAAGACTTTCGAAGTCAATCTGTATGGTCCTTATTACGGAGTCAAGTTGGCCGCCCATTATATGGCTTTGAACAAGTCTTTACAGGGCCAATCCAACGGTAAAGGTGGTAGAATCGTGATTACTGCTTCGGATGCTGGGCTTTGGGCTTTGTCCGCTGTTCCTCAATATACAGCTACAAAACATGCCGTCGTGGGTCTGGTGAGGGCATTGGCTGCATCGGCCGCAGAAGCTGGTGTTTCGATCAATGCTGTCGCACCAGCGCTTACACCGTCTAATCTTGCACCTGCTGGGTTGCTGGAGAGTTATCCGAAGGAGGCGTTGACCAAGATGGAGACATTGATGAAAGCATTCGACTCGTTGGGCAGGTTCGATGAGGTTGAGACGGAAGGCTGGGGTGGTCAGGAGCCTAACGGACAAGTGGTCGAGGGCAGAGGCGATGATATCCATTACAAGAATGAGATTGAAAAGACGGGTGGGAGAGAAGTGCCAAAGGGTGAGTCTTTAGATTGTGTTTGGGTTTGACGGATGCTAATGTGAAGCAGAGATACACCAGATCTGGGCAGACACCTACAAGGAGCGGAACAGGAGGTTTGCGCTGCAGCAGCGATGACGGAATTCTCTTGGAAGCCAGAAAGATTCAATGGAATATGTTATGGTTTGATTGCTTGCAGTCGAAGTCCTTTTGAGCTGCTGAACTCTCGAGTTGTGATTTTGATGCCTTGTACCTAGACAGCTTTCCAGTCTTATCGTCTTGACATTTTCTCAACCCAGCTTTGTTTTGCCATAGGCTCCGCCAGCTGTCTTGCGCATCTCCAGTGCTTTCCTGTATGGTGGTGCAGTTGGCGGTTGCACAGGGTCCAACACGACATGATCCTTAGGTAGGTGATACGAAGCATCCGCATCGTATGCCGACAGATCTCCACAAGCCAAGAAGGGGGCAATCCATCTGATATCCTTGCTGTCCTCTTCGTCCTCAGAGCCCAGCTCGAGCTCTGTGATACCGTCCGGTCTCAGCGTACGTGATGGTAGAGTCTTCTCGAGCTTCATCTCCTCTGGTACTTGCAGTTGTGTACCTGCACCCAGAGGGTTCTCAAGACTGGCCTTGAAGCCCTTGGGAGGACGGAAGCCTGTGCACACAACGAATGCTTCCACACTGCTTGCGCGACTACTCCTGGGCTTCGCCACTCGCACTCGCTCAAACACAATTTTGAGCTGCGCATAGAGCAGATCGACATCCTTGCCACGGAAAATCTTGGCCACGAATTTACCGCCAGGCTTCAAAACACACAGAGCAAGGTTTAGCGCTGCCCATAGTAGTTGTGATTGCACGTATGTGTCCAGGTCGTGCAGGCCGGTCACATCAGGCGCGCCATCTGAGATGACCAAATCCACTGGATGAGATGCCTGTACAGAGGTCGGGTCGAAAGTCTCCGGATCCAAAGCCTTGAGTAATAATGGGATGGTCGAGGGATGTGTGATGTCCGCACGCATGGTGACAATGCCTTCCAGAGGTGACATTGGCTGCAGATCGATAGCCACAATCTTGACATTTTCTCTTGGTTGAAGTTGTTGCTTTGCTTCTTGCTCGGGTCTAGATCCGGAAATTGATGTGGTGATTTGGCCATGCAATTCGAGCTTTTCCCTGGCTTGCTTGTCTTCCCAGCCAGCGCGTCCGATTTTCTCGCCCTTGATCAAAACGCGAGACAAGACTTGACTCCAACTTCCAGGTGCGGCGCAAAGATCGACTACGCGAGTTACTCCCTCGAAAAGATTGAATTCCTCATCCAGTTGTAGGAGTTTGAATGCACTGCGGGCGCGCCATCCTTGCTCTTTGGCGAGGCGGTAGTAAGCGTCGCGCTTGTCTTTAGACGACTTGCCCATGTTCGATCAGACCTAGGTAAAAATTTCAAATCGTAGTTCAGTATCAGGATCTGTCGTTGATGTATCTCTCTATGCTTGGTCAGTCGCAGAAAGAGTCTGCCGAGGCTCTCCCGCCCTGGACCCTGGAACTTTTCCACCTCTTCCTCTTGGCGTCTATTGACATTTTTCCATTTCTCTTCCAGTAACATCACCATCACATCGAATCATCATGGCTGCGACTGAGAACAAGCGTGCCCTACCCCCAAAGGTCGCGGCAATGAAAGCCAGAAAGCGACAAAAGCTGGATGGGAAGAAGGCGACCACAGTCAAATCTTCGCAAGCAGCGCCACCAAAATCGGAAAAAGTGCGTCTGGACGATCTGGCTTGGAATGATGTCGAAATGCCGGATAGATTGGATGATTTTGAAGGTTTCTACGGTCTCGAGGAGATTGATGATGTGGATGTTGTCAAGGATGACAA
>Ga0268250_10001425_pt1 | contig 10478 bp, 8 predicted proteins | sample AgamicAsSfe_FD_200448 | JGI IMG/M metagenome (GOLD analysis project Ga0268250, IMG submission 200448) | Agave microbial communities from Guanajuato, Mexico - As.Sf.e (v2) (version 2) | ecosystem: Host-associated > Plants > Phyllosphere > Phylloplane/Leaf | place: Guanajuato, Mexico | collected... | reverse complement strand
TCCCAGATGTGGAAGTAGCGTCTCCGCCCTGAAAGATATATTTGTGGAGAGACTTTGTCAGAAGAGAATGCCGTTGTGGCGAGAGGTGTATGCTTGAGGTGGAGTGAGGTGACCAGAGGATTGGCTGGATCCGGAGGTGTTGGATGTGGTCGAACATGGTGAAGATACAGAGTGGATGACGGGCCGGAAGAGAGAAGTAGAGGGAGGCTGGGATGTATATTAAGTGACGTGATCGCAGAAGGTTGTATTGGCGAGATATCTTTCATACGTTCGATGCTGATGACCTCAGGACGTAGCTTGAGACGTTTCGAAGATGTCCTTTGAGTTGGTCGTACGAGTGACTCTGTGCTTCGGAGCAGTTTCGCAAGCGGCTGAACAGACAGTTCGTCCTCCTCCTCCTCATCACTGACAATATCATCACTATCCGACGCCTCAACATCGTCCTCCTCATCCACAGACCGCCGTCGCTTCTTGAAGCGTTTTTGTTTCGCAGTCCAGTCTGCCCACGCGGGTCGTGGGTGTAGTACTTCAAATTGACGTCGTAGTCGTTCGGTGTACTCAACAGCAGTTATAACATCCTCGCCTTCGTAATGTCGCAGCTTGCGTAGTCGAGGCACTGCCATGAGGGAGATCTGCCGTTTGTCGTCGTCACTGTCGTACCATGCTGCCGCCTCTTTACGTGACGTTAATGCTGTCGCAGCAGATGGTGGACCTTGCAGGCCCTGATCATCTCCTGTATCAACCATAAAAAGCTAAGACCCATATCAGTCAACGATCCTCTCGAAACATGCTCGCAAATATCTTACGTCCGCATCGGCAAGCGTTGCAAGCTGCGCCTGCTCATCTTCATCACTGTCTTGCTCCACACTTGGGTATGCGCCCGTTCCGAATGTCTTGAGCTCTTCTTTGAAACCTGCTGTGTCGCCGAAGACAAGTCTTTCCAGCTCCAGCTCTGTTTCATCCTTCTCTTCTGACTCTGCTTCGCTCATGTCTTCGTCCTCATCCTCGTTCTCGTACATCTCTTCCGCGTCCTCCTCATAATTCGTGTCCGCAATCCGGTCTTCATCAATGTCCATTATTACCGTGGGGCAGACAGTCTCGTATTTGACGCCTTCGATTCAGATGACGCGCTCAATGGGTTCCAGATGTTGTCGCGCTACTCTGATACCGATACTGTACTAGAAATTCTACATCATCAATCTCAAATTTTGTCGGACTTATCGCTACACCTCCTCCATCGAGCTCGCCTCGGCGGCACAGATGTCGGACGTTTCATCTCGTGGAGCTAAACCTTAATTCCAATGACGATCGGACCTTGAAACGAGTTTCTGAACTGTTTTGTCATCAGCATCAGGGGCACCCTTGCAGTGTTACTAGGTCTGTGTTCATGAGCCATCTGATCTGTAGACATGGCTAGGAAGACATTCGCCGTTTCGACACGACTATAATTATCTCAGTCTCACTCAGAATGGTCGAACCGAGCGCGCTGTCCCTGGAGGGCACCCTCCAGAACCTGATCAATGGCGATGGCGACAATTTGGCAGAAACCCTCTATGACTCCGCCTCAGGAGCCACGACTGAAGATGACGAGCTGGCCTTGTCTCTCACATCTTCTCATCGTAAAGGAAGCGTAACGCTGGAGAAGACTGGCAAACGAGGTCGTTACATCTTGACAGCAGACGATCCTGAGATTCGAGGCATTTTAAAGAGAGCATTGGCACGAGAAGAGGAAGATGCTCCAGGCAAGCAGAAAAGTGTCGTTCGGGACATCTTGTTCACGAGACGCTTCACGGCCTTCGATCGCCAAAATGTATCAAACACAGATTCACCATTCTTCGGTTTCTTTGTACTTTTCTGGATTGTCATGGCTTTTATGTTGATAAGAGTCGCAGCGAAGAATTGGAAAGACTATGGGAGCATACTTGGCAGTAACGAGATCATGAAGCTGATGTTTGGACGTGATATATTCGTTCTTGCGGCGACTGACGGCATCATGTGCGCAATAACAGCATTGGGGCTTGTATACCAGAAGGCGATATTGGAGGGGAACATTGAGTGGGATCATTCTGGTTGGATCATACAGCAAGCATGGCAGACCCTCTATCTCTTTACGGTCGTTTGGTGGGCAAAAATTCGAGAATGGCCATGGACGCATACGATTTTCATTGTTCTTCATGCTTTAGTCTTTCTCATGAAGCAGCACAGCTACAATGCATACAATGGATACCTGTCTGTTGTCTTCAAACGGAAGATGATGCTCGAACGAAAGCTGGCGCATCTGGACACCATGAAGCCCCACGACTCTCCCCAAGACTACACGAAAGGTCTCAAGCCAAGTTCCGACGATCCTGCTGTCCGCCATCGAAGGCTGCACTCACTTCCGCGACAGGAGTCCTATGTCAGTACACCCATGAACACAGACTTGGCCGACGACACAGCAGAGCTGGCCTCGATAGCTAGCGCCATCGAATCGGACAAACCACTCGATCACAAACAATTCACGCTCTTCAATCGCATCATACGCCGCGAAATCTCCATGCTAGAGATCGAGCTGCGCGGCAAGTGCTCACTGACCGAAAATCACTATCCTCACAACCTGAATCTCAAGGATTTCATCGAGTGGACTTTCTTCCCAACTCTCGTCTATGAGCTCGAATATCCTCGTGAGGAGAAGATCAACTGGGCATATGTTGCTGAGAAGACAGGAGCCGTGTTCGGTGTCCTGGCTGTGATGCAGATCATTTCTCAAGCATACATATATCCTGTTGTCGCCTCAACCATAGGCAGCAGCGCTCTACCGCTTTCTCAGCGCCTCAGCCTCTTCTTGTGGGCATCTCTAGACTTGCTGTTCCCTCTTCTGCTGGAGCAGCTACTGACGTGGTATTTGATCTGGGAGTGTGTTCTGAATGTCCTCGCTGAGCTGACTGGCTTTGCTGATCGTGGCTTCTATGGTATGGCACACCCCAAGTGACGTGCAATATTCGGGCAATCTAACACTTTCTCCAGGTGCTTGGTGGAACTCCATCGATTTTGGCGAGTATGCCCGAGACTGGAACCGTCCTGTCCACAATTTCCTGCTACGCCATGTCTACAATACCAGTATCGCTTCATACAAGTTGAGCAAGTGGCAAGCTAGCCTAGCTACCTTTGCACTTAGTGCTTGTATTCACGAATTCATCATGGCGTGTCTGTTCAGGAGAATCAGAGGCTATCTGGCAGTGGCACAACTAATGCAGGTTCCTCTAGTGGCGATGGGGAGAGTCAAATTTATGAGGCAAAGAAAGGTGCTGGGAAATGTGATGTTTTGGATTGTAAGTTCAAAAAAGACACCACACTCATTGTCATGTTTATGGAATGTCTACTAACAACTGCAAAGGGAATGTTCATTGGACCTTCTTTCATCACATCTGCTTACTTGATCATTTGAACGATGGCATGAATTGCATTTGCATAGCGCCGGATAGATGCATAGACTAGATAACATGACAAATTTATTGCAGGTTATGGTAACTGTAATTGTATTTATCATCAATCAGATACAGAGTATTGACATTTTTGTCCAACAAAGACGTAACAGGCACGATCACAGAACGGGAGTCTAAAGTGTCACTTAGAGAGGTATGCCGTGGGCCTTCGACCCAGATTCATGATCTAGTGCTGTCGTACATTACAGAGATACTGAATCATACGTCATGAACAGTATGTAGAAAATAAACAGCTCTGGTTGTAATGGCAAATGACATGCGCATGATTTCATCCTCTACAATGCTCAAGATGCAGCACATGGTATCCTGAACGCCTCGCTAAATTCAATCATACAATCCCGCTCACGCTATAGCTAATATAGCTGATCGAATTTGTGGTCAGTTCGAATTGAAATTGAGTTTCAAAACCTCAATACACCGAACACTGGCCTTTCGAGTCGAATGCTTGTGCCATCATATGCTGCATAGCCGTGTAATGGTAGAGAATGCCTCCAAGAACCGCCAGATGCCACAGGTTGTGTGACCCGCCGATATAGTCAAACAGTCCTGGATACCATCGTTCCGGGCACTTGAAAGCATAGTTGACAGCACCGAGTAAGTAGGCTGCCATACTCCGCCATAGTGGATTGTAGAAGAAGACGACCCAATTCCAGCCTCTGGTGTAGGTGAGCTGGAATACTGGGATGAAGCCAGTGGCGGCGAGAGTGACGTAGAAAGCCACACGAAGCCAGGCCTTGTCAGCTCGATTGAAGTATGGATGCCATGGCACGATCGTACCGCCAATGCCGAGCACCAGTGTGAACCCCATGTATATCCACCGGCTGATCGGATCACAATAGAAGGCGGTATACTCTGTCGTCATGATGCTGCTGGCAACGAGCATGGAAATACCAGTGTAATCCACACATGCAAAGCGCTCCATCAGTGGTTGATCAGAAATGCTGCTCATTGTGTGCCAGAGTGTCGAGCATATCAGACATTTCGCGGCCGCCACGAAGAAGACTCCAGCAATAAGCACGTCCGCTTTCGTGCTCATGTGGAAGATTGGCGATGAGGGATAGTAATGAAACGCGATGCCAGCAACAATCATCAGCCCGATCAGATGTGTCCAGATATTGACAGTCTCATTGGACAGGCCAAACATACTGCGTATGCATTCAAGCTTGCTCTTGTGAAACCGGTATCCTTTAAGAACATGAGGATTGACCCTCCACGGCTCTGGTAGATCTGCATACGATATCAAACCATGCTTGCGCGCGGTTGCGACAGCCTGGTCGATCTTAATGCGAAGAGCTTCTTTTGCACGTTTCGCAACTTCCACAGGATGTGTGACGACCTCCATCGCTTTCTCAATCCCAGAATCGACCTCCCGCTTCACCTCTGACATGAACTCTCCTGCTGCAGCAAAGCCAGAGTCTCGTGTGGCGTATGCCCGCGTCTCGAAATCTTGGAGAACGCCATCTATGTCTTGGTCCGAGACTGATGACTTTCGAGGAATATACGAGGAATGACGCCGCCGCTGCCGGAGGGCGCCACGGGGTGGTGTTTGTGTTTGGCTGGCTGTCAATGTCTCGAAGGCAGGTTCTTCGAATGGCGATGTGATTGTTCTCGTGGTACATGATAGTACCATGGTGGGCGGGCTTTCGTATGATAGGGTCAGTCGCAGGAGGCAGTATGGTAGGCCTTGATCGACCTCTAGAATGTGGTAACGCTGTTTCTTCCTGCGAGCAAATCTTTCAGATGATACTGATGTAGTAGACTTAAGTATGCATCTATTCCTCAGGTAAAGTGTTAGGGCGTGTCGACCATAGTAAAAAGCAAAGCTGGCGGGTTACTGAGACAGAAACTGTAAGGACTGATCGCTACTTGGTTGAATTAGCAGAATGTTAGTGGAAAGTGGCGGGATGGATGGCGTCGTCAATGGAGAAGCCCTATGAGGTAATGATCCTCGCCTCTTGGCGATTCCCCGCAAAGGATCAGTACCGGCAAGGCTGGTCACAGCAATAGGTCAAGTAAGCCCTTAAAGGTACGGAACAAGATTCTAGCCTGCGCAGAGTGCCGTAGGAATCAACTCGAAGCACGGCCTGGTACAACAGATCAAGGGGCAGCGTCCATGAACATGGATATGGACTTTGCAGACACAGCATCTACCTCCCACAGTCTCGTAACAGATGTCTTCCTCCGCTCGGTCCTAGAGACGACGCACGCCGCACGTCTCGCCGCTGTTCATCTCCTCGAAGTCTCAGCACAATCAGCATCTGATGCGGCATCTCTTACAGCAGCAATACCGACACATGAAGAAGACTCAGCAAGTCCTCTGCCGGCCTCAATCGCGCAAGCTTTGGCAGTGTCCCGCGCACAAAAGCCACTCTTCGCACATCTGGCACATCTCCGCGCACAGAACAGACGTCTTGCGCACGTTATCCGGGACACAAAAGCATTGACATCTGAGTCTCGAGTGGAGGTTGATACACTGCATCTGAGCTTGCAAAATCTCTACTACGAGAGTCGGCATCTGGCTGGGGAGATTGCAGCCTGCGATGAGTATGATCATCCATATCGGAAATTGCCTTTGATCAGTGAAGAGGAGTTTTTGCAGACGCGACCAGAATGGCGGGAAAAGCGGTTTTCAGAGATGACAACTGGGAGTGCGGCAGAAGGGTTGATAGACAATGCAGAAGACACAATGGCTAAGGATAAGGTCATGCAAGAGCAAGGTGACGATGCGCAATTAGGACATGACTCAGGAGAGGAGGCATTCATGAAGGCTAGAATACAAGAGGAACATCAGGAACGAATGCAATTGGAGGACCAGCGGAAGAAGCTGGTTGCGAGAAAGATGGAACTTGTTAAGGAGAACGCTAAGAGGAAAGAAGAACTTGGAAAGCTGGACAAAGAGCTGGAAGCATTTATAGAGGCTGCCAGACCGATACAGAAGACATTCGAGACTGTTTGGTAGAGGAAGATTTGATTGTCGCAATCGATAGAATTATGAACGATATGGCTTGATGTCCTCGGATTACGCCAGAAACAAAGCAGCATACCAACCATTGATCGAAACAAGAAGTGCAACCGACCACTTTCTTCAAGCCAATCAGTTATACAACCAGAACAAGACTGGACCATTCAGGGAAGGGCGGTCAGGCAAGGTTCCTGTGCCATCTATACTGTTACCGTAACCAAAAACAACACGGCAAAAGGGCTAGAAAGGAGATGTTCTTCGCGCCAACCACACTGGCGCCCACCAATCAGAGCGCCGGCGTCACCAGCTCAGGGTATCAAGCCTGAGAAGGAGAAAGGAAGGTTGGAAGAGTTTGCAATTATGGTATCATCTGTGAAGGCCGAGACACTGGTGTCGCCATTGATCCCCTGCCCATAGCTGCCAAAAGGTCGTCTCTGTGGAGCAGAGACTTGCCCTCGGTGAACAGACAGAAGTTTTAAGGTGAACCAGCAACACGAAGATATATAAGGCCTCCGCCGCACGAAGAAGAAAAGAAAAGAAGAGGAAGACGCGACAGGATGGACGACTTTTGTCTATGCAGAGTGGGGCGGCTATCGATTGCGCAGGGCTGACGATAATTTGTGCACTTCTGGAGCAACAGATGCGAAGTTTCTTCCTGCATGGCCTATGATGAACTTTTAATTTAATATAATAGGAAGAGACTGATTGCTTTCTCACGAGAGCTTGATTACGCAAGACACACTTCTGAGGCCTGTCGCAATGGATTGAGCCTGCCTCTCAGCGCTGGAAATTGTCACTGCATTCATTGGAGGATGATGTGTAATTGCTCAGTGATGGTCAGGAGAGTGCAGTAAGCAAGAGGAAGAGGCATGGTAGTGGATGCCAAAGAATACCCAACAGGTGTGCACGGTGGCAGAGACCATAGCTGGCTCGATATTCACACAACACTCGGATTGCTGCGGCACTTCCCTAAGCCTTTTCAAGCCTGCTTCTCCGTCTCGTGATAGGCTCCGGGATGTGCAAGTTCGATATGTCATGGAAAGTCAGTCACATCTGCTCGTACACATCTCCACATCTATACCGCATAAATCGTCATGTCCACACCGCCTTAGACTGCATGCAAACCACTTTCCAGGGTGTCGAAGGTATTGGCTTCGTGATCACTTAGGCATTATTCCACCCCATTTCCTCTATCAGTCTCAAAAGCAGGAGTTCGCACGAGGAAGATAGCCCATAGGACTATTCTTGGACTTGCTTTCTCGAACCTTACCTAGGTCCTCGAGAGTAAGTAATTGATCTTTCTTCTCTGCATCTAAGCAGGCTTCCTTCCGACCACGATGTAAAACTTTGCCTATTCACCATATCTGTTCTCTTTAGCAGCATCATTCATGATCTCTGCTTGAAGACTTGGAATGTCCTCTGCAGTATGCGTCTTCTTGCACAACATCTTCAAGTGCAGGGCTCAATGCGGGATATATCACCTCTGTAAGCAATATGCGTATATCCTGTGTCCCCGGCGGGTCCATCGCCGCCCAGTTCCTCGAGTGTTTAGATGCAGATGTCCTTTCATCCACGATCTCAAGTCCAGCGTCCTTTGTCCATCCAGCCAGCTTCTCTCCGCACTCAAGGTCCATTCCTCGCTCCTTTGCCGCTGGAGACATGACCCGCCAGTAATTCCGACGCCTATGACGCTACCGTCTATGCTGACGGTTCGTTGCAGGAGCGACATGACCAAATCCTGCATCTCGACATACCCGCCAGGTTTTACGAGATCTGCAACCTCTTTGATGTAGCCTGGCCAGTCGCGCATGCCGAGCACCAATAGGCGGTTCAAGACTACCAACGGGTTTGTTCATGAGGACTGCATATGTCGCCGGTAATGTAGGAAGCATTCATAGGCTCAGGATGGCGCTGTGGCACAGGACTCGAGTCAACCCTCTTCCTGGCATGAACAAGGACCGAACCTTGTACCAATTGGCGAACGCTTATTGCCGACGTTGGCTCGAGAAGGCCGGAGGAAGGAAGGAGGCTCGAGGAGAATGCAAGCACCAGCCTGAAGTCCCGAGATGATGAAGCGTCGCCATGGAGGAGCAGAGTCGAAGACTTCGTTCGTGACGCTAAAAACGACCCAGGACCCTTCGCACGCGCATTCAGGAGGGTTGGCGACTGGTTAGACGATGTTGACCCTGAGCAGCCTTGGAGATCAAGCGAGGAGGCAGCCCAAGGCATCAAGCACGAGGCAGACTAAAGCGTCAAATGCGAAGCAGGCCGAGGGATCAAGGACGAACTACCCGGAGGCATCAAGCACGAGGTAGAGTGGAGCGAGGGCATCAAGCAGCTCGAGCTTGTCCGGAGAGTAATCTCGGCACGACGTACGAGGTATCGTTCTACAGTATCAAGTCTTTGAAAATACCGGGAGAGTGTCGTAAGGGTTCTTGCGTAGCGTTATGCTCTGTGGCAATATATTCGATGACATAGGTAGCGACAGACGGAGATGTAGTCGCAGCCTTGAGTTTCTAATGCAATGCAAGAGCTGGTCGCAAGGCTGGAGTTTCAGCCACACCCAGCCTCCATCGGCATCAGTGGCACATGCCAACGCCAGAACCTTGTCTTCCTTGCATCTTGCATTGTACCATCGCTTCCGCTTCGTGCTTTGCATCTGCCTCTGCCTCTGCTAACGTCAAGTCTACTTCCTCGTCTTACCTTACTGCCAGCAACAACATCGAAAGTCATCACTGCCATCCTCCTAGAACAACGGTAGCTGTCGGCAAATCGTCAAGTCGACTGGATCTGCCCCACACTTTCTTTGTTTACACTGATCGGGCGCTCCTCCGCCAGCAATCCCGACTTATTGCGACACCGTCAATCACACACCACTTATCGCCCACGATCTTCCAGGAAACCGCTGTAATGGCGCCGATAACATATCCGAGACATCTACTTCCTCGAGCGCTTGCCGCAGGCATCGAAACTTCACCACAACCACAGACACTTCAAGCACGACAGCTATACTTTGCGCTTCCTGCATCATACGCCGGCCTCGACTCGGGTCCCTCACCCGGGACAGTCGTTGGCATAACAGTTGGCACCGTCGCCGGCTTCATTCTCCTCATGTGGCTCATCCAGTCGCTCATCCAAAATCGGGGCATGCAAAATCAATACATCGAGGGAGCTTCATCAGAAATTGAAGTCACAAGACGACAAGAGCCACGCCGAAGGCGGCGGAAAGAACGAAGACCACAACGGAGCGAACGCAGTGAGCAGATGAGCAGTATCAGTGCAAGTACAAGAAGAACAAGACAGCCAAGCCGAAGCCCGGCGCCAAGACGAGAACGGTCGGAGAGAATCATTCTGGAGGAGACACGCCGGACAGAAACTAGCAGACCCCCACCTGAAGTTCGGGAGGAGAGAAGGGAGACAGTCACGGAAGAGCGATCACGGAGAGTCAGCGGTGACGATACTGTTGAGGTCATCGAGGAGGAGAGTCTGATAGGTGAACGGAATCGGCCAAGAAGATCGAGTAGATCAGGTGCGTACCGTGTTGTTGATCCTGGTGCGTACGCAGGAGGTGTGTTCGCTGTCTAGTGCCTATTTTCCATGATGAAAACTAACACATTTGCTAGGGAACTATGAGCAGCGAAGAGTCGATGAACGGCGGGAGCGCAGAGGGAATCGATGAGCATGGTGAAGGTGTCAGGGACGCGGCTGCAGATTATAGATATGAGTCAACTTTTCCGAACATGTTGAGCATATTCGCTGCCACTTCGAGGCATTGTACATAGTATACCGTTGCGATTCAGAGGCGCGAACATTAGTCGGCGTGTGCAAGAGCAGGAAGCAAGAGTGAACACGTACGACGAATTAGAACCCTAGCATTGGAGGTTGTAAGGGATTCTCTGCAGCGTTGATGCTCACAGATGCCGGTCCCCTGATTGTCGAACTCGCCCACATGTGCATACAAGCTGCATGCATGATGTGTGCCCCGCCGGCGAGCTGCACAGCCGATGTCGAGTGTCGCAGAGATCAAGTGT
>Ga0268250_10001421_pt1 | contig 10498 bp, 6 predicted proteins | sample AgamicAsSfe_FD_200448 | JGI IMG/M metagenome (GOLD analysis project Ga0268250, IMG submission 200448) | Agave microbial communities from Guanajuato, Mexico - As.Sf.e (v2) (version 2) | ecosystem: Host-associated > Plants > Phyllosphere > Phylloplane/Leaf | place: Guanajuato, Mexico | collected... | reverse complement strand
CTCTCATATAGTGATCGATTCGATCCTCATAAGACTATGCTGGCTTGATTGAACTAGTTTCAGCAGCAGCTTCGGTTTCGCACAACTTTCCTCGTGTTCTTCTTGTACGCGCCGTCAGCGAATGACTTTCGCGGCCACCCATGTCGATGGATCACAAGCTGTCACAGCCTTGCTGTGCCGCTCTCCTGCATATCCCAATCCTTCTCAGGGCTCCGTGATAGTCTCTCCCGTCGCTGGGTGCTCCTTGCCTAAAACTTCTTCGTCTCCAGCTAGCCTCTCCGCTCTTTCTGTCATGGAGGCTTTTGGCGTAGCAGCGAACATCATCTCAATCATCCACATCACAACCGAGGTTGTTCAGCGGCTCAATGATTTCAAAGCGACAGTCGAAGGCCTACCCAGGGCACTAAAATCACTCAGCGTCGAACTTCCCACGTTGATCAACTCTCTGAGGCGCATTCGGCAGGCTATTGAAGATGGACGTGTGTCTCAAGAAAGTCAGGAAGCGTTGGAGCCTCTTATCAAGGACTTTGAATTCCAGATTCAGTCCTTGTCGGATATCATACTCAAGATGCGCCCAAGGGTGAATTCGAATACAGCCCGGAATCTCAAAGCTGTTACAAGCTTTCGTTATGACAGCGAAGTCAAGCAAATAGAAAGCGTGATCAGAAACTATGTGTCTACTTTGACGTTAGAATCTACCATCGCGGCTGATAGCAGAGGTACCACAGGTACGTTATTATCGTTCGAGATGAACGCCTAATACATTTACTTGATCCAAACCCTGATCTCTCTCAGTTTCACCACCTCTACCTATGCCGAGATTCATCTGTCCCTTCGGAAGGGACCTTGATTTCGTCGAAAGACCCGTCCTTGTTGAACTATCCGCCTCAAGGGGGCCTGGATCGCGCCACGCACTTGTAGGAGGAGGCGGCATCGGGTATGTGCATCGTAGCCCTATATATAGTCGCATGCTATGTGGGCTGCTGTACGAAGTGACGCAGCTACTAAGATATCGAATAGGAAGTCCCAAATTGCGATTGAATACGGATATAGAGTTCAAAGGGACTCTCCCAGTACGTGGGTCTTCTGGATCGACGCGGACAATGTCACGAAAATGGAAGAGGGATTTCGGGAGATTGCGAAAGCCTTGCGCATCTATGGGTCGAGTGATAGAGACGCAGATGTCTTCAGTCTCGTCTATGACTGGCTGCGTAACGAAGCAAATACAACATGGCTGATGATTATCGACAACGCGGACGACAAGGACGTATTCACCCATCGGCCACCCAAGTACAAAGGATCCGATCAGTCCAAGGAGATAAGAGAGTGCATACCGCAATCCTCGAACGGATCGGTTCTGGTGACGTCACGGAGTCGAGACGCTGCATTCCAAGTCACTTGTAACTATAAGAACATCAAGACGGTGGAGCCAATGAGTGAAACAGAAGCACTCGCCCTCCTTCAAACGCAGCTAGAAGACGACCATGAGATGGAAGACATGAAGCTGCTTGTCAAGACTATTGACTACATACCACTCGCCATCACCCATGCAGCTGCCTATATTAGCAGACGTTCAATGCCGATACGCGACTACCTACAACAGCTCCGAAACAAAGATGAAACAGACGTGAGCGCCTTGGAAGACGATATTCCACAGTTGCGTCGAAGTGCAGGGCGATCCAACTCAATTGTCAGGACTTGGAAGATTACGTTTGAGTACGTTCGCAAGACCATGCCTTCGGCTGCTAGACTTTTGTCGCTGATGTGTTTATTCGATCGGCAGGATATTCCAGAAGCGCTTCTCCAGGGGCAGTACGACGAAATGACACTTATATCACAAAGTATCCACAAACCATGGTGGAGGAGAAGACCTCGTATGCGTAAAAGAAAGAAAGAGCAATGCTCGATACCATTATCCAAGAAGCTTTCATGCGATTTTGAGGATGACTGGCTTGTGCTAAGAGATTTCAGTATGATCAAGATAAATAAGGACAGGAAGCACTTTTCCATGCATTCTTTAGTCCAGTTCACGACAAAACGATGGCTCATGGAAAACAACCAACTCGATGTCTGGAGCCAGAAATTCATCGACATCCTCAGCAGCAATTTTCATGATTCAGACGACGGCACTTTCAAGAAATGCGAACCGCTCCTCGCACATGCGTGTGCTGCAATCCCATACCGACCATCCAATGCTGATATGCAACCGCTCCGGGCATGGGCATCACTTACAAGGAAGGTTGCACGCTACTATGATCAAAGAACAGGACTTGAGATAGCCCAGGACTTGTACCGAGTTGCAGCTGAAGCTTTTGAGATAGCACTGGGGCCAAAGACTCCAGAAGCACTCAAGTGCCGCACTCAGCAAGCGTTCATGCTCTTTCAAACGGACAGAAATATGGCATCAGAAACTCTCTTTCGTCATGTTCTCTCTTCACAGCGAGAAGCCCTTGGCCATGAACATCTCGACACGCTCGAAACTATGGATCGGCTAGCTGACGTGTTAGCTTCCCAGCGCCGTCACGCAGACGCCGAGGTATATCATGTGCAAGCTTTGGAAGTTCGACTGCGCAAGTTCGGCCCCGCGCATCCCGCCTCTCAGGAGTGTCTCGTCAAGCGCGGCTATTTTCTCTTGAAGGAAAGTCGTTATTCCGAGGCATACACGACCTGGAAGCAGGCTTCTGAAGCCCGCAATACAACACGCGACACTACCTGGGTCAAAGAGCTGGACTTGATTGGTCTGAGTTTGCAGTTGTATGGTCGTCCATCGGATGCCGAGCGCTATCTACGAGAGTCGCTCTCCGAGAAGGAGCGCATGTTTGGGGAAGAGAATGATTCCACAGTGCCTGAAGCCGCTGCAACACTAGCGCGCAATCTGCTTGCCCAAGAGAACTACACAGGAGCAGAACCCCTGCTACGTCGTGCGATGACCTGGTACGATACATGCAGTTTTTCGAGCAACCCGGTACGCTCCCAGATAATGGGTGAACTAGCTCATACTCTCTCACAAACGAACAAGCTTGAAGAGGCGGAAGCTTTGGCGAGGACGTGCCTGTCACTACGATCTGAAACAGCTGGATCACAAGCCCGCGAAACTTTGGAAATTATGTGGATTCTAGCTGGGATTCTCAAGAAACAGGAACGCTCTCTGGAAGCCTTGGGGATTTATCGGAATTCGTACAAAGCTGCGATAGAGACGTTGGGAGAGGGACATGCGGACACAAAAGACTATAGACATGACTATGAGGAGCTCAACCAAATCTTGATCCAGGAGAGCTTGGTAACTGCAAAAGGAGACCGGAATACAGCCATGATAAATTCTGCTGTTAATTTTGGCAATGAGGATGCAGACGCAGGAGCTCAAGAACCTGGTGTTGGTGTCTTCCGGTCAATCTCACCAGAGAAGACGGACTATGATTCGATTTTCGTAGCCACTTCATAATTAGTTCGATCGCCAACTACCAAGCAAAGAAGACGTCACGCCTGAGCTCATGTGTAATCAGTTCTACGTTGGCGTCATGTGATATCCGGACAAAACAAGATGTTCAAGGGAAAGTGATGATAGATTGCTGAATCGAAAAGCACATGATGAGGAATAAGGGCATGCACATGTCATCTATTATAGGAAGTTCACAGCGACTTAAGACATACGATGTTTCTTTTGAGCAATGGCGAAGAACACGAAACGTTGAACGAAAGAAACGAGGATGTTCGAGCTGTGTAAACACTACACCATTCACTGCGCTTTTCAACCCACCCACTAGCGCAACCCCACATTCACATTACTCAACACAGTGTAAGGGCCAATTTCCTACAGCCTACAACCTTCTGACTACCTGATCTAAACGAAGATTCTCCAACTTTTCCCCTGCCATTCTACTGCTCGACGCGGATATCGAATTTCCCCAACAGCGCGCTTCCGCTCGCTGATAGCGTGTATAAGTACACCATGGCATTTCCTGCGCCAAAGATGTTACCCAGGGCCTCCGCGCTTTTCGTACCATTCGAACTCCAACACTACAAATATTGGCGCCAGTCGGCTCTCGGTATTGTTGACGATGACGATGACGACATCCTGCTACCCACAGCATTCGAATACAACGATTTCCTGGAATGGCGCACGAGTATCAATACCACTCAAGACGTGGAAGACAGAACTCCTGATCCAGCCTTTGCAGGGTTTCAATTGGCGGAGCGATGTGAACATCCGTTACACCCTGGGGATCCACGTATAAATGTCCAACAGCAAGAGCAGGGCGAAGTAAACAAGGAGCGCGAGGAGAAACACAAGATAGCTTGGTGTCCGATGTGCCTTGTAGAAATTCATCTCAAGCTGCTTGGCGACTTGTGGGACAAGTGGGAAGAATCGGGTGGCGCGTGGCGTATCCTGCCTGCTGGTTGTAGTGGTGAGAACTTCCAGATTCGAAAACGGGCATACTACAAGCAAAAGACCGATACGGTCAACGATATCGATGACTTGGAGGATATTGCGCGCTTGGAGGCTGCATGGGAAGCTGCGCACCCTGCCGTAGATGTCGAAGTCGTGCGTGCGTATAGCGCCAAGACAGCGATAGCGGTGTATGCAAAGAGCATTCAGTTTCCTGCACGCTTAGCGGAAGTTGATCAGGTCGCTCCCAGAACACCCCCGCGGAAGCATGAAAAGAAATGCCTCTCTTACTCACCAGACACACCAGAGGATACTAGACATCGCTCACGTGCTCTCTACGCTCGGAGACACCCCAGTTACGACCCCGAGTCCCCACATCGCTGTCCTGGGGACAATGGGTGGGCTGAGACCTCATTCAACAACGACTGGGAGTATAATGTACGGCAGTGCCGCCTTTTGTTATGCGACAAAGATCCGAAGGAAACGAACGTTACCTACCGCGAGCTCACCGGCGAGAACTCTAAAGATGTCCTCATCAAGGGTATCGAAGAGTGGTTCAGTATGATGCAGGGGGATTGGAAGGCGTCCTGGGCTCGCACATTACTTACTACAACCGATTTGTTTGTCGTTTGGAGAAGCCCATCTGACACTGAGGAATCTGATAATGATTTCGATAACTGGGACAGGCTCGAGACGCTCGTGGGCACTAATCTGGAGGCACATGCACTACGAATCGGCGACCTTACGGATGCTGATATCGAGCCGATCCAAGGACAAACATTGGGGGACTTTTTCGACCAGGACTCTGTCGCATCTGACTCTAGCTCCGAAACGGATGAAGAAGAGCACGAATTATCTGATTCTATGGATCTGAGAGGAGACGAGGATGTAGTCACTGGAGTGGCTGGACAAGAACGTCAGCTTGATCATATGGCGCTTAGACAGGATGCTTGAACGGAAAATTGTCGACCTGATACATTGTCCAAGCGTTAAGTCATGTTATCTTTAGCAAAACGTTGAGTATGTGACATACAAGAGAATGTACCCTGACAGCGAGTTCAAAATTTGCATCATTACTTGTGTCCATTATAAAGTCCAGGTATGAACGCCCAGTGATATACGCAAGCCGCAAGAATGTATCCAAACTTTACATAACGATGCAGCAAGAGTTTTGCTTCTTGGCCTGCGAATCTGTTAGCCTGATCTAGGGTGAGGCTGACAATTGTCGGTTACTGACCTGTGTGTAGAACATCTTGCTCGATGCACTCAACTCATCACTCTTCTGAACCAAATTGTCAATCTTCTCTCCTCGCTCTAAGACACTCTCGATGGTCTTGTGTAAAACAATCTTGGTCTCGTCCAACTCCTTTTGAATCTTCATGATACTGTCGGCTTGTTGTGGGTCTTGGTACTTAACAATGTAGTCTTTCAGCTCAGGGTAGGACATGTTGGCTGGGTCGGTCGCATTGGCGAAGGCGGATTTGGGATATTTGGAGAGGAACTCGTCGCAGACTTTGGAGAGAAGCTGGTGGGCTACGAGAGAAGGGTATTCGTGGTCGGTGATTATGAGGCCGCAGACACCTTCTGAACGGGCGTAGGCGTGGAATGTGTAGTCTGTACGCGCTCGGTTAGTACATGTTTGCGCATAGCTTACGACCGACATACCTGACTCTTCGACATCTTGTCTTTGTCCTGGGAGAGTTCTCGCAGCGACTGTTTTTGCTGTGAAGGACATCTAGGCCACTATCAACTTGTGTCCTTCAATCCCTATGCTCTGCCTTGACTAGGGCTGTGTGGTAAAGAGGGTGACGTACGAACTCGGAGACGCTTCCGCGTGTAAAGCGGCCGAAACTACTCAGGTCGCGCTCAGCGGTGAGTTCGATCGCAGGCTTTTTCTCATTCTTGAGAACCTATATATCTTATCATCAGTGGTCGCTCGGGACTGGAAGCAGCGGTGAATGGGCGCCTACACCAATGTAAAGGACCTTCATATTGTTGGCTGGGTTTTCCAAGTATAGAGCGAGAGGAAATAGTCGTAAGGTAGGATCGTGTGGGTCGTGGATCGCGTGCTAAAGTCGTGGTGAAGGGTAGGTTCGGAGTAGTCGCTTGAGATGGCACACCTCGCGCCGGCATGCGTCTCATGGCCTGGCCACCTGAGCAGGGATCTGGCGGCGCTGATTATGTCATGGCGCTAATGCGCGGGGGCGGGGCAAGTTCAGCCGAGTGCAGCCCAGTCATTCATCATCGATTCTGCCAAGCCTGACAACCACGCAAACCACGCTCCCCATTGTGACGGCCGGTCAAACGCGCAGACTTCCATCACGTTGACCACAACCCCCAGGCAACCCGCAATCATGTCGCCCGCAGTCGAGGACGCTCATGCCCAATGGCTCCAACAGCTCGATGCTATGCGCAAAGCCATTGCTGAGCTCAATCTTCCTGCCGATACTGAAAAGGTGCCAGCGTACGGAGACGACCTTGAATTCAACGATGACGATTTCTCTGGAACTGCCAGTGGTGAAGATATCTGGGATATCATCAGCGATGAGTACGAGGAAGGGTACAGCAGTGACCATCTGGACCAATTCCTCGACGGACAAGTTACAGCAGAGGCCTATAGCCAGCAATGGCTAACAGAAAAATGCTCCGAAGTAGCCCGAAGCAGTTCTGGCTTGGATTCTGGAGCCTTGAAGGAGCAGATAACGGCAATCTTGTCCAGTGATAGCAATGGTAACCCATCATGCCAACCATCAACATACCTAGTATACTGACTATAATTAGACGAAGAGCTGCAGATGATGCTCGCCGATATTGTGGGCTACGGAGAGCTGGACCTGGTGGCGGATCTAATCTCACATCGTAAAGACATAATGCGATCCCTGCATGAACCTACTCCAGCTCAGGGCAACGGTGTCATGGGCCGTTTACAAACTCGAGCCGAACGTGAAGAAGCATTGCGCCGAGCAGACTGGGAGCATAAGACAGCTACGCTGGCGCCTGCTATGGACCGAACAGGTCCTCAATATCCTCACGTGTATCGGACTCACGAAGCTGGCAACAAGCTCTCAGCTTACGGCAAGAAGTACGCGCTACCTCCAGACACTGTGCACCGCGACAACAATCTCTACGAAGAATATGAGATCCCTGCAGTAGCTGTAGGTACTGTTGGCGTAGGCCGAAAGCTGCTGGAGATCCAGGAACTGGACGGCCTTTGTCAGCGCACCTTCAAAGGCTACAAGACACTCAACCGGATGCAGAGTCTTGTATATCCAGTTGCATACAAGACCAGTGAGAACATGCTGATTTGCGCACCTACTGGTGCTGGTAAAACAGACGCTGCCATGCTTACAATTCTCAACACTGTGGCCAAGAACGTTGTGCCGAACCCGATTGACGAGCCGGACGCCACCGACTTTACTGTAATGACGGAAGACTTCAAGATCATCTACGTCGCGCCGATGAAGGCGCTCGCTGCCGAGGTTACTGAGAAGCTTGGAAAGCGTCTGGCGTGGTTGGGTATCAAGGCTCGCGAACTTACTGGTGATATGCATCTTACCAAGGCTGAGATCTTGGATACGCAAATTATAGTCACTACACCAGAGAAGTGGGATGTTGTCACAAGAAAAAGTACCGGAGACACCGAGTTGGTACAGAAAGTACGACTGCTCATCATCGATGAGGTCCACATGTTGCACGATGAGCGTGGTGCAGTTCTGGAGAGTCTGGTAGCGCGTACCCAACGACAAGTCGAGAGTACTCAATCACTGATCCGGATTGTTGGTCTCTCTGCCACACTTCCCAACTACGTCGACGTAGCCGACTTTCTGCGGGTGAACAAAATGGCTGGCCTGTTTTACTTTGACGCTTCGTTCCGTCCTGTTCCTCTTGAGCAACATTTCATCGGCGCAAAGGGCAAGCCGGGTTCTGCAAAGTCACGTGAAAATGTGGAAAAGGTCGCGTTTGACAAGGTTGTTGAGATGCTCAAGCTGGGTCACCAGATAATGGTATTCGTACATTCGAGAAAAGATACGGTCAAGACTGCTAGGCGTTTGTACGACATGGCTATGGAGGAGCAGTGTACCGACCTGTTCGACCCGCAAGACCATCCTCGGTACGAGAACGCTGTGCGCGACATGAAACAGTCAAAAGGTCGAGAGCTACGTGAACTGCTTGGTAAAGGCATGGGTACTCACCACGCCGGTATGCCTCGTTCTGACAGAAATATGATCGAGCGTCTCTTTGCTGAGGGTGTGCTGAAGGTGCTCTGTTGTACAGCGACGCTTGCGTGGGGTGTCAACTTACCCGCTGCAGCAGTCCTCATCAAGGGCACTCAAGTCTATAACGCCCAGGAAGGCAAATTCACCGACCTTGGTATTCTGGATGTTCTGCAGATTTTCGGTCGTGCTGGTCGACCTCAGTTTCAGGATACTGGTATTGGCTTCATTTGTACGACACACGACAGGCTTGATCACTACATGCGCGCTGTGACCGAACAACAGCCTATTGAGTCAAGGTTTTCCGCCAAACTGATAGACAATCTCAATGCTGAGATCTCTTTGGGTACAGTAACCACAGTGTCTGAAGCTGTAACATGGCTTGGTTACTCGTATCTGTTCGTACGGATGCAGAAGAGCCCGCTAATGTATGGTATCGAATGGTCGGAGATCCGCGATGATCCACAGCTTGTAGGACGACGCCGCAAGCTCATCATCGACGCTGCGCGAATTCTCCAGAGAAGCCAGATGATAATCTTCAACGAGACCACCGAAGATCTTCGAGCGAAAGACGTCGGGCGCATCGCCAGTCAGTATTACGTTCAGCAGTCTAGTATAGAGATTTTCAACACCATGATGCGGCCTCGTAGTACGGACGCGGATGCCTTGGCTATGGTCAGCATGAGCGGCGAATTCGACCAGGTGCAATCGCGTGAATCCGAAGAGAAGGAACTTTCAGCACTTAAAGAAGAAGGACATGTCATCACAGAAGTCAAGGATGGATATGCTACATCGCATGGAAAGACAAACTATCTCCTCCAGGCTCATATTTCACGAGCACGACTAGAAGACTTCACACTAACCTCGGACACAAATTACATAACCCAGAATGCTGCACGTATTGCGCGTGCGCTTTTCATGATCGCGCTTAATCGGCGTTGGGGTTACCAATGCCGGGTACTTCTTAGCCTTTGTCAGTCTATCGAACATCGATGCTGGTCTTTTCAGCATCCGCTGCATCAGTATGACCTTCCACAACCGGTTCTGCGTGCGCTCGACCATAAATACCCATCAATACAGACTTTGCGCGATATGGACGCGATGGAGATAGGAGATATGGTGCATAATAAGAAGATGGGCGGCGTGATCGCCAAGCTTATGAACAACTTCCCAACTCTGAGCATCGAATCTGAGATCGCCCCGCTCAACAGGGATGTGCTACGGATACAACTATTCCTTACACCCGATTTCGTTTGGAATGATCGGCACCATGGTACTTCCGAGTCGTTCTGGATTTGGGTAGAGAACTCCGAGACATCTGAGATCTACCACCACGAGTTCTTCATCCTCTCACGAAGGAAGCTGTACGATGAACACGAACTCAACTTCACGATTCCTCTATCCGATCCTCTGCCTACGCAAGTATACGTTCGCGTCTTGTCTGATAGGTGGCTGGGCGCAGAGACGGTTCATCCCATATCTTTCCAGCATCTCATCAGACCTGATACCGAAAGCGTTTACACGGATCTGCTCAATCTCCAGCCTCTACCAATCGCTGCGTTGAAAAACCCCTTGTTGGAAGAAGTTTACGGACAGCGCTTCCAGTACTTCAATCCTATGCAATCGCAAATTTTCCACTGTCTATATCACACACCCGCCAATGTTCTGCTTGGATCGCCGACTGGTAGTGGAAAGACTGTTGCCGCTGAGCTTGCAATGTGGTGGGCGTTCCGCGAAAAGCCAGGCTCAAAGGTTGTATACATTGCACCCATGAAGGCACTTGTCCGCGAACGAGTGCAAGATTGGGGCAAGCGACTTGCCGGGCCAATGGGTCTCAAGCTTGTGGAATTGACTGGTGACAACACACCAGACACACGTACTATCCGCGATGCCGATA
>Ga0268250_10001420_pt1 | contig 10505 bp, 11 predicted proteins | sample AgamicAsSfe_FD_200448 | JGI IMG/M metagenome (GOLD analysis project Ga0268250, IMG submission 200448) | Agave microbial communities from Guanajuato, Mexico - As.Sf.e (v2) (version 2) | ecosystem: Host-associated > Plants > Phyllosphere > Phylloplane/Leaf | place: Guanajuato, Mexico | collected... | reverse complement strand
ATCTTGTCGAAGATGAAGCGGATGGTGAGTTTTGTTGCTAGATAAGCTTGCTCGGCGATAAAGACGGTTAGTAGCAAGCCACCAAGATGGATGTTGGTCACATCGCTGTTACCGCCATACATATAAAGTAAAGCAGCCGTAGACAAACTTCCTAGCCAAGTCAAAAACTCCAAAGCAGAGATACAAGGACCGATGGAGTCTGAGCGGATAGGGGGTGGACGTTGTGACTCGCTTATGAGTTTGAAGAAGTCGCCGCGTAGCTCGATCCAGTTGTTGATCAAGAAGCCCAGGGGCATGAGTGGATATACAATGCCGAACATGGCGAGATAGCCGAACTGAACGCACATTTCCATGATGTCCTCTTGGACGTCGTAGGGTGCGGCAGTTGCTTCAGCGCGAAGTCGGGTCAGAAGATTTTCTTCTTGTGGCGCATCTACAAGGAGAGTTTTGGTGTATTCGGAATGCATACGCTGATGCAGTGATCTTCCTTGTTGTGCGTCTTTGTAGCGGCGGTATGCTTCCAGGAGGTGTCGCTTCAGGAACGGCAAAACAAACTCCTCGCCAAAGTTTATGACCTGACCCGCCAGAGATAGCGAGATGACCTCTTCTTGTAAGCGGTGAGCATCGATGTGGAAGTTCTTGACCGGAACACGCGACTGTAAGGAGGTCGGCAAGAGATTTGGTAAAAGCTTCGACCCGCAAGGCACATAGACATAAGCAGTCAAGATGAGCGGGAGGAAGGAAGTGACGAAGTTGAGAACGAAAGCTTTCTGGACTTGAGCCAGTTCGAACTCGTCATTCGTGCGATGGTTCTCATACTCCGACAGTCTTGAAGCAATAGATGTCAGAAATTCGGTAATGTATGGTAGAGACACGGCGAGAAGGATCGTCGGGAGATATTGTACAGCCTGGTCCATATCGTTAGTATGTAGATCCCGATAGTGGATCACATGCCATACCCAAAAGTTCGCTAGCTCCTCGCCATATACATCTGAAATGATGGCTTCGGCGAGAAAAGTGACCATAAGAACACTGCTGAGCGCCAGACCAGCTAGCGCAGCAAAAGGTAGAAACAAGAGTTGTCTCGCCGCCCGCTTGTGAGCAGGGAATATCTTCCTCACTTCACCAGTGATTGGATCTATCTCTTCTTGTTCCCAGGCATATTGGACGCGGTTCACCTTGAGAGCACCAACGCCTTTGACGTCCCAGCGAATGCTTAGATCGGTCTCCTGTCTCTTCCACCACTCGACGAACACGATGCTCCAAATACATGTTACTATTCCGAATGTGATAGAGTAGGGTCTCGAGAAGAGCCAGAACAGAATCCCTGATATTGCAGGTACGATAAGGAAGAGCGAATAAGCTTGTATGAAAGCGTAGTAGAATGCGACCTATGCGCGTGTTAGTACAGTTGATTTGCGAGTTACCTGATGTAACGAGACCTTTTCTCCAAACAGTGCCTTGATCTGGTCCAAGTCATCTGCTCTAAGGACGATTTTGGAAGACAACTGCTTCAGCAACCGTTTGTTGGCTGTCCGGGCATGCGGAGGGAATGACGCTGTAACATGTTTCCATTGTCCAAAGTTCGCCGTTACTCCTGCACCGCCTTGCTCTTTAGTCCAGGTAACCAAGTGAAATACCGAACGTATCTCTTCGGAAGGGGCTGCAGCGTCAACGACTGTGGAACTATCTCCGAGAGGTCGAACATGGATGATCCCAAATAGCCAGTCCTTGACGCGCGAGCGGTAGACTTCGTTGCCCAGCTTGTTGCGAGGAATGCGGATCAGAGTTAGCAGGGTAGTGCCATGACCGTGTCGAACTTCTGCTTCCAGCCCGAAGGCTTCGATATCGCGGATCAGGGTGTGGTATCTGTCAGTTGCATGGTGAACCTCTACCAAACATTTAGCAGAGCGCATTCGACGAAGAATCTGGACCACAACTTACCGAGATCCTCAAAATCGTATAGCAGAACCCAGTCTACTTCGAAGTCCTCATCTTTCTCCATTTCTGTCTGTCTGTTGAGCGGACGAGTTGTGATTGACTGCATCTTCACAAGGCCCAAGTATACGGAAATGAGAATTCATCGCGAAAACAGACATTGCTGGTCTTTGTTTTCCTCCTGGTTGTGTGGCCTGTGTGCAAGATGTCCACGTAACACTCCCTGCTGCCAAGTATCATGTCCGTAATCTCCGCCGAAGCCTTTACTGGCGGGCACCAGGACTGTGGAGACGATCGCATACGAGGCTGCCGACTGACTCTTGCTCTGGGTCGAAACTCCGAACATGATGTATTGGTCTTGGCGTAGCTTGGCGCATTCGCCGATATCCGTCTTTGGATGTACTGGTGTCCGACCAAAACTGCCGATGTATCGAGGAGGGAGTCATGAGGAGTGGAGTGCGCGGATCTCTCTCACAGACGTGAATAGCGGCTGGAAGATGGTGACGAATATGGAAAATCAAGCTTGACCTACCACTAGAGCTGATGAAGCATTGCTCCGCTTCGCCAGCACGCATTCGACCTACCACTCATTTGTCAGAAGCCTGAGTTGAAGTCTTTGCTTCTCGCTAATCACATAAGTCGAGATTGCTCTGCGATACATCGCTCCTCGAGTGAGAATCTCGTCAGTGTAGCTGGCCAGATCTATCGTGTCCACGTCCGAGACAGGCAAAAGCGGAATCCATAAGGTCCAGGAAGCACAGCATGTAGATCGTAACTTCGGTCAGTGTTGAAACACACCGACTGGTATCCCAATAAGTGCTGTTAGTTGATTGAATGAACGACAGGACGGCGAAACTCGGAAGGCGGTATGAGATCGTATTGACGGCGAATCAAGCAAGAGCAGGTGAGGAGACCGCGGAAGCCTCGAGCATCCCTACCGGTCTCGATAAGAAAGCTCTGTTACGCCAGGAAAGCGTAGTCTTCAGCGATGGCAGTTGCTTGGTTTATGTACTTGCACCAAAATGTCTGTGCGCCGAGGACCAGTCTACACAGCCACCCCCATATTCTTCCAGCGAGCATCTCCTCTGCCCGATCATACCAATCGTTTCCTGCTCAGCACAGTTTGATAGTTTGACATGAACCAATCCATGCAGCTTCTCGGAGCCATGTGCCTGGATATTATGTGGCTCGGAACTTCTGGATCGCACAAATGAAAGTATAGCACTCGCGACGTGAAATGTTATCACCGTGAACCACCTGCCTATAACGGCATCGTCTGTAGATCACAGGCGCATTCGTGTCGACCAAGCATAACCAAGCACTACAAGCCTTCAACTCCCTAGCTTCCGTTGCTCTTATCCGAGGCGAGCCTGAGGGTGGGATGACTACGCGGCCTGATTACTACTGATAAATTGAAGTTCCTATCGAGAGCCGCCGGAGATAAGTACCACCCATGGCTCGTGGGTCGTCAATGCAGCTATCCGATACGACGTTATCAGCATACTGCATGCTCATGATTCCGTGTGGCTTCCACCGCGCGGCTGGAAGAAACAAATCTCTCATGCACGAGCGGCTATATCTAGCTCAATGTCGACTTCTCTATTTTGATTTGTGACTTTCATCCCATCACGATGGCGAACCCTCACCAGCGGCCTGGTTTTTCCAGAGTCGATACTGATATGGCGTCAGGCATTGAGCTCCAACCTGCATCCACTAAATCCAAAGCACCCCTCTCTTCAGGCTTGGAGATCCCGGAGCCAGACTCCAAGACTGGCGCTGCTAGTGGAAGCATCAAAGAGGTCCCCGCATACCACGACAGCGATGATTATAGCCTGCATGAAGGCACCACAGGGAACTATATCGCTAGAGAGCACAAGATTGTCGAGACTGCAGAAGATATTGTCAATCAGGTCCTCACTGTCGAGGATGACCCCACGCTCAACCCATGGACTTTCCGCATGTTTTTCCTGTGAGTAGTATTGCTTGTGTCTACCATCGTGATGCTGATGATACTACAAGAGGATTCGGGCTGTCTATCTTCGCATCCGTGCTCCAGGAAATCTTTTACTTCAAACCACAGACAATCTATGTCTCCAGTGTGTTCTTGTGCGTTATTGCATACGTGCTTGGTGAAGCCATGGCGAAAGTTCTTCCTTCCAAGGGTGTGATCGGAAGTTATCTCAATCCTCATCCATTCAACATGAAAGAACATGCGTAGGTACACCATACAGTCATCAGTCGCAGACCCAGCTGACTGGTCGTAGTGCCATCACGCTTATGGCTTCTGCTGCAGGCCAATCCGCCCTAGCGACAGAAGTTCTGGCTGCGCAAGAGCTCTGGTATGGCGGATACCCGAGCAAAGTCCTTGGTGTATTTATTACTCTGTCCAGTCAATTGATCGGCTACGGAATCGCTGGACTGCTCCGAGAAGTGCTGGTCTACCCTACCAAAATGCTCTGGCCGATCAATTTACCGGTCACAACACTTCTGGAGAGTCTCCATAAGGATAAGATTGCTGCTAAGCAGAGGATCAAGATCTTCTACATTATTTTCATCGTCGTCTTCATCTGGGAGGTCTTCCCAGAATACCTTTTCCCAGTCCTAGAAGGTGTTTCGATATTTTGCTTGGCGGATCAGAAGAACTTGGTCTTCACGAACCTCTTTGGTGGAGCGAGTGGTAACGAAGGACTTGGTATACTCAGCTTCTGCTTCGATTGGCAATACGTCGCGTCTCTTGGCAGTCCCCTTTGGCTACCGCTTGAGACTTTGACCAACAATCTCATCGGCTACATTGGCTGTGTGATCTTGTTCATGGGTCTTTACTATGGCAACCTCTGGCGTGCACAGGAGTAAGCATCATTTCGTTGGGTTTAAGATCTGAGCGCTGACCAAACAACAGCTTCCCCTTCTTGGCTCAAGTTTTGTTCACTGGCAACAGTAATGGCACATATTATGAGCAGTACAACCAGACACTCATCTTAAACTCGAAAATGGAGATTGATCAAACTTTGCTGGATACTGTGGGTCCGCCACACCTCACAGCAACATATATCGGATGTAAGTGTTCTGTCAATCTTGGAGGTGTTCCCAGACTAAACCTGAAGCAGATTTGATCACATCCAACGCTGGGTTTACAGCTACGTTCGTCCACATGCTGCTTTGGAACTACGAGGAAATCAAAGCCGGCTGGGCTTGGGCTAAGCCAAGTAATCTACGAAAGCTACTCATGCTCAAGACGTACAAATTTTGGCAGAATCAAGAAACGCCCGAAGCTAGACTCGCACGAAAGGAAGCCGACCCTAACCTTGACCCTCATTATAAGCTCATGCTTCGCAATCTGTATGAAGAGACTCCAATTTGGTGGTGGGGTGCTGTTGTGGTAATCGCGTGGGCTCTTGGATTGGGGTGTCTTTACGGCATGGACTCGACACTGCCTTGTAAGTGTCCGCCTGCGCATTGGATCTTACTGATGCTGACTGTCACCAGGGTGGGGCTTCTTGATGTCCACTATACTCACTTTCATCTGCGTCTTGTTCTTCGGCGCCCAGATGGGCATCACCGGCTTCCAGTTCAATATCCAACCTATCTGCCAGATGCTTGCTGGGTACATGTTCAAGGGTCGCCCACTAGCTAATATGGTAAGTTGACTTTTATGTGGAGACTTATCACAACTTACTGACATCTTTCCCTTCTAGTATTTCACAGTAAGCAGATCGCTCATCTGGATCCTTCATCATCTCGATCGATACTGACTCTCATGAAGTGCTATACGTACAACGCGTTACAGATGGCTGAAGTACTGGCGAAAGATCTCAAAACAGGACAGTATATGCATCTAGCTCCTCGTAAGTCTTACATCCGTGAACGATTGGGCACATCTACGAAACGTCTGCAGAAAGAGCGAACAAAAAACGGGCAAATGCAGAGAGACAAGACATTTATGAACCCCAGCTAATAATGTGCAGGGGCTACTTTCTTCGTTCAAATTGCTGGTTGTATTCTCGGTGCCCTGTTCAATTACATCATGTACGTTTCCTCACCACACAAAAGGACCTTTTTACTGACAGAAGCCGCTCATAGGATGATTTCGATTGTCGACAATCAAGCTACCATCCTCAAATCGATCCTGGGCAGCAACATTTGGAGTGGCCAGAATGTCCAACAGTAGGTTGATCTTCTACAACCGTGAGTTATGTTTGCTAAAGATTCGTCTAGATTCAACACTCTTGCTATCGCTTGGTCCATGCCCGCCGAGCTCTTCTCCATTGGCGGCAGATACGAATGGGTCACCATATCTTACCTCATCGGCTTCATCGTTCCCGTACCCTTCTGGCTGGCTTACCGCTACACCAAACACCCATTCTTCAAATACATGAACGTCTCCATGATATTATGGTACATGGGCTGGCTCTTCGTCGGCATCAACGCCAGCATCACCATGTTCTTCATTGTCGGATTCTTGTCGCAGTGGTTCGTGCGTCGCCGTTACCCTGAGCTGTTTGTCAAGTACAACTACATTGTCAGTGCTGCACTTGATGGCGGCACTCAAGTGTTGGTGTTCATTTTGACTTTTGCAGTCTTTGGTGGTAGTGGCAAGGCTAGACCTTTCCCTACTTGGGCGGGCAACCCGGATACTGACACGCACAATCTTGATTATTGTATGCCTAACCCTGCTTCTGGATGATCGAGGTGGGTGGTCTATCTCAAGGTTGGATGGAATTACGCGAGAAGGATGACTGGACCTGGAGGAGGAATGGTTGCGCAATTTGTCAAAGAGGTCGTAATGGCACATATATATGGCAAGACATCTGTTTTTTCTTTCTTTCTTGATCTTTCCGATTCAATACCACTAACATGTGTTGAGGATGGTTCGATGCCTTGATACGAGATCCAAAGGACTGACATATCACATGCTAGTCAGCAGACTAATTGACTACCGCATTGTAATACTTCGGTACCCGGGATCAGTGATGCCTATAAATACGAGGGCACTGAGATACAGTTCGCTTAGGACAACAACCCGATGGCTACTGCTTGATACCTCAGCTAGAGGAGATAGACAGCCTGATAGACAACCCAGATCGTACCAACCCCGATCAAAACTCCAAGCACTGGCACGACCATACTCCAAGTGAAGGGCCCAGGTCCATGACCCCTCGATATCTCTTATCCCCTATTGTGGTGTCATGAGTTGACTTCGCAGCACACCTCAATATTAGGATGAACGGAGAGCAAGCCCAGAGTAAAAGTCTTCGCGGACCTGATCGATTCTTTAACCCAGCAGTGATGGGCAAAGAGACCTGTTGTGATCAGTTTGCAGCAAACCTCGAACCAGTCGTATCCCATGTTGTTGACAATGACGTAGCCGTACTTGCGTCCACAATGATAATTGAACAAAAAATCTAGTAGAGTAGTCTCGACGGGAGACGTGAAGTAATTGTGCTCAGCTCTCTCTCTGGGAAGTTCTTCATATCTTTTTGGAAGTGCTCTAGGCCTTGATGGTAGTATAAAAACCTTCTAAACTGCATGATCATTTCTCACGGCACATTAATTCAAGCATTAAGCTGGAGCGGAAGCTAACCACATGGATGATGCTGTGGCTGTGGCCGTAAGATCTGACCGCTTTCAAATTCTTTGGAGGACACTACAGGGGGTGTGAAAGAATCAGGTCCGTGACACTCGAAGTTATCAAGATATCTCGAGGTTCACATCTCAACGCCTGAGAATTGACATCGAGTGGATCAAGTTGTTGCGAGTAGCAGTGGAGATAGAGACTTTCACAGCGGTTCGTAGACCCTATAGATTTCTTACACGGCCTACACATGGTAGAGCTCCGAGACTACCTATGATGGGTAATGCATCCTTTGGTGGAAGGCATTTGTTGCTGTGCTAATATCGTGACGCAGCGGGGTGATGTCACCAGAGTCTAACATGGTGCACGAGATATATCACAGTGGTCAGGCAGTCCTTCTCATGTGCAGCATGTTGATAAGAGGGTTTGCGATATGTATTCACCTCCAATGAGGATGGGTTGTCGCACGTGTCGAAGCAAGGGCGCGAAGGGTAGGGCAAGGTGCGGAATTGTGTTCCGCGTTGCTGGAGAATATATTGCGGGCTGTGGGGCTCTTTCCCGACGACACGACAGCTTGATGCTTCTTTTACGTCGCTCTATTCTTCCTCAAGCCTTGAGGTATACGAGAATAGTCAAGATGAGCAGTCAACCCCTTCATACCCGCGATGTCAATGGCAGCGGCAGCGAGTCCAGCAAGACGGTCCGCGACGAACGAACCGTCCCTCCAATGGGCATGACGTCGAGTCAGTTCAACAATGCTGCAACAGAAGCCATCCAGGACATCACGAACTATTACGACAACATCACCGACCGCCCTGTCCTCCCTTCAGTCGAACCCGGGTACCTCGCAAAGCTACTACCTCAATCACCGCCCACCGAAGCCGAGAGCTGGGACAAGATCCGCGCAGACATGGAATCAAAGATTATGCCCGGCATGACACATTGGCAGAGTCCAGACTTTATGGCTTTCTTCCCAGCCAGCAGTTCATATCCTGGCATGATGGGAGAACTGTGGTCTGCCGCTCTGACCGTCCCTGCTTTCAACTGGCTCTGCTCGCCTGCCGTCACTGAACTCGAGACAATCGTCATGGATTGGGTCGCACAGATGCTCGCACTCCCCGAATGCTTCTTGTCGAAAGGCAAAGGCGGTGGTGTCATCCAAGGCTCTGCCTCTGAAGCCATCGTCACTTGCATGGTTGCAGCACGCGAACGCTACGTGACTAGGATACTCGAGAAAGAAGGCATTGCCCTCACCGAAGAACAGAAGGAAGATCGCTCTGCCGAGATTAGGAGTAAACTCGTTGCACTGGCTACAAAACACACCCACAGTTCTACCCACAAGGGTGCAAACATCGCCGGCACGAGGTTCCGTAGCATCGATACTTTGCTGTCAAACGACTTTGCCCTCCATGGCCACGAACTGCGCTCCACCATCGAGAAACTCAAGTCTCAAGGTCTGGAACCATACTTCTTGACTGTATCCCTGGGAACAACAAACACTTGTGCTGTCGACGACTTCGAGTCCATCGCAGAAGTCAAGAAAGACTATCCCGACATCTGGATCCACGTTGATGCCGCATACGCCGGTGTCGCCCTCGTCCTACCCGAATACCAACACTACTGCAAGCACTTCTCCACCTTCGACTCCTTCGACACAAACATGCACAAATGGCTTCTCACAAACTTCGACGCCTCATGTCTCTTTGTCCAGAACCGCCGCGATCTTACCGACGCATTGTCAATTACCCCCGCCTACCTACGCAACAATTTCTCAGATCAAGGCTTGGTCACCGATTACCGCGACTGGCAAATCCCTCTAGGTCGTCGTTTCCGCGCTCTCAAAGTCTGGTTTGTGATTAGAACTTGGGGAGTCGAAGGGCTAAGAAAGCATATCGCTCATCATCTCAAGCTTTCTGATTTGTTTGTCGACTTGGTGAGGAGTAGAAGCGACCTCTTCACCATCATCACTCCACCTGCTTTTGCTCTGGTGGTACTCACCGTCAACCCCACTCGCAAACAACACGCTCCCAAGCCTTCTTCAACATCAGGAGAACCCAAAGCAGAAAACACCGTTCCCTACCAAGACTCTCATCTCGCCGTCATACCCCAACAACCCGACTCTTCGACTTTGGAGTTGGCAAATGCGAATACGAAAAAAGTATACGAGATAGTCGATGAGAGCAAAAGAGTGTTTTTGACAAGTTCATTGGTGGGAGAGGCTTATGCTATTCGTGTGGTTAGCGCTAATCCGTTGGCGAGTGAGGAGGGCATTAGAAAGGTGTTTGGGTTGCTTGTTGAGGCTGCGGAGAAGGTGCTTGAGTAGAGGGGTCACACATATTTCTATACACGTATAGGATGCTGTACAGTTTATACCTGTACGACTATAGGATGATAGAGATCCCTGCCGAGACTTCCTACCTGATCTAGATGACTATTGCATTTCTATAGCCAACATACTTTACATACGCCATATTCGACAGTGTGGTTCGAAAGTCACCGACGCGAGACGAGTTTGTGTCTGCAATCGGTTCAGATGACTTCTCCAGCACCTATATTTCGCTCTCCTCTATGGTTCGGCGCATCGGGTGTATTACTACTTTATTGTTCAACGTTTCAGGTATGGTCTCTTGAATGTAAGAGTATTGACGAAGGGCATTCTGACGACTGCTCGTACAACGCGTTCAATTGCTGAAAAGGGGATCTTTTAGGTCCTCTGTTCACTGCTGGAGTTGCGGCAAGGGCAGTGAATTGCGTTCAGGGATATCCTGCTTGTTCAACAACAAGACCTTCTGCTAAAATCGCATAGACTGTCCTTCAACTTTCACGCTTTGGCAGGCAACGGCTCTGTGATCGTAACACTCTTAGAGGATACTGGACGACATCTTCGCCCAACCGTATCCTGGGTAGCAATACCGAGTCTCTCAGAGTAAAGACTAGTAGTAGGTGTCTTCTTCCTCAGAGGACCATCCATATCCTTGCAGGTCGACAGAAGCAC
>Ga0268250_10001414_pt1 | contig 10535 bp, 8 predicted proteins | sample AgamicAsSfe_FD_200448 | JGI IMG/M metagenome (GOLD analysis project Ga0268250, IMG submission 200448) | Agave microbial communities from Guanajuato, Mexico - As.Sf.e (v2) (version 2) | ecosystem: Host-associated > Plants > Phyllosphere > Phylloplane/Leaf | place: Guanajuato, Mexico | collected... | reverse complement strand
TAGCGTCCCCGCACCCCAAGCCGTCAAGATCCTCGAGGACGACATGGCCTGCGACGTTATCAAAATCAGAGGTCTGGTGCGCAACAAAGAGCGCTTCGTAAAGCGTAGACAACGCATCCTGGGTCCTAACGGCAGCACCCTCAAAGCCCTCGAACTCCTCACATCCTGCTACATTCTGGTCCAAGGAAACACAGTCTCCTGCATGGGCGGCTACAAAGGTCTCAAAGAAGTCCGTCGCGTCATCATGGACTGCATGAACAACATTCACCCAATCTACCACATCAAAGAACTCATGATCAAGCGCGAGCTAGCCAAAGACCCGGAACTCGCAAACGAAAACTGGGATCGCTTCCTCCCTCACTTCAAGAAGCGCAACCTGTCGAAGAGACGTGTGCCTCATGTCGTCACAGACAAGACAAAGAAAACATACACGCCATTCCCTCCCGCCCAAGAAAAATCAAAGGTGGATCTGCAAATCGAGAGTGGAGAGTACTTTTTGTCAAAGCAAGCAAAGGAGAGACAAGAGAAACAAGCGAGAGAGGACGCCATGCGCGAAAAGATGGATCAGAAACGGTTGGCCAGGCAAGCAGATTACATTGCTCCCGACGAGCCTGGCGAGGAAGATGTCATCGCCAAAAAGGAGAAGAAGGAGAAAAAGGAAAAGAAGGAAAAGAAGAGGAAGCACAGGGACGAGGATGCACAAGACGAGGAAGAGGTGGTTTCGGAAAAGAAGAAGAAAAAGTCAAAGAAGCACAAGGAGGAGGTTGCCGAGGAGAGCGACTAATCTCTCGCTGCTTTTTGATATTATCATCTTTCCGTTCTATCTCACAATATCCACTTCCTAGCATAGTGTTTTTCGAGGAGTTTACTGCTGCGTTCAGCGTTAGGGGCCTTTGTGTCTACCCAAAAATCGTATTATTGTTCCTCTCTGAGTGCTCAACACTTTGATTTGTACACGCCTTCTTTATCAGCTCGAGCTCCAGTATGAAGATCACATTAGGTTCGTAAACTGATTTCATTTCAGTATTGCAGTTAAGACTCCACCCTAGCAACCATGTGTATGTCCTACGTGACTTTTTGACCAAAAATTCCCTTATACTTGTTCTCGCATATATCCCGGCAATCTCATGTCTCTCTAGATGGTTCTCGAGTTCTCAATCTTGGTGACAAGAATATCGGTGGCACCAATGGCGGTTAGCTCGTCCATGGCGTTGGAAACGTTCTTGCGCAAGACCATGGCCGAAACAGCGACCCAGCCGCTCTCTTCCAGGCTGTTGACGGTAGGTGCTCTCTTGCCAGGAGTGATCTTGGCAGCTTGGTCGAGATTGCTACGCTCGACGTTGTATGTGCAGAGGACGTATTTTTGGGCGGCTGTAGAGCAACGTTAGCATTCCCATGCTCTCGAGGGAAGGATATGTGGTAGAACGTACTGATGACACCACGAATTCTGGTTGCGATCAGGTTAACAAGCTCAGGGTTGGTGGGGTTCTTGGAGCGGATCAAAATGGCGGTGGTCTCGAGGACGGTCGAGATGGCCTTGAGGCCTGCTGCGCGCATAGTCTCGCCAGACTCGACAAGATCGACAATACCGTCTGCAACGCCCAAAGCGCAAGCGGCCTCTACACTGCCACCAACGTACTTGATGTGGGTGTCGAGCTTCTCTCCTGCCTTCTTGCCCTCGAGTTCTCTGAAGTAGACCTCTGCGAGGTTGGTGAAGCTGGTGCAAATGTTCTTTCCTACCAACGACTTTGCGTCTGCGAACTCTCCTTGCTCAGGAACCTGGATCTGAAGCTTGCAGCGACCAAAGTCGAGGTCGAGAACCTCTTCAACACCAGTGGACTCAGTTGGGGGTTCGGTAACCTCATACTCTGCGACTTGATCGCGACCGGTAATACCAAGATCGCAACGACCCTCAGAGACGAAGGTAGGGATATCGGAGGCGGGCAGGAAGACGAGGGCGATGGGGAAGTTCTTGACGAGAGCAATGTCGAGACGCGAGTGTCTGTGGAACTGGATGTCGGAACCGTGGAGAAGCTCGATACATGCTTGGTGAAGGCGTCCCTCTGTGGTGAGAGTTAGAGTCGTATTCTGCGAGGTATGGAGGGGCAGTGAGGGGTCAATTACTCTTGGGAACGGCAAACAAGAGACGGTCGGTGAGGCTGAGAAAGTCGCGTCAGGACAGAATTGAGATTGTTGGGGCAGTCGCATTGACATACTGGTTGACGAGATCCATGGTGAGCGAGAGACTTGGGTGATGGGACAAAGATTACAGAGAGGAAGTGGTAGCTATGGGAGGAAAGGCGCAATTAGAGACTCTCGATATTATGACTGATGGGAAACGGAAAGCACTATCTTTACACGTGGGGCAGGCAGTCGCGGTCGGCTCTTCAAACACATTCTCTTGTTTCCCGTCTCGCTATTACAGGTTTATTCTGATGGCATCGAGAATTGATCTTCAGGTCGCCGACTATCGTACTTGGGTCTACAGCAGTATATAATTGCTAATTGATCAGACAATCACATGTGATTCAGAATCGTTCGTAGACGCGCCAACCAAATTTTGCTTGATCAGCGATGACGGAGAGCAGGTTGCGGCGAGCGGGTCTCGGGAGTCTTGGCAGGCCAGCGCCGACGTGCATCGTCACTCCAAGCTCTCCGCTGTGAGAGGCAGCATACAGCTACGAGTACCACTAGCTTGACTAGACATCAACCACACCCAAACCCCATCACATCAACAACCATGGCATCCTCAGTGACAGTCGCCATTCCCAACGGCCAGCCTGGCTACTCCTTCTCGCAAGCTCCCCAAGTCACCGTCAACTCAGGGCCTCGCCAACATGCTGGCTTCTACCCGTATGCATCCCATCGCATCCTCGCCATCTAGCCATGCTCTAACCCATACCCTAGTTACACCGACAACGGTGGCAGCACGCTCGGAATCTCTGGCGCCGACTTCACCATCATGGCAGGCGACACCCGCCACACCTCCGGCTACAACATCAACACCCGCTACGCCCCCAAGCTCTTCCGCATCGGCGGCGAAGGTCCCGAGAAGACTGGCGCTCGCATTGTTCTCTCCGTCGTTGGTTTCGCCGCCGACGGCAACGCCCTGGCCGAGCAACTCGATACCATCGTCAAGATGTACCACTACCGCCACAACAAGCCCATGACCGTTTCCGCCTGCGCCCAGCGCCTCTCTCACATCCTCTACAACAAGCGTTTCTTCCCTTACTACGTGCACGCTATTCTCGCTGGTCTCGATGAGGAGGGCAAGGGTGCTCTGTACTCTTACGACCCTGTGGGCAGTTACGAGAGAGAGCAGTGCCGTGCTGCTGGTGCTGCCTCGAGTTTGATCATGCCCTTCCTCGACAACCAGGTCAACTTCAGAAACCAGTACATTCCCGGATCAGGAGAGGGTCACGCCCTGCAAGCTCGTGTTCCCGAGCCTCTGCCTCAAAAGGACGTCGAGGAGATTGTCATGGATGCCTTCACCAGTGCCGTTGAGAGACATATCGAGGTCGGTGACGGTCTGCAGATGATGATCATTACAAAGACCGGCATCGAAGAGAGATATGTGCCTCTCAAGCAAGATTAGAGACTTTATTTCTTGCGCTTTTACATGTGTTCACGACGAAGGTTATCTGGCCCACCCTTCGATGGGTATGGGAAAAGCAGATGGTTGTATTTTAATCATATCAGGCACGGCTTTTGATGCATGGCGCGCGGCGTTGGCTTGCAAGATGGAAGGGATCATGGAGAATCAAAAGACCATTCCACCAACCACAAACTGTGACCGTTGCTCATAATTGATTGTGAAGGTGATCAGATCATTGATTGCGAAACCTGTCTACAACTTCGACCAAGATTTGTACATCTCATCGATTTCTCGTTCGAATGTCGACAAAGTTGCTTTGCGATCCACGCTCCCCTTGGCCGTTAGTATCATCTTCTTCTCAGCTCCGACTACAATCACCAATTCCCGCTGCAACCTAGCAGACTCATGGTGTTTCTCATTCTCAGCTTCAACAGTCGGCCAGATCTCATCCACAAACTCTTCTTCCTGCTCTTCCGTTGTGATTTGCGCGACAGGCTCGACCAGCGAAAAAGGTCTGCTGCGATACTGACCACCCACCAACACAGTCTTGACCGCCGAATGAGCAGAAATGGCTTCCTCAATCGCACCAGCATACATCTTTACCTCTCCACTCAACAGTACCAAGTCATCTTTTCTGCATCTATACCTCCACAATCCTTGCTTTTCTGGATGCGGCGAAAATAAATCTTTAGTTCTGAATTCTGTGATTGTCTTTCCCTTTTCGAATCCAAAGTGCTTTGCTAGATGTGCTGGTGTGCTATCCACACACCTGAAGAAATTTGTGTAGGCTTCTGAGTGTGGTGTACGCAGGATAACTAGTTCGTAGAGATCGGCAGAGGTGTGTTGGAATGAGGTGGACATGAAGGGGTGGAAGAGGAAGTAGCCGTGGTCCGAGGGTGAAGGCGCTGGGCCTGTGAGCCAGAGACCGCCTTCTGTGCTGCCTAGGGCTGAGGTCACGGTGCCAGAAAATTCATCGCTGACGATACGGGTTGCCCAAGCAGATAGAGGAGAGCCACCGTAGACTATCTTCTTGAGTTTCTGGAGTTCTTTGCGGGATACAGAGTCGGCGAGAAGTTCCTCCAACAGGTTTGGCGGAAAGGATGCTGCGCTGACAGGTGCATTGCGCAGGACTTCAAGCACAGTCTTCTTGTCAGGTCGAACTCCAGAGGGTCCGAGTATGATGATTGTGTTGAGGTATACAGGCGTCAACAGACTTGCTGTCATTCCCGAAGTGTGGAAAACAGGTAATGCGCAATAAATGCTTTGACCTCCCACTTGTGTTGCTGCACTACCTGGCAGGGTATGTAGTCTGTCGACTGATGCCAGCATATCGTGAGTCCAGATTACGGGTTTTGGCATTCCAGTTGTTCCTGACGTGTGTACTATCATGACCGGATCTGCATGTGCTTTTGAGTATGACTTTGAATAGTCGTAACGCTCGCTTCTCTTCGACGTCTTGGATTCATCCAGAAAGTTGCCCAGAGATGTTGTGCTGATGTACTTTGCACTTGGAAACCTCGGTTCTAAGGACTGTGCCAGTGCAGTCATCTCAGAGGCATATATCACAGCTGTACAATCCAACGACTCCAGCAGGAATAGATGTGCGTCAGATGATGCAAGATGAGAAGCCAACAACACGTTTCTACCCACCTTCGCCGCTGCAACAACCACAACGCAATATCCAAGATCCCTAGGTCCAAAGTACGCGAAAGTTGGGAACGTGCCATCGGCTTTTCCGAGGGTTTCGTCTAGCCAGAAGGATAGAGAGTCTATTGCTCGTGCGAACTCTGCGTATGTGATGGGTTTGAAACCTTGAGATAAGTCTGTGTCGTCGATTGGGATAGATGCATAAACGCGAGTTGGTGTAGCAATAGCGATCTCGTCGATAAGGACAGGAAGCAATCTTGTGCCATACTCGGGAGTTTCTCTCGTCATGTCGTTCCGACCCTAGTCGATGAAGGAGATGGAGTTGGTGGCAAAGGTGTGTATTGAGGAAGTCGAGACAAGGTACTCATTCAGACGTTATGCAAGCTTTTCCACGATCTGGCAAGAGCAATAAAGAAACAGAAAACAAGAAGCAGCGACGGGGCATAGATATCACACTGACCCACACGGCATGACCACGGCTCACTCCTTCAACATAACGACAGCTGAATATCAATCACCATAGCAAACCTTACTCTTCATACGCACGAAAGAAACAGCCCTCGTCTCGGGTGTATTTACGCGATTACCAACCATTGCAGTGATACGAGGCTATCGGTGAGTACTCCGATAAAGCGAATGCGAAACGGTTTCGCGGGATGATAACGAATCGGTATCGTTATACAAGGGGGCTTAGGGTAGCCGTGGATGTCGTTGTCCCGAGTGTTGTCGTCGGTCGGGGAATGCTTCTTCATTGGGGCTTAGAGGCTTGGCTTTTTGACTGCACCTCATATGGACTTGTCACACACCGCTCTGGAAGGATTCTGCCTACTAAAAGACGTATGTTTTGTGTATATTGTATAGCAGTGACATGCTTCTGAAGGATGCAGACCCACTAACGGATGTGAGCGATGAGTTCTGACGAGTGCTACCGTACCATGCAGAGTGGATACCTTTTTCCTACTTCTACTCGCAGTGTTGCACTTGAACTGCTGATGCGCTGGCATATCTAAGTCTGGGACTCTTGCTACGTTCATCTAATGACTCTCGACAGCGATATGTGGATGCAATCGGGTTTCATTCATTCTCCCCAGATATGTGAGCTCGAAGACACCTGAAATTAGTACTAGCATTACTGCAAACCGAATCCGCACCACAACCAGAGCTAGGATAGCCCATCAAAATGTCATACGCGAATTAGAAGTTGTAATCTTCGTAGACCACTTCCTGGCCACTCAGCCATTCTAGGATGATGCTTCTCTGCTTCGTGCCCGTGCAGACGTACCATCTCTCAATCTTCGGTGACAGTCCCTCTAGATCGGTCTTCCCCATACGACACCGCACAATCTGCACACCGAAGCTCTTGAGTGTATCCATGGCTGTGTCCTGCTCTTGGTCTCCGGAAGAGATGCCAGTGACGAACAGAGTGAGACTCGAAGCCAGATCTTGTGTTTCTTCGACCATGTCCACGGTAAGATTGAGATCGGCTGCCCGCAAGGTCCAGAACAGTCGAAGATTCCTCAGCTTGAGTGAGGGCAGACAGGGCATCAAGGGTGTTATGCCTACTCCAGCAGCAATGAACGCGACAGCTGAATCATCTCCAGTCTGCTCAACCACAAAAGATCCTCCAAAGCCTTTGATTCCGACTTCGAGTTCAGACCCTTTTGCTGTGGAAGCCAATCCAAATTTGAACAGGAAGTCGGTCACTACGCCAACCTTGCGAATTGTAATCTCAAACTCATCATCAGCAAGACGCTTGCTCGGATGTGGTGGCAGACCAGGAGGTGAGGACACAGTGAATGTGCGAACAAAGTCATCGTTAAGGCTTCTAGGGTCGTCATCCCGCATGTGTGAATACCCAATATCCATGTGTTCCGAAAAGTCGATTGTGACATACTGGCCCGCAGTATAGGAAGTTGCATTCGACAACGCGAATTTGAAGCGCGATATGGTAGGTGTGAGCGGTGTCTGGGTAAGCAGCTTCGCGGTAACTTGGTTCGAATTCTGGGCTGTTGTCCGGCCACTTGCTTGCTCGGTGGCAAGATACCTCACAACGGGATTATATGGTGAGTACTCGCCAGTATTGCCTCGGAACGGAAGCACCGATGCCACTAACCGAGCCGCTGTTATGGTAACGCGTACTGCCAAGTTTGAGCGAGGCATAACGTCCGCTGCTTCTTTCCCAGACAGAACCTCACAGGTACCAGTCACATAGAGGCAGTCGCCAGTCTCAAAGTTTGGAAAGCAGAAGCCAGCTTTGGGTTCGAGCATCAAGTTTCCCAGACTTTGGTATAGACGGTTGCCAGAGTACTCTGGGTAGACAAATTGCGTATAGCCATCTTCTCCTGGAAGACAGCGTACGAAACCTGGTGGACCACCCCGGTGATTGGTGTCCATGCTAGATCCGCTGCTTGTGCTAAGGAACATCAGATCCACTTTGTGAATGAGTTCGACTGCCCGTTCGTCTAGAGGTACAGAGTCCGAGATAAGCTTCGGGTCTGTAGTCGCCGGTGATACCTCGCGTCTGTTCAGATACTTCGGACAGTTGCCTTTGTCTGTATCAGTTCATGGTCTCTAAGGATGGTGAGATGAACACACCTAAGGTTTCGTCGATACGTGCAACGATTTGCAGCACGCCTTGCCGTGAATCGTCCTTTGCCGTATCATCTTCGTGGACACTACCAAGAGTACCTGCGACCATTCTTCCGGCGAGCTTGACCCTCTTTCTGGTGTCCAAGTCAATAGCCAGTCCGCTGAGTAATCTACCTTCTCCCTCTTCCTTTACAATCTCGCCCTCCACGCCTTGACCTACCAAAACGTCCACCACTGGATCTAGCTTCAACGCGACAAAAGTCCGAATGCCAATCGTGCTGTTTCCCAACGGTCGAGAGAAGCCTGTACGGCCTCCCCATACAGTCGTCCAAGGCCGTCCTTCAGAGTCAACAGTACCAAATGCTAGTAACGGTGCCCGTTGTAGCATGTTGGAAGCTTGAGGCGATAGCATGGGTATGGTGGGATTGTCCATCTCAGGCACGTGTAGCTTCCTCTGCATCAACTTCTCGCCTTCGTGAAAGTCTAGTGCTTGGTAGAATGTCATGTTTCGTTCAAATTTGTCTGATTAGTGCGTAACAACTTCTGATGCTCATACGTGGCGTTTTCATAGGAGAACACTCGGTGAATGTGCTGGTATAGCTGCTGCTTACGAGATCAAGCATTGAAGAGAAGAAATGCCGAGGGTACTAGATGTCTGACACCCCCGCCTTGCGCCATCTCCAAGCTTTGCCCTTACGGAAGGGTTTACACACGTCTCTCTAGGCGAAACGACTATGAACGTGTTTTATTCTGTCAGTGTGAAAGGCAGTAAGTTGCAACGCGAAAGTCGACGCGTTCGAGTTGACCAGTGATGTGCATAATTTTGTGCATTGACGTCATTGTAGTATAACCAGGGTGCTGCCACTGACACTGGCTTTCGACGGCAAGAAGCATGTAGCACGCCAACAGCGACCGAATTGACAGTATTACATACGTCTGAGCAAAGTCTGAAGCTTTTAGAGGATCTTAGGTGATTTAGGGTCAAGTTCTGCCCTCTCTATAGAGCTATTTGGCTGGAATCAGTAAAATCTTGCTTATCAAACGAAAATCGAATAAACAATGCGACTGATACGTCAAGTCCTGTCCAAAGAGTAGTTTAATGAATTGTCTGAAAGTGATACAGGTGTTTCCATTCCGGGTTTCTCATACATTATACTGAACATTCAACTTAGTAAGGTCCTCTGACAACTTCCACATTCTCAAAGACAGCTTCTTCCAACATGGTCACACCATTGCCTGTTGCATACATTCCCATTCTTGCACCTTGCCAAGAGATACGTCCTTCGTAATGAGGTGACATCCAGGTAGCAGTGTACGCAGTGAGCCACGTGGTAGTGTTGTCCATTGGTAGAGAGTAACCCAATTGATATGTCTCCGGAGTTGTGCGAATGCTCAGACGCACGGTCGTAGCACCAGTGGACTGCGTACCGTTGCCAGAGGCCTGGGAAGGAAGAGGATAGTAAGTCGTGGTGATGTTGCCGTCGTTGTCACCATTTCTCTCTCCAACGGTAACCAGAGTCTTCAGACAAGTGGAGTTAGACCCATCCTGGCATTGAACAACTGACACTGTATCATGGTAGTGATCGTTGACCCATGCAACAATGCCGGCTTCTTGTGTATCCATAGTAGGGTTGAAAGTCATGTCGACGCCGAAGGTGTAGAACAGTGCGTCTTGCTTTCTCAGGACCAGAGCCATACCGTCTAGCGTGTCCAATGTAGCCGTGGTACCTCGAAGGCTCAGTGTGTTGTTCTCAACGCGCCACCAAGGTCTGGATGGTGTGCCTCTGAACTCCCAGCCGAGTTGCAGGGAAGATCCCGAGAAGTTGTCGCGTAGCGTGTGGCTAGTATTGGACTTTGCAGGCAAGTCCGGATCTTCCATGTTGAAAGTGATAAGATTACCGTCATTTGCCAATGGCCAGCCGTCTTCGCTCCAGGTGACAGGGCTCAAAAACGTTTCACGACCGAGTTGATATGTACCGTTGATGTTTTGAGGGAGCTGCGGACGAACCGCGAGGAAGACGGAATACCATTTACCATCGGGACGCTGGAAGATATCCGCATGACCAGTCTGCTGAATAGGAGCTGAGGGATCGCGACTGTTGAAGACCATAGGACCAAGAGGACTTGCTTCCCATGGTCCTGAAGGCGATGGTCCGCGGTGGATAGTTTGACGATGCAACACTTCCGTGCCGCCTTCGGCTACCGAGAGATAGTAGGTCCCGTTGATGAGATAGACATGAGGACCTTCGGCCCATCGGATGTTCTCAGGCAACGAAGAACGGTAGATCATCTTTGGTTGAGTTAAGGAGTATCCTGTGGTTAGATCCAGCTTGGACTGCCAGACAGTGCTATTTCCTCCCTTGGGGCCAAATTCGGGATAGCCAGTGCTTAGGTATACGGTTCCGTCAGTATCCCAGAAGAGATCGGGGTCGATACCAGCTTGATCCAGGTACAAAGGTTGTGTCCAGTTGTTCGAGAAGGGGTCGTCAGTGGTTATGATGAAGTTGTTCTGCTGGAAAGGGAAGAAGTCTGGAAGGAAACGACTATCATTAGTTATGCTTCGGCTTTCGAGAACATAATGAACATACTATCCGCATAAGTCGTAATGATGTAGAATGTACCATTATGATGGCGGATTGTTGGAGCGAAGATTCCTCCAGTAGTCAGAAGCTGACGATCCGAGATCTTGTTGTTCTCATTCAAT
>Ga0268250_10001409_pt1 | contig 10560 bp, 12 predicted proteins | sample AgamicAsSfe_FD_200448 | JGI IMG/M metagenome (GOLD analysis project Ga0268250, IMG submission 200448) | Agave microbial communities from Guanajuato, Mexico - As.Sf.e (v2) (version 2) | ecosystem: Host-associated > Plants > Phyllosphere > Phylloplane/Leaf | place: Guanajuato, Mexico | collected... | reverse complement strand
TGAAACCGAAGGTGGAGATGTGAGGGGGGAGGTGGGAGTGTTGCGTGCGTTGCAGAGACATGGGAGCGGGCTGCTGGATGGGCTTGGGGCTGGAAATGGAAATGGAGTGCTGGGAGAGATGCGCGTGGGAATTTGGCTTGGGTTTGGGCTTGGGTTTGGGATTGGAGCTGGGTTTGAGCAGGGGTGTAGATAGCACGGTTCGGTATTATTGAGTGCGCGGTCACATTGAAGTGTCGTTGTGCTATGGGAATAGCCTGGCAGTCTGATTACCGACATCATTCCCGCCGGCAGGCAGGCCCTTGCTAGCTTAAGAGAATGATCGCGATGGGGACATCATTCCGGGCGCGCCCTACCACTCGTGCGTAATGAATTCAAGGTATTGTATTCGCAGGGTCTGGTCTGGCATCGCATGTATGCTTGATATGTAGGAGAGTGCTCGCCACAGCCACAGACCGAATGTTCCTGTTCCCGAAAGACTGAGTGTGAGAGAGCATTTGAAAGCAAAGATGATTCCTGGATTCATTCCTTGTTATAGCGTATCAGGCCGTGGCATATTCTATTGTTGTTTCTCTATATGCTGTTCTGATGTCACACACTATGCAACGCTAATGAAAATGCGGTCCTATACAATTCGTGTTCGTCGTGGATATCATGTCATTCGTTCCACCTGGCCTGGCCATCACTCCTGGTTTCCCACGCTTTCCAGCACAGAGGCGGATCACAGGATCACTGCTAGCCTGGAGAGTGTGAGCTGAGAACATAACTTGCATCGAGGACATTCTTGCACTCGGGTAATTTACCTCTAGAGTCCTGGTATAGCCGTTGCCCGGTACGTCTAAGCTATCGCAGTCTGGCTTGAAGGTCTTGAAGGTGCACCGTAGGATGTTCTGAGTTGGCGTGAAGAGTCGTGCTTGTGCTGAAATCGAAGTGGTGAAGTGGTAACGTGATGGTGGATGTTATGGCTCTAATCGCCACGTGATGTCGCTAATCTCTCCCGTCACTGCTCTGAACATAAACGAATCATTCGTTATGCACAGCATAACTCGACTTCACTCTGATCCTAGCTCCGAAGTAGTAAAACACTGCAGCATTCACATCATCAGCTCAACTTTCCGTGGCCCATTGCTCATGCATCATTTTTCCTACTTACCGAATGGCACCGGCGTCATGAGCGCCGATATACATGCCAAAATTGTCAAGGTGTAATGCACTCCCAGGGCGTTGAACCAGGGCACTGCGATGATGGTGAAACCTCCAGCGGCGATATAGCGTGTAAAGGTGACGAAGCTAAGGGCGCTGGCGGCAAAGACGGCGTAGCTATTGTTTGTGCATGTTAGCTAGGTGATTGAGGGTAGAAAGTGGGTATGTAATGGTAGACAGCGGGGAGACGAACGAGTCTATGATGTACATGTAGGTACTGATAAACAAAGTGATGACTCCGAAGCCGAAGAGGCCCGCGGCGCAGATGGGCGACCAGATGGAGATGTGGGCGTAGTCTGTCCAGGCCTATGTTGTGTTAGCTCGAAGACCAAGTCGAGGGAACAGTTGGTGGCATGGGGACCACAAGCTTACCATCCAGAATAGACCTGTATCGCATTAGCAAGCGGCCAAGGATGAGCAACACAAGCGGTGGTTAGCTTACTGATAGGCACGGCAAATGCACCTCCCAGCATTGCGAACCACAGCCGAGTCTCCGGTCGTGGCGCAATGATGTTAGTTCCCGTCGCCTTCGACTGTTTCTTCAAATCGTTCAGCGTCCACCGCCACACAACCGGCAGGACTATTCCCAACGGCCAAAAGCCCACGAATACCGCCAACCAGATAATATTGGTCAAACCCTGCGAAATGCCATATGTGTCCGTAAAGACATAGCTGAACGCGACGAAGAACGTGAAGAGCACGATGTACAGAATGGTGAGGTAGAGAGACATGAGGAGGATGATGGGCTCGGTCCAGATCATGACGAATGGGCGGTATACTGCGATTCGAAGACGTGTGAGGAAGGTTGTGCGGCGAACTTCGAGGGCGGAACGGTAGCGGTCGTCGCCGGTGATGGCGCGGAAGTGAGCTGCGCGCCAGGAGAGGAGGAGAGGGGCGTAGGTCTCGGGTTGAGCTAGTATGATGATAACAAGGACGATGCCAGCGAGAACGAGCATTAGCCACTCACACCAGCGCCTGGAGGTAGTCAGCATATTGTGCTGTAGTGGTGTAGAATCTAGAATCGAGAATTTAGTTACGTACCAGCTGAGTCCGCTTTGACCGATAAAGCTGGCGATGACCGGACCCAACAAGGGCCCGCTGAAGCCAACGAAGGCATACAAGCTGAATGCATATGTCTTCTCAAGTGCATTCCAAAGGTCTGCAATGGTGCCTGAATAATTGTCAGCATGCTGCACAAACATCACACTCGGCTCTACCAACTCACCTCCGGCCACAGTAAGTGGCGAACTCGCAAAGATCCCAGCCAGAAATCGCAGGGTGATGTGTCCTCCATACGTCGGCGCCAGGCCGCATCCCATAAGGAACAGCATATAGACCAGCATTGTCACAATGTAAACGATGTTTCGTCCCAGTGTCTCACTAAATGGACCTGCGAATTGACTGCCAATCGCGAATCCAAACAGATACATTGCCGTGGCCAACGTTCCCGCCACTTCGCTCACGCCCCAGTACGCGCTGTACTGCGGTAGTACAGCGGCATCGATCGAGGAGGCGGCCGTGCCTGCTATGGCGATCAAGCCGACTACAACAGTGGCGAGGATGCGTCTGGAGAATGACCAGTTCTGGGGCATCTGTGGATCATGGTCGCCTTCCCAGCCTACGACGAAGACATGGCCGGCTTCGGTCTCATTGGTGGCGCGTGCTCTGGCATCTACGCCGGTCAATGAGTAGCCTAATGCGGTGCGCTCCGAGTATCGCGTCCGCGTCGTTTCGAGTGTGTTGAGCTGAGTGTCTTCGGGAGGGTACGAGTCTTGGTCTAAAATACCACTGGTATCGTCTTCAATATGACTGGTGTTCAGATTGTGATTGATAGCAAGTGTTCCCGGAGCTGTCGTCCGGGATGATGTCAATGCTTTGGCTTTTTCTGCATCTCGGTCCAGCTGTGCATGCACGGAGAGGCCGATGCGGCGGTACTGCAGGACAGACTGCATCAGCGAACGACTTCACAAGGAGAGGATAGCCAGGTGGAAGCTGGGGAAAGAGAAAAAGAGAGAGAGGAATGTTGTCATTACGAATAAAAAGGATGAGTCCCCGATAGATACGACTATCGGCTTCGGAAGTGCTCGGAAACAGGTTCCTCTCAACACCGCACATCATCGAGGAGGAGGTTGTGAAGAGTACTGAAGAGACTGTGCTGGCGTGATATTACATTCAGACTCTCTATAAGTGATTTGGTATTGTGGTCAAGTTCTACATTCTCGCAGCACATGATATCCTGCAACCCTCAACTCATCAATACACTAGCCCACCCACTCCCCACCGCCATCACCTCTTCCCAGCCTTCTCCAGCTTGCGTCTCTTCGTTTCTAACTTGCCTTTCTCTTCATCCTTCTTCGCGTTACTATACTGCATTTTCTCCAACAACTTCCGCTTCCTCCGCGGCATCATCATCTTTGCCCGCTCGATCGCCTCGTCCTTCTCCTTCTGCGCCTTGTTCTTCTCCTTCTGTGCCTTGCTAACTGCTTTGCCAGCGGCAGGCTTTGTAGTAGCAGAGGGCGCGAGACCAGCTGCTTCAGCTTCAAGCTCGCGCTGGTGCGAGGACGCTTCCTCGTCTTGCTCCTCATCGCCGGAGAAGCCGCCAAAGTCGTCAGCATCGGCTGTCGGGTTTAGCGATACGTCGTCGTCCACCGCTCTATCGTCCTCATCTTCATCGGCTTCATCCTCGTCATCCTCATCGCCTTCGTCTACGTCCATTTCACCATCATCACTGTCGTCCGCTCCATTGAGATCGGCAATTGCCTTCACGCTCTCAATACCTCCCACCACGTCCTCATCCTTCTCATCATCAACATCCTCCATGACCTCAACGCCATCCGTCTCAAGCGGAACAGTGGGATCGTAAGTGCCCTTTGTAGCTCGGACCCAAGGACTCAAGTGCGGTGGCAGCGTTGCGCCAGGGGCATATAGATCGGGTCGCAACAACTTGCCCTGGTTAACACAATCCCACACCCACTGTGGCTGAACATATATCCTCCCAGGTACACGACCACTCCTTGCCGATTGTGCGGGCGCATCTTCTGTGCTTTCAACATCGTCTGGCTGCGCAACCTGCGGTGGTCGATCGACAATCTGATGTGTGATGTTGGTGTCAAGCTCGTTGCTGGTGTAATATCCATCGCCTAGAACGGCATCCCATCCGACACGCCTTGAGCCAAAAGACTTGAGGAGGAACTCCAAAGGTTGTCGTGGCGTCTCGCGCGAGAGGAAGAATGTGAATGGAGCGAAGAGTGTGGCAGCGACGGTGGCTCCCGCAGCAGGCTGAAGTAGGGTATCGGCTGTTGGGTCTGTGGAGGTAAAGGTATCAATGATATTAATGGATGTGGAAGGTTCAGCGTCAGTTGGCTCGCCGTCTTCCTCTACTGGGTCAGTGCTGTCTGTGGTCGGGGGTTCGGTTGTGGTAAGAGAGTTTGCGGCAGCTTGTGCACGAGCAGTGGCTTCCTCGTCTGCGGTAACTGCGTCGCCATTTGTTATGCGCGGCGCATTAATGTCACGGCCTTCTAATGTGAACGCTCCGAGCTCAGCACCCTGCTCGTCACTCTTTGCATTGAATTTCGGTGGGTAGATCAGCCCGGCCGATGTGTATAATCTGAAATTTACAAAGCCGAGCAGAGTTGTGTAGAACTCGATGAAGGTACCCATGATGCGAAAGTCGATATCTCCAGTCACTCTTTGGACAAACTTATACGGGACCAGCCAGAGGATATCTTGTCCTTGGATAGTGGCTTGGTAGTATATACCCTTGATTGACAGGAACGTCTTGCGCAAACTATGCGAAACGATGATGTAGTGCTGGAACTCGAGGCACAATCTTTGGCAGAGCGCGATCGTCTTGGGTGGAATGGTGGAAGTGGAGGGTAAGTTGGCGAAGAGGAAGAGCATGGAAAGCGCATCGTCCAGGTCTCTAAGCGCATCGACAAAGGTTGGGTATCTCTCCTTGATGATGTGGTCTAATGTGATGCGCGGTGTCTGTGTCTTCTCAAGTCTTGATGCATCACCAACCTCGCCTCTACCGAGTGCGCGACTGATCTTCTTGGCTAATGTCTTGTGCTCGCGGAATTTGTTCAGCAATGGTTCGTGGAGGAGATATTGAATGTCTTTTGTGTAATAGAAGGTCGTTGCTTGTGATGAGTTCTTGGCCGCCTTCTTCTTGTTGCGCGGCTCACGCGGGTATATTCCCTTGAAGATACATAGTCGCCGGAAATCAGGCAGAGTGATCTGAAGCTTGCGCACGGCTTGAGTCCTGGTAATGAAGTTCTTGGCCTGACCGGAGGTGCCTGGAATTGGTGTCAGTTTGATCGATAAGTGTAGCAACACGATCGAGCGTACCCTTCTTCTTGATCTTGCCCATTTTGCTGATTCTGGCTAGAAGAACTTGGTGAGTGTCAAGGAGATTGTGTTGTGATGGGAGAAGTGTCTACGGATCCGGTACTCAAGAAAAAGTTTCAGGCGAATGCGGAGAATCTCCGCAATTTAAGACGCAAATGGCAGCGACGACCAACACCAACCTGAAACATCATCCTCTTTCTCAGCTTTATGGTGGACTTGTGAGGTCGCTGACGATAATGAGATACTGTACGAAGTTATGACCATAGACGTTTCGAAGCTGCTGCTGTATGGCGGTGCTGCTCTGCTGCGCCTTCTCCTCTTCATCCTCTTCCCTTCTCTCCCTATCCTTCTCGGCAGTCGCGTCGAAATATCTACACCCATAACAAGTTTCCAAAGATGTACGCTGCTCGCAAGTCCTTTGTTGAGGTTCCATGTCTGACTGTCCATAGTACAAGAAGGACTGTTCCTCTACCTACACGATATATCCCCCTATGATGGAGGCGTCTACCACCAAGCTCCCTTGTTATTGCCCGTCTTCTCCCTCCTTCCAGACTACCGAACCTCACCTTTACCGACACATCTCATATACATAGCCACAGATATCCTCGCTGCGCTGGCGCTGGCGAATATTGCAGAGTCTGGCATAGCACACACATCTCATTTGTTCACCTCGTCACGGAATACTTTTCGCTGGAGTACCGACGCCATTGTAGCAGCGTGCGTATATAGCTTCCGTGTCGATTGAGCTTAGACTGAGTACACATCATAGGTTTCTCTTCAACCCCTTCAGCATTGCTGCTTGTTTGGCTCAGACCGGCAGCCTCTTCACAAATTGCGCCATACTGCATGCAATCTCAGCCGCTATAGCTGGTAATGTCTTCAATACGATCTTCGCTCTTGCTGTGGCTACATACCTATCCCTATGCCCCATCCTTCTGGCGCCGCCTTTGGCGCTGTTGGTCTTTGACGAAGTCAGCCATTTGTCCAAGAACGAGCCGTCAATCGGATCATTCTATCTAAAGTTTATTGCTGGCTTCATGATAGCATTACTGGCTATGCTCGGCGTCTCATATCTTGTCACGGATTCATGGGACTTTCTGGTGTCGACGTACGGGGTCCAGCTGACGTTATCCGACCTGACGCCCAATGTCGGACTGTGGTGGTATTTCTTCATTGAGATGTTCGACTCTTTCAGACAGTTCTTTTTAGCCGTCTTCTGGCTCCACATGTCGTCGTATGTTGTCGGCTTGAGCATACGTATTCGGTGAGGCAGATCAGGAAGACCCCACACGAATCAAGCTAACATCGTCCCAGCAAGCAACCACTTTTCGTCATTACCGGTCTTCTCGGCATCATCACAATCTTCAAGCCATATCCTAGCATATCGGACGCGTCGTTGTTCTTCGCCCTGGTGCCACTGTATAGACACGTTCTGCCGTGTAAGTATACGTCTGCCTGAGACGTCAAATGCTGGCCTGACTGATTGTGTGAACAGTGCTTCGATATGGCTTCATAGAATTGGCTGCGTTGCTCTACGCCACTTTCCTCGGACCAGCATTCTACCATCTCTGGATCTACGCAGGTTCAGGAAATGCCAACTTCTTCTACGCCATCACGCTTGTGTGGTCGCTCGGCCTGACATTGTTTGTCACGGACCTGATCTACGCCACTCTTGTCGACGAGTTCGAAGTTGAACGACCTGAAGTCAAGGGAAAAGATGTTAGGCAAATATGAAAGCGCCCTGTCTTTGTGCCCGATGCCTCCAGCAGTTGTCAATCGTCAGTTTCCCAACCATCACTGTCGGGACGGTCGCTCGATATTTTGCGGATATCCTCACAATGAGACACTGTAGACTCCACTTCCAGCAGATCCTTCGCCATGATGATATAACTCGGCTTCCGCATTTCTGCTGCGGGATCCGCTAGCTTTCGTGTACTTCTCAATCGCCTCGTTGTTGGGATATATTCCTCATCCCACTTCTCATATCCCAGCCCCTCGTAGAATCCGATCGCAGCCTTATTCGAGACAAACACTGTCAACATAGCCATCTGCATGCCTGTGCGTCTCCCAATGGCATCAACGCATCCCAGCAGCGTCTTTCCCAAACCCTGCCCACGAACAGCCGTGCACAAGTGAATCTCGTAGATGTATATCACCGGCACCCCGTCATCAATTGTGAGCATGAATGATAAGAAGCCAAGTAGTTGCTTGGCGACCTCTACTGGCTCGAGAGCTGGGATGGATTGTGCATGTGGTTGTGTGGCTGTCGGCTGATAGTTTGGTAGGAGAAGTAGATAGTGCATCCCCTTTTCACGCATCTCTAATTGTTTCGCTTTAGGCCGCCAGCCTTTGGACGAAGCTTTGTAAGCGGCTGAGCTGGTTTCCTCTATTAAGCAGAAGCAGGCGTGTAGTGTTGGGTCATCTGCTTTGATGATGGTGTGGTGAAGAATGCGGTACGGAGATGATTGTGGAAAAGACTCTCCTATTGCCGTACGTATGGCATCCGCGTCTGCTGTGTTTGTGGACATTGTCAACCGGCAGACTGAAAGTGGGCAAACTGTTGTGACTGTCTCTATCCCGGCAAATATTCCTTTCGCCAATGTATCAAAGGGGCAAGCCCGGACTGTTTCAGGAACGTTTGTGGTGAGAGAGAAGGGTACTCTGGCGTGCATGTCATGAACAGGATAATTCAACAATGTCGAGCATTTTATGCCTCGTAGCATCTATCAGCTCGATTTCGCGACCGCTAGAAAGTCAGAAGTGACTCGCTGTATATATGACTGCATGGTGGTCTGAGACTAAGATTGCCCTTGTGCACTGAAAACAATGTGATCAAAATGTCCCTCTTCAATCCGACTCAAGACTCCTTCGCGTGGCCAACCAGTGATATCGCGAACGAAGAAGAAGCCGCAGTCCGGGATGACGTTGACAATACGCAACCGGAGGTGCAATCTGAAGATATCGAAGACCACCCCTACTCCTCCGACACCGTATCAGATGATGACTTCTACTCAGAAGAGCCCGACAGACCCAATCGATGGCGCGGCCCACGCCACAAACTCGAAAAGCACTACGCAAACGAGCGCACTCTCCTGGAAAGTCTTTCCGCGCTCGATGATGACGATCTAAGTATGCACCTTTACAATGTACACGGCCTGAAACGAGGCATCTATCCCGACTTTTCAAGCACAAACGACGAGGTCAAAGACGACCACAAAGACTGGATGCGCAAAGAGCGCTTGCTCGAAACCAGTCAAGAGTGGTACCCGCATCGCTCGTGGACCCAGTGGCCTCTTGAGCCAGCTGTTGTCCCACGCGGCGATGAGAGAGGTACGTGGGTCAAGAAGCATCATGGGGACGCAGAAGGCGCGAGAGAGGACATCGCGAAGAGGCTAGAGTTGAAACCGAGTCACGATTTGGAAGAGCTGCTGCTCGCAGAGTTCACGAAACAGGCGCGTGTGACTTTCGAAGCACGAGAGTGGACTATGGAGAATGCCAGATCTGATGAGGAGACCATGGGCTCGGACGCCACGCATGAGCCCGGCCGGAATAGGTCGACGCAGAGCGCGAACGCACAAACCTCGAGCGAGCACGAGCGCGATGCAAGGAAGCGTCGAAAGCTGGCACCGGCAATCAGTCCCAGCCTAACTCAAGGCAAGCCTCGCCACGCCGTGGCCCAGGTAACATTGAAACCAGTACCAACGGGTGACGACGAGTACGCACGATCGATCGCCCAACCAATCATCAGCAGCTGCATCGACGACCTCGACTCCCTCCTCCGCGGCCTCCACCACTCCCGCGCGAATCACACAAAGGCGCAGCGCAGCTCGAGACCACGTACCATGCCTGCAGCACATGCCATGACCAGCGATACAGAGACTGAAGGCAGTTCCAGCGAGTCACAGAGCGACCTCAAGTCCTCCAAGCGCCCGAAACCACAGATGGAGAGGTACAGGGCGTATCCGCGCGACTGGAGCGAAGTGTTGGGGATGGCTGCACTGGTTGGCTGGGATCCGGCGATTGTGCGGCGGGCGCAGGAACGATGTCAGAGGTTGTTTGCGGAATCAATGACTTTGCACATTGTTGACCAGGGGCCCTATGATGTTGCCTCGGGCCCGGTCGATCAGAGTGCACTGCGCGATGGAGAGATCATGCACGGTGGCGTACACCTTGACGGCTTCGTGCAGCCCATCAGGCGTGGTGCGAAGAAGCGGGCAAAGAAGCTCAAAGAGAAACAGCTTCGTAAGAGTACAGGCCCGCCGGTACGAGCTTCGACTTCTGCAGACCAGACAGCGGCGGAGGATGAAGAAGATTCGCAGGCGAGTACATTGACTACAGCACCTGTTGAGGCAGAAGAGGATACTGAAGAGCATGTATGTAAGGATTGTGGCACTTCCAGTAGTTCAACGTGGCGACCGCAACGCGATAGGAGCTGGTTGTGTAATTCATGCCATCAGTATTTTAGGATACATAGACGGCACAAGGGGAATGTCAGGGAGGAAGATAGGAGGGGAAATCGTGAGGCGAGCTCAGTAGGGGCACTGGGGTGAACAGAATTGGGAGCTGTGTCACTGACATTTCGAAGATATGCTGGGAGGTTCAGTGAAGAAGTGTGATTGCTTGCTTGTTCTTGTCGTCCTATATCTTGGAGTGAGGTGCCAACGCTGAAACCATCTGCTTATTATCCAAACAGTGTGCCTCATCACGCCAATTTCGCCCGCTTCGCATCCGCAGCATTAGCCTGACTCCTCGTCGCCGCATTCGGTCCTGCTCTTTGACTCGTTTCCTTCGACTCCTCCGCTTCAGGGTCCTCCGCTTCCGTCTTCGCATCTCGTGCTTCCACTTCATCTATCATCGGTGTCCTCTCAGCTCCAGGTCCAGTCGTCGCACCAGCTTCTTACTCGCCGCCAATTCCTTGCTTGCCGCGTCCCTCTCACCCGGTGTCGCTATGTCACTCTTCGCCACCTGCCCGAGGTCATCCTCCTTGATCATTCGCGCCGTACTAGCCTCCAT
>Ga0268250_10001408_pt1 | contig 10561 bp, 8 predicted proteins | sample AgamicAsSfe_FD_200448 | JGI IMG/M metagenome (GOLD analysis project Ga0268250, IMG submission 200448) | Agave microbial communities from Guanajuato, Mexico - As.Sf.e (v2) (version 2) | ecosystem: Host-associated > Plants > Phyllosphere > Phylloplane/Leaf | place: Guanajuato, Mexico | collected... | reverse complement strand
CGCCGAGAAGCCATGACGAACAGGTGGTCACGGGTGAAGGCGGTTGAGGCTGCTTGGTGTCAATGTCCAAGTTGGAGGGCAGCCCCAGAAAGTGAAATAGAATCCCCGGCCGATTGTCGGAGTAGGTGCGAACAGGCAGGGCCAGCCGCGGCACGCTAATAAGCGAGTCGCTCCTGCCAGAGCCTAAGATTCATCTCCAACACCAACAACTGCGAGCCTCAACCGCAACCAAGACGTCGACCATCACTACGAGCAACTGCACCATGTCTGACGAACGCCGTCCCCGATCGCGCTTCGACAGCGACGATGGCGAGCGCCCTGCACGCTCGCGCTTCGATACAGACCGTCGCTCTAGGTCGCCGTCGCGAAGGGAGTCCGAGTCGCATCGCGCCCGTAGCCCTGTCGCCCGTGAAGGCACAGACAGCCCTGCATCGTCCAACTTCAAGAACGACGCTGCTGCGAGGGCGGCGGCTGCGGCTGCCAGGATCAACGCGCAGATTCAGGCGAAGAAGGGCATCCAGCATGTCGACGTGCCACCTATTCGCTCTGTATGTCCACTCTACCCATCCATATGCGGCCGTCGCTGACAGACTCCAGGCCGCTACTCCTCCAGTCGCCAAGTCGCCTGCCTCCAACTCCGCAGCGGCCATAAACAACGAGACGTACCAGCAGGATGGTGACTACATCAAAGACATTGAGATCAATGATCTCCGTAACCGCTATACACTGACCAAAGGAGCTACACAAAAGAGGGTAAATAACTGTTTTTGCTGTCCACTGATCGTCTAGGATCATGCCTTCTTCATGCTCTGCAGCGCTACGCCTCTGGTGACCGTGTTGCGGGGCTGAAGTTGGTCCCTGTTTGCGCATCTCTCTATGAGAGTCAGAGCTTACTTGATCTTCTAGCGCCCCACCCATCTATCAAATGCTAACCTCCATGTGCCATCTAGATCAAAGACGAGACTGGCGCCGGTACGCATATCCCGATTACAATCATTAACCCTTTAGAATACCTGCTTATACATGCAAGATGTAACCACTCGCGGAGAATACTACCCTGACAAGAACATGGCAACTGCTACTGTACGTGAGCAAGTCACACATTCATGGGCTATGCTAATCTCGCAACAGAACCCGCCGCTGTACCTCCGTATTACTAGCACCTCCAAAGAAGGCCTGGACAAGGCTGTAGAAATGATCGAGGAGATGATGAAAGAAGACCTTCCTAACCTGGTAGACGAACGTCGCTTCCGTCGTAGGGAGCCCGAGAACTTTGAGCGCGATGAGTTTGGTCGAGTACGATATCCTTGTCAACTCAGCAAACATGTTGCTAACTGTTTCTAGCGCAAGTGGCCCGAAGAGAAGATCTCTGTAGGTCTCGAGCCCATTAGCGGCTTTAACTTGCGCGCACAGGTTGTCGGTCGCGGTGGCGATAACGTCAAATTCATCCAGCAGGAGACAAGCTGCAAGGTCCAGATCAAGGGTCGCGGTTCTGGTTTCATGGAACCAAACAGCGGCCAGGAGAGCGACGAGCCCATGTATCTCCACATCGCGTTCGTACACTGGTGCCAATTCCCTTGTTCGCACTGCTGACAGATTTTAGTGGACCTCGTCCTGAAGGTGTAGCTCAAGCGAAGCAGCTTTGTGAAGAGCTCCTCGAGAAGGTAAAATCGGATTACCACGCGTACAAGGAGCGCCCACCACCCAACCGTTACGGCGACCGAGATGGCTATGGTGGCGGACGACCCGGATACGGTGACCGTGGTGACCGCGATCGCAGCCAGAGCTACGGATATGGTGGAGGAAGCGGCGGGGGCGGTGGCTACGGCGGTGGTGGCTACGGTAGTCAGGGAGGTCACAACGGTTACGGCGCACAAGAGACTATCATGTCCCCTGCTGCTGCTACACCGACCGCTGATACCAACCAACAAGCCTTTGACGCGAATGCTGCACAAGCATGGATTGCTTACTACCAGCAAAACCCAGAGGCTGACCCTTATGCTGCGTATGGTGGGTATGCGGCGTATCTCGCACTTCAGCAACAGCAGTACGCTGCGTACTACGGCCAGACTGGTGCTCAGACTGGTTATGGACAGACACAGTCTCCAGCTCCCGGTGCTGGCGCGGCTGCACCACCTCCGCCACCACCTTCAGAACCTGCTTCTGGCTATGGCTCTGCTCCGCCGCCGCCTCCACCAGCTGCATCGCCCTCCAACTACGGAGCGGTCCCCCCACCTCCTGGCTTGTAAGTGTGGAGCAACGACTATGATCTCGCGCTTACGACAGCCTTTCAACTTGACTTGATTGATTCAACCTAGTTCGATTTGCCTTTGCGTATTGACTCACAGTGTGGTGGATTTGGTTGCAAGAGTTCCTCTATCGCTTCGGCGCGTTTAGTTTCGTCATTGTTTGATACGCGCACGGAGCACCGTCTTGGGCACGGTAATAGTCTGCCGATTTGGAGTTGGCACTTTATGCAGGATACCGATGCCATTGCTTTAGTATACAGCTTTAAAATGGTTCAGCTTCGTATCATACCATGTACTTTTGGTGATGACTTTGACGTGTGGCTTGATTGGTCGAAGTAGCAGGGGTCGGTCGTTGGTTCCCCATGCCCGGCTCGCGTGCGTTGACCTAGTCTTGGTGTCCATGCCTCGGAGCGAAGTCGCTCGGAATCGTCCCTCGGAGCATTTGAAAATGATGATTCGTACACGCCACAGACAAACTACAGGATGCGGTCGAATATACTTCGCGCCGGCCAAGCAGCCAACTGCAGAGTGAGTGTTCTTGTGTGCAATTGGCAATTCAAGCAGCCTTGAAACTCGATGCGACTTTTGTAGTCATCGCCGTCGCATTTCTTCACTGGACGTACAAGTGGCACAGAACGCTGACAGAACTCCAAAGCCTCACCTACTCTCCTCTCTGCGCCAATCGTCCTTCCAAGCGCGAAGATGTCTAGCCACGAGCCACGACCCGCCCACTGCCCGTAATGTCGACCTCGCCTCCCGCACCCCACCCTACGCCAAGTTGCTCTCTCGCCTTGAAGAAGTACGGCGCGTACTGGGATCTTCACGACAATTGACTTTGGCCGAGAAGATTCTCTACTCGCATCTTGAGAGTCCGGAGGAGTCGCTTATGAACAACACAAATGGTGGAAGGAACATCAGAGGTCAGGCAAACTTGAAATTGAAGCCGGACCGCGTTGCTATGCAGGATGCCAGTGCCCAGATGGCTTTGTTGCAGTTCATGAGCTGCGGGCTGCCGAGCACGGCGGTCCCTGCTAGTATACATTGTGAGTAGCCCTTGCGAATGAAACATCGTCTAGGCACATACTGACCAAATATATAAGGCGACCACATGATAGTAGTCAGTAGCACCCTCGAGGCCGTACAAGATATACCATGAGCACCTCGCTGATCAGACTTCACAGGGAGAAAAAGGTGCTGACACCGACCTTCCACAATCGATTGCGGGTAACAAGGAGGTCTTCGATTTCCTCGAGTCGGCAGCGAAGAAATACGGAATTGAATTCTGGCCACCAGGCGCTGGTATCATCCATCAGTCTGTGCTGGAGAACTACAGTGCCCCTGGCTTGATGATCTTGGGCACAGACAGCCACTCCCCGAATGCTGGAGGTTTGGGATCAATCACAATCGGTGTCGGTGGTGCGGACGCAGTGGACGCCCTAGTGGATGCGCCATGGGAGCTCAAGGCACCTAAAATTCTGGGTGTGAAGCTCACTGGAGAACTCAGCGGATGGGCTTCCCCGAAGGACGTAATCTTGAAGTTAGCTGGCGAGCTGACCGTCCGGGTATGTGGTTTTGAGTAAAGCGAGATATTCCAGGCTAATGTATGCTTAGGGTGGCACTGGTTTCATCATTGAGTACTTCGGACCTGGTGTGCAGTCTTTGAGCTGCACTGGTATGGCGACTATTTGGTAAGGCTCGTATATAAGCTCCACGCGCATCATAAGTTCTAACACATTATAGCAACATGGGTGCCGAAGTCGGCGCAACTACCTCGCTCTTCCCCTTCTCTCCTGCACACATCCCCTATCTCCAAGCCACACATCGAGGACCGATCGCTGAGGCTGCTCAAAAGATTGCCAATTCACCAATGCAGCAGAACCTCCTCCGTCCCGATGCGGAAGCCGCTTACGACAAGGTTATTGAGATTAACCTCTCAGAACTTGAACCACACATCAACGGACCATTTACTCCTGATCTATCAACACCTCTTTCGAAGTTCAAGTCAGTAGTGGAAGAGAAGGGGTGGCCACAAACCTTCGGCGCTGGTCTCATTGGTAGCTGCACGAACAGCTCTTACCAGGACATGACCCGATCAGAAGAGATCGTGAAGCAGGCATTGGCAGCTGGCCTTAAGCCCAAGGCGGATTTCTTCATTACCCCTGGCAGCGAACAAATCCGTGCAACGTTGGAACGGGATGAAACCCTCCAGACGTTCACTGAAGCTGGAGGTACTGTGCTGGCGAACGCTTGCGGGTAAGTTTGTCAATATACCTCGATGGACTTCCAGTGCTAACAACCTTAACGTCCTTGCATTGGACAATGGAAGCGTACCGACGACGTAAAGAACGGCGAATCCAACGCTATCTTGACCTCATACAACCGCAACTTCCCCGGTCGTAATGACGGCAACCGAGCAACAATGAACTTTCTGGCTTCTCCTGAGCTCATCACCGCTATGTCGTACTCTGGCTCCACGACCTTCAACCCAATGACTGATTCTATACCGACGCCAGACGGCAAGCCTTTCAAGTTCACGCCACCAAAGGGCTCTGACCTCCCCTCTGCCGGTTTTGCAGACGGTAATCCTGACTTCATGCCTACACCGGGTGTCCCAGACCCTAGCGTAGATGTTATTGTCTCACCCACCTCTACCCGCCTGGCGCTCCTGGATCCGTTCCCAGCATTCCCTGACTCCGACTTCACAGGCCTAAAGGTACTGTACAAGGTCAAGGGACAATGCACAACAGACACCATTTCGGCTGCTGGACCATGGCTCAAGTACAAGGGCCATCTGCCCAACATCTCTGAGAACACACTTATCGGCGCTGTCAACGCGCAGACAGATGAAGTCAACGTCGCCTACGACTTAGATGGCAAAACATCAGGGATCCCAGAACTAGCAAAGAGGTGGCGCGATCAGGGCATCGAATGGCTCGTCGTAGCAGAGCACAACTACGGTGAAGGCTCTGCACGTGAACATGCTGCCTTGCAACCCCGGTACCTTGGTGGTCGTGTCATCCTCGCCAAATCCTTCGCCCGTATCCACGAGACCAACCTCAAGAAGCAGGGTATCGTCCCTCTGACTTTCGCCAACGAAGCCGACTACGATGCGTTCGAAGCTTGCGACGAAGTCGCCACAAGGGGATTGTTGGACGTACTGAAGAGCGGTGGTAAGGGCGAGGTTGAGCTTGTCCTCAAGAAGAAGGATGGTAGCGAGAAGGTTGTCAAGACCAAGCACACTCTGTCGCAAGATCAGTGTGGCTTTGTGCTTGCTGGTAGCGCACTGAACCTTCTGGCCAGAAAGGGTAGGGAGATGAAGGAGGAAGTCACTCGGAGTGCCGAGCTAACTGACTGAGTCGTGTGCAATAAGTTTGGATGTGTAAAAGTGAGCATGTAAATGGCGCTATTGGTGTCACGGCGCATAGACAATCCTAGCAACAACAACCTTTATTTCAAGTCAGATGTACTATCCTTGATGAATGACTTGCGAAGTGTGATAGATGACGGGCTCCTGCGAAGCTTTAATGTTCTTATATGCCTCCCCACCAAGCAAAAACTCATGTCTAGCAAACCTCACCAGTCCACTCACTCCATCGCTTCTTACACAAGAAGCATGCAACCAACAACACATTGAGAGCATGACGCAAAAAAAGGCAAAAAAGCATCTCGGGCGGGGCTCGAACCCGCAGCCTTTGGATTAACCATGGATACAGTTAGTAGAAGTCCAACGCGCTACCATTGCGCCACCGAGACCGTCAAGCGGAAATAGAGACTTCTGGCAAATTTCTCAAAATTGATCGATTATATACCACTCGTGTTGTGCTTAGAAGCACCATGTAGATGGTCATCAAGTTCGGTTGAGTGAAGTTTCCATGCGAAGGCTGCCACGTCACACGCCAAGTGGGGTGTGCAGACATGGTTCTCCTTGTCCGATTCAGGCATGTTGTACCGAAGCAAAACCAACGTGTGTGCGATGTTAGCACGACCAAGCTTACTTCGTCGCTACTCATGGTTCTAACATCGGTATAATTCCTTGAGCTTCAAGGTAATCATTACGCATATCCTTTTATACGCTTCTAGCACCACGATACAGTATGTCCTAGTGCTCGGCGAATCATCAGCTGAGCTCGCACGCATTATAGGTATTCTAGTCTGCTTAGTCTAGTCGCCATGAGCTCGCGGTTGATGGGAAGGTCAAGCAACTGGTATCAAGACTCCCCAATCTTCTGAACCATCTCTAACAAGACCTCATCCGTCAGTTCTAACCTAGTTTCATCGTCACCCTTCTTCCGCTTCCACACCTCCTGAAGCTGTAGGCGGTTTGACTCCCAACTAACCCATGCAGCAGCTTGTAAGAAACAGTCTGTGATATCATCCAGCTTCTTGAGTTGACCTTGTGTGGGAAGTGTATCTGTTGAGACTCTTTTAGCTTTCTTAGGCTTTCTTGACTCTAGTGGTCCGCACAGCGCTTCACGGGTAGCTTCGGCGCCTGGCGTTATGCTGAACATTATGCTTGGTATCGAATCGCGTGTTACAGATGCTGTGGAAGCAGGTGTTGAAGTGAGCCATGAGCGAAGGAGAGCGATCTTGGCTTGTTTCTCTGCCTTGGTTCGACTGGGCTTCTTTTTTGCAACTGACTTGTCTCCTTCCTCTCCGCTTCCCGCTTCTAGACCATCCCTGGATCTATCGGTCTTCTCGTCCATTTCCGGAGAGTTCCTAGTCGCCCGAGTGAGCCAGTATTGTCCCACACGTTTCGGATCTGCACTGAAGACCTCGTACACATTTCCTGTACCCAATGCTTCAGCTCCCCCATTCAGCCGCTCTGCATTCATAGTTTGCAGTACCGCCCACAACATGCCTTCTAAGGTGTTGACGCGGAGAGTCCACTGTTGCACTGCACTGCTACCGCCAGATCTCCACCTCTGCTTTTCTATCAAGATGATATCTGGTGACCCTGTCAGAATGGTGTTCCTGAGCAATCCATACGCTGTCTTGGACAAAGCATCCACAGAGTATGGGTCTGACTCTTCATCAGCACTCGCCGTATCTTGCTCTGTAGTTGTAACTTCTGATCGTTCGTGAATGTCATCATGTGTGGCTTTAGTAAGATTGATCTTCTCCCATCTAAGAATCTCCATTCCCGCATCTAGGCTATTCGTGAACGGATAGGAAACTTCTGCCTCACAGAACGCCAGATTCTTGATTCCCATATCGATGCTCATGATGCGGAATTTCTTGCTTGCGGACTCTAATGTTCTCCATGGTGATTGGCTGTCAGGAAGTCGAGGCTTTCCGATAACGCGTTGGAAACGCTCTTGGAGTACTGCCTTTGTTCCTGATGATGGTGCGCCGATATGTACGAGTAGTGATTGCAGCGCTTTCGCCGTTATAGCGCGGGATTTTGGTGCCATTGGCACTGACAGCCTTTTGTCGGCGTTCCAGGGATTGAGCAATTCAGATGGTCCCCAGAAAGGTATTCCATTGACTTAGGCGTACGGAGACAGAGAAAAGCGTACTAGGCATCGTAAACCGTGATGCGTTGATAGAAATATGCAAGATGAGCAGCGAAGACCGAACAAATGTAGTCATAGTATCATATCCTGGACTTCATCGTGTGAGGATGTGTTGGCGGAGAAAGTTCGTGGGTGGAAAGATGGGAAAAAAGTCGCAGTAGACATGTCTTGATTTAGCGTGGAGCGTATCCACGTGACGCGGTCACTGAAACTACAAACTTCAAGTTCAAATACAAGTTTGTTGTGTCAAGAGAAATGTGTCTTATTCTTCCGGGGATATCATATCGTTATCATATTCCTAACACTCATGCGCTCAATGCAGCATAAGCCTCCATCTTCCTAAAGCTAGTACCAAACTCGGTCCCCATACACTACGAAATGACCCATCTCTTTTCCTCGGCTACCCTTCGCAGATGAGATCAAAGTCTGGGAAGTCTGGATCAGGCCCGATATTTGTACTCGCAACTGCACTATTAAAGTCCTTGACTTGCGCGTTCTTCTGCGCATCGTTGCACTTATCTATCAAGAATGTTAGCTATGCTTGCGCTCTTCACAGTCGACTTCCTCCCAAGTCTTAGAAACGGAAGAAAAAGCTTGACTCACTTTTCTGCTCGTCACAGTCGTTCACGCTCAGACCGCTGCCATCCTGCCTCTTCTTCCCCTTCTTCCCCTTGTCGCCACCTCCTCCACTCTTGTTTGCAGTATCACTACACCCTTTAAATTGATTATCGCAACTTCTCTGTGCCGCAGTATCGAAACTGGTAAACGTATCCCCGTCGACTTGGAACGGACGTTCTTTGTCTCCAGAATTTGTGATGGCGGATGCACGCGTCCCACCAAGGTTGCCGTCGAAGGTCTGCAAGTTGGACAGTTGACGAAGGAAGAGTTGATGGCGGGGTACCAAGGACATTTCCCAGTCTGAGGAGATGAGAGCGGGTTGTGGAGATGCGTGGGAAAGGGCGGGGAGTGCGAGGTGGATCAGAGCAAGGAGAGCTGTGGGGAGAAACATGATTGCGTACTAATCGTTCCCGGTTGAGAAGTATGCTTGAGGATGATGTGCCGGGCGTGGTTCCTGTCCGTCGAGAAGACTGCCGGACGTGAATCTCGCCGTTAATGAATCCTGCCTAGACGGAACGATTGCGGTGCTCAATGATATAGCCGGGCGTAAAAGTTATCGGTAATGATTCTTGCCGGTACTCGAAAATGTCGGTGTTTAAAGATGTTGCTGTGCGTGAGAGAGGACGGTACTGATTATCGCTAGGCGTGAAAAATGTCGTACGTAAATCCTCCTTAATTCCAGAATCGGTAAATATCCTATTAGAGTATATCGGCACTGCCTGTATATACAAAGAACTAATCGCAGCCAAATGAGTGTGAATATCGAACAGTGTTCACGGAGAAACCCAGAGTAAAAGACCAAATCCCAGCCTCAAAACACCCACTGGGGTCAACTGCATCTAAGTAACGCCAAACCCCTCCATCTCCGAAGCGCCGAACATGCATTTCTCATGCCAAACGAGTTTGGGGCCCAGCGGTCACAAAGCTTGTTTAGGAAGCATCGTGGTGGTTGCTGCGACAGTGCTGAAACACGACCATGGCCAAACCCCTGGACACGCATGACATGCGCACACGTAGACATTCGAAGGGAAGAACAACACCCTGTATGAGAATAAAGGAGCGCATGAGAGTAATGATGTAATAGATGAATGATTTTGACAATCTGATCGAATTCGCTATGGGGGGTATGACTATGCTAAAACAACAAAAGAAGGCAAGAAAGACATGCCACGCTCGATTACAACAAGTTAAACAGGTGAACGAAGCAAGTGCGACGACACTGACAGGACGAAAAAAATAATGCTTGGACGAAAGTGGCCAGCTATCTCTTCCTGAATTGATGGTATACGTCTAATTTACATGTGTGCAATCTTGTACAGACTGACCACGATGCGACGGTATACACTAATCTGCATCGCGAATCAGCACCTGTGATGTACCATACTCACGCAAACCATATTCAGTAATAAAAGCACCACCTCCAGATCCGACTGTTAAAGCCGTGTTTGCGCCGTATGTACAAGCTCCATATTGCTCTCGTCTCTCAAAATCGTTTCCAGTTCAGACAAATTCCGCAGATAGTCGTTGGTATCATAACGGACCCTCGCAACAGGCCTATGTACTTTTTGCGGGCTGCGCTTCGCCTAGAAGTTAGCAGCCGCATTGGGGCGTCCTCCAGGGTTGTGGTATTGCTCGAGGTTCGACTGGAAGGGCGACGATCCAGTGCCGTTCTGTGGCTTGTCACCAAGGGCTGAGCCAGTGCCGGCCATGAGGTCATCGTCGTCTTCGTGGACACGCGCTTGACGCTTCTTCATGCGCCAGAAGACGAGAGCAATACCACCGAGGAGGAGGGCACCGCCTACACCACCGACAACGCCTCCAATGACCTTCTTGTTGGAATCGCTGATGCCACCGCCATTGTCGCTGTCGCCTGCCTGTGCAGTAGGTGGGTCTGTGACAACGGCTTGCCCAGTGGTGGCAAGGGAAGTGCTGGTGCCTGTCGAGGTTGCGGTGGTTACTTGGCCATTCTCGAGAGTCGAGGTGACGGTCCTGGTGTACTCTGAAAGGGAAGTTGAAACGAGAGGTGTAGTCCTGACAACCGCTGTTGTCCTTAAGGAAGAGCTGGCCTCCCGGGTAGGGGTTGCTGAGTTACCAGCGCTCCCGCCACCACCGGTAGCACTTGTGCCTTCTGCAGACGTTCGGGTGTTGTCGTTGTTATTGTTGCTATTGTTGTTGTTATTG
>Ga0268250_10001407_pt1 | contig 10561 bp, 9 predicted proteins | sample AgamicAsSfe_FD_200448 | JGI IMG/M metagenome (GOLD analysis project Ga0268250, IMG submission 200448) | Agave microbial communities from Guanajuato, Mexico - As.Sf.e (v2) (version 2) | ecosystem: Host-associated > Plants > Phyllosphere > Phylloplane/Leaf | place: Guanajuato, Mexico | collected... | reverse complement strand
AAGCTGTGGACGTGTTCAAGTATGTCGTCTACTTGACCCTTACTACTACTCTGAAGAATAACGAGACTCGGACATTAGAGCATCGCCTAGATAGGCAGCATCGTAGAAATCATAAAATCATCACTGTCCAGTCCTCGCAAGCTTTTGCATACTGCTGTACTACTACAGCTCATTCCATGACCTAAGTCGGAATCAGTACACACCGCGCTCGGCAAAATAATTTCGATTCAACCACTTACCAACGAAATGTCTTGCCTCTCGATGATGGATTTCTGCCGGGCGTCCCGACTGACCCTGTAGTATCTCTCACAGAACTCGCTGCAATTCATCTCCCTCAAGAACTCCTCGTCGTGCGTAATGACAATCAGCTGGAAATTGCTCTGACGCCTACGCTCCTTGATGATCTGATGCAAGCTCTGAGCTAGCGCACGGATATTCTCTCTGTCAAGGTTGGTTGTAGGCTCATCGAGCGCGATCAGGCCGCACGCGACACCGAAGCACTCGGCCAGTGCCAAGCGGATGATGATTGAGGCGAGAACCTTTTGTCCAGCGGAGCAACGACCTCGCATGTCCATTTCGACGTCCTGCTTGATCATGCAGACGCGGTAGTTGTAGCTTTTATTTCCCTTGCCGGATTCGTTGTCACTGCGGATGAGGACAGTGTCGATGTCAGTGCCTTGATAGGTACGCTTCCAGAGTTCTTCGATGATGCGATTGATCTCCTCCATTTTGAGACTGTGGTACTTCATGATGGCCTTCTCGAGCGCACCGCCGTAACGTGCAAGATCCTCCACGACGCCCTTGGTCATGAAGACCTTGATGTTGGACTCCTTGTACTTGTAAGCAGCATCCTTGTAGTCAGTGTTCCATTCTTGCAGCAGCTCGGCCAGGATGTCATCCTTAGACTTCATCTGGCCCATTAGGCTGGCCTGCTCGGCTGCAAGTGCATTGCGCTGATTGGACCATTTGGTGGCTTCGATCTGTAGAGCATCGTAGTCTCTGCGGGCGTCATGGGCTTCGAGCTCTGTAATGTCCGAATTGAGCGACTGGAGTTCACGCTTGCTCTTGCGGAGACGTAGATTGGCTTCAATGGTCTTCCGAATATTGACGTGATCATCAATCTGCTTCTGCAGGCTGTTGACAAGTTTGGTGAGGTCGGCCTTGTCTTCCTCAAGTCGGTGTTGTTCCTCTCGCAGATTCTGCAATGCCTGCTCAGCTCGTTTCAATTGTTCCTCACCATTACGATCAAGGTATTCGTTAATTCCTGTAGACACAGACTGAAGTTGATTCACACTGCTGCTGAGCCTGCTCAGATCTTCGTTGAGCTGGGTAATGCGCTGCGTGCTACGACGCTTGAGGTCGTCCAGCTTTGCTTGAGACTCTGCAATCTTGGGAGAAAGCTGTTGTAGCTCATTGTCGGCCTGTGTTATGACATCTCGCTGAGTGCTGATCTGGGTACGTAGATCCTCAATGGTGGCAGCCACGCTTGCCTTGGATTGAAGCTTGTACTTTGCATCATTAAGCTTGCCCTTGACATCCGCAGCATCGATTTCCATCTGCTGCAATTGGTTCTTGAGCCTGTCCCTGTCATTGCGCAATGTGGTCAAAGTCGCCATCATCTTGGCTGACTCCTGATTGATCAGCACTTGTGCCTCACGGATCTCATGTATGCCACGACGAGCCACGGATTGTGACTGCTTGGAAGCAAGATCGTTGATTTGCTCGTTGAACTTCGCAATGTCGTCATTGTACTTGGTGATATTGGCCACGGTCGCAGAGATGGACTCAAGATCACGTTTGGTGCCTGATCGCTCCTCAACTCCTTGGTCCTTCTCCTCGAGACGAGCAAGCAGATCAGTTCGAGTGTTGCTGAGCCGCCCAACCTCAGTCTCCAAATCTGGAATCTCCTGCTCAAGCAATCTCTGCCAGGTATCGTAGCTTGGGCGCACTTCGCGGAGCTTTCTCAAGTCCTCCTCCAGGGCTATGAGTTCATCCTTGGTTGTCTCAATAGCAGCTTTGGAAATCATCTTTTCAAGCTTCTCTTGAAATCTTGCAGATTCCTTTTCATTCCTGAAAGTCCTCTCACACATTCGGCAGACTTGAGCAGATCTGAAACTTGCCATACATTTCTGGTAGTAGTCACCCATGGTATCATAATTGTCCGTGTCTGTCTTGAGCTGATCTCGGTTGATCTCAATTGTGCGAAGCTCGTTCTCATACTCACCGAGATCGTCTTCGCCCAAAGCCTCGCGTACTTCTTTCTGGCAGTCTGCCATTCGTTTCTGCTTAGCTTTCAGCTCACTCTGCATGATGCTGCGTTTTGATTCGATTAATTCCAATTCTCGATTCACGCTGTCGCGCTGCTGCTCGGCTTCCTTGAGATCGTTTTCCTTGATCTTAAGCATACGCTGATACTCCGAGTTCAAAGTCTTGGCTTCCCAAGCGCTACCCAAAGTCTTCTTGATGCGATCACTGTGTGCTCCTAACATGGTATTCAGCCCAGCCTGACTGTCCTTTAGTGATTGATGGATGAAATCCACCCGAGCAGTCTCCGAAGCTTGGCTGGTGGCTTGGACCATCTCTGAATCGAGAGCATTCTTTTGCCCATCAAGACTCTGCATCTGGACCTCGACATCGCGTATCTGTTTGTCATAGCTGGCTTGCTCGAGCTCAGTCCTGGCGCTTTGCTGCTTGCTCTCGATGTCGGCAAGACGAGACTCCAAGGCTACCCTGGCACCTTCGTCAACTTTGATGCGATCGTGGTTATTCTGTTCATGATTGACTTTTCTATCAAGTTCCTCAATGCGAGTGCGTGCGTGCTTCTTGTTTCCAGACTGCGAGTTCTTCTGCTGATTGAGATTGTCGAGAACCTTCTGTGCGTCACTGTACTCAGCATCGTCCTCCCGACGGGCTCGATCATGTGCAGCTTTCTGATCACGTTCCATCTTTTTGATCCGCTCCATGAAATCCTGTACTTCTTCATCCTCCAACTCGTGTTCAAAGCCTTGCTCGAAGCCACGAATCTTGTGTCGGTGCGCCGTCTGGTTGATGACTTCCTGACGTGCACGTCTGTCACGGTAATATCGATCTCTGTCCGACTGGTGTTTCCCTTGTTCCCTCTCTTTGGCACTAACATCGATGGAAGTGGCGTTGAGCTGCTGCACAACAGAGGCGTATTTTGCTCTCTGGCTAGTGAGATCTGATTTGTAGGATGCTGACTTCTCTGCGTATGACTCGAGCATAGCAGTAAGCTGTTCCTCTGTCTCTTTCATCATGTCGGTAGTGGAACCAATGTCCTCAATCGTACGTTGCTTGTATGCCGCTTCCTCACGTTTGGCACTGAGTTTGGAGAGGATGGTGCTGAATTCGACCGAGCGCTGCCAAGCATCATTGGCCTTGTTAGTTGCATCCTCGATCTGGTTTTTTAGGTCTTTTGTTTTCGCTCGGAGACTCTCAATCTCTACTGAAAGCAAGTTTGATCGCTTCTCTGCACGTTCCCCTTTGTCTTTGTCCTCCTTCGCATGCTGCTCGATGATCTTCAGCTTACCCAGCTCCTCCTTTTGCTTTTTGCCGAGGACCTTGATGTTGTCAATTGCTTTGGTATACTTGAGGGCCTCGAAGATTTCGTCAAACTTCTTCTTTAAAGTGCTCGGCTCACTCATGGGCCATAAGCTCTCGTCCTGATGACAAAAGATGACATTGTCGAGCACGGCTTTTGACACTCCGAGGTACTGAGGCAGCATTTGATCCAATTCTGCAACCCGAGATGACATAGACACACGCTCACCATTCCTGATCATGAGGAGTTGACCTTCTAGAGTCTTCATGGTCCGCGTAGTCTTCTTCACGGTGAGCTGTAGACTACGTGTTGCGACCATCTTCGCACCGGAAGTACTCTTGAAGGACAGTTTGACCTGTGCCAGAACCTCCTTTTCACCCGCGAGCTACAGCGATTAGCAATAGTACAATGACGCTTGACCTCAAGGCCATACCTTTGGGTCGTGAATGAAAGCACCACCCTTGCTGTTTGGAGGCTGGTCTCCAGTGGTGGCATATTTGAGACACTCGATGATGGTCTAGCGTGTATTAGCTCAAATGTACTGGAACACAGAAGGATGATCTCATCTCACAGTTTTGCCAGAACCATTCATGCCAACGATCAAGGTCAACGGGGAGTAGAATTGGATTGTTTCGCTGCGGGTGTTGTCGAAGGAGCGAATGCCCAACACGGACAACTTGTCGATGAGCGCTGATCTGGCTGTCAGTAGGGGTCCGCTGGTCTCTCAATGGTGAGTACGTTACACCTGCAGGATGGTTAGCAATGTTGAACATTGAGCAAATGAGCAGAGACCTACATATTGCCGGCTTTGGTTGTGCAAGACTTTCAGTCATGTGATGCTTCGTGATTTCCAGTCCCACCAGGTTAGTGCCTTTTCAGGATCAGATGAGAGGTAAATGGTGGCAAAGCTGCCTTTCATCAGGGAAGGTGAAAGTGAATCCAGACGATCAGGCAGCCACCGCGCTCAAACACGCGACTGTAAGCCCGTTTCTAGATGTGACGAAATTTGCCAAGACATTTCCATTGGACAACTTTTTGGTAGGTATGTTCTTCGAGTGACTCACCATTACACATCAATTCTATCACGAAAAGGCACAGATTGGACACACAAACACAAAGCATCATGGGAGCCACCACATTACATCTCCGATCGGAGTCTAAAGCTCTGGAGCATCGCTCAGCACTAACACCAACGACCGCCAAAGCTCTAATAGATGCTGGCTACACTGTCAATGTCGAACGCAGTCCTGTCCGCATCTTTGACGACAGCGACTTCGAGAAGATTGGCGCAAAGCTAGTTCCCGAGGGATCCTGGCCAGATGTGCCCGCAGAGCATATCATCATCGGCCTCAAAGAGCTTCCAGAGAACGACACATTTCCTCTCAAACACACACACGTGCAGTTTGCACATTGCTACAAGAACCAAGGAGGATGGGAGCAGGTTTTGTCAAGATTCCCACGAGGAAAAGGCACATTGCTAGACCTCGAATTTCTGGCGGAGAATGGCAGACGTGTTGCGGCCTTTGGTTATCATGCTGGTTTCGCAGGAGCAGCGTTAGCAGTTCAAGCATGGAACTATCAATTGCAGACAGGAAAGGCGGATGGTATGCCAGGCGTCAAGCCATATGATAACGAGGATGCCCTCATCAAGAAGATCAAGGAGGATCTAGCTGCAGGCGAGAAGAAGACAGGACGAACACCTCGAGCATTGGTGATTGGTACGAACGATTGAGCAGATTCAGCGTTGTGCAGGCCGCTAACAACGGCTCCAGGTGCATTAGGGCGCTGTGGACGTGGTGCAGTGGAACTGTTTGAGAAGATTGGTCTTTCTTCTGAGAACATCATCAAGGCAAGATATCCAAGGGATTGAACCAAGAAAGAGGGCTAACAGTCAACAGTGGGACATGGCCGAGACCAACGCCAAGCCTGGACCGTATACAGAGATTGTCGAGAGTGATATGTATGTGTTCACGAGGTGTAACATTCAAAGCCTGTACTAATCTCAAGGATAGTTTCGTCAACTGTATATACCTTTCCGAGAAGATACCGCCCTTTATCGATGTGAAGAGTCTGTCAAGCTCGAACCGCAAGCTCTCGGTCGTCTGCGATGTATCATGCGATACGACAAATCCACACAGTATGTAACGCGCTAAACACGTCAAATGCAGACTCCTAATCGGCCTCGATAGACCCTATTCCCGTCTACAAGATCAACACTACATTTAGTCATCCCACAGTCCCAGTCGACGTGCCCAACGAGCCCCCTTTGAGTGTGATCTCGATCGACCACCTGCCATCACTGTTGCCACGCGAAGCAAGCGAGGCCTTCTCTGGCGCACTTCTACCATACTTGAAGCAGTTGAACGACTGGAAAAACCAGCCGGTATGGCAAGGAGCGGAGAAATTGTTCAAGGAGAAGTGTGATGGTCTGCCTGAGTCGGTGCAGGAAGATCATGTCAAGGGTTTGTAGATAGTGGACGGGTCAAAGAGACTACGAGTCGATGGTACCTGGTAGACATAGAAAATGATAGATTCCTTGAGAACAGTCTCCAATCACGTGACACGAAGTAAGAGACGAGTATGAGGCTCAAAACAAGAGTTTGGCAAAAGTGGCGAACGCCGAAGCTCGATGGCCGTGCTGAGTTACCCGAATCCTACCGTCGAGACGCATCGGACGATCAATTTACAGCTGTTTCCCTCGTGTATCGCCAAGCACAGTCATCGGCGACACTGTTTGTTGGTGACTCGGCCCTACGCTGCCGGAGCACTGGCCGCGCGCCTTGTGAGATCGAGACAAGACCAGCTTAGAGTGGATCATGGACCAGTATAGCGAGGTACTGAAACACCCCCCTCCTTTCCTCCTGCGGAAGGCCGCTGTCAGTCGCGAACCTCTCGATCTCACGATCCCCGTCCCCGATCGCTGAGCTCAAGGGGTGGGGTGCGGATGCGCATGCGGCTGACACACATAGCACACTGCTGACTACACGGACCCACAGATGTACGGTAGCTTAGGCCCCATGCAGGATGAAGACAATTATATGAACAGTCTCATGGCCGGCGGCATGTTCCCGGCTTATGGTCTCGATATGTCAATGGGCGATGGTGTAAACATGCAGTCGCAGCATAATTCATTGTCCCCAACGCAGCAGCAACAGAATCAACAACACCAGCAACATCAGCAGCAGCACCCGCAGCAGTCTCAGCCTCAACAGCTCCAGCAACAGCAGCAGCAATACCAACACCAACAAGATCCGCAGAAAGAACAAGCGCAGCATCAGCAGGAACAACAGCAGCAGCAAGTCCATCAACAAGATGACGCTATGGACGACGTAAATGGAATGGGACAAGGGAGTGAGGAAAGATTGCAAGGAACGACGGTCATCGGCGCAGGCCCTCTTCCCACTAGTTATGGCATGCAGTTGGGCTCTAGTGCTGGCAGTCAGTTGACCGAGTTCACAAAGCGGCGGAATTGGTCACAACGTGTCGTCGAAGAGATCAAAGATTTCCTCCACATCCTCAGTCCGGACGGCCGCATCCTGTACGCTTCTCAGTCGGCTCGGCAACTCACTGGTCATGACGATTCCGCCTTGACTGGTCAGCTCATTTTCGAGTACTTACATCCAGACGATGCAGGCATCTTCGTGCGCGAGTTTAATGAAGCAATCTCGACCGGGAATCCTCTTCGTTTCTTCTACCGCTTTCGCCGCCCGGACAATACTTATACTATTTTCGAGTCACACGGTCATCCTCACCTTACATCTGAGCTTGGCACGTTCGACCCCACCGTCACGCCACCAAGCAGTTTATGCCGCGGCTTTTTCATGATGGCACGACCATATCCAACAAAGAATGCGTATCTGCTAGATTCCTTCCTCGAACACAAAATGGAGAATGAAAGGCTGAAGAAGCGCATATCTGAATTAAAGCATGAAGAGCAACAAGAACTCCTCGAGGCAAGACGTACACATTCGACAACACCTGGTCATCAAGCGAACCCTGGTGTCCTTGGACCGAACAACGGCGGCAACGTTCCGTCTCTTAAACACTCCAACTCCATTGAGAGTAACAACACCGCGTCCATGATGTCCGACACGGGTCTACCACCGCTGACTCATTCCCATCCGTTCAACCCAGCTATGCCACCGCCCGCAAAACCAACGATAAGCAACCACCCTCTGACACAGCAGAATCTCTCCGAAGCGCTTGCAGCCTCCAAGCCTGACAGCATCAACGATAAAATGGCCCGTTACGAGGGTGTCACCCATCTTGAGTCCATTGAAATGCTCACAGGTCTTCTGTACCGTGACGGCGAGCGTGCAAATGGTATCTCAACTGGTGCAGCCTCGCCCACACTGATCCGTGGCGACGCTGGTATCGACATAGCAGTCGACAAGGACGGCCGTCCTACCATGCCCGGCGTTGGAGGCAAGCCCGCTCACGGCAGCGGCGACTTGAACGACAAGAAGAAAAAGGTGAAAGTCGCAGAGGAGTTCGTGTGCACGGACTGTGGCACGCTCGATAGTCCAGAGTGGCGCAAGGGTCCATCAGGACCTAAGACGTTGTGTAATGCGTGTGGGCTTAGGTGGGCCAAAAAGGAGAAGAGGAGGACTGGCGTCAGTATAAGTGGGACGAGTGGTGGCGGCACGGCTATGGGTAGTGCTGGGGGGACGGGAAGTGCAATGCCAACGCAGTGGCAGGGGCAGGGGCAGGAGGGCTATGGATATCAAGAAGGCAGCTGAGTTTGCGTTGAATCGGAAGCTGGATCGACCCGTCGGATCTATAGGTCTTGCGCGGCATATTGCCTTGTCCGGGGTTGTAGTACGTCCACAGGTCACGACCCGTAGCTGGCACTGCTGTTGTGCTCGGCGTACTGTCTTCTCGGAAGCCCAAGGCAAAAGATGGACACCGCTCGACTCACCACAGGCTCGCATACAGCATCGAGTCCCAACCTTCTAGCCACGAAGCTGTAATCCTGCTGGCATCTCAGGACAAGAGCACTGCAGTCGTAGCCACCAGATCGATGCCGACACTGGCTCCTCGCTCGCAAGGACAGTTCAGACAAGCTGGGGGTTTGTCACAACGACCAACAGAGGGACATAGCAGGCTCCCAATCAGGAGCAATTCGAGCGCGCGGCACGCCGTGGATACGTGCCCGGATGACATGCTGCTATTTGTCCTGCATGAAGACGCAAGGCGGGAATGCGTATTTAGGGACGAGTTGTCAAACTCATTGTAGTATTTGAGGATGTATATATGCCTACTAGAGATTTAGAATACTGCCACAAAGCGCCTTATAGACACTCTCACTCTTCCTCCAGAGTATGCGACTTACCACCGACACACAATTCTCCCTGTACACTCTTAGAAATACAAGTACTGTATTGGCAGAGGTGATTCAGGTCTGCCGAAACTTCCACTCACATCACAATCTAGATACATTATGTATCATTGTAACAGTACTTTCGATCACATACGACCACAGGCGAGTGAAAACAGGCCATCCCGTCCGCTCTGGCGTACTTAAGCACTCGACCGGCTGCGTAGTAGTTGGGTGGGTGACCACCAGCGAATTTCAGCTGTTGTATGTTCAACTTGTTTTTGCCTCTTTTGGCCTTTTGTAACTCGTACAGGGACCAATGCTCTTCCAGCTATGTGTGTATCCATGCATATTTTTGATCTCATTCTCTAACATTACAAGTGACCCAGCTATGTATGTATCCATGCATATTTTCCATCTCACGCTCCAACAAGACAAGCAGCCTCACCCTCGCCTGCACCTCCCCCCAGCGCTTCCCAACCACACTCCCTCACGAAAGCGGCCGTCCACAATCCCACGCCTTCTCCCCGGCAATCCAAGTCTGCAATACCTCCCCTTCGTCCCCTAGTACCACGAAATCGGCTCTACACCCTTCCTCCAAGCGTCCTCTATCCTTCACACCCATGAAATCAGCCACATTCTCCGTCACGCACCGCACCGCCTCCGCTAGCGTGCACCCGGCGCTGCTCATGAGGTTGCGCACACAGGTGTCGAGGCCGGCGGCGGAGCCTATCAGTGTTTCCTCTTCTGCTGATGTTGTGTTGATATTGTTGGGGGAAGTGGTGGCGAGGGTGACACGGCCACCGACTTTTCGGTGCTGCCCGGAGTTCTGCGCGTTCCCTGGGTACAACCCGTCAGGACAGCCAGCCAGCTCAGTCGCGTCTGTGATGAGCATCGCCCGACGCGGGTTGGCGCGGTAGGCAAATGCCACTGCAGCTGGGTGTAGGTGGATGCCGTCGGCGATGATGCTAAAGTATGGCGCTTCTGCGCCTCGGTCAGCCTTTACCTGTGCGTCTCCTCCTTCTGTCTGCTCGGTTTCGACTTCACGTCCAGCCAGCGGACCGGCTATGAGGCCAACAAGCCCTGGCTCGCGATGATGCAGCGGATTCATTGCATTGAACACGTGCGTCAGGCCCGTCGCGCCAGCAGCTAGAGCTTCGAGACCTGTGGCGTGGGATGCGGTGCTGTGGCCTAGGGAGACGCGGATGCCTGAGGCGGTGAGTGTGCGGGTCAGGTCGATGCTGCCGGGGAGTTCGGGGGCGAGGGTGACGAGTTTTATCGTGGATGACAGGTTGGAAGTGCCATAGAGAGAGGAGGCAGGGTTTGAGGATGGGGTCGTTAGATAGGAGGCGGTGTGAGCGCCTCTTTTGGGGGGCTGGAGATAGGGACCTTCGACGTGGGCGCCGAGGAGGGACGCCGCGGCGGGGAAGGAGCGGGGAGCGAGGTGTGGGAGGATCTAGCAGAGGTGGTCAGTTAGGACGTGTCGATAGTTGTATGTCTAGGACATGAAGGTGATATGGTAAAATCATGCCAACTCACCTTCTCATACCCAACCTTCTCCACCGTCGGCACCGTCGCCCAAAACCCAGTGACGCCCCTCTCCAACAGCCCCTTCGCCACCTTCTCCAGCCTCTCCTCTCGTCCCAGCATCCTCCCCTTCCTCTCCATAACCCTCCCTTTACCCT
>Ga0268250_10001405_pt1 | contig 10567 bp, 15 predicted proteins | sample AgamicAsSfe_FD_200448 | JGI IMG/M metagenome (GOLD analysis project Ga0268250, IMG submission 200448) | Agave microbial communities from Guanajuato, Mexico - As.Sf.e (v2) (version 2) | ecosystem: Host-associated > Plants > Phyllosphere > Phylloplane/Leaf | place: Guanajuato, Mexico | collected... | reverse complement strand
GATAGGTTGGCGGTGGAGGGTGCAGGCATGAAGCAGGATAGTGCGAGCTATCTTGAGCATGTCAGGGCGAAGGCGCGGGAAGAGAAGGGGTTAGGGGAGGGTGTGCATCAGGAGGACCTGGACAAGAGGGAGCCGCCGAGTGTGGCTGATGAGCTTGGAGAGGAGGATGGCGCGGATGGGGAAGTGCAGGCGGAAGAGGAGGAGGATGAACAGGCTGAAGAGGATGTGGAAGAGGAAGTGGGAGCAAAGGTGGCGACGCAGGATGAGGTCCCGGAATCGGTGTTTGCAGACGATGCTTCTGCTACTGCGCGTCGACCGGAAACTCTGGAGTCGGTGTATGGTGACGGGAGGGCGAGGGAGGTATCTAGGGAGGCTACGGAGGAGTTGTAGATCGGATCTTGCTTCGGGGCACGATGTGCATTCAATTCGCGCTGGGCAATGAACGGATCAACGGGAAGGTGAGGACGCATGAAGAGGCAGGCAGGTCCCAAAAGACGCTTCAGGCACACTATCTGTAGTCTATGTAGCTGTGGGTGGGCTTGTCGAGGGTAGGCTTGCCAATGAGGCAGATCCGCTATGTGGGTGGCGAGACAGAGCGAGCATTCAAGGGTACAGAAGATTAGCTCGCCGTACATATTTGTCACAGATCCCAATCGAAGGATCTGATGCGTCGAGGAAGTGGAGGCTCAGCATGTTCAGCTCAAGACGAGCAGCGTTTGCCGTAGCACATGAGCCCAGCCTTGCCGTACCTAATGGGTGCCATGGGTGCTATCAAGGATAAACAGCTTTCCGTGTTTGTTTGTCTTAAGCGCATCGTCCCGCAGGTTGAGCCACACATTGTAAGCATCTGAGAATGAAGGCAAAGTAAGAAACTCGTAAATGAACATCGACTATCATAGTCGTATGCATGTCATGATTTTGATAATGCCATCGACAATATTGCCAAGTGCCTTCCCGCATCACTTGCAACAAGCCAGCTACAAAGCTTCTCGGACACTCTTTCCCACAGCAGCGTCCATGCTCTCCATCTCCCCTCATCCCCTTCCACCTCATCCGCGCACCCTCTACCTGTAGCGCCACAAAGACAGGGTGTTCTGCCTCTTCCAGGTCTTTCTCCTTCCAGCCTTGGTGTTGTTGTACCTGTGTCCCTTGTTGAGACCCCTGCTCTTCTTCCCTGTCGCCGTAAGGCCGCGCATCTCGCGGTGCTTGTGCACGGGCTTGACGATCCAGTTGATACGGGCGTCCTTGCGGATGGCCTTGTGCTGCGGGTCGACGAGGATGACTTCAAAGTACTTGTAGGTGCTGTCCTGGTTGATCCAGTAGGAGTTGAGGACGCGCAGGTTGGCGCAGCGGCGGCCGACGCGCTCTTCGGCGACGGAGCGGAGGGAGCGCTGGAATTTGAGCTGGTTGATACCTTGGTTGGTGGGTTTACCTGGAGAGGGGAGTATGTCAGCTCTTGTTCTCATGTCCGTCTGAGTTGTGAGGAGCGTGAGAGGCAGAAATGCACGAACCGTAGGTAGCGCCCTTGGGAGCCTGGCGTTTGCGGCCACCACGTCTCACGCGGACGCGGTAGATGACGTATCCTTGCTTGGCCTTGTATCCGAGACGGCGGGCCTTGTCGGGGCGAGAGGGGCGCGAGGCGCGGTGGATGACATTGAGTTGGCGAAGCTGCAGTCGAAGTACCCTCAGCAAAGTTCAACGGGTAACAACGAGGGGGAGTTTGAAGAAGAAAGAGGGCATCTCAAGGAGAGATGGCCCTTTTCTGTCTTTCTTGGAATTATCGTACCTCCCAGCAGCGCACACGGAGAAGGAAGCGGAGGATATCGCTCTGCTTCTTCTTTTGAAGTTCCTCGACGTACTTGAGGGCACCCATCTGTATTTAGAAGATTCAGATTAGTGTCTTGTCTTTAAGTTGTTGTGTGAGATCTTGAAAAGAGCATTGATGCTCTTCTGATCGCGGTGGTTTTCGTATCTAGAGCAGAACACCATGAAGAGTGTGAAGGAATCGTGCGCACCTTTTACTGAGTTCCTGGAGATTCGTGGGTTGTCGTTGGGATTGTCGTCGCCAATCTCAATGAGAACAGAGAGGATTTTCGTCGGTAGCGCAAGTGATTGCGGTCAAACTTTGATCCGGTCGGTGGAACATCGGTAAAACACCGTCCTCTCATCCCTTGTCATCCTCCTCCTTCGCTGTTAAGCACAAGTTTGCACGAAGGAGGTGATCGAGCAAGCATTATGGCACTATGGGATGATATGCTTAAAAATCTCGCTATATCCTGCATTCTCCTCATCTCGTGCCGCATCAGTCAGCCATGACCACATCGTAATCTACTGGGATCCCTCTTGCCATCCTCCTAATCCCACCCAGCGCCGCTCCCAGTGTCGTCTGCATCGGTATGCTGACCTGCTTCGCCAACACGGTATCCATGCCCAAGACCTTCGCCGCATGCTCCTCCTCCACAGTCCTGGCAATCTCAAGACCCTGCAGTGTCGTGCCATCCTGGATCTGGGTAATCGCTGTGATCTCCCTTTGTACCACCCTCGCACCGAGCTTCAGGATATCCACGAGCACTTCATAATCTTTCACCGAGTCGGCGCTGATGTCGACGTCTTGCTGAGCTTCGATTGCGAGCTGACTGGCGTCCATGTACTGCTTCTCCAAGTGTGCGCATTGTTTCAGTAGCGCGTCACTATTCTTCTTGAGTTGCGCCGCCATATCAGCAGGTTGCGCCGCACTTTTGGCATCGCGCTGTGGGCGTTGTTGAGTCGGCGGGGTGGTGGTAAAGGTGGTTGATAGCTGAGATTGAATGGTAAAGGTGGTCGATAGCTGAGATTGAAGCTCGCGCATGAACTTGTCATCTTTCTTCTCGCTTCGCGATCGTCAGCCTTTTGCGCCGGCGAAACTACGACAGTAATGCTTGACTTGCCAATCACTCGCCACTTTCTGCATACTTGCGCGCATCGACTCCTCGGCGCTGTCGATTGCGCTCTTGAGCTTGTTGCAATGTCGCACCGTCTTCTCGTAATTTGCTTGTATCACCTTCTTGGTTTCCTTGATCTCGACACTAGAGATGTGAGTAAGCACGCAGGAACGTGCGATGAATGAAGGCACTCACTCGTCGCCGGCCTCTGATCGCTGAGATGATGGGGCTTGCATCTCTGCTTCGAGTTGTGTCTCGGCAGGAAGGGTTTGACGTCGATTTGATGCTTGTGGCTTGGGTTTTGCTGTCGGCATGGTTCCTGGACGCGAACATTAGCATATAAGCTTGAACAAGTGGTGGTAAGGAGAAGAGTCTTGCCGGTGCTCTGCCTTTGTCCTTGACCACGTGCCATCCTACAAGGCTGTTCACTGTTGACTGTCGCTCTAGTAAAGGGCAGTGACTACAGTACGGCTGTAGCGGAGGATGTTTCAGGTGGAATGGTGAAGATGTGAAACGAGTGTTGAGGAACAGAGGAAGTGGTTCTAAGAGATGACAAAGGATGTGGAGGTGCACGCTTAGTCTGAAACCTGCGAGCAAGCTGAAACATTGTGGACCTGTGTCATGCAACATTCCATTAATTTGAACGAACCATGAGATACCTGAATAACCCAAATCTACCAGTCTGATGAAACCCATGCAAGTCTATTCCTCGTTATAGTCATTAGCGCACATGGCACCCGCATCCTTTGTCCCTTTAATCATTCGATCCCCAATATGAATCATTCCATGTATACCCTGGCCCAAATCTCAAAGCTGAAGTTCCGAGATCATTGATGGAAGGTTGAAGCCAGCCATGCCGTATGTGTCCTGCTCTCCAAGTCTTGGTGTACGCATGGTGTACCAGTTCGGCATGCCTTTGTTGTAAGAAGGCGTTGTGGTGGGAATGCATGATGCTGGGTTGAGAGCTGTCAACCAGATTCTGTTTTTGAATATTTTGAAAAGGTCTGCCGTGTGATTGTCAGTTACTGAACCAAGATCATCGATACCTCCATCAAATTCATAACACACCTGTGACAAGAGCTGAAAAGTGCAAGTAGTGAGGACTCCAGAAGTAGAAAGTGAGCTTGTGCATATCCCTATGTGACAGTTAGCAACGATTTCTAGTTCAAGATCAGACAGATACTGACATCTGAAATTCTGCGTCGACAATCTCAACATTTAGTCCATGCTTACGGATAAGCTGGCAGCAAAGCTTCTTTGCCTTTTCTTCATAGCTTGATTTGTGGAAATATTCTTCAATCTCAATCTCATCTGCTTCTCGTTTGACTGATCTCAACTGATGTTTGTTGTCCCCAATTCGACAAGCTCGTGTCAAGGGTGAATGAGAAGGATTGAACTCGAAGAATTGTGTAAAAGCCAGTTCCTCGTCCCATTCCATTGGCCGTGGTGTTTGACAGAGAGATAAGAGAAGGTCGTAGTGTTGCTTCATGTATTGCAGCTTCCATGCCATGGCGTCTTCTGCGTTGTCGCAAAGTTGAACGACTCTTCCCAAGTCATTCCCCCGATCTGCGTCGACTAGGACCAGCTTGTTCAAAATCGAAGATGAGCCCGTCATCGCTATCCATGCTGGAAGCAGATACACGTCCGCTCGACACATCTTGAACTCTACCACCACGTAGCGACTAGGAGGATTAGTGTTGGTGGCCATCGGGAGAGAAGGAGAGTGTAAGACACCTAGATATAATATTAGTTCCGAACTTTAGAAGTTCTTTGTCTCCTTGCACAACTCACGAACTGGAGATCGCGAAGTGTGCCTTCCCGATTCGCGTCTTGCTAGCTGGTACTCTTCATGCTCCTGTGGTGTGACGTAGCGCGTCTGCTGAAAGACAGGCAGCTGACTGAAGGAGCTGTTCGCTCGCTTGACGGGGACCAGTGGTGCCACCGGCACGCTGTAGCGCGTGGGGGTTTCCGTCCGAGCTGCCTGCTGGACTCCAAGCGACTGCCGCCTCATGTGCGACACGCCGGTCCCAGTGGGACTGACGAGCGGATTGAAGGCAGGCGCAGTCGCGTTGAAGGCGCGAGGGACGCCGATAGGTTCGAGGCGGCCCTCGCGCGCCTCCATCTCGTCCAGATCGTCGTCGATGATGGCTTGAGAGCTCATCAGGCTTCCGAAGCCGCCAGGAGGTCTTCCAGCTCTGGTAGGTGCCGTCATCCTCCTGACGGTGATGGGAGGGCCATGGCTAGTGGCATCCGCACGAGCAGACCCAGCGACTGAGTCAAACGCAGCGCGCGTGGCGTCAGCGCTTTGAGGGCTGTGTGGAGTACCGTTGCCAAACGATTGAGAGCGGGATTGAGATCCAGTGGCAAATCCTCGAGGAGTGGCGTTCCAGATGCTGGTAGGCATGACGGTGACTGTGTAGACCTTGTTAGTCTGTGGCGAGTACCGTAAGGTCAATCATACCGTATGTGATAGGAGAAGTTGATGGTGTTGTTAGTGGAGAGAGCTTACAGAAAGAAGGCGGAGAGGATGGCTGCTTCAGGTTCCCCTTGCCAACCTCATCCATCCACGATGACGACGACATCTGACCGAACATCATGAGTGCGTCTGTATACTTCGACCTATCTCAACACTGTAATACGTGTTAGTCTAGCACTATTGTATGTGTTTGTTGTTGCTTTCGAGTTGAATATCAGATGATGCCTCAACACGGCCTCCTGCATGAATTCGAAGCTGTTTGCGATACGGATTGGCCGTGTTTGGTTTTTCAAGCTCATCCTCAACTACTCTCTCTCTCGCTCTTGTTGTGGTGCTGATGCCTCGACCTGATTCTCGTGGACTTACCTATGACAGACTGCAATATGCTCTCGCTTGGTGCCGCCGAAATCACAAGCGCCACAGCCACAACAAGCTATGCGAAGTGTTTCACAGACGCAGTGCTATGACTTGGACCAACCTCCTTACACTGTTTCCAATGATACTGGTTCGGAGCTTTTCTTGTGTACTCAAAGGCAACAAGATCGAGATGAGACTCTTTCGATAAAATGATCTCTAACGATGATCGTGCTATGCAGTGAAACCGTGACACCTGTATCGAGAGTGTATGATGTGCTTCACTCGAGTTTGATCACAATGCAGCAGCAAAACAGGCAGCATACAGAGGCATCGAAGCATCAATAAACAAAGCGAGAGTGGTAGTGTCGTGCAAAGAGGAGAACAGAGGCTGAGTAGTGCGCGAGCCTTTCCCCTCTTCGAATCCTTCCAGTGACACAGGTACGCCTACCAGTATACAGCATCTTTTCCACTTTTCCATGCTACTTTATGGTAAGTACTCCGCGTTGCCGTTGCCGTACCCCAGACACCTTGCTTGGTCGGTGGGTTGTGGGGTGTGGAACAAGAACGCCACGCGACATAACTTCTAGACCTTGGCCAGTAGCATGGCAGCATTCGGCGGTGGCGGCAGGGCTAGAGTAAGCATACCTCTTGATAATTGGCCCGTCAGACTCGGCGTGTGATGCTGTGCAGCCATTACACAAGGTTCTCTTTCCCCACAAGCACGGGATGTACCTTTCTTGGTCGCCCGTATCACAACAAAAGCGAAAAAGGGCTCGAGGGCTCGACCAGTCCGAGGGGACGGAAACGACCAAGAATCGAGGGTGATTGGTACTGTATACATGAGGTAAGCAGGGTCGTCTGACTGTTTTTGCCTCGCTTGGCGCCATTGGTCACGGAAGAAGTGTCTAGGCTGCTTCAGCTATCATTGGCTCGGCACGCGCGAGCCTTCAATAGACGGCACAGGTCGCTGTTCCTGTATCAGCCTCTCTCTGCTTATGTCAGAGTATGCAGGAGTGTCAGTAGACAAAGTCAATCGCGAACCCGCATCGTCTTCAAGTATGAAACGACGACTTTCAAAGAGCCTACGGCAATCGGCAAGAGCATACACGACAAGGCAGGGAAACAGAGACACGATGTCGAGGAATGCGGAGAAAAGGTGGAAATCCTCTCGTTCCAAGGCTTGAACGCGCAAGCGCAAGCGGGGTCCCCGGCTTCCTCTAATTTCATGCCCAAGCAGGAAGGAGCAGAAGGCAGAAAGGTTCCTACCCATCTTCGCTGCTCGCACTCTTTGTCTACACGGCTCGCTTCCGGCGGCTACTTCTCGTGCTCAGACTCTTGGATGCTTGGAAGGATTCTCAAAGAGCTGCTGCCAGCCGACCGAGGACGCCCTCTCCACATCATGAGATCAGACTGAGCAGATGGGCAAGTACTGTACTGTTCTACCAGGGGAAAGATCCCTCTATAGCAAGGTCTTGTGGCCAGTATCAGCTTCCGTGGCACTGTGGACTCGTACCATGCGAACAAGGCCAGATGAGAACGGTAGAGCATGCTGGTCCCTTCGATCTTCAGATGCTTGGTGTGATGTGATGTGATTTGATGTGTTGATACTGTGATGCCCAATAATGGTCAAAGCGTGAGGGATGGTTATCAACGTGTATACATAGCGAAACCTCGTCCTGTCCTGTCTAACCCTTGATTCTAGTAGTATATGCATGGTGTCATGGTGTAAAGCCTGCACCAATCCCTCAAGTCAACCCCCCAAACCTCGGACATGAACTCTTTCACGGAAGCACTCGGCACCATGCACACAACGTCCTTTGGAGAATCCGTTTCAGCTGAGTTGTTCTGTGTGTGCATATCACGATTGAGACGACGCCTATATCCTTCCCGCACCAAGATCAAACCTTCTGAGTCCTGACAGTGCTCAAAGAGCCATGTCCCACGAACATGCCGTCAACACATATAAAGTTTTCAGGGCGATTGATGATTGCCGAAATATTGTTATCCGCACTATGCCGCGATGTCCTGTATTTTGACGCCTAACAAGACTGGACGCACGAATCTCAGGCGGAACGTATCATGATTATGATTACAGCTCAACATTGGGATGGCCTTTTCCCGAGATGTACTACACAGAATATTCAGTCCTCCTGACTCCATCTTAATGCATCGTTGCTATTTGTGCTAGAAATATATAGATAATAACATCCAAACGAAGGCATACAACGATCTGCTACAAGAATACCCTAATGCCTCGGTATAGACCTGTACAAAATGATACTTTATATGTCATTCGATCAACCTCTCCCGCCACATACGACCACAGGAGAATGAAAACAGGCCATCCCGTCCGCTCTGGCGTACTTAAGCATTCTACCGGCTGCGTAGTAGTTGGGTGGGTGACCACCAGCGAATTTCAGCTGTTGTATGTCCAACCTTTTTTGTCCTTTTTGGCCTCGATTATTCAGAACCACCACTCTCGAGCCCCTCGCCATCTACATCCTGCTGAAGCGGCTTCCGATACAGTGAATATTTTGGACCGGAGACTGTGCCACGTGGTGCCTAGGATCTGTTCTTTTGCGGACTATCTGGCCATCTCTCCCGATTGTAACACCGCCACCGAACCTTGCCGCCGTGGGGCAGAAACCGTTATTGTCGCACGACCGCGCGCCAGCACATTATTGAAGTGCTTTGCGTATCACCCCCACTAACATCAACTGTGTCAGTCGGTGTGGAGGGTGTGGGAAGGTCAGGGTGACGACGAGATTCTGTCCGGCGTGTGGTGTGCCTGGCCGATGCGGGAGGAATGCTGAGGTGAGTGAGGTGGTGGCCATGGTGAAGGAGGGTCGAGATTGAGGAGGTGGTGGCCTTGAAGGAAGCTTAGGATGAGTAGAGGATATGTGCATGAAGTACGGTAGGGATAAGCAGCATTTGAATGATTCGGCCAATGTGATACTGTACTAGTAAAGTACACAAATCTGGATGGAATCCCCACGGCACCCTGCTCAGAGTTCTGCCAGCATTCTGTTTTGTGAAATCTATACTAGATCAGTGGTTCAGTCCCGCCTCTCGCTGCTGATTACAGTGAATCAATGGGAATCTGCATGCTGGAGCTATGGCAAGTGTCTGGCTCTACGTTTACTCTCCTGTTCACTATCTATCGAGAAGCTGCCTGATCACAGACTCGGTAGCTGGATGAGTTCGAGAGCGCGTGCTTGTGGCTCGCCATTCAAAGATCGGAAAGGCTCTGGGAGGTTTATGCAGGAGATATGTGTGCTGCGAAGTGTTTCGAAATTTCTACCAGATGCTTTGGAATGCCCAGACAGTGCGACGTTAACCAGGCCGAAAGAGGTAAGATAAAAGCATATGCTAAAGCCCATGTATCAAGCATGTTGTGCACCATCGTGATTCAGACCGCTCCGTCACTCACTCTTTGAGCTCCTCCACTGCGGTGACTGTCCTCACCGTCCTGCACGTCGTCCTTCTCTTCCTCGCTGGTGCTCGCATGCTTGGTCCTGCCAAGAAAACCACCAGCTTTCGCCCATCTCGCAAAGACACCCTTCCCAGACCTGACTCGCTCACTACTTCCACTCCCCGTCGACAGCAGTCTCGATCCACGCGCACCCACACTCGCACTCGGACTTCCACTTTCACTCCCACCAGGACTCAACTCAGCTTCTCCCAGACTGCCGCCGCCACGACTTCCGAAAAGCTTCGTCCTGAAGCTGACGACAGAAATTGCCGAATGTGGCGGCGCGCCTATCTGACGCTCGAGATTGCGTTCGTGGTTGAAGCGTGCCTCTTCGGGAAGGACTTCAGCGGCCCAGACGGCGGAGAGAGGGAGCGTGATGGTGATCCAGGTCATGCTCATGTTGACCCAGGTGCTGAGGTAGGGGTTGTAGGGACTGGCGATTGCTGTTATGGCTGATGGGATGCATTAGTGAGGTGTACCAATACTGGTAGGCCGAAAGATCCAAGGCAAGCAAACATACCAGGCACCACCATCGTCTGCGCTCCCATGATCATGACCACATGCATGGCCCCAACCCCTCTCATGCCCAATCTCCTCCTCTGCACAATCGCCACGCCCAATTTGCCCACAAACACACCACTGAACAATCCCACACTGCCAAAGAACACCCACACACCCAGCCGCCACCACCCAGTAAGATCCTGCTTTGCGCCGCTCACCGCGCCCGGAACCGCAATGCGATACACAATATCCAGCACGGCCAGGAACCATTTCAGCGCGATGTTCAGCACAGCCAGCGTGCCCGACGCAGCCAACACGGTGCGCCGCGCCCAGTTCCGGCTCATCGGCGCGCACACGGCACGGACCTGGAGGAACAGCGACGCCATGATGCAGCTACCCTGGAGGGCTGCAAACAGCGCAGCAGTGGATTGTGGGACCGCGGTAACGCTGTAGACGGGAGCCAGGAAGGCTTGGGCGGGATCGGCGAACTGGTACGCCCAGCTCCAGAGGTAGGACCAGAAGTAGGTCGCGGTGAGGAGGCTGCGGAGGGCGCTGGAGGCGAGGGCGAGGGCGTTGAGGATGAAGACGGCGGTGCGGCGTTTGGAGGGGCGGGTGAGGAGGAGGAGGAGAAGGAGGAGGAGGGTGCAGGTGCCGAATTGGAGACCGAGCCAGAATGAGGCGATGGCGGAGGAGCGGAGGAGGCGGTTTACGGCGGTTTGGATGGGTATGGGGACGGCGGCGAAGGGGTTGAGGTTGGATGGGTCGGATGGGTCGGACATGGTTGGGTTGGACTGTGGGTGGACTTTGACTGGAGAGAGAGAATGGGACGATGTCGTATAG
>Ga0268250_10001404_pt1 | contig 10568 bp, 14 predicted proteins | sample AgamicAsSfe_FD_200448 | JGI IMG/M metagenome (GOLD analysis project Ga0268250, IMG submission 200448) | Agave microbial communities from Guanajuato, Mexico - As.Sf.e (v2) (version 2) | ecosystem: Host-associated > Plants > Phyllosphere > Phylloplane/Leaf | place: Guanajuato, Mexico | collected... | reverse complement strand
ACCTGGTGCCCCGCAAGCAGAGATATAGGAGGGTCGACTGCATCCTGTTGGCGAGCTACCAGGAAGTCACTCCTGTCAGAAACCCGCTCGAACCTACCCTGTCTAGCTTGTACACCAAAGTAGCGTTGCGAGAAGGTTCCATGCTACAGGGTGTGTCGGCGGGTCCGATCTTCAGGTGTTTTGTGGCTTGCCAGATGCATATGCCGTGCTTGGTAAATAGTCGCGATTTGCTGCAATCCTCGGATACGTAACTGACGGAGGCACACGCTATTCAACGGCTATCAAGGCACCCTGGCTGACGATGTCGGCGAATCGGGGCAATCGGCAAAGCGCTGTTAGCGGCGGTCAAGTTTCACGTCATTTTTTTTTTCCGTCACAACTTCAATATGGGATTCTCTCTGATTGTGATATAGAGGACTGGCTCGAGATAAGGTTCAAGTACCCAACTGCTTGCCGCTTTGGAACTCTGACCCATGAACAGCCGACATTTGTTTTTCGGAACTGCATCGTCCTGGAGAATGTTATACCATTCTGTAGCTCCGAAACCCTGAATGTCACGGGGCCAGCGTACCATACTGTTCGCAATTAGCTGGTCAGACGAACTCAGCCACTCCCCCTTCGGGTCCCATTGTTGCGAAAAATGGTAGAATAGCTTCGTTTCCGCCGCGCTTAAGCGGCTGCTAGTGAATAGCCGGTCCGCCAAGGAGCCCTCAGCACCAATCGGGGCCTGCGTCCGAAGCACTTTCCCACCTGAAAATATGGTTTCGGTAGAGGCGGAAGCCACTGTTTCTCGCTTGGGTACAGATATGGATACAGTACGTACCTACCTCCACAGCAATCCAAGCTCCAAAGCTGTAAGCAGATTCACCTCGCCCCAAGACTCCAGGTTGGCCGACGGTCCCACATGTACACGAACAAAAACATGGGGTCTGATCTCAACATGACTAACATAGCACTATAGCCCAGAGCACGTATGCACGGTTAGGAGAACAAGAAGCACTAGCTTTGATGTAACCTGGTATGGCGACCTGCTTCTATTGAGACCCTCAAATGATGTCGATAGGCGAGTCTGAAATTGAAGCCGCCTATACATCTCCATGGTGGACCCAACTCCGCTCAAAACAGCTTTATCTCAACCCTACAAAGCCCTATATAGCTCAGGTACCGGTGCACAAGACGTGTATATCTTGTTGGCGCTTAGGCAGGCAGTAGGTTTGTTCCTGCCGGATGCCGGCGTGCAACAATATCCGGTGAGCAGATGCTCATGGTAGAGAGTGCTATCAAAACGGCGTGCACCCATATGCCGTATCATGGGATTTATGGCCCGGACGTCCAGGTTCTTCATGCAGCTCTCCTCTTAGAACGAACCATGTTTTCGGAGCTAGCCAAGCAGGCAGCGTCCGGCCTGCTAAAACATCTCGGAGGCGGGTCCGTAATGCAAAGGTATCAACAATCCAGCTGAACAGATCGGCCGATACACTTCTTGACTCTTTTGTGTCAAGTGATGTAACGAAGAGCAAGATGACTTCAGGCATCGGACCATGGCCCGTAGAACGGTATTCTATAAGGTGATTGTAGCATCTCCGGTTACCGAATGACGCACCAGTCAAGAGTAGAGCTGCTATGCAGCTATGTGTTGCGTAGAATCACTCGTCGATCGCCACATATAGCCATCGGTATGTTGATTTCCGTGTCGGAAAGCGCACTTGGTAAGAGCTTTCGAGGTCGTGTGTATACGGACGCGGGAAACAATGCTGCTGTGGAGCATGTCTGAGGCGAAGATCAGGGCTGCGTGGACTTAGGTCCGATAAATCTCTCCAAGTCCACATACCCCAGTGCTTGAACGAGCCATGACTATAATTCTTCCGTGTTACGGGAGATACTGTCGCAATCTTGACCTCGTAGGTCGTTGAAAGAGCTGTAGCAGCTATGTAGTGGGCCGAAGGATTCGGCGATGCACCGTACTATCCTGGCAGACCGCAGCTCGTATCTGCTCACTGATAATGGCGTGCCCGTTACAATATGGATCAAATCTCATGGACGAATCGCGTGTGAACTTTGGGCAGAGTGGCGTCCTCTACTGTCGAATTGTGCGTGCAGTTCCTTGGTCGTGGCACGAGACAAGCTAGCCGACCGACTTCAGCAAACCAACGACGTCAACCACGCTTGAGCTTCTTGTTTGTTTGTTCCTGTAGGCGCTTGCTTAGGATCTCATAGTCAGGCTCGATGGATCTTCCTCCTCTTAGTTTCCTGGGTCTGGGACTAATCTCGTCTACACTGTAACCGCGAGAGTCGTACCACCGTCGTGCGTAAGTATTGCGTCTGAAGACGGTAAGCATTGCTTTGTCCATTCCAGTCATATCGCCGATGTGCTCGACCATGCTGAAAAGATGGCGTCCCAGACCACAGTCCCGAAAGTGCTCGGAGATGTGGATTTCGTAGATGTAGACGACGTTCTCTTCTTCTTCCTCAGTAATCATGAACGACAAAAAGCCAATGATTGATGGATCCAGCTTTTGGTCCTTGCTCCATTGCTTTTCCGAGTTGGGTTGAGGGCCATCCTTGAGTCTTACTATCAGGTAGCGCATGTCCTCGTCTTTCATCTCCTCAAGCTTATGTTCATCGTCCCAGCCCTGGCTGCTTGCATCGTAGTCTTTATAGCTTGTATACTTGATTAATTCGAATAGGGTCTGTGGAGTCCTGGGCGCTTCCGTGACTTCTGCGTTGACCTGCTCGAAGAGTTTGGAACTTGCAAAGAAATCAATCTTGAACATTGGTGTTGACTCTGACACTTGCTCAGTCCTCTGTGCATGGGGTTTGTACTCCATCATATCGGCTGGCACATAGTCTTTGAGGAATTGGAGCGTTGACAGGCGATTGAGGTCTTTAATCTTATGGAAACGCGAGTAAGCCTCACCTGCTTCGATGTAAAGTTTTGTACCTTGAGGCACCTTCTTTCCAAAGGTGCGAAAGACATCGCTGTTCTTGAGGGAAACATGGCCATTTTGTTCAGATGTTCTCAATGGGAAGTTGCTGAGGAACTCACAAGCCCCATAGACAACCCATCGTATGTCCATCCTCTTGAGTGAAGACTGGGCTTCTTTCAAGAGCTTTCTCGCCTCTTGTTCGTCTCCGTGATATAGTGATTTGACCAGATCGAGGGTCGGCGGGTTGCCATCTCGTTCTTGCGTCAGGGACAGTGAAGCGTTCACTTCAAGGAACTTGTTGATGCCCCAAAGTTGCCATTTGTTGATCTCCTTTTCTGCTGCTGCACTCGTCATACTTGAAAGGGAGGATTGTTGTGTTCTGCCTTGGGGGTGAGAAAAAGTTTGCTGGACAGGAGACGCGACGGTGTTTTGTTCGTGTTTCATCAAGTACGTCAGCCGAACGCCCCGGGGCTGGACTTTTTGATTTATGCTCCGTAAATGTAGACGACGACATCAACAAGAATGAACTCGTTTTCAATATGATGCGACCAACAGCAAATTTATGGGCGAGGATAGCGACGCAAAAGTCGCTTCTTCGAGGAAAGAATGTTTTGACGCTGGAACATGTAGGCGCTTGACCTGGACTGTGTGGATGGCAATGGCTGACGGGGAGAAAAAGTTCATGCAAAAGAAGAAGGCGCTGAGCCTCTGGCGCGAAATCATGCGCGCCATCATCAGTACGTCTGTCGCGCTCAGGAACACATTCATCGGGTACTGACAGGTCGAAGAAATTCCTGGTTCGCCGACAAAGAGGGAGATGCGAGACTATGCGCGCACCGAGTTCGAGAGACATAGAGATGTGCAGGACATTGGACACATCCGCTACCTCATCTCGACTGGCCGCACACAGTTCGATGGCATGAAGCGATACATCAACGAGCAGGTATTATGAGGACATGATGGATCAAACTGCAAGGCTTTTTATTTTCTCTACTCACCCACTATCCTGTTACGATTACTTCCCGAGATACCCAACCCAATCATCATAGCATTCCCTCCCTTTGAAGAGTGCCATATGCCGCGCGTGAACACTACGAGTGACTCTCTATCATTTATCAGTGACGATTATCTAGTGACAGGCGGAGAGTGGTTGCAGCAGCTGTGAGGAGGAAAATACAGGCGGCAAGCTCCGTCGCATCCGCGTTTGCGGCAAGAAAGAAGTGCAGCGTTGCGCATCGCGCCTTCAGTTTGACAGAAAGATTCACCGTCCAGAACACAAGAGCTCCTTCTCGTCCTCGACAAGCTCCCTGTCGCATACACAACCACCGTATCTCTCTCAACACCCGCCGCCTAATCCTCAATCCATCTCATCATGGCCGACGTCGCACAATCGCCCGTCCCTCTCGACACCATCCCCGTCTCGCCCGAGGGCGGTGATGCCACCTCGGACTCTGCTCCCACAGCCAACTCTGGCGACGTCGTCACCGTCTTCCACGACCCCGAGAACTTCAACGTCAAGCACCCGCTCGCTCACACCTGGACCCTCTGGTTCACCAAGCCCCCAAGTGGAAAGGTACTTGACCACCTTCACTCAACAGCGACGCGCATTCTGACTATCTCTGCAGCAAGACTGGAACGAGCTGTTGAAGGAGGTCATTAGCTTCAACAGTGTTGAGGAGTTCTGGGGCATCTACGTAAGCCATCGTCTCGGCCTTTGTCCACAACCCTCCTTCTAACCCTACACTTCCCAGAACAACATCACCCCCTCGTCCGAGCTCGCTCCCAAGTCCGACTACCACCTCTTCAAGCAAGGCGTCCGCCCTGAGTGGGAAGATCCTCAGAACAAGCACGGTGGCCGCTGGTCCTACACCTTCAAGCAGCGCCAGGCCAACGACGACATCTGGCTCCACGTCCTGCTCGCTGCCATTGGTGAGCAGCTCGAGGATGACAACGACAACGAGGTCATGGGTGTCGTCATCAACATCCGCAAGGCCTTCTACCGTATCGGCCTCTGGACTCGCAGCGCTGGCACAAAGGCCAATCCCACCAAGCAGGGCCAGCCTCAGCGCACCCCTCAGGAGTCGCAGGCTATCCTCATGAAGATCGGCAACCGCTTCAAGGAGGTCCTCCAGGTCACAGACAAGGAGCCTGTCGAGTTCATGGGTCACTCCGACTCTGCCAACGCCGGTTCTACCCGTGCTAAGGCCAAGTACTCGGTCTAAGCGCAAAAGTCTTTCAATCTCCTTGTTGAACTTGCATTTCCAGCGGACTTTGGGGTTGACCAATCCTACAAAAAGGCGTACACGGCGTTATTACCTTTCTTCGAGACCATAAAGGCCTTGGTACCACTTTTACACAGCATGACATTTATGGGGGCACGACTTTTTTTCCCTTACTCTCTTCTTGTTGGACTCACACAGATATATCAAAGGGGAAGACAGCAGGGGCGGGCGGTCTAGGAGGTTGAGCAAGTGGCCCTCTGTTCTAACGACGTCCGTCTGGTTTTCATGACGCGTAGCACCGGAATTGGGATGGAAGGTTCACGTAGAGGTTGATACCCACGAATATTGAAGCATCTGATAAACCACCCATGACTTGTCTTGAAATGATGGTGAAACGGCGAGATGATCTTTGCACAACCCCACCTACTATACGATCAGCCTCAACTGATTAAGCGATCCTTCTCTGGGGATATATTGAAGTTTGTGCTCAAAGTCAAACTCCTCATACACGCGCACGTACAAATGACCGATACGCCAACTTTGAGAATCGCCATCATCGGCGCCGGTATGCCATGATCAGTCGCGCAACATCTTATCTCGCTTACCCTCTACCAGGAACCACCGGTCTCACAACAGCCATCGCTCTCTGCAAACTCCCTAATGTTGATGTACAAATCTATGAACGTGCGACCGAGCTTCGAGAGCTGGGACAGGTCATCGCCTTGAACCCCAATGGTCTACGCACGCTCGAAAAGCTGGGCTTGCATAGATTGTTGTCCGATGATTTAGGTTACAAGTGTCCCAGTGGCATACCACAGACACTAAGGTGTGTTTGTGTTCCCTCCCGCGATAGGGAAATGCTAATGGTGACAGACACTGGAAGACGAACGAGGCGGTGGGAAGAGAACAACACACAGCACATGTCGAAGAAAAGCATAAAATGGCCAGGTACTATCGTCCCTATCTACAGGAGGCGATACTGGAGTATTTGCCCAGAGAAATTATCCATCTCAACAAGCGGGTCATCGACGTTAAGATCCAAAACGAAGGTGTGGATGTCGAGTTTGCGGATACAACAGCTATTCACGCAGACCTGCTCATTGGTGCAGATGGTATTCACTCGGCCGTTCGCGGATTCTTTGTTCCGGAGTTTGAGCTGAAGTGGTCGGGTTTGATTGCCTATCGTTCTGCTTTTGACGTCAAACTGCTTGATGGTGTCAAAGACGTACCGGAGGATACAACACAATGGGTATGTTGCGCCTTCATGCAGCAAACTTCTCACATCTAACTTCGTCATTTAGTGGTCCTCTCAAGATGGTATCCTAGGGACAAGAATGGGCAGAGGCAAATACGGCATCGTGGCCTTCCACAGCGTCGATCCTTCTAAGAACCAACACCTGCTCGAAAAGACCCATTGGGACGAGACGACAGACATCGCCACACTCCGAGAGATGTACGAAGACTTCCACCCAGTCGTTAGGGATATCGTTGGAGCTGCACCTAACGTACGCACCTATCCAAACTTCTACGGCGACTTCCTTGACACGTATCAATTTGGCGGTCGAGTTGTGCTTGTAGGCGATGCAGCACATTCTCACGGTGGAGCATTGGCTGCGAATGCCTCGCTCGGCATTGACGATGCTTACTGCCTTTATCTATCCTTCCTCGAGAAAGTTTCCTTAGATGGGAAGCTGAACCTCAGAGCAGCTGAGCTACAGCAGATCTTGAGCCTGTACGTCGATGCACGAAAGCCACACTGCGAGAAGGTTTTGGTAATGGTACACGCAATGTATGATGCCAACAACAAACGACTATGGGGTGGAGGGGAGCAGGAAACGGATGAGCAGCTCAGAGAGAAGTTGAGGACAAGACCATACGCTGAGTGGATTCACGAACATGATGTGGAAGCTGCATTTAAGGAGGCTAGAGATCAGTCGCTGCAAGGATAATTCGCCATTCGAGAATTGGGCGGCGGATACGGGCAGGTGCGAGAATGAGGCCTTTCGAAGGCGACTTCAATAAATTCAGAGGTACTTGCCACTTTACGCAGATGGTTGTCCATCAATTTCAAGTGACAAACTTTAGCCTTTCCGGGCAGGAACGATAAGCGGAGGCTTGCCGAAGGAGGGGCAAGCTGCACGACGTTGAGTGCTCCGCATGGCGCTCTTCTCTCACATTACCCAGCCATCTTTGCCAAAATAGCGACAGCATATCTCCTGGTCGAGCTACCTGCCGAGTCATGTATTCAGCCGACTTTGATGCCTGGTTTCGTATAAGGTGATGATGAGCTTGTCCCTCCTGGTTTGTCCTATACCAAAGCCTCCTCTGCTGCTTCATCATCCAAGGATACCCTGGTCCATTCAGAAACAATGGCATTTTCAGGTATACCCCACCTACGTCAAACAGTCAACTCGAAGCAGTTAATCGTCAAAGGCGAGCCCTTCCTGATTCTGGGCGGAGAACTCCAGAACTCGTCGTTCAGCTCGCCAGAATACATGAATGATGTCTGGGACAAGCTTATCACTATGAACATGAACACGGTACTCGGTTCTGTATCTTGGGAGCAGATCGAGCCTACAGAAGGAAACTTCGACTTCAAGTCTCTGGACCACGTTCTGCTTGATGCTCGGGCCCATGGTTTACATGTTGTGCTATTGTGGTTTGGTAGCTTTAAGAATGGTGAGTCTGCCATCTCGAAGCCTGTGGAATTTCTGACTCTAACCACAGTCTAGGTCTCTCTAATTACACACCACATTGGGTAAAGGAGAACCCCAAGCGATTCCCGAGGATGAAGATGCGTGGTGCAGATGGGAAGCTGACTACAGGCGACGTGCTGACAATCTTTGGTACCGAGGCACAGAAGGCTGATGCCGAAGCTTTCAAAACACTCATGCAGCACCTGAAAGATCTGGATGAAGAACATTCTACTGTCGTCATGGTGCAGGTGGAGAACGAAGTCGGCTGTTTGGGTGACTCGAGAGATCGCAGTGAGCTTGCCGAAGCACGTTTCTCAGCACCACTGCCCGACGAATTCTGTGACTTCCTTTCGAGAGACTGGTCTGGCTTCAATGATACATTTCAGCGTAATCTCGGGGAGCTTCGCCAGTTTACGGTTCACAAAGGCATGACGTGGAAAGACTTGCCCGGGAACTCCAAGCGGATCGACGAGCTGTTCATGGCATTTTTCTACGCTCAATACGTGGATGGCATCGCTGCCGCCGGAAGATCAGTCTATCCTCTACCACTATACACAAATGTTTGGCAAAACATTATCGACAGCGATACGGACACCAACCTCCCACCCATCGTCGGAGGCGGCTCAGACCCAGGTGACTACCCATCCGGTGGAGGTGTGATAGATGTGTTAGACGTGTGGCAAGCATTCACGCCCTCGCTCGAATTCATCGCTCCGGACATTTATCTCAACGACTACGCAACATCGTGCAGAAAGTATCGGCACAACGACCAACCTTTGTTCATTCCAGAGCAGCGACGAGACGAATATGGCGCATTGCGTATCTGGAACGCATTTGGCTCACATGCATGTCTGGGGACCTCGCCTTTCGGCTGCGAAACCGTGGATCCTATGCAAAGTCCGTTTAGGAAACACTACGGTTTGTTGGCCAAGGTGCAACATCACATTCTCACAGCTCAAGCCAAGGGAAATGCCAGTGTGGGTTTCTTCTTCGACGAGATAGCTGCTGATGGCTCAGACCCTTCGCCAAAGGTCACTGCCACATTTGGAGATTGGAACTTGCTAATCGAAAGATCTTTTGTGTTCGGCCGACCATCAGCTGGCTCAGGAATGGTGATTTGGACCGGAGATGACAACTTCTTGCTCATGGGATGGGGCTTCCAAGTCATTTTCAAGCACAAGAGTCCCGAAGCCCACTTCAACGGTATACTTAGATTCGAAGAAGTGGAAGTCGAGAACGTCAAGACTGGACAACTCAGAACAGTTCGTCTATTGAATGGGGATGAAACTCAAAGTGGCAAGTTCGCTATTATGCCCAGTGAGAATCCTGATTATGGCGAGTTTCCGATTAGTATCACTATCCCTGCACGTACGGGCATTGCTGTGTGTCAGCCGTATGCGCTTTTCGACGAATGAGGAGGGGCGAGGAAGAGAAAAAACTGGCATGAGATTTATTTTTGCTGCAACAAATTGAATGTCGGATGGTGAGACAAGAAAGAACTATTCAAGCATGTGTGAGCGATTGTGGAAGTATGGGCTTGAAAAAGTTGATCAGCATACAAAGCACTCTGAGAATAACATCATACAAGAGCAGTACGGTTTATACCCTCTACCGTCTTTCTTCTCGTTCTCATGACGGTGGGAACTCGTACGATGGCTTCGCATTGTCAGACAACTTTACATGAGAACTGAATATTGAGAATTTACACGAAGTTCATCTCGTGCTGTAAAGGATCTGGGTAGTCATTGCGTACGAGAGGAAGCATATAGGTCAATGACAACAGGACGTTGGATAAAAAGTGCATTGCAAGAAAGATACATTGATCCACTACATACTATATACCCCCTTTGACAACAATGTTGACTGTCGGCCAAAGCCTTTCATACCTGTACATTCGAGTTAGCATGGTGCTTTAGATAAAGACAAATGTAGATGAAAGCGGTAACAAGTGACAAACAGATCAGATAGAGCTAATAATAAAAGACATCGTTCAGGCATGGAGGGATTCAATCTCCGGTTGCCATCAGTGAAATATATTAATCATCATTTTGAGGGGTGGGTGTGAGTGGAGAGAGGTGAAATGAGGAAAGAGGCATACGTACAATACTGTGTGCAGATAGACTGCGATGGTGAGGTGCAATCTGCTAGGTTAGTTGGACCAGAAGATCGTATGGGTTTTGTAGAAAAGAGAAGATGCAATCTTCTCGATCTAAGGATCGAGCCGAGAGAGGTGAATAACGTATCAAACATGTCCGAGATGTTTGTGTCGTGTTCTGCTGCAAGATTGACAATTCCGGTACATCTACATCTTCTCACCGACAGAGGAAACAGTGTGCCTCTGGATCGAATCACGCCAACACCTGAGCGGAACGCGTCTTGGAGCGTAACATGAACCCAGTCGATAGCCAACTCAAGGCATACACACGGCAAAAGAAACAGTCGGCAAAGGTTCCAAAACACGACATAAAGAAAAAATTGAGCCGGGCTTGGCACGACGTCCGTGCGCGAGCGTCGATCCGCGAAAATCTTGGCAGGCTTCGAAGTTTCATGGAAATTTCAAATGCCGCAAAAATGAGTTTTCTGGCATCAAATCAGATCGCCAAAAAGGATGACAGCGAGTGTATAGGAATAGCCGAAGGCGGGGCTCGAACCCGCGACCTTGAGGTTGTGATATATCGTAACGATAAGAGCCACACGCTCTACCGATTGAGCTACCCCGGCAG
>Ga0268250_10001403_pt1 | contig 10572 bp, 10 predicted proteins | sample AgamicAsSfe_FD_200448 | JGI IMG/M metagenome (GOLD analysis project Ga0268250, IMG submission 200448) | Agave microbial communities from Guanajuato, Mexico - As.Sf.e (v2) (version 2) | ecosystem: Host-associated > Plants > Phyllosphere > Phylloplane/Leaf | place: Guanajuato, Mexico | collected... | reverse complement strand
TGGCGAGTATAGGGTTTCTGTGACGCCTGTTGCTGGCGAGGAAGGCGATTATGAGGAGAGGCAGATGGGGATGGGGATTTTGATGACGAGGAGTATCAAGCAGAGTGATGGTAGATAAACAGACTTGTACCGCTTATGCTGATTTTCTCATGTGCTTCTTCGACACACCCTGATTGATTCTGACTATGTGCATAAACTGATAGCTGATGATTGTTGTCCAACCACAGAAGATCAAGGATACGATCTCCCAATGCAGGAGTGAACAAACATTGTACATATAAAGATGCAAAAAGCTTTTCGAGGCACAAAGTTCTGTCGACAGAAAGCATTTGGTAGGAGGCCTTTCCTCGGACAACACCCCACAGGCATACACAACCACGCCCTTCTACAACTCGTAGTTTTGCCATACGTTGCTGAGAGAACAATCAATGTAGCCGAGTCATAGCAAAAGCGAAAAGCAACGACGGGAAAGATATCTCAACGGCAGCATCAAGGCATCATGTTAGTAGTAGAGAAGACATTGTTGCCGCTGGGTCGTTCGACCGGTTTGTAGAGTATTGTGAGGCATCAAAAGGTTCTTGAGGGTAGCTTTTCCTGAGTGATACACCTATTTGCTTCTGGTGGCAAGGTCATATCCCAAGAAAGTGATACTTCTGACTTCCAAGATAGACACGAACGAAACAGAAGAAAGCAATGCAATTGATATCAACTATGGAAGGAACAGCTACAGAAGCAACAATAAAGAACGGAGTGACAATTGAGGAAGTGTCCATCTCCGAGAGAACAGATAATTATCTACATAACAAGACCAGAAAATCTATAGAGTCATGACCATACCCTGATGACTATTTTCCGATGTCCCCAGACTCAAAGTCTAAATCATCCTCCAATTAGTCGTTCTTCTCAAGATCACGACCACGTTCCATAGTTCTGCGTCTCAGCAACTGAGATTCTTTTCGATTCTTCCTGGTGAGAAAAGCCCATGCTACAAGTACTAGGACAGTCACTGGTACTGTGACTGCAAAGTAGACCCAAAGATATGTTGACACGGTCTTGTCGCTTACCGTCTGCCAGTTGAAGAATGTCATGCTGAAGAACGACTGCAACGCTCATGGTTAGCTCAGGCTCGCAACACGAAAGGAGTTGACTTACACATGCGAATGTCGCAGGCAGAAAGAGAAGGGTCATGACGGCTATGGTCTTCATAGAAGAGCTGTCGTTGAGAGTCGCTTGGGCTATCCGAGCCGACTCTTTGGCCACCTGCGCCGACTCTTCGGCAATCTTCACGGAAGCTTTGGCATCCCTCTGGTTGCTCAGATTGTAAAGCTAGAAACAGTCAGTTGGTTGCTTCCTTGTTTTATCTTTTATCAATGAATCGTGATCTCATACTGCAGTGAATTGGTTTTCGATCCTGCGAGGCAATACTGCGAGATCAGCTTCGGCTGCTTGAACGAGTCGGTTCCGATAGCCCATCTCTTTTTTCATCTTCTCAAAGTCACGTTCTGTTTCGATGCCTAGGAGATTAGTATAGTTTTCTGAGGAGAGGACCTCATTGACCGTAGCCATGAGCTGTTTCTGGAAGACCCATCTTCGTTGAAGTCTGACATGCTGGACATTACAAAGGTGCAATTGCTTGATCGGGTCCGCTAGTATCGTACAATCACTGGCTCCTTGCACAACTCGCTCAACATCTTCGACGATCGAGATTAGACTGTCGAGCTTGTTCAAAGTTTGGTCGATATGGCGACGGATATATCTGGTGATGAAAACATATTCTGCGGCATCCACGTTCACACGGTTGTCAGATACTTGAACAAACGTGGAGTGTAAGTTCTCGTAGTCCTTGCGGGATCCGGTTGTCGTTGTCTCGGTCGTGGGGACAGTCTGGTAACCTGTTCCTGCACAAGAAGCGAAGAAGCAGACATATGGCCAATCATCATTCGGAGAAACGAACATGAAAGAAGCCGTACATTCCAACTGAATCTCGTCGGAAGCTGGCCTTCCCGACCAGAATCCTTCCGAATTCTCCATACGACTGTGATTTGCTCCTCCTGCTTGGCTCTGCAGGATAGCTACGAACTCGTCTGCGTAGAGACCCATTGCCTCGAGTAATCGCTTCATTCTAGGCGTTCTTGTCTTTGCTGGAAAAGTCTCCTTGGAATCTGGCCCAGTCCTAGTTGCTGACATTAGCAATATGTAGAAAACCGATGCATGTCCCACGCACCAAATCGGGATGCTCCTAATGGAGCCATGGAGGCCTGCTTCTGAAAAGTCGTCCTTGTAGAACATGTTTGGCTCTCCATATACGGCCAGGCTCTTCCAATCGAGTGGTACAGTCGAATCGGTCGAAACCGACGTAACACTGTCTTCTGGTTTCTCTGTCGACATAATTGAGAGTACTACAGCCAATAGGATAGCACGTAGTAACTGCCGTTTGCAAGTGACGTTGCAAGGTAACCAAAGACGGCAGTCAAAGCATCTTTATAAAGGCAGAGATCATGGGCGGTGTTGACCGAGCAATTCTGCCACCTGACAAAGTAGCCATTCACGCACGCCAGAATATATTTAGAAGCTGTTGGCGCGCGTCAAGGGATATTGGAATAAAGATAAGTCGCGTTATGGCTTGTCGATCCCCGAAGCGCCGGGCTTGCAGCGTGGCTTGCATAAATACACCTCTGAGACCAGAGACCAAGTCGTACGGACACGAACGTAGGCTGGATATTCATATCAAAGGTATAGGTGGATGGCCTGCGAAACGGGCATCAGCAAGCATGAATTAGAGCCCGTGGAGTCATAAAGCGTGGAGTATGCATCTTGCGATGCGCTTCGTTAGAGCATCCTCCACGGTCGCGACCTATTCTTGTATTCAGGATCCTCTGGAATTTGAGCCGAGCTTGGCGTGGCGGGTACCAATTCGCGTGATTTCTAAGGCAGTAGTTAGCTATTAGACCTGATAAACCTGATAAACCTGATAAACCTAATAAACAACACCAAATACCGCGTATAACATGTCGTCGTCGTCGTCGCCGTCGCCTAAGACTACTACCTTCTAGAGGTTCGAAGTAGGAAGGCCCTACTTACCTATTAAAGATGCCGACGCGCTACTCGTAGCGATCGTAGGATCTAGTCCTCTAGGCGCAGATATATAAATAAGATAAGAGGAGGGATTAAAGGCCGCTACTATTACCATAAGGAGCGCCTATTTGCTTATAGAAGAGGTTATTAGAGGTGCTTAGCTAGTACGCTTTAATGTTAATAAGGTTAACATTATTAATAATAGTAAGAGGCGAATAAGACGGCCTTCTACGAGAGCTACTACTAAGCGTAAGCCTTTAACTAAGGTGTTAAATAATACCTCTTAAAAGGTAAAGGCAAGTATACTAGTAGCTAGAAATGCGATATTAAAGAAGGCTACTATAACTACGCGCGCATTAAAAATAACCTTAAAGTTATTAAAGTTATTAAAGTCGTTAGTAAAGTCGTTAGTAAAGTTATCGTTAAAGTCGTTAATAAAGAAAAGACTATTACCTACGCCTACTTAAGTTCCTACTTTAAAGCGCCGCTAGCGTAAGGTTATTAATATTAATGTTAATAATAAGGTTAATAGTAAGGTTAATGTTAAAGTGCTTAAAGTTAGTTAACCTTAGAGCTAGTCGTAGCGCTAGAAGAAGTTACCTCTACCTTTTTTATACTATAAGATTAAGTAGACTAAAACCTTTAATAGCGTAGCTATAAAGGAGTAGATCTAGATCTATAAGATAGGTTAGTCGTTCTTACTTATTAGTAATATAGCTAGGCTCTTATCTACTCTTACTAGCTATTATGCTATAAGTAATAGATACTAAAGACACCTCTTCTAAAGGACGATCTATATTAATGCTATATATAATAGAGGTAAGGCTATAACTAATACTATATACCTTACTAGTAATGTTAACTATTAGGTATAGATAGAGATTAAAGCCCTTATATCGTTTAATAAAGTAAATAAGAAGTAAGACTATATAGTTATTATTAAGGATTAATAGTTAAGAAGAAAGGAAGGTCTACCTATTAAAGTAAACTTAAGTCTCTTAGAGAGCTAAACCGTAACTTCTACTAGGGCTTTAACTAGTTAAAACCCTTAATTAACTAGCGATTCTAGTTAGGGTACCCCTTCTACGCCTAAGAAGGTATTATAGTAAAGCTCTTAATAGATAACTACTTATATAGAAGAATTTAGTAGCCTACTTAAATTTATTAAGTCCTATTAGGCTTATAATAAGCCTTTAATATGCTAAGTTATTATACGTAAGAGTATAGTATACTTCTAGCTTATTGCTACTAGCTAGTACTATAAGGTTGTTTCTAATACTATTAATTACTAGATTATTAATATAAGGGCTAGTAATAGTAGTATTAAGGCCCTCTTAATAAGGATTATAGCTATAATTATAAAGACTTATAAGTAGTAAGAGGCTAAGAAGGTTAAAGAGTTACCTTTACCTATATAAGTTTAAGGCTAATTTAGCTATCTAGCACTACCTTTAACTATATAGTACTTTAGATTTCCTAGCTTTAACTAACCCTAACCTTAGTTACTATTAATGCTATAAGTCCCTTACTTACTATTAGCTACGTCCTTAAAGAGTAGTTTACTATCCTTTAATGTTAATATAACTAAAGCTCTTAAAGAATTCTTTAACCTCTTAATTAATTAGAATCTATCTAAAACTAACCTTCTTAAGGCTAGTAAGATAATACTTATTTGTAAGTATGTCTACTTATAAGACATTTACGAATAAACTAATAACTAGCTTAAGTAGTTTATACCTACTTAGAATATATATAAGATAATAGTAAGAAGTTTATTATACTTTAAGAAGATTAAGAAAGTAAACTAGCTTTAGTAAGTTAGCTAGCGCACTACTTTTAGCTAAAACGCTACTAATTTAGGCCTTAATTATATAGGCGTAAATAATAAGGAAGAACCCTTTAAAAACGAGTATACTAAGCTTAATACTTAACCTTAGCCTTTCTATATAGGTTCCTAATATTAATATTATTTAGATAGTTAGTAAGACTAGTCTTAAGAAACCTAATAAACTAGACGTTATAATTAGGTATATCCTATTTAGATGCTAAACCCCTATATCTTTAAAGCTATTACTTAAGTAGATAAAAGGATAACTTAATAGAGTTATAATCCGGTAAATATAGCGGTAGGTATAGTAGTTAGATACTAGTAGTAAGGTAGAGGTTCCTAACCTTCTTAAAGTAGTAGGTTAAGTAGTTATCTATAACTAAAACTTTCCTAGGTAACAGCTAAGGTAGTAAGATATACTCTATCTAGTACTTAAAGATAGCTTAAGTTACTAATCCTTATATAATTAGTGTTATGTCTATAATAAATCCGTCTATTAATAGGGCTAGTAAGACTAAGAGTCTTATAGTATAGTAAAGGACTAAGTATATAAAGGTAGGTAACTTAATTACTAACTAACTTATACGTCTAAATATTACCTTCTTACTTATATACGACTTATTAACGTATATAAGGTCCTACGTATTAACACCTCTAAGCTTAAGCTTATAATAGCACCTTTAAGACTAATCCTATTACGTAGTAACTCTTAATAATACCTTCTTTAATAATAACTAGTCCTTTAGAAACCGCAACATTATAGGTTAACTAATAGTAACCCTAAACTTAATAAAGAGCTTAAAGATTATCTCTTCTTACTATATGTTATTAGTCTACGTAATGACATTAATAAGCTACTTATGTATAGTAGGTGTAATTAAAGGTAAAGGACTAGGCTATCTACGCGCTTTCTAAGGCCGCTAATATATACTATACGCCTTCTAGTTACGCTAATTTAGGTAGATAGTTAACTAAGGAGCCTAAGGGAATATATGCTATACGTCTTTAACTAATCTACCTCTTACCTATGTCTCTTCTATCTATCTATAGTCGATTTCGCTAAAGTAGCCTATTAGGTTACGTAGGTAGCGATATTAGTCCTATTAAGCGCGATATAGTTAGAATTGCTAGAAACTTAAGCGTAGGTTAATCTATACCTTAAGGACGTCTATATAGCTGATTTCAGCGCTTTAGAAGAGGTAAGACACCTTATATTAACGATAAATTGATGGTATAATGGCTAACTAGTGCTTAGAGAGCATCGAATTAGTACCCCCCACGCCAAGATCGACCCAAATTCCAGAGGATCCTGAATGCAAGAATATCAAGGCTTACGATCTATTTTGTTAGCACAATTTAGCTGTCTTGGAATCAGCTACGAAGACACCTGCTGTCTCAAGATTGTCCGTGGCGAACATCGAGTCGATGCGCTAAGGATGAATGAAGATGAAGCGTGTCCAAGGTCGAAGCACGAAAGCCTCCCCCACCAAACAGACGATTGCGCCTTCCCTCCATCCTCAACTTCGCCGTAGAGAAATCTTGTTATGCGCATCCCGGAATGGATGTGCCCCAATATTGCGCTCTGAATTAATCATCTGAATGAGACATGTAAAATTTGGCCTCGATAACATGCATCATATTGTAGTAGTCTGAGAAACTGTGAATAACAGTTTTGGTATTCTTGGACCCGAGAATCTCCAATATTGCCCCTTTTAAAAGTATTCGGACTGGCAAAAGCCTGGGGTCAGTCGATTCGAGTTTCGAGAGGCTGCTACCCCTAAGGCCTAGGACGAAGATGTTCACCTTTTGCTTGAACTTCTTAAAATACACGTCAAACGCCACTTTCATGCTTGTTCTCTCTAACAACTTCTCCACTGACGAACGATCGATCATCAGCAGCAGCCGCCGCCCCACGTCTATCAAGCAAAGGCTTCAATCCAGGCACCGATACAGCAGCGATAGCAGTGGCCATCTCAACCATACTCAAGACATAAACCAAATTAGGCTCATTCGAATCAGTGTTGAGCGTGACGAAACGAATCAAGGTCGTCAATGCGGGCACGATACCCAGAGAAAAGGTAAAGTAAATAGCAGTCTTGTGCTCTTTGCTCATTCCCTTGAGCAAGAACAGGGGAAGGCCATAGACTGTGGTTTATCAACAACTCTGTCTCTGGAAAATCAAACAGGTAGAGTGCAACTCACTGAAAATGTAGCTTGACAGGTTGACTGCAGTGTTGAAGTAGAATGGCGGTTCCGCGTAGAATACACTGCAAGCTCCGTCTTCCTGACTCCACTGGACTGAGACTGGAGTGCCGCAGTAGAAAGTGTCGTCAAAGAGGATGGCTGTGTAAGCAAGGCATACGTAGGCTGTGATCACGTAAAGAGCCTTGCGCAGTGCAGGTCTGTCGGATGGGAAGACGCCCCAGTAGAAGGCCAGCATACTCAGCTTTGGGAAGCCCTGTAGAAGTTCTGTAAGTAGTTTTTTCCACAAAGAATAGTTTGATATACTATATCGACGGGCGAACCTACCATGCCAAAATCGTAAAAGTAGTTGGACGCAAATGAGATCTTCGATAATGTGACAGAGGACTCCCAATCATCCATGACACCAAGCTGATAGGTCAGAGTGCTGTAACCAACCATGTTAGCAAATAAACTCTTGATCTCCCATGTATGCAGAAACAACTCACTCGCAAATGATAAGTCCCAGACCAATCAAGGCCGAGAACAGCAGCACATATTCAGACAACCTCAACTTTTGCCTCTGCACAAACAAGCGTGTATAAACTCGCAACCCCACAAGAGCAAATGCAGCAAGCAGCAGAATCCATTCTGAGATCTGTTTCGAGTCAGATATCAATGGCAGTAGAGCTTCAGATGCAGCAAGTGCAGAAGACCTACCATACAATCTTTACCAGTGATCGAATTCGCCATTTTTGTGAGATTCTAAAGCGACCGCGTTCTCTTGATGATACACAGCGGAAGGAAAGGAAGAGCGTAAACATGACCGCGGAGGGGAACCATCGCTACATAAACGAGTTTGTATACCGCTTCACCGGTACGACCTACACTGCATGCCAATCCCTTAGTCTCCATCTGTCTCGCGTGTTGAGCGATGGAACATAGTCCATTCATCTACGCATAGAGTGCATCACTTTCGCTTGACCTGTGCCGCAAAAGCCCAGAACAGATCACCCCATCACACTATAGATCCCGGAGCAGAGAACTGACCCATAGCATCCAATGCGCGAGTAAAAAGTTAACGTGCCTCATAAGGAAGGAGTCAGTCTCGTAAATTGCGAATTCTTGATTGGTTTTCCTCGAGGCGGATCCTCCAGAGGATTCAAGTGTGAAGTTGAAACACACGGACCTGGTGTCCGCGTGCTCGGCGATCCGGTCTGTCGGTACCGAGAGCATTACTCAATATACTTTGGTGGCTCGAGTTGTCTGTTTGATGCTTTGCAAGAAATCCATCCAGTGCTTCTCGGTATCTGTAACGCTGAAGTGTAGGGGGTTCGAGGTAAGGTCTAGAACTCGCTGATCGCCATGAGATACAATGGATCCTTGTCGGCAGACCGAACAAGCACAAGATCAGAAGACTCATTCTGCATAGCTGAGCGTGGTCAAGTTTAGAGTCCATGTCTTACTTGAACACAGTCGAAGACTTCAGTCTAAACAGGCCGGTTTGTGTCCCGACTTTAGAGAGCATATCAAACACCACTTTTGCCAACTCCTCCATCATACCCATTATTCGTCCACGCCAGCGCGAGCGGCCCTCCATCATCGCTGTCCTCGATAGGCCTCGAGTCAACACTAACCTCCTTGGTCTTGTATATAACATCTTTCCCGACATGATTCAGCTCAATCTCACTGCCCCCATCATCCAATATTTCTCCCCTTCCAAATACACTCTTTCGCTGCGATGCCGTGACCACATAGCGATGACCATTAGAAATTGAATTCGCTGATGTGGAAGTCTTATTTTTGCGGTGGAGTAGGGTTTTGAGCGCGGGTAGAGAGACGACCATGATTGCTACTGCCATCTCAGCCATGGACCATATGAACACAGCGTTCCAGTTGTTGCCGGTTTGGATGGTGATGAAGCGAGCGAGGTTGACAGCGATAGTTGCTAGGCCGAGGGCGAATGTCAATAGGAGCCCATATATCTGGTTGCGATTGAGATGCAGATGACGCAAAAGAGGGAATGGCAAGAGAAAGACTGAGAAGCAAAATATCAGTGGTTGCATCTTTGAGGCGTGTTGGGATGTCGAGAATGCTTACTTGCAACGTCGGAGAAACAATTCATCGCCCAGTCAATCTGTAGCACAAGCAATGAGTTGAAGGTCGAGCATGCACCTTCCTCTATCGACCAGTTGCTCGAAACATCCGGTGCGCACCACAGAGTATCGAGTAGGCAAGTACAAACCGCGCATGCAGCCACAAATCCAGTGACAACATACAACGACGTTCGTAGTCGAGGCATGGTGTTTGGAATGATCTTGAAGTATAAGGCAATCAATGCAGCTTTTGGCCAATACATGCCTGTATCGTAAAAGTAGTTGGACGCAAATGAGATCTGCTTACTATTCAGTAAATGCTGTAGAGGGAACGACAAGAAACCAACCTTGTCCAGTGTTACCGAGTTCTTTATGTCGGCCGCTGACAGTCCCTGACCTTGTGGTATATATCGCATGCCGCCCAGAGCATACGTCCATGTATCGCCTGTTGAACCATTAGCCTTGCCTTTACGATCACGGCTGTGAGTACTTACATATGATTAATCCAAGACAATCCAGCGCAGAGACTATCAACAGGCAGTCCGAGATAATTACATGCTTCTGCTGCCTTCTAGCAATTCGCACGCCGATTCGAAGTCCTACGAGGGAGTATGCTAAAGCAAAGAGCGTCCACTCGATGGCCTTCAAAGAGTCAGCATTTCTGGACTGATCCATAAGGAAAGTTAACTCACCATGACAGCTTCGCCAGAAATATCGTAACCCATACTTAGAGAATCACACGTGCATCTAAGAGATCATCAAGGAGTGTATAAGAAGAAGCCGCTCAGTGGTAGGCATGACTTGAGCATTCATCACAGAGAGATCAGAACAGACGGAAGCATACGACTTCGCTTACCTGCTATTGCATTATCGAATATCGTGAGGCAAAGTGGCTAAAATCACGAGACGAACTACAACAAGACCACTCATTAGCATATGGACTTGGCTGGAAGGATCGAACCCTATAGTATAGTGTAGGCAAATTATTGATGTTGATTGAGTCTCGCTTCCGGGATTCAGATATGTTGAGTCCTCGTGAGTCGGCAACAGTGTCTAGCTTTCGTATTCCGGAAGACCCTTTGGATAAAGAACCGCGCTACGGTAAGACGTTGATTGCATTCGACATTGTTGTGGGTGTTGGGCTCTGTAGGATTGACATGCCGGGAATATTCCGCCGTGGTATATATTAAGTTACCAAGTGCTCGGGATCACGCCACGCTTTCTCGCAACCTGTAGCCGAAAGCTCAACATGTTGAAAGCAAATCCAATCATTGAAATCTGAAGAACTGTTCAGTCTGTGCTGTGGCGTTGGAAGCACTTGCTGCGGAATCTGTTTGTCTAGTGATCATCTTCAAGACTATGTTTGAACAACCTTGACACGAAGGCCACCTT
>Ga0268250_10001402_pt1 | contig 10573 bp, 8 predicted proteins | sample AgamicAsSfe_FD_200448 | JGI IMG/M metagenome (GOLD analysis project Ga0268250, IMG submission 200448) | Agave microbial communities from Guanajuato, Mexico - As.Sf.e (v2) (version 2) | ecosystem: Host-associated > Plants > Phyllosphere > Phylloplane/Leaf | place: Guanajuato, Mexico | collected... | reverse complement strand
TTTACCACCTACGCTCATGACCACCTGCAAGGATGGCTCCAAAAACGCCTGCAAAGACGTCCACCAAGAACCGAAAACACAATGAACCCACTGCTCAAAAGCCTTCCGCCTCGGAACCGCCAAATGTCCCTCATGTCAATTATGCAGAGGTCCAGGGCGAGGAGATTGACGTTCTTCAGGCCATTTATATGGATGACTATGAAGAAGTAGAAATCAAGTCTGCTTGGAGCAAGAGCTCCGATCGAGCGTTCAAGCTCAAGTTGAAAGCCTTCTCCGATGAATCCACCTTTGTCGTTCTTTCTGCCAAGTTGACTGCAACCTATCCTAAGTCTGCGCCTGTGCTTCAAATTGAAGGCTTGGATAAATTACAAGCTCAGGCCAGGAAGCGCATTTCGAACATTGTCAAGACTAGACCAGCCGAAATGGCCGGCGAAGTCATGATTCACGCCATAGCGTCCGACGTCCAGGAAGCTCTTGAAGATGCAGTTCAAGCCAGAGAGCAGGGTGTGCTACCCAGTCTGGAAGATGAGCGCATGAATCAGGAGGCTGCTGCTTATGACCAAGCCCAGGAAGCAGAGAAGGACGAGGCCAAGAGAGTGCAGGCCGCACAAGACGAAGAAGACCGCGCCATGCAACGATTGGTTCAGGATATGGTTGCGCGCCGTGAAACCAAACAGCGTGATCGATCTTCCCGCACCCAGACCGGATCCAGTCCACACCCTTCTTCTGTCGAAGATGGCAACAACACTCTCAACTTTGATCAAGAGGTTGCGCTCGGGCCTGGCATGGAAAGCGCCCCCTTCAGTAGCGTCGCTTTGATAGCGCCCATTGCTTCCAAAGGACAGATGGACATCTATTCCGCTAAGCCTAAGTCCTCCAGAAATTCCCTCATGACGCCGATCATGCTTGCGGTCCGTCGTTCATCCTTGAAGATTGTACATGGCGATGCCGCGAGCAAAAACCATCTGCTGGCCCTCGAAGAAGAGCTTGAAGCTCTGAAGGAACTTCGCCAACCCAACATCATCAACGTCTATGCTTTCAAGGTTGAAAAATCTGAAGGGAAAGATGGAGGATTGAATCAAGATTGGGACATCTCGGTATTGTCGGACCTTGCCAACAGAGGAAGTCTCGCGGAGATGCTCGAAGATGGCGGTACAGTGCCGCCCGCCAAAGCAAAACAATGGTCTTTGGACTTGCTGGAAGCCTTGGATTACTACCACCGCCACGGCATTGTACACAAACGCATACACAGTGCCAATATTTTGTTACTTCGATCAGACACCGGAGTTACGGCACCGAAATTAGCAGACGCTGCCTATCAAGACAGATTACTCAGGCTGCAAGGTCGAGCAAGTACTTTAGAAAAGGGCAAGAAGATGGTAGCATGGCTTGCACCCGAGTGCTCAGGCGAAGACGCCACCTTTACTCGACGGAGCGATGTTTGGGACTTCGGCGTACTGCTTGTCCAGATGCTTTTTGGTACTGCAGTGACCCGCAAGTACAATGGCCCAATTGCTATGCTTGAGTCTCTTGATCTTTCTGAACCGCTGAGCGACGTCTTGCGCAGAGTGTTCAGCAAAGAGCCAAAGAACAGACCTACAGCCTTCGAGTTAATCCCTAGCGAGTTCTTCCGCAGCGACTTGCCCATCATCAATGCAGAGTATTCCAAAAGCCAACGGAGGCAGTCATCTTCGATGGGATTTTCTGGCGACTTCAAGAGTCCTATTGCTAGGCGCTCTAGGCAAAACTCTCAGAGTATTGGCGAAGCTCCTTCATTCTCTAGATACACCAAGGACTTCACCGAGCTCGGTCGCCTGGGTAAAGGTGGATTTGGCGAAGTCGTCAAAGCACGCAACAAGCTTGATGGCGGAGTCTATGCCATCAAGAAAGTAAAGCAAGACTCCGCTGCACAACTAGAGCACGTTTTGTCTGAAGTCATGCTCTTGCATAGACTCAATCATGCTTACGTGGTCCGTTACTACTCAGCTTGGGTCGAAGATGATTTGTCCGGCATGGTTGAGCTGGACCAGGAATCTGTGTCGTTTGAGGACGGGACAACGACCTCTAACGATGACGGTATTCAATTTGGCATGAGTAGCCGTGGCTTGGACTTTGTCAGTTCGAGTGGTCTTGGTGATGACATTGTCTTCGGCGAAGATAGTGACGAAGACGATGAAGAAGATGATGATGCCGACGACGACGACGAGGTCACTGAATCTGGCACTGAGACTGATGGTCGTGTCATGAATGCAAGATCCACGTTCAGACACGGAGCACCATCGGAGAGTGCCATTAGTGATGGCGAAGATACCGATTCGCGACCTCAAAGAACGCATCGTGCCTCGTCCCGACGCTTCATGCGCTCCACGCTCTATATTCAGATGGAGTATTGCGAGAGGCATACTCTTCGAGATCTGATCAGAAAAGACATGTACGCGAGGCCTGAACAAGGTTGGCAAATGCTCCGACAAGTTCTTGAAGGTCTTGCTCATATCCACAATCACGGCATCATCCATCGCGATCTCAAGCCTGACAACATTTTCATCGATGTTGCAGGCAATCCTCGTATTGGAGACTTTGGCTTGGCTACAACAAGCCAGTACACCAGTGCTGACAAAGTCATGGCCAGCACCAACACTGGCGCTGATATGACCAGGAGTGTCGGAACTGCCATGTACGTCGCACCAGAGATCAAGTCGGGTTCTGGAGTAAACTACAACGACAAAGTCGACATGTACTCGCTTGGTATCATATTCTTCGAGATGTGCTTCCCTTTGCGAACAGCTATGGAGCGTCACGAAGTGTTGTTAAAAATGAGAGAAAAGGAACATGCCTTGCCTTCCGAGTTTCAAGCACCGGAGAAGGTGCTCCAGGGCAACATCATCATGGATCTCATCAGCCACTCTCCTGGCGACCGTCCAAGCAGCTTAGAACTCCTTAGAAGCGGGAAGCTGCCGGTGCAGATCGAGGACGAGACTATCCGACAAGCTTTACAGAGTCTTACCGATCCAGGATCGGAATACTACCAGAAGATGATGACAGCTTTGTTCACCCAGACCCCTGATCAACGAATCAAGGACTTTGCATGGGACGCCAAAGCCAGCAAGCAGCCGCTCACAGCCGAAGACCTCCGTGTGAGAGACATCGCCAGAACTACTCTTTGTTCGATATTCCGCAGACACGGTGCCGAGGAGACACAACGCACTTTGCTGCTTCCTCGCTCCAGCTACTACACAGCTCCGAATATCGTTCAGCTTTTGGACGGTACCGGTAACCTCTTGCAGCTGCCCTACGATCTGGTCTTGCCACATGCTAGACGTCTTGCCAAACAAGAACCTGCAGTCGAAAAGACTTACGTCTTTGGTAACGTCTTCCGTGACACTTTGAGTGGAGGCCCTCCCAGGACCATCAAGGAGGTCGACTTTGATATCGTGACCAAAGAGAGCGACGACCTCGCACTTCAAGAAGCAGAAGTTCTCAAGGTTGTCGACGAGATCGTTGACGAGATTCCTGCATTGTCTTCACAACCAATGTGTTTCTATCTCAGCCATTCTGATCTGCTGGGGCTCATCCTTGACTTCTGTCGCATCGACAAGTCTCAACGACCTATTGTCAAGGAGACCCTCAGCAAGTTGAACATTCATCAATTTGGCTGGTCCAAGATACGTGCTGAACTTCGCTCACCCTTGATCGGCATCCATTCCACATCATTGGATGACTTGGCACAATTTGACTTCCGCGAGACTCCAGACAAGGCTCTGAGGAAGCTGCAGGAGATCCTCGAAGACAGTACGCACGCAAGCAGAATCAGAAGACCCATGGAGCACATTAAGCGTGTGGTCGATGCGATGAAGCTTTTTGGTATCCGGCGCAAGATTTACATCTGCCCCTTGAGCAGCGTCAACGAGAAGTTTTATACGGGTAGTGTATTGTTCCAGTGCATCTATGACAAGAAGAACAAGAACGTCTTTGCTGCGGGCGGAAGGTACGATCGACTTATCGACGCCCATCGCTCTCGTGCTCATGCTACAAGTGAAGCTTGTCATGCTGTTGGCGTCAGCATCGGTTGGGACGGTCTCATTGCTGCTATCATGAGACACAAGAAGAATGCAGTCAACAGTGCATATCTCAAGAAGGGTGGACATGAAGACTCGCACAGCCCAGTCTGGAACGCAAAGCGCTGCGATATACTCGTAGCTTCAGGCGATCCAACAGTCCTCCGATCCACCGGCATCAAAGTCCTCTCCAGCCTCTGGGCCAACGACTTCAGCGCCGAACTAGCCACAGATGCCCGAACCATCGACGATGTGCTCAGCAAGCAGCGCGACGCCTCCCACCCCTGGATCGTCATGGTCAAGCACGAAGCCTCCAGCACCCTCAAAGTCCGCAACAGCACCACCGACACCGAGACCGAAGTCGCCAGCACAAACCTCATCGCGCACATGCGCTCTGAGTTGCGCGAACGCGAGTCCCGCGAAGCAGGTAACCATCGCTCTCGCCACCATCCCTCACTCATCCGCCACTCCTCACACCATAACAACGAAAGCAACAGCAACGGCGAACACCGCGGCAAAAACAATGTCCAAGTCCTCATGGCGCAGCACCGCGGCAAGAAGAGCAACAAATACCACATCGTTGAAGCAGCGCAATCGCGCTGGGCCACCTACATCGACACCTGGAGATCTGCGCCTATCCTCGCTATTGAAGGCAGAGAAGGCATTGTAGACAATATACGCGACGACACTCGACTTTCCGATCCGGACTCGTGGCGGAAATTCATTCAGAGTATGCCGTTGGCTGAGCGTCAGTATCTTGCTCAGGTGCATGAGTTGCTGTTGGAGATGAGGAAGAAGTGGGAGCAGCAGGAGGAAGGGGCTGGTAGGGAGGCTTGTTTGTATAATTTTAGGACTGCGAATTGTGTTTATTACGATGTTGGGTTGTAGAGCATAGACATGAGCAGTTCTGGGAAGTCACGAGTTTTTATGGTCAGATGGAAATAAGAGACCTGTCCACTAGTGTGTTTTTGGTTTCAAACATGTCTCATACAGGACCGTTAGAAGAAACACAGTCGAGCTTATGGGTGATTAGACTGATTTCGAAATCTTCCTTTGGCTTTTTATGGCATAAGTTATGGTCAAGCGACTAGTGAGTAGTGAGAGTCTGTGCTTAGCAGAGATAGAGACTCGTGCTAGTTGTACAATCGTGCAACACATCAACAGCACCCGCTCCGAAAAACAGCTTGACTGTATCAATGCTCATCATCTTCTCTTGCTCCAGACCTTGATAAAAGCGATCTTGTCCGCAGGGCCCAGACCCAGACGCTTCACACGTCCCAGACGAGCAAGAGACTCGGCAATCTTGTCCAAAGATTCCTTTTCTGAGCCGTTCATACCTCCATCCTTGGTAGTGCGTGAATGCAAATCGTCGAGGAGGTTTGTCTGGAACGAGTTCTTGCGCGGTGGCTCAGGGATAGGAGGGTTGTTGAAGGTAGCTTCGGCGATACGGACACGTATGCAATGCGTAGGTTTCGAGCACAGATTCCAGAGGAAAGAAAAGTAAGAGCCAGGCACCGGGGTAGTGACGTCTGCAGGAGTGTATTTGAGACTGACGGGGAAGATTTTGGTCTTGGCGGGTACGGTGAGGAGACTAGGGCAGAAAGGAAGGATACCGCGGCCGTTGGTAGCAGTGCATTCTGGGAAGACAGCAACACAGCTGCCGGGACACTCGCGTAGAATCTCAGAAATTGGGACCAGTTTGGCATCCTTGGGTGGTGTGAGAACAGGTGGTGTCAGAGCCTGCAGCATAGCCTGAAGGAGAGTGATGCGCTGGACGTTGCGCTCGCCAGGGTAAGAGCGAGTAAAGACAGGGTCGAAGATGGCAGCAAGATACAAAGCATCGATTGGAGATGTGTAAGAAGCAGCGATGACAGAGCCAGGTTGAGGCAGCTTTTGCTGATTCTGGCCAAGAGAGCTGTAACGTGTTTAGTAGAGATTCCGATCAGAAAAGAATCACGATGACCATACCCCTTCTTTACACCATCAACACCGAGATCAATCCACCAGATACCAGGGACACCTAGCATAGACCAGAAGACAGCTTTGTTGCCGAGGGAGCCAATGGGAAGCCATGAGAGGAGCAAGAAGTAGGCGGCGGCGATAGGGATCAGGAAGAAAATGCGCACAACGAAGAGGAAGAGGTGGAAAGGAAGTGCGTATCCCGCAGGTTGAGTTGGGATGGGAAAGAAGGGCGCAATGCCCGAGCCTATTGCATATCAGCACATGTACACAGATTAATCGATGATATGACTGACCGCGATCACGAAAAGCACTGTACTTCTCCATGACGATTCATATGGCAGATAAGACAAGAAGACAAGAGAGTTCAGGTCGAAGTGGAAAAAGTTGGGCTGGACTCACGAGACGTCATCTGAATCGACGTGAAGGCTGTTTTGGCATGTGAAGATTGGACTCCGGTCGGCGGCATCAAGTCGCACCTCCGAGTGGCTGGAGACAACTTAAATCCTTTTAGGAAAGCGGCAGGAGTGTTTGTTGATGCCGCCCTGGGGAAACAGCCAGCCAGCCTTGAGCCTTGCGACTGCCATTTTAAACAGCGACAACGACCACGACACATAGAGGCCCCACCACCCAACGGTATCTTTCCCCGACAAGTGCCATGTGCGGATGATACAAGCATTGAACGAGATCAACCATGGTCCCCAACACTGAAAATGGCGTACGTGCTCTTCCACCTACACCCTCGACACCATCTCTGATATGCATACCACAGCCGGTTCGCGCATCAGGGCTGCGGCCCCCAAGTCGCATCCCAGCGACTACGGGTCTGACTGACATGTCGGCCTCTGACAACAATGCGCGCGCAATTCCGCCTCCTGCCAACCTGCTCAAGCACAAAGGCTCAGCCTGTATGTCCTGGGCACCGCATCCGACAAGACTCTCATTGATCGCTCATCTGTCGCAGTACCCGAGCCCGCCCCTAAGAGAAAGACTTTGGCCGAACGCGCTGGCGAGCCTCCTGCTCGCAACACCAACAACACCTCCCGAGTCATGAAACGCTCCAACACGACCAACAACCTAAACGCACGCAAGACCTCGGGAAACCACACGACCTCATCCATACGTCCAGTCTCCGCCGCCGCTACCCACCGAACCAATTCCGCTCTCCCTCGAACCGGCTCCCGTAGCGCTCTAGCCGCCCGCCCTACATCCGTCGTACACGACGACCAAGACGACGATGAAGATCTATCTTCGTCAAGCATTCTTCCAAATAAGCGCAAGGGTATGCTACCTCCCATTGTTGAATCCACTGCCCTCGTTCTCCATCATCCGCGACTACGCGACAAGACTGCATCCTATGCTTCGGTCTTGTCGCGTGTTCCGTCTGCTGAAGCCTCCCCATCCCCTTGCAAGCCGTTCCCGAAAAAGTTCGCTTTCTCGACAGATCGCAATACATCTCTTTCCACCGCATTTCGCAACATGAGCTTGAGTTCCAACAACTCGGACTCTCGGTCTGCCTCTTTCTCTTCAACACAGCAAGACGAGCCTTTGTGCCCAAAGACTCCTTCGCAGATACCCAAGCTCAAACCTGTTCCAAAGACTCCATGTCCGCTGGAACCAGACTCACACATCTTTAAGACCCCCTACACCAAGTATTCCGTTCACAATGCTTCCCCGGGCAAGATCGTATATTTGAATCGCAATTCTAACACTCCTGCTCCAGCATGGGATACCAAAGGTCGCCTCGAAGACATGGAGACCCTCTACTCCCAACTCAAGTCACAACTCGATTCCGCTGCCACAGAGAAGACTGGCATGGAAGAGGGCATATCCCTATACAAAACACGCTGTACGTCTCGCCAACTTCGATCCTCCCACCCTTGGACTAGCTAACCTCATGCTGTACAGTATCTGAACTGGAGCAGGCTCGCCTGCAATTATCGACCGCCAACCAAACTCTGACCACCGAACTCACCGAGACCAAAGTAAAACTGTCCTCGGCAAATTTGCAGCTCGACGACATTCGACGATCGCACTCTTTTGAGATTGACGATTTGCGAAGGAAGAATCGCAACGAAATCGAGGATATCAAAGACGATCATCGCAAGGAGCTCGAAAGGTTCCAGCGCGAAGCAAAGGACGAACTTGACCGGGTCAGAAAGGATGCCCAGGAAGATGCCGACAGAGCAAACAAAACACGAAGGGAAGAGCTGGCTGAGAAAGAACGAGAACTCAGGGTGGAGCTCGACGAAGAGAGAAGCCGCAGGTTGCGCGAGGTGCAGGAGCTCACTACACAGTTCAGCATGCAAAAGCTGACAGCAGATAACGATGTCACGCAAAAAGATCGCGAGCTGCAGAGCTTGCGCTCAGAGCTGAACGAAGTCAAGGCCAACTTGGAGTCATCAAATGCACTGAACACCAACTTGAAGGAAAAGTTGACCGAAGCCTCGACGAACACCCTCACCCTCGAAACCTCGATGCGCGCTATGAAGGCGAAGATTGACTTCCTCGAGTCCGACAACCAAGCGCAGTCAAACGCCTTCCAGGACCTCAATCAACAAATGCTGGATGCCCAAGCTGTGGCTACTGAGGCGAAAGAGAAGCTGCGCCAGGAGGAGACTTTGAGAAGAAAACTACACAACCAAGTTCAAGAGCTCAAGGGAAATATTCGTGTCTTCTGTCGAGTACGACCAACACTGGGCGACGAGGAGACCAAAAAAGCAGAGCTCGCTTTCCCCGACGCCGATACAGACAGCAAGGAGGTCGTTGTGCAAGGTCCGGATCAGAAAAGTGCCATGGGTACTGTGACCAAGGCCAACAACAACTTCTCTTTCGACAGAGTGTTTGGACCGTCCTCACAAAATAGCGAAATCTTCGATGAGATTAGCCAGCTCGTCCAGAGCGCGCTCGACGGATACAACGTTTGCATTTTCTGCTATGGCCAAACCGGTTCAGGAAAGACATACACCATGTCTTCTGCTGATGGCATGATTCCAAGCGCCGTGACCCAGATTTACGAAACAGCCAAGAGCTTGGAGGATAAGGGTTGGACATACTCCATGGAGGGAAGCTTCGTCGAGGTATACAACGAGACTGTAAACGATCTCCTCGGCAAAGCAGAAGATTGGAACAACAAAAAGCATGAGATTCGTCAAGATCCGGTCAAGCTGAAGACCACGGTTACAGACGTGACGATAGTCGACCTAGACTCACCTTCACGCGTCAACGCTATTTTGGACCAAGCCAACCGCAACAGACGAGTTGCCGCCACCCAGGCTAACTCCCGCTCGTCACGAAGTCACTCGGTCTTTATCCTCAGACTTATCGGAGAAAACTCGACGACAGGAGAACGATCTGAGGGTACACTCAACCTCGTCGATCTGGCAGGTAGTGAACGTCTTGCCCACAGTCAAGTTTCAGGCGATCGTCTGAAGGAGACACAGAATATCAACAAGAGTTTGAGTTGTTTGGGAGATGTTATTGGTGCTCTAGGATCAGGCAAGGATGCGAAACACATCCCGTATCGTAACAGCAAAGTAAGTTGGACGAAGCAGACATGCTTGCTTACCAGTCTAACACATTCACAGTTGACCTATCTCTTGCAATATTCGCTGGGCGGAAACAGCAAGACATTGATGTTTGTTATGGTCAGCCCTCTGCAGGCTCATTTGTCTGAGACCTTGACCAGCTTGAAGTTTGCTACCAAGGTTTGATTCTTGCTCTATCCAAATCGAAATCACCAAGACTGACTAAACCACTAGGTGCATAACACTCACATTGGAACCGCGAAGAGGCAAGCGAAGGTCAAGGATTAGAAATCATGAGTATTGAATATGTCCATTTCTTTCTTACTTGTCATGATGAGGAAACAAACATCTGGATGGATTGTTTGAGGCGTTCTTGTTTCTTTATTTTGGCGAACCATGTCATCTGGAGTACCTCATGAGCTCAAGATTGGGCAGGAGAAGGAACCTTAGGCAGGACAAGCGTTTTGTATCGATCTTGCCTAGAGGATGGGGACGACGAGAGAAATAGAAATGTAAGCCAGACTTCATTTTCATCCTTCTGCTTGATGTCGAGAAACCATTGATCAAGCAATGTTGCACCGCGACGTTGGTCGACGCCTGCGAAGCACAAACATCGTGGTGGATGCAAACGCTGCTTATATCTTAGCATCGCACACATCCTCCTGTCGATCTTGGCCGTCCCGGATTAACAGTCGTTAATCTCCAGCAATTTCAACTATTCTCCGTAGCGGGCCGAATCCAAATTCTGTGCGATGTCAGAACAGAGCGCGGATCTGCACCGCTGGACAAAATCCAACTTCGGCTCTCCACGACCCGGGTCAGCATCAAAGCATTGCCTACATTTGTTTTGCTCAACAGTAGAATATTTCCCATGCATCATTGACATCCCGATACTCGTGCTCCTAAACGGTGTCACTGCAGGTCGTTGTGTTTCCACACTGCTTACTTCCAGATTCCGAATCTATCTTTGCTTAAAGCATCCACTCATCTCCGATCCGCCTCGTTCTTGCCTCTTGAGTAACACAGTATCAT
>Ga0268250_10001399_pt1 | contig 10574 bp, 9 predicted proteins | sample AgamicAsSfe_FD_200448 | JGI IMG/M metagenome (GOLD analysis project Ga0268250, IMG submission 200448) | Agave microbial communities from Guanajuato, Mexico - As.Sf.e (v2) (version 2) | ecosystem: Host-associated > Plants > Phyllosphere > Phylloplane/Leaf | place: Guanajuato, Mexico | collected... | reverse complement strand
TACTTAAAGATATCCAATACCATACTTCAAATTTTTCATAAGACATGTATATACATAGTACAAGAGAGTATACTTCTCGACAATCCAGACCAGCTCAAGACCATAATCATTCTGCCATCACTACGGTAGCTGAAATCCCAAGCAACAGAAACAACAGCACATAGTCGTCAATTGCATGAACAAGCAAGTAAAGGGAAGAAAGCGAGAACACATGAATTTAACGAGGTTCGACAATTTCCTACGTCTTCGGGGTAAAAGGGGAGAGAGATCTTATTAATCAATCAAACAGGATATAATCAATAGGGACAATACCTCTCTTTATATAACCACAGAGTCCATGAAGAAAAGAAAATCAGATACTTTGAATTCGGATCAGAAATGAACTCTGAAACACATTTGGACTCGTCTAGAGATAAAACGTTGTTGACAGCCGCTTGAGACGAACATTATTCTCTAGAAAACGTTGTCGGTAGGCCTAAGCTCAAAGCTATCAACAGCTATGTTCACCTGTTGACATGTATCAGAGTGTATGCACTGTTTCTTCATTCACACTTCATGGAAGCTCTGTACGAACACCAACGAGTTAAAACAAAAAGCTCCACCGTTAAGATTTTACATTCTCTTCCCATAATTATCGATGTTGGTGAAGATTTCTCAAATCTGAGCCGAACATAACAGAGCACCATGTCGACTCCATCGGGATGCACCAATTTGGTTGCGTACGTACCCTTACCCAAGGGATCAAGTCATCCGTAGTTCATCCAAAGGAGCTCCATGAGCTCACGCAACTGAAATCGAATACGCGGGAATGAACCCAACCAGCTGAGTCATGTGAACCTCTTTACTACTGTTGTCATAGAGAACAACAACCTTCAATTTGAGCCTGTCTACCTCACCAATTTGAGATTCACATTTTTTACCCACTTCCGTTGAGTAAACTTGGTTCCTTTCGCTGCAACTAGGTCAGCTTGTTCAGTATCCATCATGGCTATAAGATCTTCACCCGGTGTCATATTCGGTGAGATCCCGACTATACTGAACCAAATGGAGGGGGTGGAATAGCATCGACCTCCACCTGTTGCGATACATCCTTCGTTTTTAACCTCTTCATCTGCTGAGAGATGATAGACTTCAACAATGAAGTCTCATTTAACCATGACATGGTTTTTCAACAGTCTTTTTATTTTTGAGGTCTCATAGCTTGTAGCCTTTCATATTCCTCTTGATACCTAAAAATACAAATTTTTTTGCTCGCGGATTTATCTTGTCATCTTGGCACTAAAGTAGGTCGGACATTCAAAGACCCGCAGCAAATCATAGTCCTAAGCAGCTATAACGCCCCGATCCCGCAGGTACCGGGACGTTATGACGACATACATACACGAGGTGAAAACAACCTCACGCGTACGTTAAGCCTCAGTACATGACATAATCTCCATATACATAGGAGTTCCAGCAGGAAATAAGTACAAGAATACCTGCAGAAAGAGGTTAGTGATCATAACAGATAGGAAAATAGGGATAAATAAGATAACAACAATAAATCACAAAGATACCTATGAATGAGCTCGATGATGAGTCTCCTATGTGAACTCAATGGACTATCAGCCGATACGCTAACTCGGGTCTCCAACCTAGGCATGCAAACCCAGGGTCGTCAGAAAGCGACCTAGTGAGTGGTAAAATGAAGGAGGTAGTAATATGTATAATAGTACTACAAGCACGATAATAATTTATACATGTTAATGTACTAGTGATACCATATAATAAGCATATCATAAGCAGTAGGAAGATAGAAACATGTCATCTTTTAATACCATCACTACCTACCTGGTTATCATCGGGTCATGTTTATAGTCATATCCAGTTATCAGATAATAAATAATGTTGTCTAGTGGTGACGTGATAGAAATGAACATGCTAGTGGTGACGTGATAGAAATGAACATGCTAGTGGTGACGTGATAGAAGTGAACATGCATATGGGCATATGCAATATAAACATAATACGGTGTTGTACATAGACAGAAATGATGTCTGCAAGGTATACAGAAAACAGAATTTATGCAATGAAGAGTATCGGTTTGAAGAAATTTAATCCGCTTTGCAACTTAAAAATCCTGGAAGAGTTCGCCGGTATTGGGCGACACTGGTTTGACCCGATTTTTGATAAATTCAGAAAAATTCTCAAAAATACCCTAACATAGATAATACGATTCTAAGACACAAGGTGAAAGCGAATTCTCAAAATATAACTCCGTTTGTGAAATAAAAATCGTAAAGCAGATTAGCAGTCTTGATCGATATCGATTACGAAGATTTTCCAAAATAATCCAAAAAAATTTTAAAAAATCTTGAAAACTCTAAAATATTAGAAAATGATATTTGAAACTGAAATCAGCTCAATCGGACTACAAAGGAGGTCAAGTCAATTTTGTACGTCGTATTGAGTACTGATACTTTGATACGTACACCAGGGATCAGGGGGTTACAGCAGCTCCACCCGATCAAATATTCAACAGAGTTTTACCTCCAATTGCAGTCGACGGTAGTCTATTTATGAAATGGCTAGCATATTCCAAAGGCTCGGCCTATATAAACTTGTCTAATTGTGCATTAGATAACAAACACTAGACCTTCTCCAGTAAAGAATGGTTCATCTCTTTAGCTACCCCATGTTTATCAATTTTGAAGTGAATACAATCCCATTGTTCTGTCCAAATTGTAGGAATTGATCATTGTACTCTCCAACGTTATCAATTTTGGAGTGCCCAGATCTTCCTACCAGTTTGTTTCTCCATCATATTCTTCTACTTCACCATCACATTTAAGACATCAAATCTCTGTCTCATAGGGTATACCAGACAAAGTATTGTTGACCCCCAAGTGCGATTTTGGAAGGACCCCAAACATTAATGTAAATATAATCAAGAGACCTTCTGAGCAGTGTGTTAAGGTGCCAAATTTTACCTTCGTCTTATTATCCAGAACATCATGTCTACCAATTTTCAATTTGCAGGTAGATGAACCTTCCAATAATCCATGATTTGCAAACGCTTCCAAAGAGTTTAAACCAACTTGTCTGAGTCTCATCTGCTATAATCAAGTAGAGTCATCTTTCAAATATTTTGAAACTGTCAAATTTTCTGTAACTAAACCACCCTTCAAGTAGTACAAGTTATTGCGTTGAGTGCCCTTCAGAACTATCAATGAACCACTGGACACCTTGAGAATACCTTCTCCAAGAGTCCCTCTTGTGCCATGCACTTTCAAAGTTCCTATAACGCCCTGATCTCGCGGGTAGGGAGACGTTACTGCGACGTATATACGCAGGTTGAAAATACCCACACGTATATATGCTAAGCATCAGTACATGCAAGAATCAGAGTACGAAAGCACAGTGTTAACACACAATCCAGCAATAATAACACCAGTACACCATTATCACAAGGCATGATATAATATCTCAAAAATATATAATCACTAAGTAGCACAAAAGTAGGATGTACGCTATGAAAAACGGGAAAGTACTCACGAGTAGTAACACGAGAATCTCGCAAGTCGATCAAGGAGGGGCTGGAAGGAGGAGAGTCCTTATAGGCAACTGCCAATCCACGCTTCTGCTGCGCCACTCTGATCAGCTACAGTAAAGCCGCCACGGTCTAGACTCTAGGATCTGGACATGTGAATCCAGGGTTGTCAGACGCAACCCTGCGAGTACACATAATGAAGTCAGATGGCGTGCATAATAGATATACGTGTACATGATCAAGTGATGTGATTCAGGTATGCAGGTACAAGTAATAACAAATAACATAAGGGGAATTAAAGAAACGACAGTAAATCATATATATCGATGACTCTTAAACTGAAACATGCATGAAAGGCAGCATGAAGAGCATAGGTACATATAAACATGCGATAAATATAAGTATAGACAAAACTAGTTGTATAAGCTCAGATAATGCGTTCACGGGACGGATACGTCAAGGGGATAATCTAAATAAGGAAACCCTCATCTATATACCACTTATCTCATGTCACCATCGTATGAGTTTATACAGCTTAAGTTGCCCTAAGAGTAACAGAACTATAGTGTGTCACATAAATCATATGTCATAAGGCAGGTGTCAACTCAGAACATAACACTATAACCGAAATATAGAGGTAATAGCATTTTAATTTATCCGATAATAATAACCGACATCGTTTGATATTTCAATCGCCTCCCTACCAGCGCCTCACATCACCGATATTCCATACTAGAGTTCGCACTCAGTGAAACTTACCCGGGTCTGATATGTGAGTTCCAGGATCCGAACAAAAGAGAGACCAAATATCACACGTTCCTAACATTATTATTGTTTGGTTGTTTTATGTAATTCATCCGATTCATATACTTTTTTATGTGCTACCGGCACACATACATCCACTTATGAATAAGATGAGTTATTATTTGAAAACTGATAAATCTGATGGCTCATATTCATAGTGGGTCCCGTCTCTGCCCGGGACTAGCTCAGGAGTACAGACCACTGCTTCTTAGGACTTGTCATTACGCGCCCCACACGACACTTCAGATTCAGGTTACTGCTTCCGGAGACTTATCATTGCGCGCCTCACAAGACACTTCAGAAATATTACCATTATAAATATGACATCATACCGGCTTCCATCAGTTTCCCCAACCCCAATGTAAGTTGAGTATTCTTATTATACATATATGAATAGCCCAAAGATAATATCCACAAGTGTATACAGTATAACCATGATTATCCAACCATGAGAATTAACAGGAGTATAATATCAGGAGTCACCCTTTTTCAGGGGTTCAGAAATACAGGAGTTCAGGAGTACAAGAGTTCAGGAGTAGAGGAGTTCAGGAGTACCAAATATCTAGTAAAAGTATAATAATCATGCCAAGTCTCCGTAAAAGTAATAGTCATGAATGTGCAATATAATACAGGTGCTGCAATATCAGGTCAAGTGTACCAGTACCGGTGATAGCATGTCAAGTATCAAGTGTTATCATATCAGGTGTCAGATAGCAGGCGATAAGTATAGCACGACAAGTATCAGTGTCAGATATGAAGTAATAAGTACAGCATGACAAGTACCGATATCAGATATCAAGTAATAAGTATAGCATGGCAAGTAGCGGTATCAGATATCAAGTAATAAATATAGCATGACAAGTACCGATATTAGATATTAAGTAATAAGTAAAGCATGGCAAATACCGGTGTCGATATCAAGTGATAAGCATGACAAATAACAATGTCGGATATCACGGGTCAAATATAGCATGGCAAGTACCGGTGTCAGGTATCATGTGGCAAATATAGCAGTGTATCATATAGTAAAAGTTACAGTGACAATGACTAGGCATATAATGGTAATAGCAATGCATATAGCAATACAAAAAATGTACTTGCCTAAATCACCGAAAAACGACGTGAAATCCCAGAACACCAGAAATACGCGCACACTATCAATCCTTATATTAAAATATACACACACGCACACATATATATTATTTTTAGAGAGATAAAGAAAAGAGGAGATAGAGGGGAGAGAGAGAGTTAGAGAGGGGAGATTTTAGAGAGAGAAAGATAGAGTTTAGAGAGAGAATGAGAGAGGAGGTCTAGAGAGAGAAAAGTGAATCATTTTCCAAAAGGAGGAGACGAACAAAATAAGGAACCAGGAAAGAAACAGAGATGGCGTGGCCATTTGTTTAAACCTCAATGGTGATCAAATAATTTTGATAGTTTATCAGAAAATCATCATCCATATGTACTTTTAGATATGTCATGATACCATACCCGTAGTCACACTTTAATTGGTGATGAAATAGGAAACCTCATATAGGTTTAGGAAATTATGGTAATTACCCTTTACCTTCACAAGGATAAATACAAAAGAGCCCTGCTTTGCATGACCTAGCAAATAGCTGCAATGACTCCCTGTAACATAGAAATGCAGAGAAAAAAAGGTTTTCCATAGAAACCTTCATTCAAGAAATTATGGCCAAGTCATCATGCCTAATTCCATCCCTAGAAATTGATCAAGACAATGATCAGGATTACTAGTTTTGCATCACAAAGGATGGCCATGAGGATGATGGATCACAACCCAAAAGAAATGGCTATGGCTGCAAGCTAGGGGGAGAGAGAGAGTCCGGATAGAGAGAGAAGAGAGATAGAGAGAGAGATAGAGAGAGAGTGTGTAGGGGGGCTGCCGTCCCTTGCCCATGCACAGCCCAAGCCAGCAGCCTGGGCTGGCTCTGCCACTCCCTGGCTGCAGCCAGGGAGGCGCAGGGTGCTGAGCCGGCCGTCGCGACCGGCGCAGGCAGGGGTGGCCGCCAGCCACCCCAAAAAGAGGGAAAGGAGGGGAGAGAGAGAAGGAGAGGGGGAAGAGAGAGAGAGAGAGATCTGAGAGAGAGAAGGGAGAGGGGGGACTGGCCGCCCCTCTCCGTCCAGTGGTCGCCAGCGATGGCTCTGGCCGCCAGCGTGGCCAACCAGCAAGAGGGAGAAAGAGAGAGAGAGAGAGAGAGTGAAAGAAGAGAAGGGAGGGGCTGCGAAAAATCAAAACAGGGGAAGGATGGCAGGGATTAGGAATCAAAGGAAGAATGATCAAGAAAGAATAGATAACTCTGCACTTGTAGTTGGAATGTATAACCAGGACTCTTGTATTCCAGTTGCAAATTTCTTTACCATTAATTTGCTATCTGGACGTACTGAGGATGTGAGAACCTAGGCTCTGATACCATCCTGTAACGCCCCGATCCGGCGGGTACGGAGACGTTACTGCAACGCATATACGCAGATCAGAAATACCCTCACGTATATACGCTAAGCATCAGTACAGGCAAGAATCAAAGTACGGAAGCAAGTGGTGCATTATACATTCCAACACGAGTACAATTACAAAGTTATCACCAGAGGTGATCCAATATTACATGAATATTACATCACTGATATTGCGCAATTGCGGGAATACAGAGAAATGTACAAGTATGAATAGTACAAAAACAGGCTCAGTGTCATAACAGGAAAACTCTAGAGCCGAACAAGGGGGGCCTGGAAGGATGGAGCTCTGGACCGCCTGCTGGGGATCCATGCCACCGCTGCGCCACTCTGACCAGCAACTGGGATTCTACAAGTTCCAAGCTCTGACATGCTCCAGTCTTCAGGACCTAGACATGAGGATCCAGAGGAGTCAGAACTCCCCAGGCGAGTGGTGAGGTAAAAGCCAGATGGCGTGCAAGGTTAAGCACATGTGTATCGATAAAACCGAATCATAATCATGCATTGAAAACCGTGTCGTGAGCATGAGCAGGTCTAGGCAGGTAGATATATAACCAGTGATATCAAGTAGGAAGTATTCATGGTATGGTAAGATAAGAGCAGGTGAAGAGATGAAAAGTAGAGTGGATGGGACAACACCAGATATCTCCTAAACTAACATAAAACCGATAAAAACTGATAAAATCGAATAAAGCCGATTACGAGTAAAACCGATCGCACAAGCTTAGGTCACGGCTCCATGAGACTAGTACATCGAAGGAATAATCCAAACAAGGAAACCCTCATTTATATACCCTGATCACATGTCACCGTAATCCAAGCGCATACAAGTCGGATTACAAAACAACACAACAATTTCATACTGACACATTATTATAATTAGGGCCGTCTGCTTCAGTATGTGTCCCATTCCACATACTTCCACCCACAACTTATATAGCAAGTTATTTGGAAACTGATGTAGTTCGATGAATCATGTTTCGGATGGGCCCCGTACATGCCCGGACAACGGTTCAGGAGTATCCTGTGCTGAGCCGGAACGTACCGCTAGGTACCGGGACTTATGGTCGCCCGAACAGGAATAGAGTATCGCAAATCCCATAGAAATAGGCCTAGGGCGTGTGCATACTCGGCAGGAATAATCAGGAGTAAGGGTGCCAGCACACCCCACGGAATCCCTGGTGGCCGCCAGGTGATCCCTCAAGTATTTGGCCACGCGTGACTCGATAAGACCACCATAAACATGATTAATCAGGGCCCATCAGTTTCCCCCAAACCGGGTGCAAGTTGTCTTATTACAATTTAATATGTAATTATCAATTTACGAGAATAGCATGTGTAAGACATGATCAGGAGTTCAGGATTACATGAATACATGTATAACAGGAGTATAGGTCACTGTATAAAAATACAGGATAACAGGACAGGATCCCCGTAAATGTGATAATCACGGTCAAGTATTAATATGACAAATGGTAGGTAACAAGTCATGTCACAACAGGGGTCTTGCCAAGTAGTATCATGTCTGGTGTCAGGTGATCATACAAACAGGCGTTAAATAGTAACATGTTAATGACAGGTATGAAGTAACGGCATATCAAGTGTTAACATATCAAGTAAATACATGGCATGTGATAGAATAGCAGCTGAGCACAACCAAGCGGAGCTAAGCAGGCTGGAGTACAGACAGCAAACAGTATTTAACACTGGAGCGTCTGGCAAGGTTACCGGGACAACTCGGCATAAAGTGCGAGTAGGAAATCCGGCAACATCTCGCCTAGACGAATCTAGTGGTAAAACGCTGAATGCTTATCATGATACCAGGCGGAGGCTGAGAGACCTGACGATCCCAATCACTTCCCTTTCGAGATAGTGAGTGATCGTAGGCTGCAGGACGAAGAGACCTGTCGGTCCCAATCACTTCCCTTTCGAGATAGTGACCGGAGGCTGAACGGCCCGGAGGCGGAGCTGAGAACCTGACGGTCCCAATCACTTCCCTTTCGAGATAGTGAGTGACCGGAGGCTGAAGAACGGATAGACCTGTCGGTCCCAATCACTTCCCTTTTGAGATAGTGAGTGACCGGAGGCCAAGGTATAAAGCAATAAATACATCACAGGCATGGTATATGTACAAGAATTAAACTACCCTAATACAAGCATTCGTCACAGAGCAATACATGTCCAGACATTGACACTCGGCCATACACAGATACAGGGACGCAGCCCAATACATAATACATGAAAACATGGAATAAAATACATGTCGACCCGACGAAACGGGGAAACCCAAATGGAGGCGAGAGCGAGAACACTCGCCTAAATTACCGGAATGTCGAAAACTCTGAGATCCATGGAACTCGCGCACGCGTCATAAAATATAATAATATAATATTTAGAGGGAGAGTGAAGAGGAGAGAGAAAGAGTGAGAAACTTTAGAGAGAAGCATATGGAAGGAGAGAGTGCACAGGGAGACGCGAGTTTGGAAAGTGAGACGCAGGGGTCGCAGACGCGGGAGTCGCGTCGTGAAGATGTTACAAACGCGGGGTTCGATACCCGCGTTCAAGTCAGGACACGAGGAAAACGCGGACGCGGTCGTGGGTTTCGCGTCGCGTTAGCACGAGAACACTGACGCGGGTGAGATCCACCGCGTCGTGTTAACACGAGGGGGACAGACGCGGGCCTGGACTCCGCGTTGGGTTGATACAATAACGCGTAGGCCGCGTTGAGGAGTTCGCCTGCACGCGGGGGTAAGATCCGCGTCAGCAAATTTACAAGGAGGGAGATCTAGAAAGAGAAACAGGGAGAGAAAATATGGAGAGAGAGAGAGAGAAAGTTTGTAGAGAGAGGAGAGAGTAGAGAGAATTCAGGAGAGAGAAAGAGAAATGCCAGGAGAGAGGAAAAAGAGAGAAGGGGAGCTGTTGCCCCTCCCGCTCACACCCACAACGCCCCCCTCTAGGGGCGCTCGGCCTGGCCGCCGGCCAGGTGGCGGCGCCGGGCGGCGCCGGCCACCGGCAAGGGGAGTGGCGCCGGCCACTCCCCAGGAGAGGAAGGAAAGAGGGGGCTGTTGCCCCCTCAGCAGAGAAAGAAAGAGGGGGCTGTTGCCCCCTCCTCAGACCACGCACAGGGGGGCCACCCTGGCCCCCCTGGCCGCCCACGACCGCCGGCACAGCACCGGCGGTGCCCAGGACTGGGGTGGCGCCGGCCACCCCAAGGAGGAGGGGGCTGCTGCCCCCTCCACCCAAGAGCACAGGGGGCCAGGAGGCCCCCTGGCCGAGCCCAAGGCCGCCGGCGTCACGCCGGCGGCGGTCAACCCCCGCCGGGGGTGCCAGAGGATGGAGGAAGAGTCGGCGGTGATGGTGGTTGCCGTGGCCGAATCATGGAGAAGGAAAAAATGGGAAGAAAAGAAAAAGAAAGAAAGGAAAAAAGAAATGGAGAGAGAGGGAAAGAGATGGCTGGAGATCGGGGCTTCCTCGCCGGCGTCGAGGTGGCCGGAGGTGGTGGCCGGAGTTGGGTGGTTCGGTTGAGGCCTCAGCTCTCCTTGAAGAAGGAAAAGAGAAGAGAAGAGAGATGAAGGGAAGGAAAAGAAAGAAAAGAAAAGGAGAAAGAAAAGGAGAGAGTGATAGGGATTGGTGATGGGAGAGAATTAAATGGGGGAGGGTGAGGTGATGTGATGTCGCCACGTGGGCGAGGTATGGGCTGGAGTCGGTGGAGAAAAGAAGGGAAAAGAAAGAAAGAAAAGAAAAGGTTTGAAAAATATTAATATTATAA
>Ga0268250_10001397_pt1 | contig 10583 bp, 4 predicted proteins | sample AgamicAsSfe_FD_200448 | JGI IMG/M metagenome (GOLD analysis project Ga0268250, IMG submission 200448) | Agave microbial communities from Guanajuato, Mexico - As.Sf.e (v2) (version 2) | ecosystem: Host-associated > Plants > Phyllosphere > Phylloplane/Leaf | place: Guanajuato, Mexico | collected... | reverse complement strand
ATACATAGAAGGTATGCCGTCATGGACATCTTTTGATGAGCAAAGACATGTGGAGTATTAGAACGTTGGGAGTTTAGCATTGGCGTTCGATGAGGGCATAGAAGGAGTAATCACAGTAATGTTTGATCGTCTTGAACATTGTTGGCATCGTGTGCGAACGGAGAAAATCCAGCGCAGTGCTTAACCAAGAATGCCTCACTGTGCACATATCTCAAATGTCGCACATCCCCATACCACGCAGGCACGAATGCCGTATCGCATCCACAAAAGACACGTACGTCATGCACCCAAGCGTCTCCTTGCCACAAACGCATACCGTCCTCACCTGACGTCCTTGGACCGGCTAGGTAACGAGCAGCTTAGAGTAACAAGGTGGGAAATGTGCACGCGCCGTCCCCAGCTATCCAGACAGAAAACTATACATTATGGGAACCGTTCGCACGAGGGCTACTAGGGGTAACAGTTTTCGTCGGCGACTGTGGGTAGGCAGTGTTTGATATATCGCTAGGCTATACTGAGCAGCAGGAATGGGTCTGGTCGCTGAGCTCCACCTTAGGCCGCGAAAATTCGTAATACCCATTTCCTCTGGGTAGAAGGAAAGAGCATGACGGGGAAAAGAGAAGACAGGGACAAGGAAAGGAAACGGAGGGAGACGAGCGGGGAACTTATGATAGGGTTGAGAACTGCTTTCCGCGTCTTTAGCGGCCGATGAAGATGAGGATGGTAATCCAGGGATATCGTATACAAATGCTGGCTTTCCAAAATTCCTTACCAGAGCGTCTTTTTCAGAGGATGTAAGAATCTTATCGCTGACATGTCGCTTTTTCATTTGCAATCAAGCTGCGGAGGAAGCGAAAAGGACCTTGCGAGGTCCGCCCATGGTCAAGCTCTTGGGGACGGTTCCGCTAGTTCCGCTGCCCTCCATACTCTCGAGCATCCTGTCCATGCCGCCGAGATCAAGCTCGCCATGGGTAAGAAGAGCCTGGTCTGTTCTGTTCGATGCGTCATCCTCGACCTGCTCGCGTGCAAATATGGCGCTCAGATCGCGCCCAAGAGGCTGGCTAGTACTCGCGGTGATGATGAGACGGTGCTCGGCTGATACAAGAGTGTCCCTGGCGATAGCCATACGTGATGCTTGAGGTGTCGTGTCGAACTGTGAGACTGATGTGATGGCTTCCCCACAGAGTGCAATATCCTGGACTTGGAGACCAGGACCTGGTAAGGAAGCACCGCTGCTGGCAGAAGCAGTACGACTCCAGAACTTGATCAGATCGGCTATCCTGTAGATCTCAGATCCATACCAGATCAGGACCGAGTCTTCTGACGTTCCGTTAGTCGACGTGATACTCGCAACAGAGATGCCGCCTCTAGTTGCTGCTGTCAGGCTTGGTGCGCTGCCCTGGAAGAGTGTCTCCTCTTTCCGCTTACGCGTATTCGGCGTCATTGGAGCTAACGAATTGCGGCTTCCACGCTTCGGGCTTGATGCGCCGCCAGAACTTGCCTCTTTCTCCGCTGTACCAACATATCCTCGAAGAGAGAAAGCCGATGGATCTGCTGGGGGGCTTGGACCAGACCGATCAACATCCCAGACGCCCCATTCGCCGTCCACGAGTAAGGCAATTATATGACGGCCACTGGAGGCCCAAGCCGCATCAATGATGGCTTTGCGCGACGCAAGAACAGCAGGGGTAAGCGCAATGTTCTTGACGCCCTCGAAAGATGACCTGAATGTTCCCACAAATGCGCCAGGCTCATTACGACGGCCGCCTGATCGTTGGCTACGAGTGGGTAACGCAAAAGGATCGTAGATGCGCGCAGTTCCCTTCGAGTCTGCGATGAGTAGTTGGGAATGGCGACGATTTGGATACTGAGCAGTGTTGAAGGCAATGCGAGAGGCAGGCTTGTTCAGAGTGAGCGTCTTGTAAGGCACGACCGGATGCGAGACCTTCGGTGACGTCTCAGATAGCTCAAAGCGAAAGAGTTTGACCAGGCCTCCCAGCTCAGCGGAGTGCGAGGCTACGAGTAAGTCGAAGCCTTGACCGGCACGCGGTTGGTGTTTGTGCTCAGAAGTCGTTGTGTCTTCTTCCTCCTCATCCACGTCCATGCCGTCTTCTGCCTCGTCTATAGAGTCTGCCTCTCCTCTTGCAGTCCAAGTCATAGTGACACCCCTCGGGATGCTTTGATGGCCATGAAGCTTGACAACGTCTTCGCCGAACTGTGACTTCGCGGTGTATGGCTTGTCTTTTGCGACGTGTGGAGGAGGGCTCAGAGGCAATGTAATGACGCGCACTGTAGAGTCGGCGCATGCGACGGTGAAGATGATGTGAGTGCTGAATATGCGAGGTGTTGTGTCTGCGGATCGGAGGGTAGAGGCGGTCGGTATTTGGGGTACGGCGATGTGTAGCACTTGGGTGCTGAGAGACAGAGAAAGCTGCTGGACGACTGAGGCGTACGGCTGGTCTGGATCAAGCTCTTCCTCTTCATGCTCAAATTCGGCCTTGGGTGGCGGCTCTGAAACAGCTTTGGTAGGCTCGTCGTCGGAGTCGATGATCATAATGGCATCGTTGCTTGTTCCGTTGACCTTTGGTGGCTTCGCTGGCTGCTGGGGAAGGGGCGAGGACTTTTTCAATGGGCGTCCTCCTCTCCAGAGGATGCCAATACCTGTCTCGTGGCCGTATAGTACGATGGTCGAGCCATTGGGGGCTTTGACGGGGTATACCGTAGAGGCATGTACGCGGTGCGGAAGCTCGTACCTGCAGGACATCACGTCAGCAGCCGTGTAGGCAGTGGGAAGAGGAAAGCGCACCTTAACTGGGTAAGTTTTCCCTTTGCCGCGACGATTGGCTCCATGTTTGCAGCTTGACGGTGGTGGTGGTGGGCTTAGCTACCGCCTAGGTAACACGCAAGGCGCGACTGAGGCTGCGTCTGCTCTGAGCGCAAACACGTCGAGACGTTTCTAGGATGCTGCGATGACTATTCAGATCGTCTTGGGGGTTGCAGATGGTGCGCGACTTGATGTGTGAGGGTGAAGGAAGCTCCGAGGTGCTGCGGAGTCTGTCAACATTTCTCTGGGGAAGTCGCGCTCGACCACAGCGCGTCACGTCGGATTGCGCGCCCCGCGCAAACAAACCGCCCACATCCCCCCAACGCCCACACGATACCCAAACCTCCCTCATGTGGCGGAACGAGCGTCCGCATGGCCTCTCTTCGCTCAATCGGGGTCCACAAGCCCTCCGCCCTGCAGTACCTGGTCCAAGAGTCCATCCTGACCGAGGATAGCACTGACGGCGACTATGTCTGGGACACGTACTCGGACGACAACGACCCCCAGGGCCCTACCGACGAGCTCGTCACCACTGAATACCACGTGGTCTGGTCCCGAGGTGGTGTCATACGCAAGGTCTTCAACTTCGAGGTGGAGAAAGAGAAGGTCAAGCAGGCGCTGTTGACATGGTTCCTGGTAGACGAGCCCTCACATGGCACGAATGAGGCCTCCGACAGCTCGACAGAATACAACACAGCCGACCCTTCAAAGACTTTCCTGACCCAAGGTACACAGCCTGCTGCACATCCCACCGTGCCAGCCAACAATAAACCACCCACAACAGAGCTTCTGTCGCGTGCGCTCGTCGTCTTCTTGAAGTCGCAAGCACATGTCTTCTTTCTTTCGGGCACCACGCACATCGTGAACCTCCCATTCGAAGTAGACAAGGCTTTTCCTGCAGCACGCGGTGTTGTTGTGCAAAGGAAGCTTGCTCCCCTTCATCCTGTGCCCACGAGTCCACTGTTACCGTCAGCTCCACCAAACTCCTTCCTCACAACCAACCAGTCCTTTCTCTCACAGCAGTTCTCCTTCTCTCAAAGCTTCTCTAAACCCCACCGCCGGCATGGTTCTTCTATTGGCGCATCGCGGCACGGAAAGTCTCGTCTGTCTGGTGCGACCACGTTCCTAGATGACTTGATCACCCCCTTGAACCCAGAATCGATACCCAGGTTGTATTCCTTTACAGACCCGCTGTCCGAATTGGGACTAGTGGTCAATGTCGTCGCGGGTGGTGATCGCAGCAGCCTGTTGACTAGCCACGGCTCCAGCCATCGGAAACTGGAAGCCATCGACAAAGCTGAGGAGATTATCTACGTCTCACCGCGTAATGAGCTCCTATTCGATCGCAGTGGAAATGATAAGCCCCTTCTGCTAGTAGTCACAGCGAATCACGAGACGAATGTATTTACCATCTGGTCTGCGGCTTACCTAGAGCCAAAATCAATATCAACTTCTCGCAAGCAACACGTTTCCCTTCCAATAAGCAAGTCTCGACGTCGTAGCTCATACGGCGGCACTGCGCCAGGAACCGGAGCAACTACGCCAGCAATTCGAGGAGCTGACAGATTGAGAGAAAGTTTTGGTGGAGCCCCACGCAGCAAGACCCAACCTCCATCCTTCAAGATTACTACCAAGGAGCGACTATCTGACCAGGCAGTGGACGATGCTCTTGCTTCACAGCTCAACCCCGACTCTGACATTACTCGTCAGCCAAAAGAGTCTAGACGAGTGAGCTCACTGCTCTCACGAGCTGAGCTCTCCACGAGCTTCGACAAAAGCGCCTTCCAAGACCTCGCAACATCTCGTAATAGTATTGGTGGCAGCTTCAACGCAAGTTTCAATGCAAACCAGCGAAGCCGCCACTCACTAGGCCACGATCGCACAAGTTTCGGTGGCTTCTCGCAATCTCGGAACCGCGCTTCTACTCCTGGTAGCGTCACATCACGAATGAGTTTGGGTGCTGTGTCAATAGACGATACTCTAGATGATGCCATGGACGAGGATACCTTCGACACGATAGAGGACTATGATGAGCTTGACGACCTGTTTGCGCCGCCCGATGCCAAAGACGGACCACGGCCTGGAGACGGACTCCTTAAAGAGCTGATAATCAGTGTCATTGCGGAGATTCCCATTACACAGCACCTGAAGAGTGGTCTCTTTGCTTTGGGAGACCCTTCAAACACTCCGGTGAGTCCATATTCTTCAAGTGAAGTTCTGTCGTTGACATCTGAACAGGATTGGCATGAACCAAAGGTACTTACATTGAACGCACCTTTCAATTCGGCGACGCTCCACGAGAGGAAATTGTACTTGTATATATCACATCCATCGTTGCAACTTCCCCTCGAATGCGAGCTAGCGGTCACACGGAAACGACTCTCGCCGTCAGCATCAGCCACACAGTCTGGGTCGGCAAGTGCAGCTCCTCGTTATGCATGTGTCCCGAAGTTTGTTGGCTCGCGGCAGCTAGACAACACATTGGATCTTGTGAAAGTTCGTGACGGTCATATCGAACGCATAGTTCAACTCACATCAAGAAATCCTCAAGAGCCCTGCCTATCGTTGACTGCGGGATGGGGCAGCCACCTACCAGTAAAGTTTAGCTTGGGCCCTATGAAGTTATTCGACCCGTATGCCATCATACGATATGATCAGAGTAGAGTGACTGCGGGCTCAAGACGAACGATATCACTGAGCCAGCCGTTGCATAATTTGTCCCCATCGGGCGCGTCTGGGAAGCTAGATCTATCCGATGGCGAGCTGCGTCGTCACCGGATGGTGTTGCGCCTATCACCATCGAACAGCTACGTGGCCGAACTTTTCCAAGTACTATCAACGATACTGCCAAATTTTGCCGGCGATTTCCTATTGGAAGTATGGTGGAACATTCGCAAGTCTTTATCTGATGGGGGAGCTGAGCGGATCACTGCAGATTGGATGGCCTTTGTAGCGACCTTGCTCACTCTTGCAGTACCATTCATTGATGAAAAGAAAGGGAAGATCAACACTCGTGCGAAGTCGACCCAGCGAAGAAGTTCAGGGCGCCCTGCAAGCCAAGCAAAACCAGATGAACTCATTGACGACGAAGACTCAGCATGGCGACTCATGTGTAGTCGTCAGATTTCAACAACACATCCAAAGAGCTGGAGATCATCTCCTTGGACCTGGGCTTTGCACTCAAGTCCGAAATCGGCCACAATGAGCCCGCTAATGAAGCGCGACTCAAAGCAGCACCAGCTACCAACAATCGCACAGCAGATCGGCGTTAAAGACAATATGATATCCACCTGCCTCGAGCTTGCTCGTCAGTACCTCCAGTCCCCAATTGGCAAAGCTACCAATGACCACTGGAGGCGACTTTCCCCTTCTGAAAAGCAAGATCTTCGCATTTCATCTTTGTCTGAGATTGTGGTGTCACTGCATCTTTTCCGCGAAGAACGCAAGTTGGACACTTTATGCCAAGGATTCCATGGTAAGGAGCCTGGGAATCTCGCACCTGTGTTAGCACAGATCGGCCACTGGTTACGTTGGGAAGGGTGGGACTGGAGACAAGGTGGCTTTTTCGACCTTGATGGTGGCTCGGGCCAAGACTGGGCGTATGACGAAACCACGTTGACTGGCAAAGTACGATTGCATGCGCAGCCATGGGATGCGCCCCCTTCAATAATGGACTGGCTCGGCACTGTCACAGGATCCCAACATTATGCTCCGTTCCCTACACTAGCGATGCTCATACGGAAATCCAAAGCATCTCCGCACTCATCCATCAATATTGACGAAATCATGGCAGGGGTTACGCCCAGAACTGTGGCATTACACAGGTTCTTCCGAGATATTGACCCTGCCTCGAGCCCCAAGAAGATAGTAGAGCTAATCAAGGCTTGTCACATCAGTCCCGAGATGCTAGCGACACTGCCGGAAGCCGCGAAAGCACCACTCATGGAAGCGATTACAAGATGTCAGGCGAACCCACCTACCACATGGTCGAGTTCACTACTCAGACTTGTACAACGCGAAGACTTGGACATCAGCCTTACTCCTATCGCAGAAATCGCCCATGATGCACACTTGAATGCATCGGGTGGAGCGCTTCATGCAACTAGTACAACGAGGGATGTTCACACTATATGTCAAGGCGCTGATCGGATGGAAGCAATCCAATCGACATCCGAAGTTGACAGGCACTCTATCACGCGACTCATTTTCCGCGAAGATCGGCGGTTCATGGAAGCGTATACACTGCTAGAACCTTTACGACAGACTGTCGCGGAATACAAAGCTGATAGCAGACAAGACGACGCAGCGATGCTTGAGGGTCAGAAAGCGCTCATGCAATGGGTCATGATCCGCACGTTCTCCTTGCCGTTGGGTAGTTCAATGATAAAATTCAGCAGCAAGAAGCCTTTACTGACGGAGAAATACCCTCTATATGGCTTTTCCACATCATGCCTCATGAAGCCAATGGGCAATGTCGTTACAGCCGAACGACAGAACTACTCTGAGGAGAAGTATTTCTGGGCTTTCTTCAATGCCGGTGCTGCAGCTGGACTGAGCATATCGCGAGATGCTCAGGGTATCGATACTTCGTGGATAATGTACAACAAACCTGCGGAGCTGACGAACAAGCATGCAGGGCTTTTACTTGGCCTGGGCCTTAACGGCCATCTGAGGACAATCGCGAAATGGCTGTCGTTCAAATACCTTACTCCAAAGCACACCATGACTTCGGTAGGCTTGCTACTAGGCTTGGCCGCTTCATTCATGGGCACCATGGACACACTCGTGACAAGACTACTGTCGGTGCATGTCACAAGAATGTTACCGCAAGGTGCAGCCGAGTTGAACCTCTCTCCTTACACACAGACTACGGGTCTAATGGGTATTGGTCTGCTCTACTACAACACCCAGCACCGCCGTATGAGCGAGGTTATGCTCTCAGAAATCGAGTATGTCGAGATTCCAGATCCATCAGAGCCACCAGACAGCCTGCGAGATGAAGCCTACAGGCTCGCCGCGGGTTTTGCACTTGGTTTCATAAACCTAGGCAAGGGCAAAGACCTTCGAGGTCTCCATGATATGCGCATCGTTGAGCGTCTAATGGCCGTTGCTGTAGCGCCTAAGCCGGTCAACGTTGTCCACATTCTCGACCAAGCTACAGCCGGAGCGGTTATCGCGGTTGCCCTCATCTTCATGAAAACTCACGACCAAACCGTGGCGCGCAAGATTGATATTCCGGACACGCTGCCCCAGTTCGACTATGTTCGCCCAGACATATTTCTCCTCCGTACCCTCGCTAAGCACCTCATCATGTGGGACGACATCAAAGCCTCAGATTCTTGGATAATCAAGAACCTGCCGTACGATTACCGCGAAGCCTGGGATCTCAAAGGCATTACACGACTCCGTAGCGAACAAATGCCCTTTTACAACATCCTCGCGGGTCTGTTGTGGGCTGTGAGTCTCAAGCATGCTGGTACAGGGGATACCCAAGTCCGAGACTTCCTGATCAAGTATCTGGATCAACTGATACGTATCAATAAACTTGCTGCCGTACGCTACGATTCCAAGCTATCCAAGAACACAGTACGCAACTGTCAAGATCTCATCGCACTAGCCGCCGCTACCGTCATGGCAGGAACAGGTGACCTCGACGTCTTCCGTCGTTTACGCGGTCTCCATGGACGTATCGGACCCGATATCCCATATGGCTCTCACCTTGCTGCTCACATGGCGTTCGGTACTCTGTTTATTGCAGGCGGTACACAAACCTTTAGTCGAAGCAACAAGGCTATTGCGAGTCTGATATGTGCTTTCTACCCCTTGTTCCCCTCTGATGTGCAAGACTCAAGGGCACATCTACAAGCTTTCCGTCATTTCTGGGTACTCGCTGCTGAGCCCAGGTGTCTAGTCGTGCGAGACGTAGACACCGGACGTGCGATATCTATGCCCATCACCGTTGTCTTCAAGAACACCCAAGAAGGCAACCAACAGATGGCGACAAGAACACTAGTAGCGCCCTGTCTTCTTCCCGAGATCCACCTGATCAGTCGCCTCGAGACGGCGGATCAAACATACTGGCCTACGATCCTAGACTTTGTGCACAACCCACTTCATCTCAAATCCTTTGAGCGCAACCAAACGCTAAATGTTCGGCGTCGCTCCGCTCACGATACTTACGCTACGTCTTTCAGCGCCACCCTTGTCGCACTCAACGACGCCCAGTCGTCGAAGACTACAAACCTTCTCTTCCACTGGATTTTCACACTCCCTGCACTATCGCAATTCATCTCTGCCAGCGACGCGGGACTCATATTGCCGCTCGATCAGTATAGTAAGAGTTGGCTTGATCCTGGAGCTACGGTTGTGGAGTCGAGGTTGGTCCTAGGTAGATTAGCGAAGAGCTGGAAGGTAGAAGAACTGAAGGAGTTGAAAGGCGTATTTGAATGGGCGGACGCAGCGAGTCGGCAGAATGGACAACTGAGGTGGTTGGGTAGAGAGGTTGTGGAGAGGATCAAAGCGGGGGTCATGGATAGAGGAAGGGGAATGGGTGGGTAGCCGATCTGTCAGGTACAGATTATAATTAGGGAAATACGAGACAAAGTAGGGGATCACATAGCAAGGGGTATAAACTAAATTTCCACATCATGGCAGGCGATCTGTAGTATCAAGCTCTATGGTCTAATGCCCCGGGTGCTCTTCAACACTCAGTCCAACTTCTAATCATCTAGCCATCATCTATACATCCTTCAGTACGTGCAAGCTTTGGAAAGAAGAAACGCCATCTACTCTCTACTTCTCCCTCGCCTCTCTAATTCCCCACTTTCCCACTTCGGCCATAGCCTCCTCTCCACCCTTGGCCAACTTCTCGTCTTTCAAGACACCAGCCAAACATTGCCAGCCATCTCTCCCTCCACCCCACTTGAGTACCTCGTTCTTGTAAAGCTCACCATTCTCCCTATCCAAGCTACCTTGTTGGCCATTGTGCTGGAAAACATCCTTCCAGATCTTGGCCGCTAGCGCGCGGTCAAAGAGATAGGAATAGTATGTAGCGCCATAACCAAACAAGTGGCCGAAGAAACCTTGCCAAGCCGTGCCGGCGGGTTCAGGGACAGATGCGTATTTGTTGTAGACGTCGTGGTAGACTTTTGTCGAGTTGAAATTCGGGTCTGCGGCAATCGGGGAGTGGTACGCTTGGTCGAGCATGCAGAGGAGAATCTGGCTTTCGAGTTCAGAGTACTGGTTTCGATTGTCGATTGCAAGGCGGGATTCTAGGGCCGCCATGGGAAGAGGGGCGTCCGTTTCCCAATGTCGTGCGTATAAACCTAGGACATGGGGACAAAAGGCAAAGTGCTCCATTAGAACCGAAGGCAGCTCGGCGATATCGGTCGCGCAGCGAGTACCGGAAACATTTTGCAGAGCTGTGCGACCTAGAATGGAGTGGAGTGCATGGCCCATTTCGTGGAAGAGAGTGCGCACGTCGTGGATGTTGAGGAGTGTTGGTCGAGAGTGCGAAGCTTTGCTAAAGTCACAAATCAATGCTATTGTGGGTAATTGGAAGTAGCTGTTGCGTTCGGCGTTGTAGGATACGGGCATGCCGTCTGTGGCTGCCTCGATGGGGGAAGAGAAACGATGCTGCATGTGTGACATTTCCTCCATTTCTGAAGGCAGGATCTCGCGGCTGCATCGGAGAGTAAAATGAGCCGGATTAGGGGTTTTGCCAGGTCGCGAGTATAGATCGCAATATAGCACGGCAATA
>Ga0268250_10001395_pt1 | contig 10596 bp, 9 predicted proteins | sample AgamicAsSfe_FD_200448 | JGI IMG/M metagenome (GOLD analysis project Ga0268250, IMG submission 200448) | Agave microbial communities from Guanajuato, Mexico - As.Sf.e (v2) (version 2) | ecosystem: Host-associated > Plants > Phyllosphere > Phylloplane/Leaf | place: Guanajuato, Mexico | collected... | reverse complement strand
GAGCAGCTTCGGAGATAGGGTTTCTATCTCGGCCGATGTCTTTCGGGTTTTGCGCTTGCGCGAGTGGTGATGATGTGTTTGATCAAAATTCAACAACTTCTTGAACACTTTCCGTAATTTCTAGTGACTAGATTTCTGTTTTGGATCAAGGGGGATAGTTGTGTGGTGCAAGCGATCGGCTCGTCTCACGCTGCCACACTCCCTGCATCGAGGAGAATGCATCTGAGTGGCTATTACGTGCTTGCGCCATGGTCAGATGTCTGCATAATCTTGCGCATGCTTCTCCAGCTCGTACATGTTCTTGTGAGGACGCTTGCAGAGAACGTTCTGAGACTCGGGTCACTTTTGCCCGCGTGTGGTTTGCTTGGGCAGAAATTGGGAGACATCTGGAACACCATGTGCTGGTTACATAGCCGTTGATCAGGTAAGCAAGTCTTCGTAGGAGAACCACACTTCTGCTAGAGCACTGGAATAAGATATCTCCTTCTCAATTCCTTCATACCTGGTTCCGTTGGAAGTGGTTCAACACATAATACGCGTTTGTGATTAGAGACGATCACCAGAGGGTCAGGGTGGAGAGCCCAGCGAGCTAGCCACGACTTTTGGCATGTAACCTGTCTTTGGGATCTTGAGCATGATGCCTCGGCATACGAGGTTCACAGCGAGAGTCCGTGTAAGGGCGTGTGGATCAGAGGGTTGAGGTCAGCGGCTTTACATATAGCATCAGCTCTATTCAAAGATAAAATCTCCCGCGCGTCGCTGATCGAGGTATTGCTCCCATGATTGCGCAAGGGATGTAGATATCAGTATCACCGACCCGACAACAGTTGTGAGACTTGACTCAAAGCTTCCATCGAGCTTGTCAAAATTATATCATTGCTCCGCAAAGGCAGACAGAATAGTTTGCTATAGAACTACTGACAGATCATGACAATGAACGCCATCATGACAACCGCCCAAGCTGCTGCCGAGCTCTGACGCCAGCTTATGGCTGCAGATGTCTTGGATTTATCAACAATCTGGCAAAGCACGGTAGCATCGGTATTGCTCTTTGACGCGTTCAAGGGCACCAGTTGCATGATGAACAATTGCACCGCGCTCTCCGCTTCATTGAACAAAGTAAGGTTATCGCTCGTAAAGGTGTGCGAGGTGGAATAGAATAAGGTTCCATATGGCTGTAGCTCGGGTGAAGAGACGTTGCGATCGACCAAGGCAGAGCTGATTTCTAGATGTCAAAAAGATCAGTATGTTAAAGCCAATCACGGATTTGTGGCCGACAATCTTACCAAACCCAAGATCGGCTCCAGTACCGGGTCGAGCCACATTCAGGGTACTTGCACAACCTGTAAGATCCGAGGTCTTCAGATAATTGCCAGTAGATGCAGCGGATTCTATCGAGCGAACGCAGGCGTCCCCGAGTACGGCCGTACAATTGCCGTTGGTCTGGTTCGCATACGCTCGAGTGATGTTGGACGGCAAATTCAGAATCATGGCGTTGAAGTATGCTCTCGAGTCGATCCTCCTGAGAAAATCCGTAAAGCTTTCGCTAGCATTGTTATTATCAGGCCACTGGAGTTCCCACTGAGTATTGACGATATGTAGGTGCTCAGAAGAATTTGCCGAGGACATTCCAAGGTTTGTAGGATCGTTGGGAACAGCGATGTCGGTAATGTTCACACGCCATGTCCATGTTTCTTGCGTCGCGTCGACGACACGCTGAAATGTGGTTGAAGCGGTTCCATTGGGATGGCGACCTGCCAGTTCTGTGGCCTCCAAGGAAGCATTGACGGCTGAAGGTCCTCCTGGTGATATGACACCAACACTGCCTACGTAATTGTCGGTTTGTGCTGCTGCTAGGAGCGGAAGAAACCCTGGAAGGGAAAGCAAAGGTCGCATGTTTGCCGGAAGCTTTCTGGTGAGGTCAAGGTTAGTGCAAGAGAGAGCTGGTATAACTTAGAGAGGAGAGGTGTCCAAGGTACTTATAAGCCTCACAGCCAGGATCTGCCTGGCCGAAAATATCGTGCGCAGGCAGCGATCTTTCACCAACGACATCTAGTAGCTGGCAGTGCAACCAGGGCATAGCTATGATCGGCAGCAAAGCGCGGACTTTTCAGGACGATGTCGAACCCGATTGAACGGGTTAAATCATCTGTGAGCGCCTCAGGAAGGCACGAAGGATCGCTAGGAGCGTCCACATCGTCATTACCCGCGTTACGGACGAGAAGCTGGAATCCTTTAACGTTGACGAAGAGTCGGGGCAGGTATGTTCAGTCCGCGCAGCTCGAATTACCTGTGATTGGCGGAGAAGAAGAGTGATCGGTCTAGCATGGTCGCTTGGCAGCCGCGACTTCTGGCCACTCGGGAGACATGTCGTGTCCGCATCGTGAGCTGTCTGCAAGTCAACGAGTTTCCTTTCTATGCCGCGCCACGATGCAAGCCATACATTGAGACATGGCTTTTGGCGTCACAATTTTAATGGAGCATAGTCGCTTACGAGGCACATGTCACGGCACGTCCAAGAGTATGGATGTTCAAGTCTCATCGGCGTATATGGCATGGCATTGCTCGACAAGCTCGAGGACTGCTTTGAACAAAGACACAGGCCGATGCGATCTGCAAGTTCCCAATCTAATTACCTGCGCCGATGAATATAACTCTCTCTGACGCTGGCAGAGTGATCTCCTAACCTCCTGGCCCGTCTCGAAGTCAGACATAATGTCCACAGTATGTATAGCTGACTTCATCTGGACGGATTGCGCACATATTTTTACCATTCCCATGGTCTCGGTATGGCATATTCATGTGGCTTCCAAGAACTCAAGCTTCGAGCACAAGGCTGTGCGCCTGCAGAAACAGAGGCTGATCATGTAAGTATCCACGAACCGACCAGGGTGTGATAGCCCGACAACCGAGGAACGCTTCGAGGATCATTTAAGTCCCTGTGTCAAGTAGATTGGCTATACACATGGTGGCTCAGACTCCAATCGTTGCAACCAGTAAAGCGACGGACAATAGCACCGTGCCCACGCTACTCGACACAGCAGCACCAGCTCTCAAATCCGGCGCCGTAGTGTTGCCTGAAGACGAGTTGGTCGGATTGATGCAGAAATTGGTATTGTTGCCACTCGACGCCAAACTTGTATTCGCTGGATTGCAGACAAGAGCCATTGCAGTCTCTGGCGACGTCGCGACCGCTGCCAAGGTACCGTTGATAGTGCCTGTCTCCCAGCCGAATGGTGTACATGCTTCCACAGGTGTGCCATCCAGGTCCTTGTTCTCGCATCCTGAGAAGGTTCCTTGCGTACATCTGTATGTGGGTGTAAAGCCGATGTATCCTGAAGAGCCGGCGTTGATAGTATATGTGGTGTTTTCGACTGCGCCAACCAGTGTTGTGTTGAAAGGATATCCAGTCGCGTTGCTGATGAGTGGAAAAGCCCAGTCCATTGTAGAGTCGGTCAAATTTGTCGTGCGATGGTCGGTCACAATTCCGCCAACCGGTACTGAGCAATCTGAAGTTCCGCTGCAGACGACACCTTGGCTGACAGCAAAGGTCATGGAGGAAGGCTTGGTGTAGTTGTTCTCTCCTACGATGGTGAAGTTGCTGCAAGTGGCTGCTGCCTTGACACTGTGAGAGAACGCCAGTGCTGATAGCAGGGATGTTGGGATGGAAGATTTCATTGTAAGCAATCCTTAGGATTTGTATGATAGGATGTATGGACAAGTCTGAGTGTGGAAAAGGCGGCAACGAGTAGCAGGGTGGGAGGTTGAATTGATGTATGAATGCTGACGGATTCTTCGGATAGGGGATTACGGAAGAGCTCTAGCCGTGCTCCGTACTGTGCGTAAAGAGAATGACAATTGGGCAAAAATCAGATAGATGATGTAAGCGAATCCATCACGGTGCTTTGAGTCATTGCCAAGTTGAACATCGTTCGAACGCATCATCAACGATCAACCAACCTCCGGAGGAAGGGCCGACCACTTCTCGGGAGTTGTTGACCCCAGATTCTGCAAAAGCACACTGAGCCTCACCTGTGTTTTACTCCCGCTGCAGCTAACAGATTATCCTGCCAGAAATCATCGGGCAACATATTTGATTGAACTTGTGTGAGCAAGCGCAAATCCGAACTGACAGAGAAACCATAATCTCTCCCGGCATCCCCCACCTCGGTGTCTGATACTTCCTTGCCAGTAAAATCCGGCGCAATTCAGATGCGATCATCAGGAAACCTTATTGATATCCCACGCATCGCGAGGGAAGTGCCATGATATCAAGATGTGAATACCGCGTAGAATCACTAACGACAACCATCCTTCTTTATCTCCTCGAACGCTGTAACGATCTGCCTGAGATCGAAGCTTTGATCTGCTCTTGCCCTCATAAGCAGCCAAATTCCCTCTTCCCTCCGTGCCGCTGCAATCGTTTTCCTCGTACCAGTATGAATAGCACTATACACACTTTTGTAAATCCCCTGCATCGTATACCCAAGCAAACCTGCCAATCCAGCATTAGGTTTCCAGTACATACCTCCCAGTCCTCGACCAAAGCCTTTGAGTGCACCCAAAGCACCTTCTTTCTTTGCTCCTTTGACTGGCTCGGTGACTAAGCCGGAGATTCCGTCGTAGAGGCCGAAGACTAGTCCTTTGCCGGCAACTATGCCGCCGGTTTTCCAATCGGTGACGGGGCCAAAGTCGCGGGGTTTGTCGCCGTACATGGCGGGCGCGTTGCGTAGACCTTCTGCTAGAGCGAATGGGATGTCGACGAGGCCGCCTTTGAGTATTGTGTTGCCTGCTTTGCCGAAACCTCTGGCTATGCGGTTTCCATCTTGGTTTTGCTTCTTTTGGTTGGGCGCCTTACTGTTTGTCGCTATGATGGATTTGTTGTCGGCGTTGTCTTCGCATGATGACAGTATGGAGTCCACGTCGTCTTCAGAGCCAATTGCTGGGTTCTTTGATTTACTGCAGCTCCTCGATCTCGGCGTTGACGTTCCTGACACGGAGAGGTATTCGTCTTGATTGCAGGCTTGCTTTCCCTTGCCTTTGAATCCATCACCAATCGCCATTCCAGATCTGTATACCGTTCCGATAGCTGCACTAGCAGCACCCGTTATAGGATCCCAACGTTGGTTTTCAATGATGTAGGTCCTAATCTCGTTCATACCCAACTTCTTGCCATCGATCTTAAGGCGGTCGTTGAGAAGTTCTGCAGCGAGTTTTGAGAGCTTGATTGTGTGTTTGGAGGATGTTTTGTATGTCCATACGGCTGGCAGATGTGGCAGGATATCGCAGCGGATGGTGTGGCGGGGTAAGTTGCGGTGGAAGGATTGAACGGCGGTCTGCACGCCATTCTCTGTAGACATGCGTTGCGCGATGAGATGGGCAGAGTCTGCTGCTTCTGGCGTTGTGAGAAACCTGATGGCTTCGCTGAGGTTGTCGATTGAGAGGCTTTTGTGGTGTATCGGTTTGGGTCCTGCGCCAGCGGCATGGATCATTTCTCCCCAGAATGGTTGACTGGGTCGTCATCAGTTGTGTGAACTTCCAGATAGATTACAGGAAAAGTGCTTACTCGCCAAAGAAAGGGCATACAAGAGATGGAAGACCATTCTTCAGACCACAAGCTGTCGTGCCTGCTCCTCCATGATGAATGACCGCTGAGACATGTTGGAAAAGCCATTCTGGATATCATAGTCAGACGGCCGAAGACAAAAACTCAGTAGACCTCAATACATACCATGCGGACAGTCGTCCAATTCGAAAATATCTGGTGATTCTGTTACATTGCTCAAACCAGCCCAACCTTTTGACAGAACACAGCGGACTCCAGTAATCCTGACAGCCTCGGCGATGATTAGAGATATCTTCTCAGGGTTTTCCAATACTATGCTGCCGAAACCAATGTATATTGGTGTTGACCCAGCACTGAGAAAGTCTTGGAGGTCCTGAGGCGGCTCGTAATTTGGCGTGTCTCTGAAGAAGAAGCCGCAGACGTCAATATGTTGGCCCCAGTCCGATGGCTTGGGCACAAGGGCACCAGACCAGCAATACGTTGTAGGTATGTTCTGCGTGTATGCCAGAAAAGGCCCTTCGGTAGTGGGCACTGGTTCCAGGTCCAGTGTCTCACGCCATCCGTTGACCACATCAGCAAGGCCTTGCCATGTCATCCACTCTACCATTGCATAAGAAAGTCGATTGACCATACTGGGCTCTGCCTTGTTGTCTTTGATGTTAGCCAAGGGATGAGGAAAGCTTTTCGTTGCTGTCCATGGCATGGTGAACATCAAATGTACCGGAATGCCCAGAGCCTGAGCGCAATGCACATGAGCAAAACTTGGCGGATTGGCGATGATGGCATCAGCGACAAAAGGAGCACCGGTAGTGTCATCTGGCTCGATACACGATCTCCAACAGCCTTCGAGCATCTCACGAATCATCGCTCTCTTCTTCGTGATCTCTCCTGCTTGCATGGATTTCATGCTTGGGATCAAACCGGGGTTCTTGACCATGTAAGACATAAGTTCATTCGGGTCGCCTCCAATAGGGTAGAACTCCAGGCCAGATCTAGTGACAAAATCGCGAAAGACATCGTGCGTCGCCAGGCGGACCCTATGACCAGACTTCTGAAGCTCATTTCCAAGAGCGATGAAAGGTTGTACATCTCCACGACTGCCAACGATTTGGATGACGATATTGAGGGGTGGTGGTTGTGCGAATTCTGCAATTTCCGATTCCTGGTACTCTGGAGGTGATTGTTCTGGGCGATCTTTGATGAATACTGATAACGTGCGGGCAAGTTTTGAGTTGACATCAAGGCTGACGCGACCATCGTTTTCCGTGAGTGTGTTGGAATCGCCAGCGATTAGGGTATAAGGTGGGGGAGAGTCATTCCAGTCGTTATCGTTCAGACTAGCGCGTGTCGTATCGTGTCGTAAAGATTCCAGCGTATCGTTTGAGTATGTGGATGCGGTATATGATTTTTTCATTGTGATAGAGGGAAGGGGTTGCAAGAAGAATGATCGACAACAAAGATGGGAGGAACAGAGTAGACTATAAGGAGAGACTCACAGAAAATCACAGTACCTGCCATAAAAGCTTATAGTCAAGAATAGTTAAGTTGTTGAGTTGTTGCGTATAGCACCGTATCTGTGGGAGCGTATTGCGTATCCCACGTATTCTCGACTCGCGCGCAGCACGCACAGCCTCGGGCGCGTTGAGCGAAATCTTCATTTCTCGCTCCGACATGATTGTGTACAACGAGTCTATACACAGGCCTTCGTCGAGAACAGACGTTCAACGAGTGGCTTAGATCACTCGCGTCCAGCAGCCACTGCGCAGCACCAGCTGCAAGAATCATGTTCAGATCGTCGCATGAAGATTGTCAGCACTTGAAATGAGCGTACCTGAGATCAAGAAGTCTCCCGACAGCCGAGGATGATGTAAGCAACACTCAATGCACTCAATGGAGCTATTGAATCTATTCAACATAAAAGTATGCCTTCCTCGCTGTCTCGCGATCATGACCCTCGCCTCCGGTAATGCGCTCCCATGAGTCCAAGAAACCGAAGCAATGTTTCGCTTGTCCCTGCACACTCTTCTCGAGAGCACCATGATCACCAGCAACTTCATCTAACCTCTGTTTCCAAAACTCCCATCGAGTCATGGAAAATCCTGATAGCCTTTCTCCATGCTCTGGAGATGAAGTTGACAACAGAGGTCCAGCTGTCACCCATCGATCCTCAGGGCTTTCTGCATCGTCAGTGCTCGAGGCTGAAGCATGACCGCGGGCACAGAGACCGAAGAGCTTGTAACTGCCATGTCGGAGCCAGGCTAACAGTGCAGGCATGAAATGAGACAATGGTATATCATCATTGTCACTCACATCGTCGTCTTGGAGTACCGGCCGTGGAGTTTCCAGTGCTTCTCGAAGCAGCAAAAGCCCACATTGAGACAACTCGGCCTCGCATACGCCGAACGCTACAAGACGCGCAGTAAAGCCGGCGAGGTTGACAAGTTGATCTGAAGGCATCGGACTGCTTCCCACCATTGCTTCTCTCCAAGCTTCCCGTAGATCTGTGACTAGAAATGGTAAATCCACCCACATACGAGACGGTGCACCACTCGCCGCCTCAGACATATGCGCAACCTGTCTCTCTGTACCTGGCCCCTCAAGTCTCCCCAGTAACCCCATCTCACGAGCCACCAGCACCTGCACAGCCAATCTATCCGCCGCAGCTTCATCCGTAGGTGTCACTTTTGCAGCTCCAATGAAGAGGTACCAGAGATTGTGAAGGTCTCTTTTGAAGATGTCGATGGGTTGATTTGCATAATTGGTATAGCGAGAAGTGATGTTGCGGATGAAGAGGCGAGCTCGTTTCCACATCTCTGGATCTTGCTGGAGAACGGAAGTATCGACACTTGCGCGGAACGAGCGAGAGCCTTTGGGTATGGGGTCCGGGGTCGTTTGCTGTGGGTTAGTGTTTGGCGTAGAGTCCTCCATGTTTGGTGCGTTGTGGGACATGAATGTTTTTCTGTTGATGAGGGTAATGATGTCAAATTTGGAAAGACTCGGACACGGGGGCTCTTATTTGTATTAAAGCAGTTCGAAGGATTGATTTGACGTCAGAGCGATCTGCGCGACGATAACTATAGGCTTTCCACACAATCACTTGCTCTGCGAATGAGTTCAGGGTCGTGACTAAGGAGATTTGCCGGTGTATCGTTCTGCTTGCTGATGTGAGTCATCCTACTCTAACCTAAAGCGTTTCGCTTGGAACCACTCATAGTGTGGCATGGCAAGAGCGATCATCTCCTTCACCATTGCCAGGTCTTCGCCAAACTCCTCGTCCCATCCCTGCTCTTCCTTCTCGAAATCGATGTTCTTTGCAGCTCTACCAGGATTGGGACCTTCGGACTCTATGAGGTTTCTCTGGCTCGCAAGGAACATCGGGTGCAATGCACTCTTCTCATCCTCGGTGGCTGCTGGCCATGAGAGATATGCGTGTTCTGGATCCAGAGCTAGTTTCTCACACAATGAACGTGCGTAGTGCGGGCTTGTCATTAGATCGTCTGCATCAACGACCAGTGGCGTAATGCCGTGCGAGGTGAAGAAGTCGTATAGCAGTCGCTGCCATTGCAATGAAGTACTGATGGTGAAATTGGGTCGTCCGCTTCCATGTGGCAAACCCATGTCTTTGAGAACGCGATAGGCTGAGGTGACTGCCAGACGTGGATCACGGATTGTCAATATGGGCACAGTGTTCTCGTGGAGAAGCAAAGATGCAGGGATCGAGGTGAAATTCTTGTCCCCAGGCGGATGGAAAGCGCGGCCGCTGGCGGAGTGGATGAGATCAAGAACTACAGCTGGATCCGCAGAGCTGAATGGGTGATCGTGAACCATGAGGATCTGATCCTACGGCTGTGCGTCAGTCTTACATTCGATTATCAAAGTTGATCTTGACTTGCCTTTCTGGCGGCTTCTGCAAGGGCGTGTTGCCATTTCCCTGTCGCTTCTGCCGTAGCAGCCCGGAAAGCGGTTTGAGTATCGTCGGATATGCCTTGATCCCACTCGTCACTCATCAACCATCCGACTTGTTGACCTCGGCATCTGGAGTAAGGACTGTCGAGCAGAGCGACATTGGGCTGCTTGCTCAGGATACGCTGTAGCAGGTGACCTTGATTTGTGTCAACAGAGTCAATGCATGTGACGCTCATAAAAAGACATTACTCACTGGCACTTCGAGATTGGTCAAAGAGCAAGATTTGGGATACCATGATGCAGAAAGGGTCAGATTTCGGTGGTGTGGAAGTGTCCAGGTTTTGGTGATGCAAGACGATGTGACAGACGAATGCTTGGTGGTTTATAGCATTCTCACCAGCAGGATATGATTGTGGTCGTCACCATTGTCGACCCTGTGAGCCACGCGTCCCTTAGGCATCTCTTCGTCTCGATGGTGTGAGTCTTGCGGTATGCAGAAGAGTATGGAGTGCCCTAATGATCGTCGAACAATGTTTGGTGAGCAGTTGACTGCCGAGATATTGCCCGCGCGTTTGCTTCGTTGTGGCCGCGTCTTTGAAGACCTTCTCTCTACAGGCAGCAGCATAGAATTGACTCCAGGTCCCACTGATCTTCTACGTGCTGTACGTGGTTATCGCTTGTAAGTCTGAACTCCAAGGAGGTCGTCGTCATGCGTCTCGGCGTTTGTTCTTGGCAAGGCAAGCTGCAGCCTGTTCTCCCGGGCGCATCCAAGAAGAGCAGCGCTGCAGCGGTGGTGTAAGCGACAGCGAAACAATCCCCAAAACGACTTCAGGCTACCACATTCCTGTGGTACCATTGCATGGATCAATGACATCCAGTAAAGGGGTTTAGGACGGAGTTTGGATTCATATCTCCAAGCCGGCTGAATGTGGCTTCTGGTGGATGACTGTCCACTGACTCGGTCGAAGGATCAAGCATCCCAGGACATCCAGGTATTCTACGGAGTTATCGGGTGAGATTTGCTATACGCCGCAGCTTGCAGGATGATTCGACCGGTGTGATCTGTATACCATGCTGCAGTTAATATCGCCATCTGACAAAGCCCTCTGTTCAGCGCTTACTAT
>Ga0268250_10001393_pt1 | contig 10601 bp, 9 predicted proteins | sample AgamicAsSfe_FD_200448 | JGI IMG/M metagenome (GOLD analysis project Ga0268250, IMG submission 200448) | Agave microbial communities from Guanajuato, Mexico - As.Sf.e (v2) (version 2) | ecosystem: Host-associated > Plants > Phyllosphere > Phylloplane/Leaf | place: Guanajuato, Mexico | collected... | reverse complement strand
CAAAACGATGCCGCCGACAACGCTGCGAAGCAAAAATGGGTTGACGTCCACGCTGTCAGTCGCAAGACTGATGCTGAAGACGATGATGACATGGAAGACACCATTCAGCCTCTCGCCACTCTACGTAGGGCTAACACGCAAGATGGTGAGCAGACAAACGGAGAGACGGAAGAAGACCAAGTTAACGGAGGTGGAGAAGTCGGACAAGTGGAGCAAAGCAAAAAGAACGAGCCATGGTGGCACACATTCAAGTACCGTCCTATATTGGGCATTGTGCCCATTAGCGCCGATGACAGTTTCTCTGCACCTGAGGTGGTGCTTGTGGAAAGGCCCAGCTGGGACTTGGATCTGCCGCCGAGGTTTGTGGGTACACATGAGCAGTGAGGGAAGCATATATTTGGATAGCGATGTACGAAAGGTTGCTAGCAGTAGAGAGATACCTAATCTTATGCGTTGTATTGTCAACATGTCTTACCGGTGTATGAGCACGATCGCACCATGTTAGAAGTGAGCTCTGTACACCAGTCGTTCAATACTTTGCTTCCTTGGGTCGATGAAACAGTCTGATAAATCATGCATTACGGAAATGAAATACATTCATAAGTATTGTGGTCTACATGCTCTAATACCTCTTTGCACTGTCCTCCTCCCAACCACTCGTCTCATACCTTCCATACCCTCTCCCTTCAGTCTCCGCACTCCCTCTCCCCGGATCCATAACTCTATCCCTCAGACTCTCCCTTATAGACTCTTGGCTCACAAGCCTACCCTCACTGCCCGCCGAGTCCCTCGTTCTCCTCTCTCCATTTCGTCCTCTTGGAAGATCCGTGTCGACACCAAAATCTCTCTCCATGACCATCTCCTCTTTATCCAACATCTCTGTTACTCCTCTCCCGTTCCCATGTACGATGATGCGTGTTTTGTTCAAAGAATGTTGGACGGGTTTCTTTGCGTTGAAGATCTCGCTGATCTCCTCGAGGGTGCGGCGCCGAGTTTCGACGAAGAAGAAGTAGATGATGACGAATTCGAACATATCCCAGAATATGAATAAGAAGTAGTACTAGTAAAGCACTTTAAGTCAGCCGGTGTTGACTTAAATAAACGGGCAATGACAAGAAAAGTAAACAACATACCTTCCACCCAGCCTTCGAAAACGCGATCCCTGTAACGAAAGTATTGTAAAAATTGGCAATGTTGACCCAGAAGTTGTAGAACGCCATTCCCTTTGCTCTACTCTCGTACCGCAGACACTCCACGGGATATAACTGCTGCAGCGGCGTGTACCCCGTCGAGTAAATGAATCCGCAGATGAAGACAAACGCAATCACCGCTCTCGCCTGTCCAGGTCGTTTGATCAAAGGCGTGCCGGTCTCTACATCGTATATGTATTTCCCATCCGGTCCCGTTTGAAGATTCGTAGCAACGAGTGCGCAGACAATGGTAAACACGCCAACGAGCAGCGCGGTCGAGACAAGGAGCTGAGGGCGTCGGCCCCAGGAATCTGTATAGACAGCACCGAATATTGCGCCGGCAAAGGAAACAACGTTTTGCATGCCGTTGTATAGGAGCCGAGTGTGATTGTTGTTGATACCAGCGCCTTGGAGCATGGTAGGGTAGTAGTAAGACACAGGCCCGTTTCCAGACCATTGACCAAAGAACGCCATGCAAACGACAAGACTGGTTCTGTAGCGGGCTTCGCGTGAGTTGAAGAGCTCGCGGTAGTCCCACCAGCGTTTATCGGAGCCTGTGACGCTAATGTCTTCGACCATCTCCTTGTATTCCAGTTTGACGATGGGTGAGTCGCGATTCCCTTCACCATGGAAGCGCGCCATGGTGTCGAGCGCTTCTTCATGTCTGTCGTTGGCGATGAGCCATCGAGGAGTTTCTGGCAAGAACGGCGAGCAGACAAAGACTGTGCCGGCGAAGATCATCTGGAGCCATAGCGGGATACGCCAGGACGACGTGCCGGGAATATTGCTGGTCCCGTATGGGACGAACGAGCCTGGGATACCGCCGACGTACCAGAAGGTGTTGAAGATACCTGTGCAGACGCCGCGGTACGATGGATGTGCCATCTCAGATACGTAGGCAGGACCGGCAGTCGACGTGATGGCGACGCCGAAACCGAGGACGAAGCGACCACCCATGAAACCACCAAGGTTGACACATGTTGCTTGAATGCAGGCACCCAGAATGATGATCGAAGTACCAATGCACATTCCCCATTTTCTTCCCCTGAAATCTGTAGCCGGACCAGCGACGAATGATCCGACAAGGTTTCCGATGGTGTATATGGCGTAGACAATTCCAGTAGTGGGGGTTCCTTCGTGGGTGTCGAAGCCGAAATACGCTCGGTATTGAGGGTAACTGTTGATGGCTCCCATGAGCGATCCATCGTATCCATTGATGCAAGAGTTTAGTGTGGCGATGAAGAGGCAGAGATACAGCTGTTGCATCGTCAATAACATTCTTACAGAACGCGTATCACCATACCTTGAACATAGCCTTTGTCCATGGCCTAACATTAGCCTTGGCCGTTGCATCGGCAAAAGCAACATTCTGCACTTGGCGAATCTGTGTCGAGCTACTACGCTCCGTATGCGAAGTATATATATCCCTCTTGTGGCGGTGATCCATATTGCTGACCAACTTGCGCGACCCTCACAAACAATACGATTGTCGAAGTTCGCAACGTCAATCAAATGAGTTGAATAATGAAGTTGTCGTCGTCGTCCTCAATCCCGAGGTAACGGATAGCATGACCTACACATTAGTACCGTATAAGCAGGACCGCGGAGCTGCGAGCGGAGAGGCAAGGCACAGTAATATATTCAATCGCCCATCCACGCGACCAAAGGATCCAGATCGTCTCGCCAGTAAGAGGGCGTGGGCTATACGTACCCATTCTTAAAGTGCAGACCCGCATGGATGTGGCACAGTGCAAGGACGTCCCGCAGGCGCATGATGACCGGGTATTTGCAGACCTGCGGCTTCGCTTAAGTCTGGAGCAAGAAACGATTGGATGCCCAGGGTGATAGGTAAGATGAGAGGCTTGGAGAATTATGGTGGCCATTTCACCCGCTGTCAGAGAACAAGTAGCTTATCGTATGTCCCATAGTGCTCCACCATCTGACTGTGTACATGGCTGGCGTGGTGTTGGGGGAGGCATGCATTTGGCGTGTTGGTGGAAAGGTACTTTGTACCGAATGGATATATTTCCTTACTCAGTAGAGACCGAAACTGAGACGGTCGGAAGCGTGGCAACCACTAGGCCGCCTGTCGCTCGTTCTCATTCGTACCATGCCGCAATCCTTCGCTTCGTAATGCTTGCCTGACCTTTCGACACAGGCGGCGATCAGTGCATCATCATGAACCCTTGCGCGCTGCAGTGTGAGAACGAGAAGCGAGTAAGGTACTCTGAATTCTGCGGTACAAGTTTCCCGTTGTTGCTTTCGCTGTCGCCAATCTTGATGTTTGCGAAAGATGAAGTCTAGAAGACAGCCCTTGTCGCACCTCTCCACCCGCAAACCAAGCTAGCGGACCGAAGAATCCGGGGAACGCAGGGGAGGTGCGACCCGCACACCATCCAGAACAGCGTCGTACCAACGCCCACTCCCTCTACGAAGAAACGCTGTTAACAATAAATCACATTCACAATCATCAAGCTCTTGGCCAGTAGATTCTTCCGGAATGTCTACTTCTGGTCTACTGTCGTAATTCTGCGTTTCAGCTCCACTCGCCACTGCCACTGCAGGCCCATCAATCTATTCATATTGCCGTCCCACCTTCCACTGCCGGCATATGTTCCAGCGGTTTCTGAGAGGACCGTGGATCTTCATGGTCGTCTGATCCTTCGTATATTGTTCCATGCAAGATCCTAGAAGATTAACACCAACATCATCACGTCACCAACTCAAGCAAGCCAGAAGATCATTCAGTATCAAAGTGATGAACCCTCTTCTCTGGCTATTATACATGCATCCTAGTCTAAAATAGCTTACGGGGAAAGGTGGCTCTACAAGCCTCCCTATAACCTATGGTGAATGCAAAAACCCTCCTCCATTGTGTCCCATCTCCAACCCCCAATAGGCTGGGCTGATAGTATAGACCGCTCACTACCGTGGCCGCCGGCGTCGTCTATTCGTCGTCGTCCGGGTTCGTGTCCGATTCGTAGACAAACTCACCCGGCGTCGACGCTTCGGCCTCACCCTCATCCACCATATTGTCGCTGACCGGCGCTGCAGCAGTTGTTACTGATACGCCTTCTGGACCTTGATCTCCTGAGGAACCCGACGCGCCAGGGGCAGGGGCAGGCACGGCCTTCTTTACCTTGAGCTCCAAGAGCGTCTTTGGTTCTGAAGGCTTGGTGTCTGTGAGAAGAATGACACCGAGAGTTGGCTGAGAGTGTGTTAGCTTAGTCATCTTCCATGTGGTATGTGGGCTACTAACCTTCTTCACTGGTACATATCGTTCGCTCGGGAAGCTGATGTACTTCACTTGTGGCGGCAGTACACGCGACATGTTCTCCAGTTCATAGCCAACCTTCTCCTTCTCCTTCTTCTTCGATGGCTCCACGGATTGGGTACCATCGGCCTTCTCACCATCTTCCTTCTTAGGATCCTCGTCGACGTCCATCTTATCGTCGTCTGCAGGCTTAGGTGTGGTAGGAGTATGATCCACGTCCATGCTTTCCCTCCGCTTTTGGCGCTCCTTTACCATTCGTCGTCGCTTATCTTGAGCGGTTGTCGACAAAACGGCAGTCTTGATCTTCTCGGGCGCCTCTTCAGCCTTGACCTCTGCATCTGGTGGGTAATCGAACGTGCTTGGCCTCGTGTTGCTGTGGAACTTGAACGACGGAATCTCCAGCTCCTGGTCTAGACCAATGACTGCAGTAGATGTGAAGCTCAATGACAAGAAGTGAGTCAAAGGGAACCAGTACCAGTACTGCGTGAAGACAGCCATGCCGACGATAGCGGCCATGTTCAAGTTACCAGTCGGCGTCTGCAGGCCGATTGTGCAATTCCGGCCTCCAGCGTCAATGATACCGATAGCTAGAGCAGCACCCAACTTGGCCAAAGCATCCTCATGGCGGTCGCTGACAACCTTGGCAAGCTGCTTTCGGATAGACGCTACCTTGGGATTCATCGCCTCGTTTTGCTGCACCATGATCATGGCTAACGCAATCAAAGCGCCTTGTCGGACGAAGTCGGTTGAGTCCTTCATCATGGGCTCCAACAGATCTACAGCCTCGGGAAGGCCAGTTCCGGCACATGCAATACCAAGAGCCATGGTGGCTCCGTAGCGCACATGTGGGTTGTACGACTCTGCGAGAAGCTCGACCATGCGGGGTACACTGCCTGGCTTCCTGAAGAGGATGAAGCCCAAGCTCATGACTGCAACTCTTCGTACGTCGTCGCTTACATCACTGACCGCAACGTGGAGTAACCTGCGGACGGCCTTGTTGCTACCTGTACCACAGTACGCCAAAGCGATGGTCATGATACCTCCGTAGCGCAGAGTTGGGTCTGGGTCGTCAAGGAGCCCGTTAATGAGCTCATCGGCAGCCTCTTGTCGACCGTACATGATAAGTGCCATACCCATGGCAAGACCACGAACAATCTTCTCGTGTTGGGTGTCGTGCGCATACTGGATCATGTCTTCGAGTGCCTTGATGTTACCAGTGCCGAGCATGACGAGACCCATTGAGAGACCGACAGCCTCACCGTTGATGGCAGAGTCTGTGTATAGAACGTTCTTGAACGCCTCGAAGATCTCCTCGGAGCCAGTGGCCATACCGGCGACACCAAGACCGAGCGCACCGCCATGCTGGATGACCTCCTCAGATGCATTCTGGAACTGCTTGAGTAGCAGATCAAGAACATTGCTTCCGTGATTGGCGTAGATCAAACCAAGAGCGTACAGTGATCCACCCTGCTCATAATGAGAGCCTGACGAAACGCTGTCCTTGGGAAGATAAGGCTCAAGAAGCTTCTGGCCTTGTGTGATGTTGCCACGGTGGATGACACCCAGAGCAGCGGTTGCGGAGAACTTGGACCAGTTCACTGCCTTTCCTAACCATTCCAGGTTCTCGCGGAAGAATGTGTCATTAGTAGTGCCAGCATTCATGAAGGCGTTCGCAAATGTGACACTGGAATGGAATATGGAGTTCCTGGCCTCCAAGCTGTCACGGACCTTGTTCAGCACGGCTTTGTCTGTGCGGTTGTTTCTGTAAAGGAATTCGAGGTTCAGCTCAATGCTCTTGGTTCCGCGAAGGATGTAGCGAACATTGTTGAAGACCTTGATCTGATCTTCACTCGCCTGGTCGCCCTTTGAGTTGCTAGTGTCCACGTCTGCAAGCAGAGAGTCTGATTCGCCTGCTTCCGTAGGTTTCTGCTCCTCCTTCTCGGCTTCTGGCAGCTCCTCCATGACCTTTGTGAGGAACTCTTGTGTGCCATTCTCGTACAGGTCGAACGAGATCTGGTATGCGACTGCGCGAGACTTGTCGTCGCCGCGCTCGATCAGCTGTCGGATGAGCTTTGAAGCGAGTGAGTGCTGGTTGAGGTACACTACACATTTGGCAATGGAGAAGTAATCGGGATTCGGGATTTGGTGATCGTTGAGGAGATCCAAGATCAGGCGGAGAATCTCGTTCCTCAGGCCTCGCTCTTGCACCACATTCATGCAGATGTCCAGGACGTATTCCATCAAATCCTCGCTCTGTGCAGAAGGCTGTGCAGGCTTCTTGCCCTGCTTCTTCCCATCTTGGCTCGCGCGGATGATTGACTCCTTCAAAACTTCGAGATTCCGTGCCTCAATGGCGATTCCTACGACCTGTTTGTAGTTGCCGCTTTGGTAGCAGCTCTCGAATATTCGTCGCACAGTGTCGTGGAGGTTCTTCTGGACATTTCGCTGTAACACCATCGGGGTGGGATGTGCTCCAGGTACACCAGCATTACCTCCTCCTGGGAGAGTAGGATCGAATGTCGACGAATCTTCCCTAGAGAGAAGTGACTTGGAGGGTAACGCGGACTGTGAGAAGGGCGTTATCGGAGAGGCCAGACTGGCTGAAGTGCTGGCACCTCCTGCTGCACTCCCAGAGAACGATGTGCTAAGTTGCGGCGGGGCCTGGCTCGCCTTGCTGACCGGTGTAGGTGGGTTGTGCATGACGGACAGCGCGATGTAGGTATCTAAGCACTTTGCTGGAAAAAGCAAGTTAGCCGATTGTGCTCCAAGTATGATGAATCCACTGCTTCAGCTTAAGATGGAAGTAGTCGTGAGCTGATTGGAAGGCTCAGGTGTCCGTGTTGTCTTACCCAGTATTGTCTCCTCGAACTCGGCGGCCTTGTGGATATCGAAGAGCTTGCCGGCACCCAGTGCGAAGACCATGCTCTCATTGTACTCTTGCAGCTGGTAGTACACCTTTGCGGCTACTAAAGCAGCAAGCTCTCGCTCGGGAAACGATTCGTCTTCGTAGAGAGCCTCACTATGACGCACCCATGTTAGCAGCTGCTCCGATGGTGATGGGCTGACGAGAGCGCGTAGAAGCTCCGCTAGGTTTCTTACATCTGACTGACAGAGCCCGCGACCTCTGGCCACAGAAGGTCGATCTCCTCGTTCAGCCGCTGGAGGGCGAATGAGCGCAGGGCCGGGTCTGGCTCCGAGAGGAAGCCGACGACACCGGCGGCGGACGTGAGGCCAACCATTGTGTTGTTTCTGGCGGGGGCGACGTGTGGCCTGGTGTTGTTGAATGGCCGTCGGCGGTTGTGGTGAGGGTGAGAGCTGTTGTTGCGGAAGTGGGTAGAAGCGTATGGAGCTGCGCTGTGGCGCCTGCGGGCTTGCCTGGGGTCAAAGGATAATCTGAGGCGGTGCTGCGTCGGACTCTATAGTGACGGTCGCAGTGAAAGAGGGACGAGAAGATGAGGGTGGGCGGCTGATGGGGGGATGGCGTGGCGCCGTTGTGATGTTCGGGGAATCGTGTACGTGATGGTCTAAACAGTAGCTCGTGAGTTTCGGAAGCGGCGACCCTGGTCCACTTCAGCATGACATAATACGCTACTTGCGCATCACCCACGATAAGCTCTACCTAGGCAGACATTCCACGTCATTAGCATTGCACAGTTCGGATGACAGTCTGCATGTTTATGCAGCACACAGGCGTCTGCAGCGAACAAGTCTCGGGAGCTTGTTGGTTTATGAATGATTAGATTCATGTCAGGCTTCATGTCAATCATCAGATGGAATACAACATAGCGAGAATTGGGTATCTTGATTTGAATGTGTAAACTCCACCCCATGCTGCTGAGCCCTTGTATGCTTCCGGGTGTTCAACGCCGTTTAGAAATAATAATAATAGTAGTAGTAGTAATACAAGCTCCTTCTCCAGCGCTTTCCTGTCTACGCACCGGGAACAGGAGGCGTGATTTCACGCGACAGAACCCGCAGATTATTCATCATACCGTTGATCAAGCTCTCAAACTTGGTCACCTCCTTCCGCCTCACTTTGTCCGCCTCTGCGATGAGAACACCAGAGTCCAGTTCGAGCTCTAGCTCGTGGTTCTTGCTGGTTCCTTGCGTGACCTGGGTCAGATCGACTTGGTACGCGCCCAGCCACGAGTACGACATGCGATCCTTTTGCCGCTGCATACTCTCCAGTGTCTTGCCTCCTTCCAGAGCGGGCTTGAGGCTCTCGATTGGACCCGGAAAGTCGATTTCGAGGTTGATGCCGATGCGGTAGTCCCATTCCGTCTTGGGAGAGCTGACTTCGAGGTTGCCTATTCGGTGTTTTATGATGGCTCGTAGGAACTCGCCCGTCTTCATGTCGCGCGTCACACGGACTTTTTGTCGGCTTCCAGATGCGCTAATGAGGCGCTGGACTATAGGGTTTAACTTGGAAAAGCCGTCCTGGTCGAGCTCATAAAAAATGTCCGTCTCGTAGGTATGTCTATAGTCGATCGCGGGACGTGAACCTCCAGATGTCTTGGAATGTTGGACCTGCGTGTTGAGGTACATGTTCATACGCTTATGTTGTTGAACAGTCATAGTGCTCTCGAACTTGACTTCTAGCATCTCGGTGTTTATTACGGTTTCGGTGCGCCAGAAGCCGCGTATTCGCTGGTTCGTCGTTTTCTCTAGGATCTGACCCCAGCGTGCTTCGACCTCGAGCTGCACCTTTGGATCCACGATGGCGTTGCGCACTGTTTCGTTGTTGACAGCCGTGTTCCATATGAAGTCGCATACGTTGCGCGAGACGTCATCGTAGATTTGCGCATCGTCTGAGATGGGCCGCTCGAAGCCTGCGAGTCCGGAAACACCGACTGCTGGGGGAGGCGCGCCGGTTTCGCTCGGCGCGTGTCCGTTGCGCTCGGCGTTGGGTGAAGGTTGAGGTCGAGGCGGCGGGTGATGCGATGGTATAGCTTGCGCATGCGGCTGCGGCTGGGCTATGACAGGTGGAGGCGGACGTGATTGTTGGCGTTGTTGCTCTTGCAGCTGCTTGAGCTCAGGCGGGAGTTCTTCACCTTCACGATAGGCCCATATCGGCTTGGGGTCATGGCGTTTCCGCTTGAGCGACATCTGCTTCTGGCTGGGTTTAGGCGTCGGTATCTTTGCGGCGGGAGTGACGGGGGAGGATGAGAAGAGTGATTGGGGATTGGAGAGTGAACGGCGCGGTAGCACCGATGCTTCCCCATCGTGATTTACTAGCGCAGATATGTCCATCGTGGGTTGTGGTAGGGTTGTGCGTCGGACTCACCATCGTGTACAGAAGGCTAGTGTTGCTGGCGCACGGACGATGTCACCCTTGGATGCCTTGTTGTGCCGCCTTGCAGTGGGATATCACTTATGTCTTTGTCTCGGCTTAGCATGCGACGATCACTCGAAATCATAAGAAGAGGTGGTCATTAAAGAGTTCGCTTGATCCGCTAGTGTTTACACCTAATCTTGTGTCCCTATGCGCCAGACCGTCATTTGCGAAAACGAGTCATGTATATGCGCCTCATGCAGCGCACTCCACACCCTCTATCTAAGCACCGCACGTCTCCGCTCCAACCCTACCTTCACGCGTCTTGGTCAAGACCAAGGTCCTCCTGTGCGGGGACAATGCGGAGTGTGTTGGTGTGGCCCATACCTCCTCTCCAGCCTTGTACGCAAATGACTGGATCGCCCTTGTTGAGAACACCGAGCTTAATGGCGTTCATAATTCCCCACTTCAAACGGCGGTCAACATCCTCCTGCCATGGTTCAGTCTTGAAGTCTGGCTTCGCCTCGGGGAAGTAAAATGGATATACGCCGCGGTACAAGTGGGAATACTGCAGAAGTTAGCCTAGGAATCCTTGTGCACAAGAGAAAAAGAAACTCACCCTAGCGGCCATCTCGTTGCGGGTAACCATGATGATGGGGCAAACGGGGCGGTACTTGGAGACAAGGCGGGCGGTGGTACCACTAATGCACGTTAGAACCTAGAATCACAGGTGTACAAGATGTCAATGAACTTACCTCGTTGTCAGGACCAAGATGGCACCGGCGTTCTGCTCGAGACTGGCACTGACAGCTGCCATAGCGCACGTCTCAGTGGTAGGGCATGGGACGGGAGCCAGCTTCCTCAG
>Ga0268250_10001392_pt1 | contig 10607 bp, 10 predicted proteins | sample AgamicAsSfe_FD_200448 | JGI IMG/M metagenome (GOLD analysis project Ga0268250, IMG submission 200448) | Agave microbial communities from Guanajuato, Mexico - As.Sf.e (v2) (version 2) | ecosystem: Host-associated > Plants > Phyllosphere > Phylloplane/Leaf | place: Guanajuato, Mexico | collected... | reverse complement strand
CAGCGTGTATACCACTCCTACGAACTCATCATCGAACGCGTACTCAAGAAACAAGAAGCTACCTTGGCGTCCCTCAAGAACTCGCACATCCTTCCCGGAAACGCTTCACTGGTGTCCTCCCACCCCGTGGTAAACGATTCGCCTGGCCCTCTCGTCCCGGAAGCTGATAGTTTGCTTGGTGTAGCACTCAGTTCTGCGGCACGCGTTCGCTTTGAGCGTTTGAAAGATAGAATCCTGCTCTATGCCCTCAGCGAAATCAACGAATGTCTCGACCAAAAAGAATCTCTTGTGATGATGAACTTTAACCTCATCGCCATCAAGGAGTCCTTCTCCGTCGAGCGCCTCACCTGGGTTACTCTCCTCTTGGCTAAGATCACAATTCTGTTTACACCTGTGACGTTGATGACAGGGTACTTCAGTATCCAGTTCAAGAACATGGAGTTCGAGATGAGGAGTTATTGGGTGGCTTTTGGATGGATTTTTGGAGCGAGTATGGCGTTGCTTGTATTGTTCAGTTGGGTTAGCGGGACGTTTGAGGGAAAGATTATTACGAGGAGTTGGACGAGGGCGGTTTATGACGTTGGAAGGAGGTGGGTTGTGCATAGGCGCAAGAGGGGGAAGATGATGTGATGTTGGGGTGTTTGATGACCGAGTAAATCTGTGGCAGATCAGGAAATGAGAAAAATGGAAAACCTTTCATGTACAGTGGATGGTTATAGCACGAGTTTGCGGAGATGTGAGCGGCTATCCTTAGCATACCGCGCTGCTGCTTGACGACTTTGCGCACTGCGCCACCATTGAGAATGAAGACCTTCAACCTGCCGTTGGTACATCACGCTCTCTTATAGCATACAAAGATGCCAATAGGTTACATGTTAGTCAGGATCACCTTATGAGAAACGAGCTCCTTTCTACGGTTGTCTTTCCGCTATCATCGAAGATATGGGGCGTAAGACGAAACTCGGGTTGCGTTTGCTGTTGTTGTTTGTGGCTAAGCATGAGATAGAAGCGACAAACTGGAAGATAATTGCGCTTTGGGCATGGGATAGAGAAGCTTTTTGCGCAAGAGCTTCTGACTTCCTACTCTGCGTTGTTTCAGATTAATCTGCGCTTCTCACGTACATAATCATCATCAACGAGTCTTCCAGCCATGAGCACGCAGAAATGCCAGTTGCTTCTTTGAGAGAAAGGAATCAAAGAGATCATTCTATGTACGCCGCAATCACTTTCCCATACTCCTACCCATGCCACCATTAGCTCCTAACCTCTCTTTCTAGCTTATGCCCGTGCAGTGTACGCCGCGAAGCACAGTCATGGCTCCGTCTTTGACGTCATCACTACTGCCAGTTTGAAAGACCCTGCGGCAGAAAATCTCCTTGTAAATGTGTGTTACACAGCTCATGTTGTCGTCTATGAACCGCTGAACAGGAACGACTGGAAGCCGCTCATGTTTACTAAGCCAAGAGATTCCGTCGAGGAGACTTTGGATACTCTTGTCCTGCTGCTACAACATGCGCTATCTACAGACTTGGGTAAGTCTCAGAACAACGACCCGAAGAAGTGCTTGCTGATTCGTTGTTCGCGCTTTAGCTGGCAAGAAGGGTACAGGGGACATGGAATTATAGGAATGACCGGGAATTATTGGCCAAATAGAGTGATCGAATCGATTCACAGTTGCAGAAACTCCACACGGCCATGCCATTTGTGCAAGCACATCTCAGTATGTCTTGCGTGGATCTTAAAGTCACTCGTCGATTGACAAAGTGCCACGATGTCAACACCATCTGTATTCGCTTCAATAGATACTGGAATCTTGCTTATCAAAGGTGCTTCATCGAGCGGAGATAGCATGACCGTTATCATGCCAAGGGAGACACGTGATCGGAGCTCACGGATGTCGGTCCGTGTACGGTTTCATGGGATCGCCCCGGGTAATAGACACAGTCTGTACGATACGGTCCGTCCACGTTTCCTGCCGCTTGTAATAAGCACCGAGGTTATGGAAGCTGAACATTCCTAATCGCCGACATACTGCCTACCTTGCCAACAAATTGGAAATTTCGAGCAACACCAAAATGACAAAGATCATTGGGACGACTATAAAAGAGAAGCGCCACATTATCATCATTGGTGCTGGGTCAGTTATATCGGGATTTTCATAACATTGTTACTAACTAGAATAGTGTCTCGGGTATTCTACTTGGTGTGTGTCATCGCTGAAGCAGATAATCCAGAAAATAACCCCTTTTTGTCTACTAGCACATCATTTCAAGTTGTATCTATCGCACGCCTATACATTCCAGATTGTGGAGAAGAACCATGCCGTTGGAGGCACGTGGTTGGAAAATACATATCCAGGCAGGAGCAAGACCTATGCCAGATCCAATGGAAGATGACTGATCTTGCCAGGCTGCGCGTGTGATGTACCAAGTGACATATATCAATACTCCTTTGCGCCCACAAAGGATTGGTCTAAATTGTGCGTATTGATTCCTCTCGATTTCGCTGCAATCAGCTCTCGACTAATACTGGCTGACGTCCGCAGATTCGCATCATCTGGGGAGATCCAAAGTTACCTGTCACACGTTGTGGATCACTTTGACCTGGCTCATCACATCGAGTTCAAGACAACGGTGACAAGATCTGCCTGGTCTGAGCAGGAAAGCAAATGGCTACTCAACACTGAATGCAATGGTATTGTCAACAAGGTCAGGAAAGCCGATGTCCTGATCAATGCAGCCGGAATCTTGAACCACTATCGGTACCCCGATATACCTGGGCTAGATAGCTACAGAGGTCGTCTGATACATACCGCGGACTGGGATCATTCGGTCGATCTAGCAGGGAAAAGGGTGAGTGTTATCGGAGCAGGTGCGAGCGCCGTGCAAGTCATACCGCAGATCCAGCCTCTCGTCAAAGAACTTTCAGTATACATCCGAACCCCATCCTGGATCACAAGCCTGCCCGACAGTTTCGAGGGAGTCGACAACAACCCCGACAATCCTCCAGACTACATCCAACGCTGCAAGAGCCTCGAGAGCTACTATAACAAGCTCTTTCCTGTATTCTACCGAGACTCGAACACACAGACACAAAAGCGCGAAGAGCTTGAACTGTGGATGAGAGAACGTATCGCAGACCCTTCGCTACGCAAGAACCTCATTCCGAATTACGAACTCGGCTGCCGTAGAATCAGTCCTGGAGAGCCATTTCTACAAGCTCTACAGAAACCAAATGTCACTTGTGTATTCAGCCCTATCCTGACATATCAGCCAGAAGGTCTCGAGACGCACGACGGCATCGGGATATCAGATGTCATCATCGCCGCCACGGGATTTGACACGTCATTCCGCCCACGGTTCCCACTATTGGGTCGCAATGGAGTAGATCTCAGGGATTTGTGGAAGGACGATCCGATTTCGTACATGGGGCTCGGATGTGCGGAATTTCCGAACTACTTGTCTATGCTTGGCCCCAATTGCCCGGTTGCGAATGGTAGTTTGATAGGTATGTAGGAAGCTTTGTTATGATTTTGCCGCTGTTTTCCATACTGATAGCTGTGCAGGTAGTCTGGAAGCTATGGCAGATTTCTTCGTACGACTTCTCAAGCGCGTGGACAGTTTTGACGTCGCTACGTTTATGCCGGACAAGGGCGCACAGGAAGATTTCAATCTGCAGGTCGAGGAGTTCATGAAAGGAGCTGTATGGACAGGAAATTGCACGAGCTGGTGTAGGTCCGCCTTTTGCTTCTCCACTGTTTAGTCAAGAGATTTTGAGGTCTTGTACTTACGCACTTTCCAGATAAACGCGGGAAAGGGGGGAGGATAACAGCTGTGTGGCCTGGGAGTAGCCTCCATTACCGTGAAGTACTTGAGCAGGATCGCTGGGAGGACTGGAATTGGACTTATCGTGGCAGACGATATGGCATATGGGGCAAGGGGGAGTCTGCTGTTGAGAAGGCCGGTGGTGATCACAGCCACTACCTAGAGCATGGACCGTTACTACAGATGTCTTCCCTCGCTTAGGAGAGTTTCCGTAGGAGTGAGCTATATAACCTTGTTATAACCTTTTCAAACTCTCTCTCTGCAAGTGTGGATCAAAGGCTTCGAAGAGACATAATGTAACAGAATGCTCGCCATGATTTGGGCCTTGTCAACAGATACAAGGTATCAGAGTCTCTGACCTTCCTCGCCATCCTCCAAAATCATGCACTTCACTTGGCAATTTGAACTAACGGGAAGTAATACACATTGGCATGTACCTTCTCAATGTTGAAAGGTGCGCGAGCCTACCCAAACCAGTCCACTCCTCTACCTGCAGTCACAGCAGTGCCTTCTCCTGCTGCGTAAACTCGCGCCGTGCTGGCCCTCCACGGCTTCCGTCGCCATGAAATGTATCTTCGCAATCTTTGTGTTCCATCCTGAATCGCCATCTTTGTTGCAAGCCTGAGGGCAGTGTGCGCTCGAATGTCTGCGCTACGTACTTGCCCAGCACTGGCAGGAACTTGAATGCACTACGGAAGGGCAGAGTCAGTAAAGTTAAAGTGGAGACTTATAAGAGAAGAAGTCAACACGCACTGACCACTTCCGGCATTTGCCAGGAACAGATTCGAGATCGGGGTGGTAGTCGATGACGAAGTCACCAGAGGGCGTGTCGTTGTACCAGCATACTACAACACGATCAAAGTCTCGCTCTGCAAGGGACGGAAGGATAGTTGGAAGGCCTGCACGAAACCTTCCGACGTCGTCTGCTGGCGCAAAATTGGTTCGGTTGCTTCGAGTCATTGTTGGAGGGAGGGAGATGCCGTTCTGCTCTGTCGTTCGAGTATAGCCCCAGCCATGTACGGCGATTTTCAGAACCCGGGCTTCGGGGTGGAGCGGAAAGCAAAACCAGCCGGAATCGTAGTCTATGTATAATGAAAGGTCCCTATAGGCTTCCATTGCAGCATCTGTCAGGTTAATGAAGGGAAAGCTTTTTCGGACAACCCTATCTACTTCTCAGACAGCCTCAAAGATTTAGATAAGACGAAAGATTAGACGATCTAAACTAGGCTAGTAAAAACTATTTACAGTAACCTATACCCATCAATAGTTGCCTAATTAGATAACTTCTTTCTAGGAGTTCGTAGAGATTATATATAATAAGAACCAAGAAAATACTCTATACTAGAGAGTTAGATATATGTAATAGCGTAACTGTAGGCAATAGTGCTTGCTTTACGGTACTAAGAATAGTAGAAGATAGCTTATATTATAAGACTACAGACGTAGGTAGGAAGAAGAATAATTCTTGCCCTTTTCTGTAGAGCGAGGCGCCCCTTACAAGCAGGTCTAGCGCGTGCTACTCTACTAGGAGCGGCATGCGTCTCGCATCCCTCTCTCTAGTACAAGGTACTTCTAGAGTCTTCGTTACAGCTTTACATTTGTGTTGTGCAATCAGTGTATTGCTCCTGTCGCTCTCGTTATTTGGCTGCATCTGCGCTGGCTGTCCAAGTCCTCTACACTAGCGCAACCACATCCACAAACACTAAACCCTAACACCATCAACCGCGTTGGTTGCGGGGCTTCAAACGGGCGTCAATGTGCAGTTTAATGCGCTGATTAACATAGTTACATTTTGGAGCTATCGACCTATAGAAACCTAACTAGTTCAGCACCTTAAAGTCTTCTGGGGCGAGCCCCCCGTGACGGATGAAACGCAGGTAAATGTATATATTGCAGCACCAGATCTTCTGTGGTTAGCGCTGATCCCAAGTAGTGCCCTGGGATAGACACCCGGAATAGCAATTAAGCATAGTGTGCCTATGTTAGCATCCGTACCTGCCATTGCGTCCTCGATAAGAATTCAGCCGAGAGACATTACAGACCCACCAGATAGGCCACCTAAGATGTCGGGTAATCTTTCTCATACCGTGGCCGACGGCGTAACAACTGCTCTACCCTGCTAATTACTCTGGCTGCGCCGAGTTGCGCAACTTTCTCAGGGTGCACGGATAGTACTCTCAGACCGACTCGTATAGAAATCTCACCGCTGTTTAGATGAAAGGTTTCGACCTGTCTAGGAGGAACTTCGCGAGCACTGAATGGTGCAGAACGTAGTGTAAGAATGTATGATTAAATGCTAATTCAACATTTATATAACGCTATCGCAGTAATTTAGCGCATAAACTGTTATTCCTGTGATTTCGAAAGTTTAATCAATTCGGACGCAAAACCGATTGAACCTTACTAGATTACCCCAGATCTGCAAAGCTTGTCTAAGCTTATCTATGCTTACGAGGCTTGGTGCGATGAGTGTACGTAACCACCGCAGTCCGGCCGGAACACGCCGACGTCTATCGGCCTAATTCTCTTCTTTCATCCATCTGCTCGTGTGACTAATAAGCACAAAATACAGCTTTCTTTTTGAGTGCCAATACATAGTTAGGAAACAGCGTGAGTAGAAGTTCTAGCGCGAGGGAACAACCAACTTCCAAGGCTAGTCAAAGTTGTTAACTACTCTTCAACTCAATAAGAACGTCTACGAGCATAACGTAGTTTTTGGTAAACATAATCAACTCAGAACTCAGTCCACAGACACTGGCCTTACCTGATTTCCTCTGGCCAAAATAACAGAGCCATTATCACCTCTTCGAATATAGTAAGCTTAGAGTGCCTCGAGCATGAAAACTGCCGAGTGCTCATTACGGCCGAACTCCCATACGACGCAAAACTCCATGTTCTATGCGACTACATAGCCTCTAGCCAGACTTGTCAACGATGAAGTCAGAATAACTTGCATTCGGACCATATTCGGTGCCTTAAGTGTACGTCGATTCGTTTATAGCAAGAATCACCGTTATTAGCTTACCCCACTTGCAAAACAAGTAGAGCTATACCTGTATCGTCTACTTCGTTGTGACAGGGTTTAAGGCGGAATGCAAGGTTAAGCCAGGTGCATGCTCGTTTGATACGTGTGAACTAGAGATATAAAAAGCGAGAAGGCGCGCCCTTTGGACTATCGCACTATCATATCGACTCCATCACCTTAACAGTACATTTATACCAACAACAATTACCTATAGCTTCTCTTAAATCAGAGTAAGCTACATGTCTACTTTCCTTTGCTCGTTTAGAGCATTTCTAACATTTCAGTCTAGATGAAGTTCTTCGCCGTTATCTTTGCCACATTCCTTATGGGCCTTGTCTCTGCCGATGGCGGAAACACTAACTGCGCCCCAAATCAATGTCTATGCGAAGTAAGTCGCGATGCAGAAATACAGAGTGATAACATTTCTAACGTCAAGTGTACGATCCAGACTGTCTTCGGTAGAAACGCTGGTGACCATGAGGGCACGGTGTTCACCTGCCAGGACAACCCAAACAACAAGGACTGCCTCAAAATCTGCGGCTAAGGGCAGGAGATGATGTGTTACGATGCCGATTCGGAAGGCCGTTTAGAGGACGCTAAGATGTTATTGGGATAGTTTAGTAATCACTAGAATTCCTGCGCGAACGCGTATCTGTCAAGAGCTCTTCAGGCTACGTCAAGTCTTTAGTCTGTGCATAGTAGACATACTGATCACGTGTACATATCCATCCCACTAGCCATTGTCGTGACAATATATTAGTAGCAGTACTAGATGAGAACAATTCCAAGTATGAACTATATGAGAGAACATATCAGTAGTGATATTCAGCTAGCGGGCATTGTACAGAAATTGGTCTAGGATGATTGTTAACGCTGATGTTCTGGAGAATGACTAGGAAATTGTATAATAAGAAAGGTATAAGGCAAAAAGGTGAAGGCGTCTTTTGTATTGAGACTCTTGTATTTGACCTTCTAGATTTGGGTCTACGTAACTATAGTCTCAGATGATATCTCATATGTGCTTTGAAGAAGGTCAGGGCTGGAATGTAGCTCAGCGAAGTATGATTTCAAAACTAGGAGCGCAGAGCAGGTGCTAAATTTCACGGGTGTTTTAGAAGATAGTAGAAAAAATGTAGTATACAGAGAAGGCGGCGAACTCGACAAGAAATAGATCTCAAACATTCCTCTCACGCTGTGATGTACAGTAAGTAAGGTGTGGTGGAAGTTCTCCCGCAAGGTGCTTCTCGTTGTACGCTTTGCGCACAACTCTTTGGTGTCTCTCCCAAAGGATCCGACATGGCTCATTGTACGTAGTGGATAGAAAAGACGGAAAGTGGAAGGACAGTATCAAACACAAGAAAACATTGTTTGGAATGGAAGAAAGCCCTCAACCAGTTTTGTGGCGTTTTCGGAGTAAAACAGGAAATAAGAGGTGGTAGTGAAGAAGACGAGTAAGGTAGATTTAAAGACGTTTCACGAGCATTCATGCCTTGTCGCCGAATCTTCTGCTCACAAAAATCAAGGTTATCGTTCCTTAGTTTCGACTGGATCAAAGAGCTTGAGGTTTTGGATGAGTATGCTTTGGCTTCCATAGCATACGATCGAAATTTTCATGTTCAGACCGTAAGACTATAGTGACAGCTAGGGAGCCACGCACATACCCTTATACCTTCCAATCTTGGAGAAGGAGCCCTGAGTAGCCGCTGGCGCTTAGATAATTTATCTTGATAAGACATTCAAGAAGTGGCGTAGTGGGGGGAAGAGATTAGAGCAATTAGAGGAGCTCTTATACTCCATCTTTATCCCTTCTTCTCCGATAGCCATACCATCTTTGCCTATTCGTTTATGAAAAGCACTATCTCACACTCATCCCAGCGCTAATGTGCGATCTTGGCCAGCGCGGCACTTGCGCGTAAAGTATGCAATGATGGGTCTTGGTCGAAGAAGGAAGTTAAAGGTAGAGGAAGGTAGCGCAGCCGCCCATAGATGGTGTCTGTCGTCATTTGTTATTAGGCGAAGAAGCTAACGACAGCCATCAATTCTCCGTCAGTAGTGCTGAGAAAGTGCAAGGAACCTTGGATGAGTGCAAGCCGCAAATTCCCCCATCACATCTATCTCTGAAATTTTCGCGCCGGAAGAAAGCAGGCGATTCATATGATGTTTGTGAACGGCTCGTTTTTGAGGAACATATAGAAAAACGTGGTACTGGGGAAGTCGAAGGAACATGAAGAAGAAAGGCTTCTATATGCCAGCCTCAGCCCCTCCTACCTCCATGAGCTGTTCTATTCTGGACTTATGTGTGTATGTGTGCGCGGCGAGACACGGTAGGAACTCTCCATGGAACCGAACTCCTGGTCTTTGGATGCGATCAACGGTCCTGCTGACTGTCTACAGGCCTAGTCAAGTTTGAGGTAGTTTAGAAGAGAGCAGCGGAAGCACATAGGCATTTTTGACGGTACTTTTGGGGAGAGGGGCTGGTAGCTTACATGAAAACTTGTCGCACACCTCTTTGGTGATATAAAGAAGGAGGATCAGTGCATCCGACGTAGCGTAGTACGGGTCAGATGAGGTTATATTGAGGTCCGTACGGACCAATTTTTCGTGTTGTACGTATAATAGTACCTAAAATATTAGACCGGGCTCACGATATATACTATCCTGCACCATGATCAGTAGTCCACTGATCATACGTACCTCTTTGGTTGCATAGCGTAGTGGTGCAGGGCTGCGTTCTGACAGTAGTACTATATACCCTGGGCCTAGCGTTAACACCCCTGGCATGGACTCGGTGTAACATGTTACTAAAACACAACATTTTCTACCTAAAATTAGGGAATAGTGTATTAATTTTAGAGACCTAGAAATTAACGTTGTCAAGACCCCTGCGGGAGGTACTAAGACCCCTACCTAGAATCTTATTTCTAAACGAATTACCCGGTCAGGCAAGTATCAATAGGTGTTGATTACTGCAAATGTTTTTTACGACTCATTTTGGTCAGCTGAACTTTTGGGGTTGTCCGAAAAAGCTTTCCCTTGATGAAGGCTAAGACTTGTGTCGTAGATATTGTTGAGTTGTACATGGGTGCTAGGCTTGTCGTCCAAGCGCCAGCACTCAGGATAAAGTAATCCTCTTGGATATCGTGGCCGCTTTCAGTTTGTGCGGCTGTAATTCTGCGGGTCGTCGTGTCTTTCCGGAAAGCAGTGACGGTGCCTTGTTTTCCGCAAACAAAAGACACGACACTCTCGATACATTGATTGCGAAGAACGGTAATTGCCTTCTGAGCATCCGCACACCCAGAAATTCGATTACAGTATCCAGAAAGATGTGTGTGAACTGTATCACCGTACAGAATCGGGAACTTAGATTTGATAGCTCCTTGACCCGGCATTGGTTCCCAGGGGTGATTCAGACCGTCAAGGGCATCTGTGCATCTTTTGAGGTGCGTACGACCGTACGCCTTGCTTGCGATGAAGGCATTTGGACCATGGTGGAATATCTCACGAAATCTTGGATCATCACGCCAGACATCAAACGCTTCTTTTGCAAGCTTGGCGTAAAGCGGATCGCGATAGTCGAAACGTATCACTCGCGAGATGTCGACGCTGGAGCCATCGGGTACCTTTTCCTTTGGTCAGCTTCGGCATTTTCCCATTTGTGCAAACTACCTACCGGGGGTACATGACGATCTAAGATTGTAATGTTTCTGTAATCTTTGCGTACCAGCTCTACTGCTGTCGACAAGCCAAATACCCCTACC
>Ga0268250_10001391_pt1 | contig 10609 bp, 14 predicted proteins | sample AgamicAsSfe_FD_200448 | JGI IMG/M metagenome (GOLD analysis project Ga0268250, IMG submission 200448) | Agave microbial communities from Guanajuato, Mexico - As.Sf.e (v2) (version 2) | ecosystem: Host-associated > Plants > Phyllosphere > Phylloplane/Leaf | place: Guanajuato, Mexico | collected... | reverse complement strand
TTCAATAATGGTATATAATGGAACCTATTTCCAAATTCTCGTGCTCCAGGCTCCTGCAACAACGCCTGCTCACCCTGGGTCCTCGTATACTTTAGCTGGAGTAGCTCATCACCCGCCATCTGTTTAAAAGTCAGCACTAGAGCACAAGCCTAGAGAAGTCTAGGGAAAAGTGCCGCAAGGATTTCTATTCGGACTGTGACATCAATCTCGAATATCATTGACCTGCATGAACAGTGCCATCAACCTCCACGTTTCCTCCCAGTGGCCACAATACCCACGCCTAGAATCCCGCCCAACCCAGGATCCTTCCTCTCGTTGAACCGCTTCTCCAAATTCACCTTCGCCTGCAATCTCTCCTCTTCAGACATGCTCTGAATCATCCCCGCCATCGGTGAGTCCTTACCATAGAACCACCCTCCGCCAACACATCCGCCTTGTCGGCTTGCATATCTGTCTACACCTCCTCCACCACCACGTCCACAACCCCGGCCTCCTCCAATATCGGCTGCACAGTTGTGGTTGCAGGCCACTTCTCTCGAAGCTTAAAGTCAGATCCTTTCTTCCTCCTCGCCTTCATCACGAGCTCCATTCATCAAGCATACTCCCAGCTCGAACAGCTCATGACTTCCCCAGGCTCAAGTGCGCGGTAAGTCTCGCGCAACCCTGCGCTAGCATCGGGAAGCATGCAGAGCACCAAGCTAACAAAATAGTGGCTGACGCTCGTTGTGGGCACGGCCTGCAGATCCTGCACGACGCAGATCTCAGCCTCGAGTTGTTGCCACAGTCGTCGCGCTTGAGCTAATGCTCCATCTTCGCCGGTGAGCTCGAGCAGCTTTCGCTCCCATAAGACGCGCACTTGCGCCACCATACCCGCGCTTGAGTCACTTGCCACGATCCGGGCTGTCGGTGCGGGAGAAGCGGCATGATCGTTGATCAGGGCAAGCGTGGCAGAGCCGGGGCCGTATCCGATGTCGAGGAAGGTCGCTGCAGTGATGGAGGGACGCAACGTGGACATGTGCGTGAACATGCGTGCAATCAGGGTGGTCATGGGGCCGGCGAGCATCTGGAGGCGTAAGTGGAGGTCTGTCGGGGATGGATGTCGCTTTTGGTGGGCCTGGAGTTGGTGATTTCGGATGTGGCGGTCGCGGCGGAGGTGGACATGGTGGGCGTTTTTGAGGGAAGAGGGAGGAGGCGTGTTGGCTGTCCGTGAGGCATGGAGTGTGCGGACGATAGGCTGGTGCTGTGCACTCTTGATGCGGATAGAGTGTTTGATGGTGCAAAGGGCGACGCAGGTATGGAGTCTTGTTTTCAGTATGGTCATGTAGCAAATACTGTGGTAAGGTATCGCAGGATATATAAACGAAACCGGACCTTTAAGGTATTTGCACAGACGAAAATTGATATCCATCCTAATCCTCCCAAAATACTTTCTAAGCTACAAAACACTCTACCACGCCTTTTTTTCCAACCTTTCACACTGCAGTCTTCTTGGGCTCTCTGATCAACTGCTTCTGCCTGACGATACCTCCCTCACACCCATGCTTCGCCAAGTCAACTCCTAACTCCCCGACCACCACCCATCCATGCTTCACATACAACGGCAGCCCCATTGCACTTGCCTCAATATACGTCTTCCGTCCTTCTCGATCCGCCTGGTCCAGAACCTCGTTCAGCAAACGCGAGCCTATGCCTCGCCTGTGATGTGAAGGGTTTACACAAAGTATATGGGTGAAGTAGTCTGTTTCCGGATTGCAGTGTGCCTTGCGACCTTTGTCGAGCTGGGCGAAGAACTCTGTCATCAATGAGACGTTGGTCCCGGGAGGTGGGGGACGAGCGGCTTTTGCGGCGGCGTCCATGGATTCGCGTTGGGCAATTTGAGCTGGCGTAAGCGAGATGGGGAAGATCCATTTGCAGTAGCCGGCGAGGGTACTACGGAGGAATCAGTATGATGAGAGTAGAGGTGCGAGGATTCGCGAGGGGTGATGCCATGGCATTGGTAGAAAGTAGTCAGACTACACCATCTAAGTAGCGTAAGTCCTTGGCAGACGTAGCTCATGCGTAAACATTGTGTCATTCCTGCTAAAGCCACGCATATTCCACCATGTCAAACATCTTGCTTTCCCACAACACACAAAGTAATGACGTGCAAAAGCGGTCCCGGAGGAGCCTCCACGGCCCAGAAGGAGAGAAAACGAGACAAGTAGGAGATTCACAAATTTACCCATCCGCATCAACAGCCTTGAAGATCCTCGCCCCTGAAATACCAGCATCAATCTGGTCGAATTGGCGCGCATAGAATGCTTCCGTTTCGGCGGTGCGTAGTGCCGGATCCACTTTATCGTCTATCTGTGAGACGATGGCGTCCTCGGCGAAGGCCGCGTAGAAGCATGCTGTTATGGCGGGAATATCGGCGCGTGTTGCGGGGAGTATCGAGTAGGTCGAGGGGATTGTAGGTCGGGGTGCCATATCGAGGAGATTTGCGAGTGATCGACTAGTATTGGATAGCTTCTACTAGAAGGATGAAGGTCAGAAGTTAGAACGGGTAGAAGATAATATATATACTGGACAAAGTTGATGCAGATAATATGAAAAAGAGCAATCTTGAGAGGCTGAATTCGTCACGGTGTGTCAAATTGCCGCATCTGGCGACTCCAAACTTACCGGGGCCGATCGATTGGGTAGGATGTGACGGTGTACCCTTGTCTATCAAAATGACATGCTGCCACTTAACATATAATAATGCAGCATGGTCCGGTGGGGAGGCTTTACAAGCGCAGAGGGGGACAACATAGCGGGTCGCGTGCCGACGTGGGTGCAAACGGCGGAAGACTGTACAGCGAAGTTGAACGAAAAGGCGAGGGAGTGAGATCGTCGTCTGTCACTAAACTGGCATACAGCAGTACGCTTTGTTGAACTCGCAACATCGCACGCCTCGACTCTTTAGTGCGACATCAGGTATGACATAGGGACTCGTGTGAAGTGAGGTGGTGCCTGATTTTCAAGAACTCGAGAGTGACTATAGTCGGGCCAAGAGGACGACTCGTTTGATCTCCGATTTAGACCTGAACGTGCTAGATTGAGCTAACACTCCGTGCTAGATCTATGATACAGTCATCAGCATCGAGGGCAAAACGATGAAGTTCGCAAGTATCATGGATACACCGAAGAGTACGGAAGAGAGGTTCCGGTGCAGTCCGATATGCTTGTTGCGGTTCGTGAAAAGCTCGACGAGATTGAGGCTGCATTTAAGATCAAGCTAGCCGAGTTCGAAGCTCTAGCCCAGGAAATGAGTGACGGTGAGCTTGGTGACAATGAGAGAGCAGCTTTGTTGGCAGACTTCGACAGAGTGACTGAGAAATACCGTTACGAGATGAGCGTCTATGAGGAAATACGAGTAGACAAGGAAACGGAGCTTGCAAGAACGAAGGAAGTCCTTGCACGTATCGAGTTCGATCGGAAGACTACGGCAGCGGAAAAGGCACAAGAGGTAGTGCTAGAGATATAATAAGATCGGAATTGGTCACGCGAAGTATCATACCTGTAGGATCACGAATATGGAATTATGTACTAATGAATACACAGGATCGATGGCACAGTAGGGTCTTGGCCCAGAATTGGAACTGTTTATAATGTTCTTGTGGTTCAGTGTCATGACCTCGAAATCTGGATCTTCTCATAGACATGCTTCTCTTCCATCAGCGGTGCGCTACTAAAAATTACTCTGGATCATACGCATGATAGATCGAGTCCCAGCTTTACGTGCGTGTCAAACTTGTCCCGGTGCAGGGTAGTGTCCGACAGATGGTGTGTTGCACCAACATAGCAGTATCGTAAGGGTGGGTTGCCAAGTATTGAGTCATGGAAACGCGACGACTCGTATGTATGCTTCACCCGGCTACCTTGAGTCCCGGACCTTGGCTGTAGGTATGTCTGTCTTGCAATAGTTGCACGATCGCGCCAAATCTTCGCTCATAGCCTCTTCGACGGTGTGACGAGCATCAATGTTCGCAGCTGCAACAGCATCGTGTCGAAGAAGCTGCAAGCCAGAGGTGCATAGTGAGTGCCTCTATGACCTAAGCATGAAAGCTGCATTGGCGACCCTTCCTGGAACAGTCACCATGTTTTTCCACTGTACTTTCTCGACTGGCTGTACCAGAACCTGGAAATACTTCCCGCGGACCGGCGCAATCTCAGAGATGATAGCGAGCATGTCTACGTCGAAGTTGTAGCGGCAAACGACAGTGTTCATCTGGAAAAGGATGTTGTAGTCTTTGCACCAGCGGGCGATTTGCTTGAGGCGTTCAACGTTGTAGCCGGCGCCGCGGTCGGTGTATTTGTTTGTTCGTCTCTTCATTCGAGGAGTCGCAGGAGACGGCCATGATGTCGACATATTTGCCGTATTGCTGGAACCAGTTTCCCTGAACTACGGTACCGCTGGTGACAATAGAGATGATTCTGGGCTTGAGAATGGTCTTGCAAAGTGGCAAAGCTCGCCGAGGTATTTTGGGTAGAGGAAGGGCTCACCAGAAGCGAAGTTGACATTTCCTATCCCGGCTTGTTGAGTAAAGCGAGACCTCTTTTGGCTTTCTCGATCTCGAGCATGAATCAAGTCGGAAGATTTCCGGGGGTTCAGTGCAGCTCCTCATAAAAAACTGAAAGGAAAGGCGAACGTTCCCTCCTGGGTACGCGATTGATGAGGTGGCTCATATTTCGCGGATGATCAAGACCACCGAGAATGCCAACAGATTCACCTTTTCGGTGTGGAAGCATAAGCCACAAACAAGGAGCGAAGGCGCGTGAAGTGTTAGTTGACAAAGATCGAGACCGTGTGCTTGCTCATGAAGGATGATTTGTTGGCATGTGCGAGAAGCGAAGAAAGCAAGATGATAACGCTCGCCCCAACCAGCATGTCGTTGCCGAGGCCGCTGGCGATGGCCTGATGCAGGACGATGTTCTTGTGAGGATTGTTGATAGGTTGATCTGACAGGAAAATAGCTGGTAAATTACTGGATAGTACTGTACGACAGTACGAGAGAACCTTTTATTCCAAGAAGAAAATCAGAGGCAAGAGTACCGCGACGAAAGGCTGGCAAAAAAAGGTCCTGCTGCTTCGAGGGCTGACATATGGGGAAAGGGCGGGACGCGGCCGATGTCAGAGGTCAAAGCTGTCGAGCAATGCTTGGAGGGGGAAGACTGGTGGAATTGATCGCAGATGTGCTGGAGATGTTGTAAGTTTCCCAGACTGTTCGATGGGAAGGATCTCGAAAGGGAAGAGTGTGAATGGACGAATTGAGGAGTTTTAGACAAGGAAATGTCAGGGCTGACATCTGAAACATGACACGGTCCTTTGGCAACCAGCTTTGTTTCTGTTTGTATTGAGTCGACCCACCCACTCACCATTCATCACAAACATCACAAACCTGCAAAGCCTAAGCATTTGACGACATAGAAGCTTCAACAGTGTTTGTTATACCAGCTTATGTTTGTTCTTTAACACACAATCACCTTCATCTCTCTTCAATCTCGGTGTCGCCCCTCTGTGGCACGATCTAAGCTCAACAAGAGCTTGTTGTCAATGCTAGTCATCCAGCACCGGATAAGTTGACGAGATGGACCCAGCCTTGCTTGCCAAGTTAACTGCAAGCGTTGAATTGGTTGACAAGATGCTTGCCGAGCACGAAGAAATAGTATGGTCTTAAGCCTCTTTTAGTCCTCATCTAAGCAGTGTTCGCATATATTCTAATATAGTCTGAGTAGGAGGGTACTCTCCCGCACCTACAATCCTTAACGACCCCTGTAACTGAACCAGAGTCTTCTGCGACTGTACTTGCGACGGGTGGCGAGCTGTTAGCGACAGCGACCGCGTCTTCAGGAGAGTCCTCGGAGAGTGCCGGCGGAGTTGCCCTTACACCGAGAGGAAGGTTCATGATCGCGACCACCCTCGTAGAAGAGGAGAGAATGACCGTAGGTAAGGTTAAGGGGTGGATGAATGGCATCACGGTGAATGCCACGGTCGACATGAAGCCTGGACAGGCATCACAATCATCACTATTCTCGCCATGCGAGACTGTGCCTCGTCCTGTCACAGAAGCTGAGATGGCACGATATACGAAGGAGCTGAATGGCTTCGTGTTCGTCTTTGGTCAGTATCCAGCCTAATTATCTCAGTATCCAGCTCAATCATCCTCGTTCACCAGCTTATCCTTTTATGTCTAGGCTGCCCCGCTGTAGGCAAGGGCACTCTCCTCAGCAGAGTCAGCCAGGATCCCGAGCTAACCCATGCTTATCTTTACCACCTGTCTGTCGGCGACCACCTCCGCGATCTACATGCTAAAGGCACTCTCCCTGCGTCCGCTAGCCAAGACCTTGCCCAGCGAAACCTGATTGACAGTTGCACTTTGGTGGCCATGATCAAGACGAAGGTCGCCGCGGAATAGTGAAAGGGCGCCCGGATCTTCCTACTCGACGGCTTTCCATGTACTCGCGAGCAGATGGCGGCCTTCCTCGATAAGGTCAGCCCTCTCCTTTCAGCCTTACGGCACCCTTCGCTCATAATACCATAGCATATTTGCAGCCTAGCAATCCACGTCGACACCTGAGAAAGAGTAGGAAAACGCCGCTATCTGGCACGTCAAGGTCGACCTGGCGACAATGCGGCACTCTTCGAGAAGGAACTCGAAGAGTTCTCGAGCAATAACGCCGACCTTATCGTTCCCTTCGCTCAGGAGGGCAAGCTCGTCACGGTCGGCATACCACTCACCAGCTGGCCAGATTCTAAGGTGGTGTGTAAAGGCTTCAAAGAGGTGTTAAAGCAGCATTACATCGAAGCACAGCTTTTTAAGATTAGGTAGGGAGGTGGGACGCCGACGGCGTGCATTGTAACTAGGTAGAGAATGCGAGGTGCCTTAGTTTACAGGTATCTTAGTGAGAGATTACTTGTAATATGGTACTCCTCGTGCTGTATTGCTAGACTCAAGATTATGGCGGCACTCGTCGGATCGGACTATTACGATATCCTTCACGAGATGTTTTGCCACGTTCGTACGGGGCTATCTATTACTACTATCGCTACGACATCGCTTTATGCTTATGCTGAAGAGTGCCGCCAGTGAAAACCCTAAAGCGCATAGGCAGGTTGCAAAACAACGATATAATTTGGCGAATTTGGCTGCGGCACAGCACTCTGCGGGAGATGGTCAGAGGGTGATCTATGGAGTACCGTCGCCCTCCGACAGCACCTCAATGCGTGGGTATTTTGTCATGAAGCAGTCTGTGTGTCAGACTGGCTATCATGGCCGGCCATACTGCGACATGGAATTTTGTCTTTATTTACCATCAACTCCTCTTTCCCATCCTCGCCCTTCCCCGAAACATGCTCACATTCCCACCACTCTGCCTTCCCTTATTTCTCTTCCATCTCTGCCATTTCCCACTCGCTACAATGCCCCAGCCCAAATTCCAGCCACTATTATGCTCTGCGCCATCCCTCACTTCCGTCTCCAGGCACAGTAAAACCTCGAAGTCGAGCGCGAATTCGCGCCCACACCCCTCTTCATCTCCATTCACCCACTACGCCCGGCCATTCCGCCTACCTTCTTCACATCCCCCAGGCCAGTCTTATTTTCGAAGCCGCGTACTATGACCGAGACGATACGCTGCAGAACCAAGGTGTATAGGTGAGACGGCGTCGGTATATCAACCCGGGCAATGTGGAGCGAGCGGCAGCTGAAGGGATATTGAAGGAGTCAGAGCAATAGAGAAGACAGTGACTCGGAAACCCAAAATCTGCATTTCCGGTGATTTCACACGTTCAGCTTTCCAAGAACTTCATGGTTTCGACGCTGTAGCGCGGCCGGTGCGTGAGCGCTTCCCTAGCCATCACCTCCACCTTCACCGCGATCCGATGCCAATTGAAGATGCTGAAAGGGCAGGAAAGCTCCCTTCGGATGCCTAAAAGGCCAGGCGCGTTCCGTGACAAAAAGACGGCAATGGCTAATCAATGAGCGACTCTATGCCGTGCTCGATAAGGCAGACTTCGGTCACGTGGTTGGCGAGGTCGAGTGATCACAAGATGACGAAGGGCAAGAGGATAGTATTGGCAGATTGAGCCAGGAGCTTGCAAAAGAGGTTGCTACAGATCTTGCGGACTTTATGAGGAGGCATGTGTGGGCTGTTCCGCTTGGAGCGGTTAAGGGGAAGTTGTCGGTGTACTGGTAAGAGGACAGCAAGCGGGAAGACAGAAATGGGTAAGCTGATGATCTATCAGCCGGAGGCCCGTCTCTCTACGACCGGCACATTAGGAATTCATGTCATTTTGAGGTTGGTTCAAGCGTGTTCTTCGTCGCAGGCAAACGATGGTTGACTCCCAACAGAAAGCCGAGCTAGCCATAGCTCACCTCACCGCGCATACAATACACCACAATGTGACTCTCTTACCGTGCAACTGCAACGCAGCTAGCAAATCCTACTTTGGTCGTGCAAGACGCTCGACTCCATGCAGCGCGTTTCACAAAGAGCCAACGCGCGCCTGGCCCGTCAAAGGCACTTCCCGAAATTTCAATCTCAGGCTCGACCCTTTCACTCCTCTCTGGTCTCGAACCAGCCTCCCCTACCTCTACCTCTACCTCTTCAAGCACCAACACCGAAAGCGCCGCCAACGAATAATCCCTCCTCTAGTATGGGCCCCGCTTGAGCATTTCTCCTGTCGAGTTCCTCCGCAAGTTCAGACTTTTTGTCAGCGGTACGGAATGGCGAAGTTACGACTCCTATGTCGGTCGTTGAATGTCCTATTCCGGCTTCGATGAAGAGATGAAGAATGCCGTTTTGTCAAGTCCATTGCTCCAAGCCAAGGTGTCTGAAATGGCGACGAAGAAGGCGTTGGTGGAGGAGTAGGAAGGCAGTTAGCATGGACCAGATGCCTGTCCATCACGTATAAAAGAGCTGGTCCAGCAGATCACTAGGGTCGCTGCGAAGATGAAAAGTGAGATGATCACGAAGATGGACAGCAAGGCGTTCGTGAGGTGGAGTTTCTACTTCACCACGTAACTCATAACTCGGACGTACAACATGGGATACATGTTTCGTCTAACGAAATGCTGCGTTTTCGAGCTGTGGCAGAAGAGACGGCAAAGAGGGGATAGTCTATTGTCCTCCTGTCGAGCTATCGGAGTCATATAGACTACATCTGCTTGCAAATCATCTGCTACAGATTTGGTCTAGCACTTCCCACAGTGATTGCAGGCGATAATCTCAACTTTCCTGTCATCGGGACATTCTTGTACGGAGAGTACCGTGGCAAGCTCGAAGTAATTGACTGATAAGGTATAGACAACATGTAGGTCCCGCTTTCATCCATCGCCAGTTCGGCGAGGACCAGCTCTATACGACCGCCGTGCAGGCCTACATCGGCTTTCTTCTCCAAAAAGGCCTCAATCTGGAATGTTTCATCGAAGGCTCCCGCTCACGAATCGGCAAGCTTCTACCACTAGAAGACGGCTTCTTCAGCTTCTTCCTCGACTCTATCATGTCCGGCCGCTTGGATGACGCCTTTATCTGTGCCGTAAGCACGCAATACGAACAAAGTCACCGAAGTCGACTCCTACGTCAGCGAGATGCTAGGCCGACCAAAGTCAAAAGAAGATCTTAAGGGCTTCCTGTCGGCTTCCGCGGTGCTCAATCTCAAACTTGGCCGTTTCGACGTCCGCTTCCACGCGCCGTGGATGTCGAGGTCTTTCATGCAGGCTCAGGAGACCAGGCTGAGGCGATCTTTCCACGTCAGATCGTGCAAAACTTCAGCAGACGTACAATAAGAACCTTCGTGTCCGTCTCCTTCGCACACTAGGCTACAAGATCCTATCTGATATCAACCGCTGCATCCATTATCAAGCCCACCGCCCTCATCGGTACAGTGCTGCTAATACACCGCGGTCGCGGTCCCGGCAAGACCGAGCTCATTCGTCGTGTCGAATGGCTAAGTGAACGTGTTCGTAGCCATGGAGGCCGAGTTGCCCGCTTCGCCGGCTTGCCGACTGCAGACATTGTGGCGCGCGGCATCGAAGTCCTCGGTCCCAAGCTCGTCGGTGTGCGGAAGGATGATGTCGCCGAGGAAATGTATGAAGTTGTGGATAGCTTCCAGCTTTCGTTCTACCGGGATATGACGATACATTTGTTCATACTGCAGGCGGTCGTTTATGCGGCTGTGTATTCGTACTCCTAGGCATTGTCTCCCGATTAGTCTCAAACGCAACGAATGCCATAATCCAACTCAAGAGCAAAGTCCTCTTCCTCTCACAATTGTTCCGAGCAGAGTTCATCTTTCCCTGCTCGATAATCTAGAAATTACACTGACTTGCCTGGAAATCGACAAGATCCTACGCATCAACCGGTCTCCTATTATCAACATCGCCACGACCATTAGCGCCAACAATTCCATCCTCTCCGTCTCCCTTAGCTCATCCGACCACACTCTCTCCCAGGTCTTCACGCACCTCCTCTGGCCCTTCATCGAAACTTGCTGGCTCAGCGTCCTGTCGCTCCTCCTTTTAACACCGCCTACCTCCTCTACCCAGTCCCTTGCCCACCCTCTTGTTACCATCCCCTCCTCCTCCTC
>Ga0268250_10001388_pt1 | contig 10623 bp, 6 predicted proteins | sample AgamicAsSfe_FD_200448 | JGI IMG/M metagenome (GOLD analysis project Ga0268250, IMG submission 200448) | Agave microbial communities from Guanajuato, Mexico - As.Sf.e (v2) (version 2) | ecosystem: Host-associated > Plants > Phyllosphere > Phylloplane/Leaf | place: Guanajuato, Mexico | collected... | reverse complement strand
ACTTTCCCATCTCCGGGTCGTGTGAGCACTACCGTCGACATCGACGTCAGCTTCGTAGCCGTTCGCCATCCAATGAAGTGCTAGGCAGCATATCGAAACACTCAATATGGTCACCAACAGCGACCCAGGCCCTCATGCACGAGCATCTGGCAGAGATTCCGAAATGCTCGATGTCGCCAACGACAGCACCCATCCTTCCAGCACCGACATGTCGAGAACCACAACCCCCGACGGCCTTGACAATAGGTCAAGTCGAACTCGCCCGCGCGTCTTTCCCTACACCAAATACCTACCCTACGATACCGAGACGCCCGATCAAAGACAGCAAGATGTGGATGACATGATCAAGCACCTATACATTGCCGTCAGTTCGGGCGACTTCGTCCCGGGAGCGGTGCACTGGACAAAAGAGATCCGTGGATGGCTGTCACTCAAGTTCGACCTCAATCGCCAACAGCGCATCAGTCTGACCAAGCTCTACTATGAACTTGCTCTAGCGCCGGGTCTTGAGTACACGGTCGCCGAGCGCTTTGCCAGCATGTTCATGGTCTTGACCAAGCGTCGCCACTACCTGAAGCCCATAGAGGATCTTGTACTCGACTGGAGACCGTTGTACCAAGAAATCAAGGTCTTCGTCTTGCCTAGCGAGTTTGCGACACCTAACACCTTCTCGAGCAAGCGCAGCATCCGGACACTCACCAAGATCTGCACCTTTGCCCAACTCTTCTTCGACCCGCAAGAACTCCCCAACATCCTCGATGAGCTCCTCCCTTTCTTCTCCATGTCGCCCTCAGAGAATGCTTTCGTCGTAACAGGCCTGCTCAACCTCTTCTTTCCAACTCACGCCCCTCCACCGAACCAACCTAAACTCCAGCCTCAATACTACCTCCCAACATTCTTCCACCTCTGGTCAATAACGAACCGCTCAACCTTCACCGATCAGCGCTTCCTCGACATGTTCTCCAGATTATCACGCGACTGTCTGACCGTTGAACACGTCCCCTTCAACGAGCATGGTATCTACACCGCTGAGCAGACGTCGATGGTCTTCACCTCTATCCTACGGTTGCTCGAGATTCCTGTTGGTCAAGCCTCGTCACCTTACCATATCAATATCGACCTGGGTGCAGGTTTGTCTGCCCTGCTTGAGCGCGATCCTCGCAAGCATCCCGCGTCTAGAAGCATTGCAAGATGGATCATCATGTCTCTGTCGCCAGCTTGCCTCGATGTGAAGGATGGCAGATCCATTTTGCATCAGCTTGAGGGCCTGATTCAGGGTATCGAGACTTTCTTCCACCCTTCAAATACAGGCGCTTGGACAAAGACGCTGTCACAACTCGTCTACTATCTTGCAGACTTCTTCGTCATGCGTTGGAACAGAGAGGAGAGCGGTGAATATAAGATGCCTGCTGAGCGTAAGTTGACTCCAGAGCTACGGAGACGTTTTGTCATGTGTTTGAGAGAGGTCGTCTTCATGAACATCTACTCCAAGAGTGGCACCGCTGTCAACTATGCTCTTTCTACTCTGCAATGCTTGGCCTTCCTTGAGCCCAACCTGATTCTTCCTGGGGCTCTGCAAAGAATTTATCCTGCTATGCAAGGTCTGGTTGAGGTGCATAGAACAACTTCGTCTATTCGTGCTCTCCAAATGCTATCAAGAATCATCGCTCGCACAAAGGGGTTCAGATGTCATTTGACCACTCTGCTTGGCTTAGCCCTTCCGGGTATCGATGCAAACGATCTTGACAAGACCATGAATTCACTGTCCTTCGTCCAGGCTGTTTGTTACAACATACCGCTGCACGACCTCACCAAGAGCGCCAAACTGGATTCAGATGGCGAGCCAATGTCTGGTAGTACTGCTACTGCAGTCGAATGGATCACACAGCAAGTCGACCGCTTCGAAGCCGAAGGTTCCCAGATCGAACTGGACTATGAGAATGAGCTTACCGATGAAGATGAAGAGATCATTCTTCGATCATCGACTGCTGGGTTTGCTGAGTTCCTGATCGCTTTCCTTGGTCGTGTGTTCACTTTGCTCCAAAATCTGCCCGATGCCTCTCGTGTCAAGAGTGGATCTCCTGAGGAGAATGTTGTCAACACTCTACCTGCAGCGTTCGCACCTCTGCTCGCGGCTTTGTCGCCTGAGCTTTACGACATTGCTCTGCAGCAGATTGCCAAATTTGTCACCAACCATGTCGTGCATCAAGCTCGCGATGCTATGGCGTTCATCTGCAATACTCTTGTCAAGGTGTCTCCCAAGAAGGCTTTGAGTCGCCTTTTGCCCGACTTGATCGCAAGCATCAGGACAGAGATTGACGAGAACGGCGCTGGCTCGAGCAGAACGTCTGGTTCTGAGATTCTTCCTCGCGATCGCGCTTTGGTTTGGAACATCAGTTTGTTGAGTATGTGTGTTGTCCATGTCGGCTCCGATGTGCTCGCCTTCCAGGACGAACTGTTTGACATTGCTAGTTACATGCAGGACAAGTGTAAGGGCATCCCTCTTGTCCATGTCTCGAACTTTGTCCATCATTTGCTGCTCAACTTGACTGTCACCTACACCACCGACTACTCGTTGTACGACCAGACAGATCTGAGCAAAGGCCTGCAGCCGAGCGATTGGGCTAAGTTGCCGGACCCGAAGGATCTGCATATACAATGGCATGTGCCCAAGGAAGCTGAGATCGATTTCGCCGTCAGAATATTCGAGTATCAAGGCAAGCGTTCCATCGACGCCCTCAACGCATTGACCAGCAGCGATGATTCGCCTGTGAAACGAGATGGAACAGGCAAAGATTGGTCAGACGAGGTCTCTCGTAATCTTGTTCTCCTGCGCTTGCTCATCTCAGGTATCTCCTGCTTCTTCCGCTCGGATGACGAATCTGTTACACCGGTCAGTGGTCATGACACCGAGGTGAACGGCAGCATTTCGCCCAAGCAGGAAGTTCAACAAAGTCCAAGTGATTTGGCCGAACCTGACGATGACAAGATCCGCAAAACCTTCATCTATCCTACTGGCTACCCGCTCAAGACTAGCAGCCCACACTACGAGACAGTGCATAAGTTACGTCGCCTCACTGGAGAAACTCTGCACCGTGTCCACGAGTTTCTGACGCAACACCAGCAAGACGATGTTCTCTGCTTCAACGCACTCTACACAGCCTACCGTTCATGGTTCATCGATATTGGTATTGAGCGATCCGCTCACGTCCTGGACAGATTGAGTCGTCTTCTGTCGGCAGATATTCACCCTTACAAGTTCAGCGGTACGCGCAAGGCCTACCCTCGACCTCTTCTCGCCAGACGCGCCAACTTGTATCACTTCCAACGGCTGAGATACAATGAGTCGCCTCGCGCAGCATCGGATCTAGATAAGGTACTCTTGCTCGATTTGGCTCAGTCGAGTGTATCCGTCTACACAGACATTCGTCGCACAGCTCAGACCGCGTCTGAGTCGGCTGTCCAGTGTATCATCGGAGCCAAGCCTCTCATCATCCCTCCCCTTCTGGATGCTCTGGAGGACGCCGTCAACAAGACCGACTTCCCGCGCATCAAGGGTGCAGTCTTCTCCCTGCTGTTCGGTAGTCTAGCACGTCCCATTGAGCGCAACTGGAAGTTCACTCCCAGGCTTATTCGACTATTCATTCGTGTAGGAGAAACCGACAAACCCAGTATCCAGAAGCTCGTTAGCAACGCCAACTTCCAGGTACACTCGATGTGCAGAGCCCTAGACCGCATGGTCATCTTGGACGAGAAGACCGTCGACAGTGTTTGGCCAGCAGAGAGCCACACTCAACCCTCGGACAAGTCTAAGATGGTCGCAACTTCCCTGGAAGATGCCAAGGCTTTACTCCCCCCAAAGCAAGACCGCATTCGTCAACGGAGGATGCTGATCGAGGGCAAGAAGTCTGAACTGTCTTCTGAGCTGGTTGTCATGATCAAGGACTCACATTGGCGCAAGGCTCAGCGAGTCGCAGCCCTCGTCATTGGTCTTGACTACCGCTACGAGACTATTGCCTCAGATGGTATGCTTGACTTGGTCGTGAAGGGTGTGATTGACTCGCATCCTTCATTGCGTGTGCTGTTTGCAAACGCATTGCTTGCCATTTGCAGTCTCATTCAAACGAGATCAATGACTGAGCACAAGTATGAGAACTACCTCCTTGACAAGCAGTTCCCACCTGATCGCATGGTTGTCGAGACCAAGCCTGAAGATCCTAACTGGACCAAGCAGTACCTAGAGGCCTTCTCGCAACCTGAAGCCGAATACTACATCGACGCTGAGTACCCCGGTTGGTTGGTGTGGGACAAGGTGATGCGTGTGTCTAAGAACCATGCCGTCGATCTCGATTATGATGAGGTAGAAATTGATACTCGCAAGCGCATTGGCAAACACATTGACCGCCAGTGGATTTCTGTCTTCTTCGACTACATGAAGCAAGAACCGCGAGACGCTCAAGATCGCTTCCGCACCACGAACTGTACAGTCATGTCGTGGGTCTTGGACCTTGTCATGGTCGGTCTCACACCAGCGACCTTTGACGATGTGGTCGACCTCACAAAGGCCACTTTCGGTGACGGAAGTGATAAGCATCAGCACCGCGCCACTGCGGAGATCATGGGTGCCCTCATAAATGCTGCAGAAGATTGCCAGCCTAAGGTCAAGGAGAAGGTCTGGGAGTTCGTCTTCCCTCTTCTCGAACGTGTCTTCCAGGACGGTCTGACCCCGGAGAACTTGTCATACTGGAGTAGTTTCTTGACTCTTACCGGCTGCGCTAGAGACCCCCGACGATGCTGGCCACTTGTCGACTACTTCTCCAGCTTCAGACTGGACATGTCGACTAACGCAGCATTCAAGGAGAGCTCCAAGATTACTCTCTTGCAGCTTGTCATCGGGACCTTTGGCTGGCACTTCCAGAAGGAGAAGCCTATTCTCGAGGACTTTTTGAACCACCTCGATCACCCCTACAAGGGTGTTCGCGAAAACATTGGTCAAACATTGTCGGCAATCTACCGCAGCCGCTACTACGAGGGCTACAAGAATGTCGAGGATCTTATGGAAGCGCAAAAGGCTGCATCTTCTATCGGCACACGGCCTTATCAAGCGACAGAAGATTTCCGCGCGACCATCAAGGACGTCTTCGAAAGACTCGAGAAATGGCGCCAAGAAAGACCTCCTGGTGTCCACACCCCGACGCCGTACACACAGGCCAGTAAGACCGTGTTGTACTGGCTAGAGTCGACAGTCAACAACTACGATTGTACAAGTCTGATCGAGTTCTTGCCTGATCCCTTCATGCAGCAACTTCTTCATATGATGGATGTCAAAGAAGATCCTGAGTTGCAATCTCATGCATGGAGTGTGTTCAAGCAGTTCCCCAACATCCCTCACAGGAAGGGTGAAGACGAGGCTCTCGCAAAGAGTCTTGTCGAGATCGGCAGGACTAGTCAAGCATGGCACCAACGTCTCCGCACATTGATCAACATTCAGGTGCTCTACTTCCGCTACCTGTTCATCATGGAGTCTTCGCGTCGTGAGTATCTGCTCAACAGCGTTAGGGACATGCTGCACGATACACAGCTTGAAGTCCGCCTTGGAGCAGCTCAGACCATCTCTGGCATGATCCGCTGCTCGCCTGTGGAGTTCCGCGACAGAGCCGTCACAAATCTGAAGGCACACTTCACAGAGTTACTTCAGAACAACCCTCTGCCCAAGCGTGGTAGGAACGCTGGACCTCCAGGTACACCTACGCCCGAGCAGAACCGCCTTGTCATTACACGCCATGCTGCTGTTCTTGGTCTTGGCTCGCTGGTCCAGGCCTTCCCCTATGCCAGTCCGCCTCCACAGTGGCTGCCTGAAGCTTTGGCTACGCTTGCCATGAAGGCAGCCAACGACCCTGGTGTCGTTGGCAAAGCTGTCAAGACCATTCTGAGCGAGTTCAGAAAGGTGCGACAGGATACTTGGCATGTAGATCTCAAGGTAAGAGATGATGATAATGTCGGCCAAACAAAACAGCAGATTGCTAACATTCTATCAACAGGTTTTCCAGCCCGAGCAACTAGAAGATTTGGAAGGTGTATTGTGGAAGAGTTACTTTGCATAGAGCATTCCAAGGAGGATGGCGAATTCGTTTCTTGTCCTTGAATTTGTGTACATGCATTTTTTGTCTTTTCTTTTGCACGCAATGCCAGCATACATCATCATGGGAGTGCCTGTTTTGTCTTTTTTCCACATCGAGGAAGGTAGAACTACAATCTTCGGAAATGCAAAAAACTATTTTACAAATGACAACTACAGAAAAAGTTGATAGTCTAAATTTTCTTTCATACAAGAAAAAAAAAATGACGAAGCCTTTCTCTTTCCTTCTCTTACTCTTCTCACACCTCTCACTCACGAAGGCCCCTGCACCGGCACTCCATCCGTGACATCACCATACGGCACAGCAGGATAATCACCATTGCAAGCCCAATCGTATTGCGAGAGCTCAAGACTTTTGCTTTGAACGGCCAGAAAAGTGTCGAGTAAGCACCATCCGTCGTCGCGTTGTTCGCATTCGGGGAAGCTGCGGTAGAGGGGGATGGTGCGTTGGTTTAGGATGAAGTGGATGTATTTTGTGGGGTTGCCTGTGAGGGAGGAGGGTTAGCTTTGAGAGGTCTTGGGGGCGGAGGCAGTAGAAGAGGGGAAGAGGAGAGAGGAGGAAGGGGAAGAGGAAATGGGAGGAAGGGGAAGAAAATAGATTCGCACCTTCTTCGTAGAGGTTTTCGTTGTCACGGGAAGTCTTGACTGGGGAAGGCGCGTTGATGATTTCCATGTCCAGACGTGCGGCGAATGGTTCCTTTATCATGGTCAGCCTTTGCACCAAACTCAATACTCTCGCTCAAGACTTACCAGATGCGAGACTATGAGTTCACGCTCCACAATCCCATCACTCGGCAAAAACTTCGCAAACTGCTTGAACCCAAATGCAGTCAAGATACTCATGATATTCGTATCATGGCTAAAATCAAAATTGAGACTCTGATCCAATGGAAAAGTCACTGTGTTGTTATCCAACGTCACATTCACCTGCGCTTCAGGAGCGTTTATAGTATGATGTTGCAACCTCGCTAGAATCTCTTGGACGTAGCCAATTCCAATGGCGCGGCCAGTGGGAGAGGAAAAGCCATTGCCGCCTGCGAATTGGATGTCGATGCTGTACTCATATCCCTGCCATTCGGTGTAGGTGAACAGAGCACAGAAAGGTGAAAAGCCGAAAGCGACGGTTTCGTAGGCGCAGAGGGATTGGGCGTTGTAGGAGTCTTCTACCGTCCAGTCGAAGCCTGGTGCGAGGTCTCGCAGGCGGATGGTTGCGTCGGCGAGGTATTTGGTGTACCATTCTACTGTGGCGTTGTTGCCTCCTGCGCTGCGGAAGTTGTTGCTGTTGGCGCAGTTGTAGTACCTAGTTGATGCTGTGAGTATGAGGGCAGACTTGAATAGCAAAGAAAACTTACCCAGCGAGCGAAGTGTTCCATACACCGTTTGGTTCCTCGATAGCGAGGACCAAGGTTGCATTACTGGTCCACTCCATGCCAAAGAATCCAGCTAAGAAGTATTCGGCAGACTTGGTCATACGATCCTGCGTCGTACTTCTAGCGATAATCTTGGATCCATTGTTCGGATAAAGATGACCATATTGATAGTAATGCAAAGTGCCAGAATTAAACAACTCTTGCTTGCCAATAGGAACCAAGATTTCTGCGCCTAGCTGATAACTCCAGTCGTTGAGAAATGAGAGTTCACCGGTGAATTTTGCATCTGTCATCTTCTTGTGCTTTTCACCGAATCGATGGGCTCCGCTGCCGGTAGTGGGATATCTTGATCCGTGGCGGGATAGCATATTCAATTGGACGATTTCGGCACCAGGTGGTAATGAGTATTCATCCACACCAAAGCCTTTTGGGTTGGGGAAGTAAGGCGAGAGTTGGCCCATGTTTTGGAATATGTTCGAGCCATTGCTGCCAGAGATCGGGACTTGAGTCTCCAGAGGTTGGTTAGGGATGTAAGATGCGCCCGCGAAGGGAGCAGGGTTGACCTGTGCTAAGAATGGAGCGGCACCAGTCGGAGTTGGACCTTTGCAATGTCAGTAATGTGTCAAGAAGCTTGTTCAACATACTGACCGGCAAAGAGCTCCGGCTTGGTTTGGAAATACTGGGGGATGTCGTGGTTGTTGGAAGACGACTTCGAAGCAGAAGAAGCAACAGCACCGCCAACACATCCCACCACGGCACCAAAAGCAAAAGATTTGTACAGCATGACGAAAAATGTGACGGCACCGATGAAAAGGAATATTTGGAGTCCGAACATAGAGCGTCTGGTTAGTCGTTGCTTTGGCGAGGCGAAAGGCAATTGTAGAGCCTCTCTGCTCTCTGATGTGTCGTCGACTCTTGTATACATGATTTCCGCCCCCATTACCTTCTCTCTCGCGTCAAAAAGAATGGATGGAATGATTGATCGTGGCTGCTCTTCATGCGGTGATGGTGGACAAGGAGTTGAGAGAGGGGTGAACTGCCGCGGCTCACCGCCTTTGCCATGCAGCTCCAACGCTTCGATGGTCTCATCAACGCCAACGCAGAAGTAGGCGACCATGCGACAATTTTGTTACTCGAGTCGCAGCTTTACAGACTGGAAGCCATGCTTGTTCAGTAAGTTGTGGATTCGAGCGTCGCATTGCCATCATCTTCAATGGTCGACCACACAAGCTCTATGATGTGGTTTTCCATTAATTTTTTCGCAGCATTTTGTGACATGTTCGCAAGCAGAGCGTTTAGATTCGGCGATAGCTTTTCATTTTGGAATTGGGGCTGCTCCTAATGAACTACTGACACAATAAAGACCTAGTGCCAGTATCTGATCGAGATACCCTTGCAACCCTCCCAGCCCTTGTCCAAAGCTTCCACGACATCGTCTGGAAGTGGACCCTTCTCCATGTCCTTCAAGTTCGACTCGATGTGATGAGGAGATGATGCACCAATGATGATAGCATCGCCCTTCTCGCGCTGTAGCTGACTGTGGTTCTGCATCCAGCGCAGCGCACACTCGGCCTCAGTAAGTCCATGCTTCTTCGCAACAGGCCGAAGCAGATCGAGAGCGTTGAAGTATTCTTCTCTCCAGTAGCGACCACGGTACATCTTACCCTGCCACTTGTTGGGGTCGAATCGTGAACCGCTCTCGATTTCTTGATCGGCGTCCTCCCTCTTGTATCTGTCTGTAAGGTAACCGCCAGCTAGAGGGTTGTAGTTGTAGAAGGCTATGCCGTAGTAACGAAGACAAGGGAATAGCTCCGGCTCGACTGAACGATGGAGTGCGTTGTAGACACCTTGGTAGACAGTCGGCTGAATCCAGTCGTTCTTACGACAGAGCTCGCAGATCTGAGCCACCTCCCAAGCCATGTAGTTGGAAATCCCCAATCTCTTGAAGTGGCCTTCTTTGTATAAATCATTGACAGCTTTCATGGTGATTTCGTAGGAGGTTGTTCTGTCAGGCTAAAGACCATGTCAGCTTCGAGACAGATGGCAGGACAATGGGTTGAGCTTACACCATGCAGATACCACATGTCGATCTTGTCCGTTTTCAACTCCTTCAGCGATGTCATCAGGTTCTCGCGGAGATCCTCGGGAGTGTGTCTCAAGTTGTTGTTCCACGATGAAGGAATAGACTTTCCAGCTGTGGGATAGTACTTGGTTTCCATAACAAGTCCTCTCTTCTGCCATTCGAGATCACCAAGCATCGTCTCGGTAGTACCCTCACAGTATGCTCGAGCAGTATCAATCTCGTTGTGACCATGGGCCTGGAAGATGTCGAGGATCTTGCCAGCAGTTTCGAGGTCATGGACTCTTGCCTGCTCAGACCCTTCTTTACCGAAGGTCATGGCACCAAAGACCACGTTCACGTTAGTTTTCTGTGCTGATGTCATTTTGGCTGATTGTGTTTGATGAGGTTGATTCAGGAAAGTCTCTGGGACTTGTAAAGGCGACTGAGAGTTTATATATCAAGTCTTACATCATGGTCTTGACCTCTGTGTCGGACTTAGCGGCTTTACACGGACCGGCGATAGGAGGAGCCCCCTGGTACGCAGTTGATGTGGTGCATGATCTCGTCTCTCGCACGCATGCGTGTAACTTGCGATTGTCACAGTAGCTGCGAGCCTGAGTTGCAAAAATGCACAGTAGAACAGGAAGAAACGAGAACAACTTGGCGACCTGCAAGAAGGTGGTTGGCAAGAACAAATGCTTGGCCAAAGCTTCTCTCCAATGACGTCCGTCTCAGATCCAAAATTATTTCCAAACTCGACAAGACATTTTCGGAAAACATAAATTCATCCGTCAACATGGACGCCTTTGAGGAATGGTTCAGAAGCAATGGTGGATATTTGCATCCGTCGGTTCAGCTGGCTCAGGATGCTGAGCAAGGGTCACATTTTCGAGCCAGCGCTGTCATTGAGCCTGGCACACACGTTCTGACAGTACCTCATAATCTGGCGATGTCGAATCTGAATGCTCAGGTGGATGATGACTTCCCTGTCTTCAGAACTCATGCCAAACAGTTCACAGTCGAAGGGCTCAGCTTTTTCTACCTGATGGCAC
>Ga0268250_10001386_pt1 | contig 10626 bp, 14 predicted proteins | sample AgamicAsSfe_FD_200448 | JGI IMG/M metagenome (GOLD analysis project Ga0268250, IMG submission 200448) | Agave microbial communities from Guanajuato, Mexico - As.Sf.e (v2) (version 2) | ecosystem: Host-associated > Plants > Phyllosphere > Phylloplane/Leaf | place: Guanajuato, Mexico | collected... | reverse complement strand
TGCCGATACTTTCCGCTCATTGAGACACACGGAACAGGATACCCCTTGACGCAATCTCTATTCGCGGGGCATTGGTTGGGGCTTTTCTTCCCATTCCATCATCCCGTCTATGGTGCGGAACAAATAGTGGGCGGATGGGAGAATGGAGGGGCAGCACAGAGCACTCCGCACGCGTAGGTAGGGCGGGATACCATTTACGTATAGGCCTTAGTCTCAATTTTGCCTCTCTCTGTTCGCTTGTTGGTGCGGTCAGTTCTGCCCCCACCCCGCGCTTGCTCACGACTCGGCGGACTGGGCAGATCATAGCTTCATGTAATGATATGCTCGGCGGCATCGCGGAACACGGACGTCATTACGTAGATGGACTTGGCTCTTGTGTCCGCTACGCCAACCGGTTTACTTACTTCTTGCGAGTTGTGCATTGTATGCTTGAGGCGAACTCACGATTCATGTCTAGGGCATATTGCGCATAGCATGAGTTATGCGGGTTGTACGTGCGAGTTAGTGATTAGTGATTCTTTTTGTTGGGACCCCAATTCGGATAGAGCGGGTGGGATGAGCGGGTGTGGGAATAAGGATTGAGGGAGGACATAAGGATGATGGGGTGATGTAGGATGTAAGACATGTGTGTAGTTGGGTTGGATTGTGCCACCGGGAGAATGTCATTATGTAGCGTATGAGTGAACGAAGGCTTGGGTTACCTTCTTTGGTCTGCAAGGTACCTAGAGAGAAAGCCACGATACGACATGAAGATCGACTTGTACGCCTTGCTGCTTTGCAATGCATACGGGGCATCTTCGTGGTCGAAAAGAGCTGGAGTATCATGTGGAAATGAGTGAATGTTTCCTAGGTAGTATGGATGCATTGATACATGGCTAATAGTATAGGCGTGGTTGAGACATACAGCGCTAGGCTCGAAGTGATGTTACCTATTGTTGTACAAAGATTCTTGGTAACAATATAGGTGCGAGACAGAGATAAAAGATGTTTTTAGCTATGCGAGGTTATATTCAAAGAGTCCTTGACCCTGTGCACTTATCCTGGTAGCTTGTTGATTACCTCAAGATCGGCAAGAAACGCTGCATCAGATATCAATGTAATGAGAGGACCAGAAAACAAACGGAGACTTTCTGGTTCTCCTACCACTATCATCAACAAGAATCAAGATCGACGAAGTGTGAAGTCCTGAGAGTTTCAGTGGCATATAGTAGCCATTCCTGTTCAGGTGCGCAAACAGCGTAGAAGTCTTCTGCTGTCCGGGTCTTGAATTGTAAGCTATTATTTCTTTCACGGCAAGATTTGTTCTTGTCTTCATTACGAATACCAAACAGCACTGTACTCGTTTCGCCCTTCTTCGTCTGTATTCAATTACATCCATGTTTTCTGTTCACCATTTGACATCCATATGCGAAGACTACAAGCATCTAGCTATTCCGGATCTGGAAATCGCGTCCCGGCACGTTAAGCGGTGGAGTATAGACTAAGAAACGGAGCTGCGGGATAGAGATTGCGGGCTGTGGATCTAGAACATACGAGATGGGTCCCTTAAGGCGCAATAGATGTAGTAAATAGAAACACTAAGCATTCTATCATCCGAAACACATACGGAGCTGTATTATAAACTTGACACCGGAGATGAGGAAAAAGGCTATCTTTGTGCTGGTACACAGGCTGGATCTAAATGCTGAACGACAGATTGTGTGAGCTACAATTTGGACGTCGAAGCGCGCATTCTAGAGATACAATTGCGGGGAGGGTGCTTGAAGATGTGACGGAGATTCTAGAATGTGCCGAGACGCAAGCCAAGATCGGAACTCATATGAGATGTGTTGATGACTTTGGACACCCGGGTACAGGATGGCTTTCCTGGGCACGGCGTACCACTTGTGCCGATGGGCCCCAAGATTTGTGGCTTGCTGCAGCTTGTATCCTATTATATCAACGTTGTGCTGACATCTAGTTCTTGTCAGCGACACAAACGATTCAGAGCTACTGTGCCGGTCGCATTTGAGACATCGCTGCTCTACATTACCTTGGTGTGCTCCACCACCGATCTGGACAATGACAACAGATTACCATCTGTTGTACACGACGCTCAAACTGATAAAGATAGATATCACTATCGATGTAAGGACGATGGAGGATGCACTGACGACGAGTGCTAGGTGGTTTGTTGACGAAAAGCTACACGCAGATCTGCCAGGCTCCAAGGACAATCGCACACGCGAGCGCCTCGAACGATAAGATTCAGACGAACTGTCTTCTCTATCTCTAGCCAGGTAGTTCGCGCATGTCTGGGTATGCTCAGTGAGGTAATTCCCATGCATACTCGACAGTAGCGCAACGTCGCGATTCCGGGTGTCTCGGAGATGATTGAATCACGAACCATTCCTTGCCAATGGGATTACTTCCGATGCGCGTTACGATGGTACGATCATCGCCACGCACCCCAAGCTGCCCGACCGCCTCGCTCTTACCAGACTATCTCGACGGCCCGCCGTTGCGAATGGTAGGTGCAGGCAAAGTTCGCAGTAAACATGGCAACAAGAGCAGCGGAGACCCTGACAACATGCTGGCGCGGGAAATGAGCCATGACAGTGCCCTCTTGCACCACAAAATCTCGTGAAAAGCTGCAGACTCTGGACAAACATTCCCGCATCAGGGCAATCTGTCGCACAGAAACTCCACACGGCACAGGAAGACTATGCCCACCCCTCGTTAGTCCTCCGACGCTTTACTGCTTCGCTGCAAGCTGCCCGATATCGCCATGCGCCGAGATACGCCATTGACGGCAGAGGCCCAGCTGCTCGCCCCACTCTGGCAGCCCGAGCCGACGACTCTAACATCGCAGCCGCAGCGAGACAAAGTCGACAAGTACAACGAAGTCAAACACCTGGAATACGATAATGACATTTCGTCTTTAGCGCTAGGATTTGTTCCATTCCCCTTTACCTCTGGTGGTGGCATTACATACAACACAATGGACGCTCCAGAAGCGCGCAGGTTTTCCACGAGTACGGCTGAACGCGTCGGCTTACTCAAATCGCACGACAACGCGGCGAAGCAGCGTCAATATGGCGCAATTCCTGATCCTTCAGAGATTGAGAGTTTACTGGGAGGAGAGGGGACGACAGAAGAGCTGGGAACAACGGCGGGACAGGAAGCCAAGTTGCTACTGAAGTACAGCGTTCCGCTTATGGGGACGTACTTGCTGCAATACTCGTTCAGTCTTGTCACCATATTTGTCGTGGGGCATAGTAAGTACTCAGAACAGAAAGACTTTCGGACGCAAGCTGATTGACACCCCCTATAGTCGGGACGGATGAGCTTGGTGCAGTATCTCTAGCTACGATGACCGCCAACATCACCGGACTTGCAATCTACGAAGGGCTGGCCACATCGCTAGATACCCTCTGCGCGCAGGCCTATGGTTCCGGAAGGAAGACCATGGTGGGCCTCCATCTTCAGCGCATGATACTCTTCATGCTGGCTGTTACCATTCCCATCGGAGCGATCTGGCTGTGTTCTGGCTGGATCCTCGCAGCCCTTGTTCCGGAAAAAGCAATCGCGCATCTTGCTGGATACTACCTCTCTTTACTTCTTGCCGGAGCACCGGGCTACGCCATCTTTGAAGCCGGCAAGCGGTTTACGCAAGCCCAAGGCCTTTTCAATGCTTCGCTTTTCGTCTTGCTTATTGCAACGCCCATTAACATAGCTTTGAACTATGTTTTCGTCTTTGTTCTGGATTGGGACCTTACAGGTGCTGCACTTGCGACTGTCATTTCCAATAACCTTTTACCGTTGTTGCTCTGGATTTACGTGTACTTTGTCAATCCATCTTCGCTGGAATGTTGGGGTGGCTTTACCAAAGCTGCTTTTACGAATTGGGGACCCATGGCAAAATTGGCCGTCCCAGGCATCGTCATGGTGGAGACGGAGTGGCTTGCTTTTGTAAGTTCTGGATCGTGTATCTGCGAATATCGACTGTATGCTAATTTTGCTACAGGACATTCTTACTTTCTCGACAAGCTATCTTTCCACAGCCCACTTGGCGGCGCAGTCGATGTAAGAACTACTCCTCTTTAACGCATCAAAAAATACTGACATCAGAAGCGTCATGACACTGGCAGTAGCTATTTACCACGTACCTTTCTCTGTCGGCGTGGCTGTTTCAACACGCTTGGGCAACCTAATCGGCGCGGGTTCCCTCTCCGCAGCCCGTACCGCCACAAAAACCTACGTGTTGACCTTCCTCGCCATCGGCCTCATTGACTTTGCATTCTTGACTGCTTGCCGAAATATCCTTCCCAAAGCATTTACAAGCGATCCGGAAGTCGTCAGCATAGTAGCCACCGTACTACCTCTGCTTGCCGCTTTCCAATTCGCCGACTCCACCACTGCACTAGTAAATGCACTTCTCCGCGGCTTGGGCAAGCAAAATATTGGAGGGTGGTGTAACCTTTTTGTTTATTATGTTATTGCTGTGCCGTTGGCACTTTTCCTTTGTTTCAAACAGGATATGAAGTTGGTGGGACTTTGGACTGGGTGTGCGGTAGGCTCGAGCTGCATTACGATAACGGAGGGTATTTACATGAAGTTCTATAATTGGGACAAGGCGGTTGACGATGCACGAGAAAGGCAAGAGTAGAGGACTTGGAGTTCATGAGGTTTAAGTAATGTGGAGAGAAAGGGCGGTAGAAGAGACAGGTGTGAAGTACCCATGACTTGATTCCGCGAGTAGTCTGGATGTGGATAGCGTCACCAAGAAGATATATGGCTAAACCCAACTTTAAGACTGAGTGGTTGATGTTTCTTGAGTGCCTCCAATACGAGCAAAGCCAGATGTCCAAAGTCAGTTCATTAGTAAAGCAATAACAACATAAAAGCACGACGGAGATGGCAACGGGCAAAGCGTCAGATCCAAAAAGATCCGCATAAGCTATATAAGGTATCTACGACGATCCTTGTCATGATGTCTCCATGAGCTACTGCTTTCGAAGCACTCTTCCCATATTCAAAACGCATAAACCTGAACGCTACACAAAGAAAACAAACATGCTGTACCAGTAGGTACATTTCCATTTCTATTATCAGGCTTCCCTTAGGCCGGCCTCCTGCTCTCATATACCGTCGACCAACCTATCGGCGGGCGAACTCGATGTCGGTCTTGGGACGCGGCTTGATGTTCGGGTCGTACCACCAGATGCATACGACAAGCGTGATCATCATAGGCAGGAAGTCGTAGACGTAGATGGGCCATTCGTGCGAAAGTAGGTAACCATCCTATGCTCTGTTAGCAATCTGTCCAAATGCACAAGAAGCGGAAGTGGAGCGTACCTTTCCCATAGCGTATTCAATAACCCTGCAAAGGTTACGGATAGTGATACAGACACTAGCCGCATACAAGAACCAGATCAGCTTCGTCCACGGGATATCCGCGGATGAAGCTGTAGGTCCCTTTTGGAGTCGTACGTGCCAGATACTCGCTACGACGACGAAGAAGCCGAAGATAAGGATTTGAAGGATCAGTCCACCGAGGATGATGTTCTCGCCGCGCTTGAAACCGTCTTTGTCATTGGCTGAGACGAGCATACCAGCACCACCGGCTTGAATTAAGCTAGGATCCAGGTTAATATGGTTGTTCATACAAATTGTGAACAATATGTAGGGACGTACAAGCACAGAATGTCGCCGCCAACGAAGATCTTGGTCAACCAGTTGACCCGTATCAGAGAGTACTCAGCAGAGTCCGTACGTCGGATAAGACGACCGAGAATCATGTAGATGGAAGCGGCGAAGAGGATGGGCGCCAGGAGAATGAGTGTAGACTGGATGATGTACGGTGTTTTGCCTTCGGTATCGTTGTGGGCTGCGGCACGAGCAGAGTAACCTATAGCTTCACACTAGGGCGGATGTTAGCACCTTGTTATCTATTCAAGTATGTTCATGTGTAGAAGCTGGGAAAAATTGGGTAGCAAAGTACGTACCAGAGCTCCAATGACGAACGGTATACAAAACCATGTCTTATTCTTGACGAGGCGGAATGTGTGAATGAAGAACAGTATGAACATAACGACAGCGGCGATGGCACCGGCTGCGATGGTGGGGGTGTACGGCCAGAGCACATACTCTGGCACCGCTGAGGAGTCATCTGCTGGTGTCGACATCTTGTGGTGGGGATTAGGTGTACGCGGTAGGCGTCAGCGGTAAGAGCCCGTCTGATATAACAGAACCAGATCAGAGAGACAAGTACTGAACTAGATGGTATGAGTAGTTTTTGAGGTGGTACACCGTTGAAGTAGTGGTGTTTTAACTGGGGTTGGCTGATGGAGAAATAAATGGCATGGTCTTTATGTATAGAAGTCGCAACGGATACTTGTGGGGCACAGCCCACCTAGCCGTATCTCGTACATAGATCCTCTAGACCCGTACATAGATTGCCCGAGCAACCCCTTCCCGCCGCCCGTTGGGATATGTAGATGCCTCAGGGAAGGAGGCGTGCGGTCTGTGCATACGACTAGCGTCCTCGGATACGACGCGCCAATCGCATTGCTCTGTGAATACTCGGCTCCACTCTTTTCTATCATTCTTTGGGTGATGGCTCGAACTCATACATTAGCTGTCCGCGTATAGTAGCATCAAACACGGAGTAGCAGGACAAAAGTCTTCAGTGTCGCGTCCAGAATACGTCGTTACGCTTCTCGTAGTCGGTGCAGATAGAAAAGCTGTCTGCCTCGCTCGTTTCGCACAGCCTCCTCCTCAATGTACCTGGATCAGGGTATGATTCTTTCAAGTCGATCGATTATTGTCGATAACGGTGGTCTGCATAGTAAGTAAGTGGGTGGGTACTTGAGCTAGGCCGCTTTCACTTACGACTTAAGACTTTATCAAGCCTACCAAGCACTCCTCGCAAGCATTTCCCAAAGCAGTTTGACAAGAGGAACAAACAATGCCGATTTGGTGTTAAGATATTGTTTCGATGCAATAGCTGCACGTCTGTTGGTAACCGTCAAGCAAAATTACGGTCCAGTGTCTCCGCAATGGGCAGCATTGCCGCATCGAACGGCCTGTTTCATGAACCAAGGGCTCACTTCAAAGCAGGCTGGAGGTATCTGCAGTTCGAGGGCATGACGTTGAGGGGCGGTAGAAGCCCGCATCAATTTCAGGCTTCATGTCGTATGCCCTGAATATGGCGTCGGCGGTACGGAGGCACCACGAATCTGCTCCTTCGGCCACTGCAACCACGACTTCCATTCACTAGGGACCATGTGATCTGCAATGAGAAGTATCTGCTCCGCGACTCCTTCCAGATACCAGTAGTTCTCTGCTGCTCTATGCATGATGACAGCAAAGTGTGCAAAGATGATCAAAGATCCTGGTTGCCTCTCCGATAAGAGCTCGATATAGCGGTCCGAGACAAGATGTATCCATATCTTCAACAAAGCGTCGGAAGGCGGCTTCGTAGATTTCTCTGCAACCTGGAATACGAGCTCGAGGATATGACAGGCATATCCATATGCATCGACAATGTCGGGAGGGTAAACGTGATGGACGACCTCGGAGAACTTGCGGAGCTGTACGAGCTCAGTATTGGGTGGTTGCTCTTCGGTCTGCCAATTGATATTCTTGACGTCGTCTGGAATCACACGACCTAATTCACTCTCCTTCATCTGTTCATAGACCCCTGTTACCATGGGTCTAATTCTCCGAGTCAGGACGAGATTGGAAAGAACGCTGTCGAACACATGATCCAAATCATTGTGGATTGCAAGTGAAGCGACACACGCATGCGGGAACAGCGTGCCGGCAAACAATAGGACTGCTTTAAAGTTCGAAGGATCGATATCGCGAACCATTGTCTGGAAGTTGAGCAGAGACGCTTCATGGTATTTCTCAGCTTGGTACGAGTATTGTTGGGCCTCTTCTGGTCCTGCAGTTCGGCTCAAGTGTAACGCACTGAGTGCAAGAGCCGCTTGGAGAAGATATGGATGATCGAATGCAATCTGTATCAAAGTAGTTGTAAATACGTCCTCGGCGTCAGTATGCGCTGCGAGACTTTTGGCTGTGACGGTCGTGTAGTGACTACCCACGCAATTAGCTTACGCTTCTAGGTGTCTTTCTTGTACATCGATAAAAAAGTTCTGTTGCTCGTTGAGATCATACCAGACCATGGAACCACAGTCATGTACTGAGAGACTCAATCACACATGAGAGTACGTACTGGAGCAATCGTAGTTGGGGTATATTCAATGCCAAATCTGGTTGACTGGAAGCGCCATTGATAGTGATGGATCCAAAATCTGGTAGTGGTTGTTGGTCAAGAAAACCGGAAGTGCCATCTGTGGATGATGGCGTAAAAGCTGGCGTTCCAATCGGTAAAGGCGACACGTTCGAAGCCTCACGACTCTCTTGGCCCGTGGATGGTCGATATTCACACACGGTGCCTTGCTTTACGCAGTTTGCGCAATTTGGCTTTTGCTCGTCGCACTTGAAGATGGTCAGTCGTATGTAGAATTCAAGATTCGAATGGGAAGGCGCACTTTGACATGGCGGCCTTTGCATGGTAAGCAGCCGTTTCGCGACTTCTTATGGGGCTTGCGAGTCTTAGCTCTTTCCATGTTATCTTGTCGCTGCGAGGATCATATCGGTGGTTTGTTTAGGGAACGTGATGACAGTGGACGATCAAAAGCTTAGGATGCGTGACGAAATCGGGCAGTCTGCCTTCACGCTAAAACATGGTCTGTGCTCCCGAAGCTGCCGTAGGCTGTGCGACTCAAATATCCGGAACACGGAATTGTGGCTGTGGTATCGACGATCTTGGCAAGCATATACTGAGTTACATGGATCAAGGAACGGCCGAAGCACTGAAAATAGAGAAAGTCATGTATAACGTTATACATACATTCTTACATTCATGGTCAACGTAAACGTCGTATCGAGAACCTAAGTGGATATCCACGTCCCACGCTAAGTCGAGTAGATATTGTAACGCCAGTCCAATGCTCATCTTCATGCGATTACTGCTCGTCGTCTTCCTCTTCATCTTCTAGATCGGTCCGCTCAACAATCAGATTACCGCTCCGTCCGATACGCTCTTTAATCGTACCACCAGTCTTGAGCTCATATACCTCGCGCGGCATAGGGCTAACGAGTTGGAACTTGTACTCATGCTCGAAATCTGTTGGTTTCTCTATGTTCTCCTGTACACCTACCTCAGATTGCAGGATATCGTAGCATTCGACGAATGCATAGAGTTCCTCGATCTGTGCATCTGCAGCGAACTTGCGAACCACGCGCTCTGCATTCGGCATACGAAGACTGATGCGCACGATGTCCTTTTCCTCAGGCTCGGGCTCAGAGCGTATAGATGCAGCGCGCCATTGCCTCCATTGCGCGAGATTTTGTGCGTATCGTTCGATGGCTTGTTCGCGTTCGAGTGCTTCCTTTTCTTCTCGAGCTTTGCGCTCTGCTTCCTCCTTCTTCTTGCGAGCTTTCTCTCGGTCAGCTGCGAGTGAGCGTTCATATGCGCTATTTTGTTGTTCTCGGATGTTTCGTGTCGCTTGTTGTTCCGCGCGCTGACTACGCACGCGATTGAGCGGCTCTATGTGTTGCTGCATTGCCTGTCGTAGCTTGGCAATGTATTGTTGTGGGGGCGTAGGACCAGCTACACGCGCGGCAATCCCCATAGCTGTTGACGAAACTTGGGGTGTATGTACAATGAGACCCGTGAACGGGAATTTGGTGCACGACAGGGCGGCGGAAACTTGATATGCCTCGGAATCTTGCACGTTGCCAGCCCAAAGTATGATGTTGTTCTCGGGGTTTCGTACGAACTCCACGACCTCTGGCGAAAGAAGTGTATCCCGTACAAAGGATGATGTTTCATCATGCTCTGGGCTGACCAGCACCACCATTAAGAACTGTAGGTTCTTCTTCGCTAGATCAAAAGCTTGGGCGTATCCGCTCTCGAAGAACGGCAGGTTGTGACTTCCATATTCCTCCTCGAACTCGCGGATGAAACGCGCCGCTGTGTCTCGTGGGTTCAAAGGTCGGCGCCCGCTCGCGCTGCGCTGAGAGGCAGGTGTGTTGATGTTGCTAGCTGTAACCCTCCCCCATGCGCGCGGGAGGAAGGGAAAGATCCATCCTAACAACCGGAAGGATTTCGCAAATAGGGAGTACACGAGCGAGAATGGCGCAAAGAATATAGCCAGTACTAGCGGAACTTGTGTACTGACTTGGCTTTCTGGCTGTGGGACCACCCTCGGAGCAGGTTCTATCCTCACTCTCCTCCCACTACTTGTAGATGATCGTGGTGAGGCAAAACCGTTTAGTAGTGTCTCTTGTCGGCGGACGTCTTGGGGCGGTGGTAGTTGGGCGGCAGCAGCAGCCACTGGGTCTTCGGTCGGTTCGCCGTCGAAGAAGCGCGTGACCGCTATATTGACATTCCATTGCGCGCGTTGGAGTATCGGTATCGCATCAGATGTCGCTTGGTCGGTAACGGCGGTGTATTGTTGAAGCGCGGCTTGCTGGTCGGCTGTGAGAGATGCGATGTCCGTATCCGCCATGTTGGCTCCGCCACCAACTTTATTTTCGGTCGAGAGGTTCGGTTGTGTAAGATTATATCTC
>Ga0268250_10001385_pt1 | contig 10636 bp, 12 predicted proteins | sample AgamicAsSfe_FD_200448 | JGI IMG/M metagenome (GOLD analysis project Ga0268250, IMG submission 200448) | Agave microbial communities from Guanajuato, Mexico - As.Sf.e (v2) (version 2) | ecosystem: Host-associated > Plants > Phyllosphere > Phylloplane/Leaf | place: Guanajuato, Mexico | collected... | reverse complement strand
AGTATTTGATCCTTGAACAGACCGTCCCGGAAGCTGTCTCGCGCCTCCTGTTCCGAGAGGAGTCTCCGCTTTGTTCGTCCAGCTGTTCCATTGGCAGGCGACTCGTTCTTACGCTTAGCCATTGTATTTCTGTGCAGTATAATGATGATCCCACGGTGCTGTTGTGTGCTGATGGTTTGCATTTTTTGCCGATCAACGGACGAAACTCCATCGCACATTGCGTCACCCTGTCGTTCACGCAACAACAACAATAACAATATAGCAAATGCGCCTACTGTCAAAGAGCAAGAATTTGGACAAAATCACTAGACTCCTTACGGCACTCTCCCAGGATATCTTTGAGGCCTGATATATACAGTGAGCTCAGGATCCTCACGACAAGCTGCCACCCATTCGGACTGATCCTCACGGTACTCTACTCAGGATTCTTCTATACTCAATCTGCTACAATCGTCATGTTTTCGACGTTTCGCCTCCCATTCGGACTCCCAAGCTTCCTGTTCGGAGGAGAAGGTCGATCTATCGACCTCGATCCAGTCCCAGTCCTAGACTTCGAAGTAGAGCCGGAACGGAAAGCACGAACCGTCAAGCATCTTCTGAAAGCCAATCATGCCCACAATGCCATCTTCTACCACAATCTGGAACTTTCAAACCAGGCACCAAATGTATATTTGTCAAATATCGTCTAGATCTAGATCTTGCTGCTGAGGACAAGCATAGACACTTTGCGCCGCATACGTTCTTGGAGCCAACTCGGAACAATTAAGCACACTGTATGAGCAGCAGTGTACAAAGCTTGACGTCTGGCCGGATCGAGTCGGCGGGATTGAAGATGATGTGTGGCGTGCTCACGAGATCGGACAAGATGAGTTCAGGGACTTCCTGGGCAAACGAGAGTCTGTTTATTGAAGCTGCTTTTCAGGATGCAGGAGCTGATGATTGAGCAGACAACAGAGAGCGTTTATTGATTTCTTCGAAGACAGGCTTGCAGGAATGGGATATGATTGGAAGCAGCTCATTGAACACTATCTATATGAGATCGAGGAACCCCTCGCATACTCCCTAGTTTCAGGCTGTAAGCTCGAACCTCAGACAATGTCACAGAAGTGCTCTTACTGATTGGACTATCTATAGCCAGTTTTGCACTTATTCATCTTGCCACAGCGTATCGTTTCAGCTCCCGTGACATTGGCATGGAAGCTCTGGCTATGCTCGCGTGCTTGCATGATCGAGATCTGCCAAAGTACTCCATAGACCATACACTCACCCAACCATCGTCGTATGAGTCGACGTCTTCCGTGTTGAAGATACTCCGTCGACTTGCCGCTGATCAGCGCTTTGCCGACGTCGCCTCCCTGTCCCTGGGAGATGTCCTTCGCAAGCGCGAGGATGCTGTCTTGGATCATTGGAACTCGTGGGTTGTTGCCTCAACAGCATCAACTCCAGTATCAGCACGTAAAGCACTTGAGCAAATACAACTCGCTGCTGTCGCGCTAGCCGTATCCACTCCATCAACATCCAACTCCAAGTCCACGGCTAGCCATGCAGACCTGCTGATACCACTGAGATCAGCTCACGCAGTGCGTGTTCTCTTACCGCTCGCGCCGACACGCTTCATAGTGCCTCTCTTGCGCCAATGGCTGCTTTCGACGATACTGCTGTACGTATCTGCAGGATGTCCGAAGATCGACATATCACATCTCAATCGTGTCTCGCTGGCTGAGGACCGGGACAAAGCTTACAAGCATGTCCGTCACACCATTCTCTCTCGCGCCTCCTCCTCAGAGAGTAGCTCACAAACCTTACAAGCATTGGTAGCCCTGTCCGCAACCGAAGCATGCTGGGGCCAGGACCTGAGCGCAGAAGCGCAGCAAGGCTTGGTAGCAGGTGGGCTGGCCAAGCAAGCAGATGAGATGACGGAAGAACAAGCAAAGACACAAGAAAAGAACCGGTGTGATTGGTGGCTGAAGGCAGCCATGGTGCTGGTCGATGCAGAGATGTCTAGCTCTTGATCTTGTGGCTGCAGTATCTGGGAAAGGACGAACAAGAACATGTGCTGCGTAGCGGATAGGCGCTGGCGACGAAGACATGATGGCTATGCGATGTCCAGCTTAAGTACATCCGCACGCCCCGTAGTAAACACGATCTTTGCCAAGATGTAGTCAGTACGCACTGCAGCAGGGTGTCGTGTCTGGAGGACTACCATCGCGGTGAGATGCAGGCTTGCAATCTCACGTATGTCCCAAACAGATGCGATGGTTGGAATTCATCCACAGCACGAAGCTTGTGGTGAGGAAGTATATTCGTCGTGCGACAATTCATGTCGACATGATGACTTGGAGGAGAACAAGGTGGCTGCATGTGAGGAGTGCCAAATAGATTATGACAGAAAGTACTACTCAATGACCGTATCCATGACCAGATTCTCAACAGCGAGAAGACTTGATGTCAAATGAGTTTGCTTCAGATTCCAAAAATGAGGAGAGTACCGAAAGGATCACGAGCCTTGAAAGCGACTATCTTATACTAAATCCACCACGAGCTGTATAGTAAGTGAAGTCAATCCTTGAAAACTTAACTCAATGTTGGCGTCGCGTGAGAGTGCCAAAAGGCTCAAAAGGCCTTCAAAAGCACCATCTCACACCATGCCAGACACCGGCTCGATACCAAGAAGAGTCTACTGTATCTCTAAAAACTTTACTTCAGAAATTAAAGCCGGTGTGACGAGTATCCTGGTGTTTGCGAGCCTCGAAATCAGGTCAGCAGCGAGAAGGTGTGATATCAAGAAATTTAACCGAGACTTGAAGTGTGTGCAGAGTGCCAACAGGAAGCGCGATGGAACTTGTAACATGATGCAGAAGCAACATTGTGAACGCGAGATGCGCTGTAGTCAGGTAGTTCTGGGAAGCAGAGGTGGATCGGTGACGACGAGCCTAAGTAGTCGGATTAGTTGGACTTGCGAAGCACTTGTCATAGTACAGGACGGTATGGTATGGTTTGAGGAAGTATTAGATTAAGTATAACGCTATGAACCCTCCCTCCCTCCATTACATTTCCCAGCTGCCGAAAGACAGCTCACAGTCTATTCGATTCTGATGCTATCCCCGGACCATTTTCCAAGCCCCAACAATAAGACGAAATAAGTGGTGGGTATCATAGATTTTGGAAATAAGAAAAAACTCTCAACTCTCAACTCTCCTCATTCTCTGCATCCACTGCCGCAACACGAGTCACACCTGACTATGCGCCCCGCTCAAACGTGAGCAGCGGTGCCGGCAGTGCTACCGACAGGACCATCCACAACAGGAGCCTCACCACGGTTCTTCTTCCTCAACGTGTTCCTCATGCCGCCAGTGGTGTAGTCGCTGCCACCGTTGCTGCCTGCAAAGCCATCCTGGTATTGACGCTTCTCCTGACCGCGGTGGCCTGCGGCTTGGATGTTCATGCCAAGGTCGGCAGGGTCGATGTTGCGGTGACCCCAGATGAGCAGGGCACCAAAGCAGGGCTTCGCCAGGAAATCTAGGATCCCGTAGAATACTGCTTCAGAGTCGGGAGCGATGACATTACCGCCTTCGCACAAGCCCCAAGCGATCGGATACAAACACCACAAAAAGAACGTCCATGTGCCGCACAGAAGGAAGGTTTTGCCAACCTCACGGTTGATACTTTGAGCGTTTGCGCGGGCCTCGATGAGGAGAACGTAACCAATGTAGAAAAGTGCAACTAGCAGTAGTTAGCATCCGAATCCATGATTCGATACAATATCTTTTCGCTAACCTGTGCCAAAAGTGAAGTAACCCCATTTGTAGGACGAGCGAACAAGAGCTCCAACAAGACCACAGACAATCATGATTTCGTCAATGAGCATGACCCACAAAATAGTCGGTGTGGGGAGACCAGCAGTGAGCAACAGGTCGAGCAACAGCAGCGGCGTCGTGATGAACCAATCAATGTAACGAACATAGAAGATCTCACGGTTCAAGCCTGCGACCTTGGGGTTGCTGCGGATGAACTCGACGGCAGTTGGTGTCCAGCCAATGTTGGAGGCCATGCTGAAGTAGGCGATGGAGGCGACCATGGTGATACCGGCGGTGATGTAGTGGAAGATACGGTGCTCGCGAGGCTTGGTGTAAGCTAGACCGAGGAAGGCGATGGTCGCGGTGGCCATAGCGGCGCAAATTGCCCAGTAGAAGTCAGAGCCACGGACTGTGATGGCGATTTGGGCCACGCCGCCAGCATAGCTGATGGTGTTGCCAGGGTCTGGAGAGGACGTCAGCGGAAATACTCGGGCAGGAGTGAAGGTACTGTTTCTGGACACAAGTCTGAGCAGCACCCTTTGAGGCACTCTCCGCAGGATACATCCAGACTTTTGTCCATCCACAGACAGGAGATTGCTTACAGTTCACATTGAGGGCGTTGTTGCCTGCAACCATGATGGCGGTTGGGGAACGGGAGAGGTTAGATTTGGGTTATACAGAAGATAGACGGAAAAGAGGTGAAGCAAAAATAAGAGATTCAAGAACTACGAGAGGGAGAGCAAGAGCTATAAGTACGAGCAATGAGTCATCTCCGACACACCCGAGCCTTCCAGTCAATAATCAATACTGTAGAGCCACCGTCGTCACGCGCACACGAGCACAGGCTCCTCCCTCATCCCCCAGAAGCATGAAAAGCATGAGCGAAAAATGTATGACCGCTATGACGTGCATCTTTTCGTGAGTCCCCTGCCTGCGGTTTATTCGAGCCAAGGAAACCGACCCGTTTGAGTGCTCGGTAAGTGGATCGTGGCGCTCGACGCAGATCGCTTGCATAAGTGAGATCTGAGATTCCTTCGAGCGCATCTTCTCATTCTTATCAATCTGCAGTATGATTGGAGTATGGCTGTCGACTAATACATGTTTTGTTTCGTCGTATATCTGCCTCAACAACCTGTTTAAAGAATTTATTTGTTCTTGGTCGCGCCTACCTAGTCTCGCCTGATGACCCGTCCAATCGACGTCCGACCTCCAACCCTTTCATCTCAACTTTACACTCGCGCTACTCTGGCCAAGGAAAGCAAGGCGAAAGCAAGCATCGAATAACGTACTACTGTCACAGCTTGCCAAGGAAGTCATGGCAACGGAGACACCTCCATGGACCTCTGGCCTACCACAGCTGAATTAGTTCACAGCATCGCATCCGGCTGGTCTTGCCGCCGTGGAATATTGTCATAGCGCTGGCCCCGAGCTCCACAGTTTTACTGTATCCTCTTCCTCATGGGAGCGAGCGGGCCGGACGGCTGTGCCTTGCCACGGTGACGATGTATCATTACCTTATGCATCTTATCCCATGACATCCGCACGCATCAGTCGGCTTCCTTCTTGTGACAAATTGATCATAGGCTCGGGCTCGACAGGCAAGTTTGCGGCAGTGAGAGGAAAGTAGGCAGTGAGCAAGTAAAGAGTTGTCAGGGTCATCTACACCTACACCTGCATCTACGTCTACATCTACACGTGCATATCTCCGTGGCTCGCTTCTGCCAACTTCGCATTTATTGTCGCCTCGACGTCCATGACCTTCTGGAAAGTACGACTTATCTAGAGCCCTTCCTGCCTCCTCTTCTCGTACTCGTCATACCCACCGATCTGCATCCTGTTCATCGGAAGACAGCCGCACCGTTATAGATGGGGCTGACACAAGCAAGTTTCCGAGGCTTATTCAGTGGAGACGTGTTCGTTCCAAATGCCAAGTTTTCCGACAGATTCATAAATGGCTGCCACGACAACAACCACGGAATGCGGTTGTTGAGATGAGTCCAGATGAAATGCCGAGATACTTGCGGGTTGACGAACAGCTGTGCTGTGGCTTGCTCGCCAAAGCAGGAACTCCTGGACATGTGACCGGCTGACATTGGACATCGGTCAAATGAAGGAGCTTGTAGAGTCTCGAGTTAGTGGTGGTAGTGTTCAGATGGACTCTCATTTCGAGGAGCTGACACTGCTCAAACGACCCAGACGTCCGATCACCAAGGCTGCAGCGACAATATCCAGACTAGCAATTCATCACTCGAATGACTCCTTACTCTCATCACCAAGGCTGGTATGAACATCGCCAGGAGTACAACGAGGTTAGCAATTTGAAACCAGCTCAACACTGGTCGCATATGTGGCCGGTCAATCTCTCTATTTTTCTGTGCTGACTGCTTCTCCGCCACTGAAACTCCCGCACCCCAAGGTATCTGCATACCATAATCTTCCAGTATCTGCTCGCTCGTGATCTTGCTCCCAGCGAGCACGATAGGCACGCCTGTACCAGGATGTGTGCTTGCACCTGCAAAGTACATGTTCTTGATCTTTGGATGCTTCGTGCTTGGTCGGAAGGCGAGCACGTTGAAGAAGCTGTGGGAAAGTCCTAGAATTGCGCCCTTATCAAGGTTGAATGTATCTTTCCATGTTGCAGGCGTGTTGATGATCTCCTTGATGATATGTGATGAGATCGATGCACCTATTCGTGTTTCGACATCCTTCAACACTGCCGTACGTGCGCGAGAAATGAGTGCTTCCCAGTCTTGTGCAGTCTCCGGATTGAGTCCACGTCCTTCTGCCGTCGATAAAAGATGTCCGACAGGACAGAGCACGACTATGGAGTCGCAACCTGGTGGTGCGGCAGATGGGTCAACTCGTGATGGGACGTTCACATAAAAGGATGGCTGGTCGGGTAAGGATTGCTTCTTGAAGATACTGTCGAAGCTCTCGCGGTATTCATCTGCAAGAAAGATGTTGTGCGCGGTGAGTTCTGGTATCTTCTTGTCAAGCGCCCAGTAGAACGATATGCTGCTGCACGATGCCTTGCGGGTGTCGAGCGATTTGGCGTAAGTTGACTTAGGAAGGAGGTGCTTGTAAGCGTAGACAAGGTCGGCGTTGCAAACAACGACGTCTGCAGACAGGTCCTCGCCAGAATCTAGGATCACTCCTGTAGCTGTCTTTCCGTCAGCAGATAGCTTGACTTCTTTCACAGATGTTGAAAAGCGGTATTTCACGCCGAATCTTTGACCAATCTTGACTAAGGTGTCCGGTATCTGCGAGGTGTGAGCTGAGACCTGATGCGACGACAAATACCCTCACCCTGTGGAATCCACCTTCCGGATACCATATTCCTTCTGCCAATTCGGTGTATTGAAGCAAGCTATACGTTCCAGGCGCATCGAACGGGCTCATACCCATATACATACTTCCAAACGTGAAGACCCTTCGTAATCTTTCTGTCCAGAAATACTTTGATGCTCTGCTGTAAATGCTCTCAAACGGGTGCAGCTCCAGCAGATGCGGCAGGAAGCTCAATCTTAGCATATTGAACAGACTTGTAAAGTTCTTATGTAGCACCTCCCGTACGCTGATCTCATAATGTCGATGTGCCTCTTGTAAGAATGACAGGTATCTTTCGAACCCATCCTTGCCCTCCCATCGCTCGATCTCCGGCTTGAGAAGCGCAAGGTCCGAAGATAATCGGAACCTCTCGCCGTCGCCGAACCAAATGTTGTAGTTGGGCTCGCATTTGAGCAATCGCACTTGTTCAGCTTCCAGGGATGTGCCGAGATCTTCAAAGCATTCGTGGAACATGTTCGGCAGGAGGAGGAGAGAAGGACCTTGGTCGAATCGCTATGACGAGACAAAGTCAGCAACGGAGGATGTGCTGGAAAAGTAGATCATACGTAGCCGTCATGATGTAGCAGGCTACATCGTCCACCGGAGAAGTCGTTCATCTCTAGCACCGTGACCTCGAAACCAGCTTTCGCTAAACGTGCTGCAGTGGCAATCCCACCTACACCGGCGCCTAGATGAACTTGCTTAGCATAAAATCAAACATGCAAATGAGGATACACACCTATCACGATGGCTGTCCGGCCAGTCTTCGCCATGTGTGATCTGAGGAGTTGGATGTTGTGATGATCTACGGTACTCAAATGATCTGATGTTTTGTGATCGACATCGTCATGCATGATCGCATTGGGCTTGACTCGCGGACAAAGTCTACAATCTGAAACAGTAAGACAGTATATACAAGGGGGTATCTCTAGGTACTATGAAACAAGTTCCCTTCACGGCGTATTCAGGGCTCGCCATGCAACTTTTAACCTCCTCAATCTGGGCACTGTGGCCCTTCCAGCCTTAACTTGATAAGTCTCCTGTCCCAACACACGTCCAATCTCCATGTAACTATCCACAGCCACCCGCATGGGTCCTCTTGCTGATCGTGGTAGCTCCTCGATCGTGCCACGCGTGGCATCGTAGAGTCTAAATGCTTCATCTAGTAGTCTCATACGTATTCGAGTAATTGCAGGAGCCTGAGGCTGTCTGAGCACGTCTTCTGGTGTAATACCTTCAGCCTTCAGCCATTCCGTAGGAATATACACTCTCTTCAGAGCAGCATCCACCTGAATATCCCGCGCAATGTTGACAATTTGCAAAGCAATACCCATCTGGATGCCGGCTTCTCTGACGCGCAGCTGGTCCGCCATTGGGGTGGATGGCGCCTCGTGGTGGAAGACCAGCTCGATACAGAGATCTGCTACTGTGCTCGCAACACATCTGCCATACTCCTCGAGATCGTGCTGAGTGCTAATTGGCCAGCTTCCGCGACCTGCCACAGCCTTCTCGAAGAGCAGATCCATCTCGAAGCCACGAAGTAAGTCGTATAATGGTTGCTGCACAAGGTAAGCTGTAGGTAGTTGGATCAAAGCCTGCCATGCTCCCATGGGAAAGACCTTTTCCACATATGCTATCACTCTCTTCTTATTTTGTATTGTTTCTTTATCACCAGGATAGCTGAGGTCTAGAAATCCTTTCAGCAATCGAATGTTGTTAGTCGCTTCCTCCAGATCGGTTGAGTTATCAATCAGATCATCAGCCACTCGGCAGAACGAGTAGAGCAGTATCAAATCGCCCCGTAGACGACCACTGAATGCTGAGCTCGCCAGATAGAAACTGCGGCTTTTCTTTTCCAGTCTTGCCACTGCTTGTTGAAACCCTTCAATACGATCGCTGTTGAATGCTGACTCTGGCAACAACAGCGCCTTGACCGCAGCGATTGGCGAAGGATACCTAGCAGGATTAGGAAACAAAGCTGGGAAAGCTTCCATGATGGTAATCGCATTGTCGAATGCAACCTGTCCGAACACAACCAGCATGTTGGTCACAAGGAAGAAAAATGCTTCCTCGATATCCAAGCCTTCCCAAACATGAACTCCGAATTTGGTACCATTCTCGATGACCCACGTCCCACGCCGTAAAGCAAAAGTGTCTACTAGCCAAAGATAGAATGTTGGCACTAGGACTGGAACCAGAATGTTGCTCGTAGGGATGTGAAGCATAAATTTGTGCGACAGTGTCCAGAGTAGCAGAAGAAAAGGGAAAGCCCAGATAATTATAAGCCCCATGTATGTTCCCACTCCGCCGTTCTTGATGAGATGTACACCTTTCCACATCGATGCTGCGAAGACGACTTGGACTAGTGGTCCGACGGTTTTAAGCGCACTACTGGGACGCTCGTGCGGAAGATACGCTGGGTAGAATGTAGGCCGCGAGAAGATTATGTAGAGCAAGGAGACATCGTACGTCTGTATGACGAAGAAGAAGAGCTCTTCAAGAGGAATGCTGAAGAGGGTTGGTCCGAGTACTGCATCTGGTGGATAGCTCCATATTCGACGACGGATCAAGTAGCTGTCCCAAGGAATCGTGGATACTACAGCAATCTGAGAATACATGTGTCAGTGTCATCGGCGAACCCTGCACAGTTGAGGCAGCTTACAGTGACCAGAAAGCAGATACGGTAGACATCGGTCCGCGAAAAGAGCGGCTTGTACAAGAGTGTGAGGATGATGGCTGGCGGTATGGTGTATTGAAGGTGGACAAGCGCATAGTCGAGGCCCATCGCGGCGGAGGGTACTTTGGATGGCCGATGCTATATGTACATACTGTCGTGGCTGCAGCGTGCTAACAACTCTGCTGTGTGCTGGTGAGATGGGATGATGCGCCTGAACTAGGCCGAGACGAGCAGATGTTCAGAACCACAATTCGCTAGATTGATGGCGGGATAACCGATCGGCGACAGTCCTGCCGTAGGAGCGTAGGATCAAATGAGTGTGGTGGTGCAAGGTGAGATATGAGGTAAATTTGTTGGTGCTCTGACGAACTCTGTCATCTTGTCTCTCTACCGTCTCAACCGAGGGTCCTGTTCCTGTTCGGGGTGATGGCCGTTTCAACTCGGAACCTGCTTCTGCGGCACGACCGGTAGCAGTGGAGTGGGGCTTGCAGTGACGCAGATCAAACCAGATCCTGGAACTTTCGCCTGTAACAAAGCATCTTGTAGTCCTTATCGAACAGCAAGACACCACGGCTGCAAATGACCAGGCATTCACGGAGTCAACCGCATAGCTCTCGATTTATACCAATACTCGAGCAGTGTGTTCTTATAAACCTCGGTCACAGCAAGGGATGCCACTCTCGCAGCCAGACACGGTGCTTGGCAAGAGGAAGAGACACAATATCGTTGAGAAGACACCACATCCATACCTCGCTGGCAATTTCGCCCCTCTTCACGCTACAACTCCCCTCACTGCTTGCAGCTACTCAGGCACAGTCCCGGTAGAGCTACTCGG
>Ga0268250_10001384_pt1 | contig 10639 bp, 13 predicted proteins | sample AgamicAsSfe_FD_200448 | JGI IMG/M metagenome (GOLD analysis project Ga0268250, IMG submission 200448) | Agave microbial communities from Guanajuato, Mexico - As.Sf.e (v2) (version 2) | ecosystem: Host-associated > Plants > Phyllosphere > Phylloplane/Leaf | place: Guanajuato, Mexico | collected... | reverse complement strand
CGCGAGATGGATCCCGTCACCATGGGCACAAGATGTGTTTCGAGGCATGTCATCTTCAGTCCATCCAGGAGGAAGGCGAGAAAGTCTTAGGTTTCTTATGCACATCTTGAAGGTCTTGAGATTCTGTGCCCAGTAGCAATGGCTGAGAACATTGATATACTCGAGCGCCCAGGACCACGCTAATTGTGACACAGCTGCGGCGGTAGTGACCGGGATGATGCCTTGTGTAGCCTCGGACCATGTTGATTTGACGACACAGAGTATGCCATCAAGATTGATCAAAGCTTGGAACACTTCGACATATGCCATAACCATATCCTCCATAAGGAAGTCGAAATCAAGAACCATGCTCTCGGTTTTGCTAGGTATGCTTGGCTGTTTGACTTTTGGCTGTACATCTGCTCGAGCATGCTGGGTGGGCGTCTCTGGATCGTTATCAGAGTCGGAGGCGCCGTAGAGATGCTCATATCGGTTGAGGAGAGGTTCGGGACTCGAGCTCGCTGAGTCTGAAATGTTGATGTGTTTCTTCTTGGGACGAGCTGCTGATAGGCTTCCAGCAATCCGCAGGCTGTCGTAGATTGTCTGCAGTACTTCATTGAACACTTCATGGCGCTTGTTGGCTTCCTCGTCAGCTAGCCCTTCTTGTCCTCGAAACCATTTGTTGAGATGGTTGCGGAGTGCCAGTGTCTCGGCAAACGCTGAAGCAATCTCGCGAGACGCGACGATACCCTTGAGTCCGATATTCTCAGCAAGACGCAAGAGACCTCTGCAGGTTGTTGTTGTTCTGTCTTCTTCACACACTGCGCCATTGTCTTGCAGCCACTTGATGACAATTCGAGTTGTTCTTTTGTAGTCATCGTAAGTACCTAGAGAACTCGTTAGTCCATTACCGTGAATATCATCCAATTCGACTGACCACTCATGCCATGCGGCAGACATGCGCCACCTGTGGTGAGCATCGTGTGTTTTGCGAAGAAGTTGTAGTTGAGATGGCACAGATAAACAAACAGGAATGACAAGGCTTGTTCAGGGGAAGTGTGACAAGTGAAAGCAGTTGTCTTTACAACCTTGAGGTGTAATGTGACGTGACAAGTGAGTCACTGGGAGGCTCACACCAGCGAGGAACAGGCTTCGTGCGACATTGAGAATGCAAGCAGGTGGAAGGTGGAAAAGTGTGAAAATGGTGATGATATAAAACAAATTGCAAACGCGGACGTCGGCACGTCGGGACGTGACGGGCTGTTTGAGACTGCCGGGTTGGGCAATGACAACGCCGGCCAAGGGTTTCAGAATCTGAAACAGGCAACAACAGTGTCGCAACTGCCCGATGTGATGAAACATCTCTCTACAATCAGTCGACCACATCAGCGGACTCAATCCTAGATTAGCATGCTCATAGGCAGCACTCCAGACCCGACAGTATGGGTAGCTGAATAGACCGCAGCATTCCGCAAACGCAACACCAGGGATCATGCACACATGGCTCAGCCAGCTTCGGCTACCAATATCAGCTCCACACTTGCAATGACGGACATGATTTGATACCAGAAAACCGAGATATTGTCAAGCGACCTTCATCGAATAGTGGTTTACAGTTCGGAAGGAGCTGCATGATGCTGCCTGACCTCGTCTGAAAGATTCGCCACCTCCACATCTTTCCACGTGTCAATCCTTTATCTCAGACGAGCTGTCTCTCGCATATCAACAACAGCAGCATATCACCGTCATAGTAATCATGGCGTCCAAGAAAAAGGTTCTCCTGAAGGTCATCATACTCGGCGACAGTGGTGTCGGGAAAACGAGTTTGATGAACCAATATGTACGCCTGCAGCCGACTGTTCATGCTCCGGATGCGAATGTACTAACATCGCTTTCCTGCGCATTAGGTCAACAAGAAGTTCAGTGCGAGTTACAAAGCAACAATCGGGGTATGCGCGCCCATGAAATCCACGCTGCGGATCACAGCACGATCCTGACAACCCTTTGACAGGCCGACTTCCTTACGAAAGAGATCCTCGTGGATGATAGACTTGTGACTATGCAACTCTGGGACACCGCAGGACAAGAAAGATTTCAATCATTAGGTGTTGCATTCTACCGGGGCGCAGACTGCTGCGTGTTATGCTTCGATGTCACGAACAGCAAGAGTTTCGATACACTGGATAGCTGGAGAGACGAGTTCCTGATACAAGCGAGTCCTATGGACCCGGAGAACTTTCCCTTTGTACGCTTGTGGTAGCTTAATCACATAAAAGAGCCAGTCTAATACGATGCAGGTCGTGCTGGGTAACAAGATCGATGTGGAAGAGAGCAAGCGGATGGTCAGTATCCAACATTCGCGAAGTTCACAGCCCCTCTGACACCGAGAACAGGTATCTTCGAAACGCGCGCAAACGTTCTGCAACTCAAAGGGTGGTATCCCATACTTTGAGACGAGTGCCAAAGAGGCGGTCAACGTCGAGCAGGCATTTGAAGGTATGTCGTGGAGGATCCCCACCGAGCGTCAACCTCGTCCTTACATTGTTCATAGTGATCGCAAGGCAAGCCCTAGCGCAAGAGGATAACACAGACTTCGGCAACGACTTCCCTGATACCATCCCGATCAACTACGAGGGTGAGCGTGATGGATGTGCTTGTTAGTGAACAAGCGATGATGGTGTGGACGAGATATGAGCAGGGAGCAGGTTGGGCTTGGAGGTATGATTGTACGCAGGCATGGCAGCAAGACTTGAGGGCGTTTCAGGAGTTGTAGCACCGTACTAGAGCATGATGCTGCCGTACATACACGGAGCGGGATGACAGACAGGCTGTCATCAGCAGTATATATCAACCAATATTGATTCTTCAACATTCTCACAACTCCCTCGCTGTCGGGCGCCTACCACATTGTGCATATCCAAGGACCAGAAAAATGCCTCACAATCGCTCTGCTGTTTTGCTCATTGAGCCATTTAATGGTCGTCCGAAGTTTGGTTCGCCCGGGGTGAACTTCAGATTAGGTGAAAGTAGAGCATTAGCACGTTTAAGACTAGCACCTCATTCAATTATGCTTCGTCTCAATCCTTCCCGTCTTCTCTTCTCTCGCGATCATTCGACGTGCACGAGCTACAGCAGGTAGTTGAGGCGCTTTTGTCTTGTGTGAGCTTGTGATTGTCGTCTCACTCGATCTTGGCCTACGTCTTGACGTTCTTATCTGAACTATCAGCGCATCGACGACTGAGTCCGTCTGGTGATGAGCAACTCTTCTGAACATGAGCAGCCTGCACCGAAGCAGACGCTAGCTGTTCCGACAGTCTCAAGATCATACTCGCAGCAATCGACGCGGTCCGAAACGACACTAAACCCGCCGCATATCAAGAATGAAAAGAGTAGGAAGATTGCCTTGAGAAGGCGCATCATTGGTCTTGTCCTTCTCGCAGGGGTTGTCATACTATGGACAGCTAGCGGGTTCCTGCAGAGTGTATGTTATCGGACGAAGCTGTTCAGTACAAAAAGAAACACTTGCTGACACTAGCATTCCAGTCCATCTACGCTGACAGTACCTACTCCCACCCTTACTTTGTCACCTACTTCGACACTAGCTGCTTCATCATCCCCTTTCTGCCCTATGCTCTGAAACAGCTCGCGCCAGCAAGAACAAAGTCATGGCTTGAAAAACACATGGCCAGCAAGACCTCCAAAGTCGGCTACACACCATTGAAAACCTCTCACGCACACGAATCTCAACATCTCGACCAATGGGACGCCACCACGCCCATCCTCCGCACCTCTCAAGATGGCAGCCAAGATACCCTCGCCTCAAACCCCAGACACCTCGACGGAACAATCAGTCCTATCTACAACTCCACCTCCGATGTCGAAAGCATCACCGACCTCACCTTGAGCCCTACCCCATCGCTCATTCCATCCGCTGCACTTCTACCTCTGACAATGCGCCAGACATTCTATCTTTCCCTCCGCTTCGCCCTCCTCTGGTTTGCTGCAAATTACATGAACTCCGCCTGCCTCCACTTCACAACCGTTGCCTCCGTCACAATCCTCTCCAGCACCTCCTCTATCTTTACCCTGATCTTCGGCGCCCTCGTCGGCGTCGAAGCCTTCACCTGGCGCAAAGCTCTCGGCGTAGCTGCCTGTCTGACCGGCGTCATTCTCACCTCTGGTGTCGACGTCTCCTCCAGCACCGGCAACGACGATAATAGCCGGGGTTCCTTTCCCTCGAAGACTCGCCGCGAACTTGCGATTGGAGACGCACTCGCCCTCGCAGCTGCTATGTTGTATGGCCTCTACAGCGTCGCCCTCGTGAAAACAGTCGGCGACGAAAGCCGCGTCAAAATGCCCGTCTTCTTCGGCTTCCTCGGCATCATCAACGTCGCCATTCTGTGGCCCGGGTTCTTCCTCCTCGACTTCCTCGGCGTGGAAGAGTTCAGCCTCCCGCCGAATGCACACATCTGGGGTATTATCGTCGTCAACGCACTGAGCAGTCTGATCAGCGATGTTTGCTGGGCGTATGCGATGCTGTATACGAGTCCGCTTGTGGTGACTGTGGGGCTGAGTTTGACGATTCCACTGAGCTTGGTGGGACAGATGGTGCTGAATGAGGAATTTGCTAGTCCGCTATATTGGGGTGGCGCGGCGATTGTGGTGGTCAGCTTCATCTTTGTGAACAACGAGCATGCAAGTAAGACGGTGCAAGAAGTGGAAGGAGAGAGCGAGGAATATGGAGAGCGATAACATTCGTGGCCGAGCGGGTGCTCGGTGGAGTCAATGTGGATGGATAATGATTGAGACATGGGCGAACCTGGCCTTAGGTACAGTTGGCGGACAAGAGTCTAGAAAGCCCGCGGGAGAGTGCCGTAGCCATTCCAGTCAGACACAAGTGTTGCGACTACAAATTCTGAAACAGAACCATCACAGCCGACTAAGGTATCTCCTGAAAGCCTACGTTCTGCTTATGCTCTAGTAACTTTGGGCAGGACTGCTAGCGTCCTGCTACTCTTCCCGTCCATTCTGCGATTATATCGCGCTTTGGAGACCATTACCTTGTGTGTTGTGGTCCAAGTATGTCAGTACCTTACCAACTCATGATCTTCTGGCTCTTGTCTTTGGCGCTTGTTTCTTTGGCGCTTGTCAATGATTAATAATGCTCGATGATGATGCGCATGGCATTTTCTAATCACATTCTCCATTGTCCAATCATATACCCCCGCAGCTTCGCTTCCGGATGTCACCCCGTCTTAGCTCGTTTCGTCTCAACTTCCGCAGTTACCGATGTTGGTCCTTCCTCAAGCTAGAGCTCCCTGCCACGTCCGACCTCAGCTCGTCTTTTCCTCGCTTGCACCGACATTCAGTCAGTTTGTTATTCGTTAGCGCAAGTCCGCAGACAACTCGACCTTGGCAGGATAGAATACCATCAAGATGAGCAAGCAGACAGCTGCTGAAGCTAGGGAGGAGGACCTGGCACTTCGTAACCTCGTCTTGCAGGTAATGACAGCCCCGTTCCTCGGAATCAGTCATCATAAAACATCAGCTAATGTGAGATTCCAGCCCGGAGATGAATGGAAACTCGAGCAAGGAATGCGCGGAGACCTGCTACCCATACTGGACCAAACCGCGGACCTGGGCAAGATGTACCACGTCGACGGCACTCCCGGTGTCAAAGGGTCCAATGAAGACGCGGATCATCCATTAGCACCACATCCGGATACCACGGACATCGATAACGAGGAAGCCTTCAAGGAAGAACGTGAAGGGTGGAGAGGTTACGTCGAGTGGGAAGACTACCCCGAGAAGAAGAAGCTGGCCGCGAGAATCATGCGATCTCACAAGTTCCCACCACCACCAGACTATCAACTCGGGCCTCTTCCTGATACGGTATGCTCAAGACTCTCTACATGGCACAGCATAAAATCGTATTGATCAATCGCATGTAGAATCCCGTCCTTGAAGGCGTGCGATGGAAGCTATGGCACAAAGCCCTGGGAGGACCCCTCAAGAGTGCCCCGGAAGAAAGCTGGCTCCGGGTCATCCAAGAGAAGCACAAGGACATGCTGCATGTCCTCGAGTTTCCGTATAACGGTGAATCACCAAAACGCTTGACTACAGCTCAACCAATTCCCCCAAATTCCCTTCACTTTGTTCGCAATCACGGCGGTATCCCAGACATTGACGCCAACAAGTGGGATCTCAAGGTTGATGGCCTGATCGGCAAGTCGCAGACGATTACCTATGAGGATCTGCTTGATGAGTCAAAGTTTCCTCGTGTTAAGAAAGTTGTCACGATTCAATGCTCAGGGACGAGGCGTGTCGAACAGATCAATCAGTATCCTGGTGAGGGTGACGAGATGATCAACGCTCCTTGGGCTGAAGGTGCCAGTAAGTTATGAGCTAATGTTCTCTCATTGTCCCGGGCTGATCCGTCTATCAGTTGGTACTGCCGAATGGGAAGGTGTCACGTTGAAGAGCGTTCTCAAATACTGCGGTGGTGTTGGAATTAATGGCAAGGGCAAATTTGAAAATGGAAAGATGGCCCATTGTGAGCTGCACGGCGCAGACACGTATGTTTGGTTGCACCGCATCCGGCAGCAGCACTAATCAGTCACAGATACTTCAAGCAAAACGAGCTCATGAACTACCTTGTCAGCGTTCCGTACAGCAAGGTCAAAGCGAGTGAAGTGGTATGTCCAGAGACCTTTACACTTACAGCCTTCGATACTGATCATGTTACTACCAGCTTCTTGCCTTCAAGATGAACGGCCAGCCTCTACCCAAGATCCACGGCTACCCAGTCCGAGCTCTTGTGATGGGCTACATCGGCGCCCGCAGTGTCAAATGGCTCTACCGCGTCCGCATCCTCGACGCCCCGTCTCGTGCCCCCGTTCAATCCAAAGAATACCTCTACTACAACCAGCAAGTCGGCAAACACAACCAACTCCCCATCAACGGCATCAACATTCAAGAAATGCCCGTCTCCTCCGCCATCATGTCCCCCTGGACAAAGCAAGTAGTTGTCCACAACGGCGAGATGGAAATCAAAGGCTGGGCATACTCCGGCGGTGGTCGCTGGCCGGAACGTGTAGAGTGCTCGCCTGATGGAGGCTTCACGTGGTATCCCGTGCCCGTGGAGAATATGTCCAAGAAGCACAAATTCGCCTGGCGTACCTGGCACATGAAGCTGCCCATGCCCGCCGAGGGCTGGATAGAGATTCTCGCGCGCTGTTGGGATAATTCGCTCAATACGCAACCCCTGGAGGTGAGGAGCGCGTGGAATTGGGGTCTGCATGTTACGCAGAGTTGCCATCGTATCAAGATTTACAGTGTCAACAAGACGAAGCCGTTGACGGCGGCACGGCTGAAACAGTTTGAGGAGCATGGGGAGAGTCTGGGCCCGATTACGAGACCGACTGACTTTCCGTATTTCTCGATGGAGGATTATGAGAAGTATTGGGCGAGTGTCGATCCGAGGGATGTTGATGAGTAGATGGGTAGGTATGCGGGTGATGAAGGTTGGGAAAGGAGTCCTGCACAGAGCACCTTGTCCAGTTGCAGAGGATGGCGGCAGAGCATGAGTGATATGATAATATGATAATATGATAGTGTGGAAATGAACTCGAACAATCGGTGGGACACGTTCTGAAAGAAGCTCTACTGTTTCATCGGAGACTTGTTCCTCGCACTTTGTGTGACCCCGATACCTGGTCTATCGAAGGCTTCCTGTGTCTTCCCTAATTGTACCAGATCTAATGACTCTCGGTATTGTCGTGAGTGTCGCAATAATGATCTCAGCTTAGACTGAGGCTCTTTGAACATGAATGGACGTGGCAAACCTGAAACAGCGCTTACGCACTCGGCCGATCTCTCAACGGCGTGCCGTGCCTTGGCATGGAACAAACATAGAAAGCACGAAGCTCGTAGCACGTAGTACGGACCAGACCAAGTAGTGAAGACTAGCTGCTCCCTCCTCTATCAAGGGCGCGCGCGGGACGGCGAGAAGCAGCTCGTGCGCAGACTTTGATGATCAAAGGCTAAGGCCCTCGGGGTCGAAGTAGGTCAAGGGCGGGGTCTCGTTGGAATTTAACAACGACATCATCATATTATGGCAACATCAAAGCACAGACGTGATTGCTATTTCTGTATCACTCAGACACACTTGAGCAGGCTCGACACCGACACGGAGACGGAGAGCGACGTCCGACGCCAGAAGTGGGAGCTAGTCGAACGAGGCTGAAGCTGAAGCCCCGTCGGGCGCAAAGAGGGATAGGGCTATTCACATGTACCTGGTACCAGTACCTACCAGGATGCAGCAGCAAAGAGAGAGAGGTGAGAGGACGGGAATGTAAGCGCCAAGTATTGGGAGAGTGAGATTGACGATTAACCTCAACCCTTGGGACCTTCCTTCTTTTCTTGATCTTGCATTCCTTACCTTGCTCTCTCTTTGCGCTTCACTTTCTCTCTATACCTCATCTCATCATATCCACCGCCTTGCGCTCCAGCACCCTCACAACCTCTCGAAGAAGACCTTGGCCTACTGTCTTGCTCTGAGCTCACTTGCTGCTTCTTTGAGCTAGCTCTCGTCTCTCCCACCCTCACTCTCATCGCTCATCTCACAGACCACGCCGCCAATGTCTTACAAGCCACATCTCGACTTCGACAAGGCTCTCCTCCACACCTCTCAAGCAAGTCGACACAAACGATACCTCCTCGCAGCTGCCGCCATCCTCCTATCACTCTACCTCCTTCTCATCACCACCGACACACACGTATCTCGACAACAGCTATCCACTGCAGTCGCAAGCTACTCCCCATGGAGAAAATCAGATCGTCCGCCGAGTGCTGCAGAGATTGAGGCAGCTGAAGAAGCTGAGATTGGTTCAGCAGCACCGTTTCCTGCTTCTCTTGTCAAGATTTCAGAAACCAGGCCAGGACCTTCTGGTGATCAGATTGTGCTGTTGATGGCATCGGACGACAAGGGCAATCAAGGCAATCCAATACCTCATCTTCACGACCGGGCATATGAGAACCGGAAAGAGTACGCTGATTGGCATGGTATGTCGTCTGAATGTCCCTGATTATCCATGACAACATCAAGCTCACCTCTTCCTCTCCTCCTCCTCACAGGCTACACCCTCGTCGACTACTCCTTCGATGACTTCCCACTGCCAGACAATGTCCACCCCATCTGGAAGAAGATCCCCGCCATCAAACGCGCCTTCGCCGCCAATCCAGCCGCAGAATGGGTTCTCTGGCTCGACCTCGACGTCATCCTCATGACAGCCTCTCTCCCGCTGTCGACGCACCTCCTCGCCCCGTCCGTCCTCCAACAGAAACTCCTCCCCTCCTTTCCCATCCTCGGCTCCTCTACTCGCATAACCCCTGCCGCCCCGAACGCTACTGCAGTCGACCTCATCTTCGCCTGTGACTGGTCCGGCGTCAATGCAGGCGTGATGCTGCTAAGGCGGAGCGCGTGGACTGAGATGTTGCTAGATCTGTGGATGGATCCGTTACTAATAGCACAGGATTGGCCGGCGAGGGAGCAGGAGGCACTTGTGCATTTGCTGGACAAGCATGACTCGATATGGGATCATGTTGGAGTCGTCAGTCAGCGCGACCTCAATGCGAATGCGTTTGAGGATGAGAAGGCGGGATGGCATGAGGGGGATCTGTTGGTGCATTTTGCCGGGTGCTGGGTCAATGGGGAGTGTGAGGCGCATTGGGAGGAGTTTTGGAGGCGGAGAAGTCCGGTGCCGGTCAGGTATTTGCAGGGGGTGAGGGAGTGGGCTTGATTTCCGGAACGAGGAGCAGAGTATAGGGAGTAGAATGGGTAAGACGAGACTGGAGAGTAAACGATTTGCGAAAGGGCATACAAGAATGACGTTGGTCATGTTGGCCATGTTTGAGACCAGGGATGCATGACATGCACACATACGGAACACAGATACCCAAGCCGATCAGCAGCAGGCGTACTGAGGAAGAGGAAGAAGAATAAAAAGCGACTGCTTTCCCTCCTCCTCCCCATCCTCACGACCCATTCCGTCTTCGTCTCTGATCTCTATTTATCTGCCACTACGGGCTCCTCCTCGTCCGTATCAATGCTGCCGTTGCAACCGACCAACCATACCCATACACATACCCATATCCATAGACTCTCCATCCCCTTCATCCTCCCTTTGCCACCTCCATTGGCTTCTCCTTCTTCTCCCTCCACCAACCTGACGCATCCATACGCTGACCCTCGGCTTCTCCACCGTCCTTCCATGCCCATTTCCATCCTGTTTCGAAGCTAACGCCCACACCCGTCCCACCCGGACACCAAAACGCCAGCCCAACAACGATCTTCCAGCAGTCCTAGACTAGGACATGACGCAGACAACACCCACTACCGAGCTTCAAGGCTGCGAGTCCCACGAGCCGGAGATGTAGCATCGCCTGCCTGCCTGCCTGCCTGTCTGCCTGCCTGCCTGACTGCCGGGAACGGAAGACTGCACAGACTGATGTCCGTGACAGCGCGGGTGTGAAGCCCCTTCCTTGCTTATCCGTACAGGCGGCCTTCTGCTACTGCCACGCTCGCGCTCAATGTTCACACTCATGGTCATGGTCATGCTCGGGCCCGCACGCCCGCACGCCCGCATACCCACGCCTATGC
>Ga0268250_10001381_pt1 | contig 10647 bp, 8 predicted proteins | sample AgamicAsSfe_FD_200448 | JGI IMG/M metagenome (GOLD analysis project Ga0268250, IMG submission 200448) | Agave microbial communities from Guanajuato, Mexico - As.Sf.e (v2) (version 2) | ecosystem: Host-associated > Plants > Phyllosphere > Phylloplane/Leaf | place: Guanajuato, Mexico | collected... | reverse complement strand
AATAACGCCTTCGTCGCCATCTCCACATTCCTTCTGTGTCGAGCTCGCAGTGGTACCGCGGAAACAACAATCGGTGACCGAAGTGGCGCCGTGCTCGGGGTGTAAGTTCTTTTCCGCTCGGCTAGCGCCAAACCTCCATCTGCACCGACACCAGGGCGTGCTTTCCCACTGCTTGCGCCGGAACAGCACGGTTGCGAAAGGCACCGTCTCACATTTTCCAGCATTATTCCGGGGTATTCAGCATCCAGTATTCGCCGAGCTTGTCTGAATCAGTAGTATTTACCGCGTATTTACACGGTAGGAAGCGGTGGTGGAGGGTGTGTAGATCAAGATCTCGGACGGTTGTGAACGGTCTTAGATATACGTCAGTCACCTCATAGACGTCTTATCAGTCGAGTCACTGCAATTGCTAGCTTTGCAATCCTCAACTCTATAGTTTCGTCCTTACAATATCATACTATACACTACACAAAATTCCGCATCCTTCTTCCATCAGCATCACATCATGGCGTGCCGTCCGGGTATCTCGTCTATGTCTCTAGGCCGGTGCTACGCTGGCCACAGCCTCGAATACAAGCTCTCTATGGCTGCAAAACATGGATTAGAGGGCATCGAACTCTTCTACGAAGACTTGGTTGATCACTCCGGGTCCGACTCTCCGTCCGATCTCCTGGCAGGCGCTGCCTCGGTCCGTGACCTATGCTCTTCATTGGATCTTGAGATCATTTGTCTGCAGCCATTTATGCACTACGAGGGTCTCTTGGACAGGAAGCGACATGCTGAGCGGATCGAAGAGATGAAGCTTTGGATGCAATTGGCACATGTCCTCCAGACCGATATCGTGCAAGTGCCCTCAACCTTCCTTTCCCAGGACGAGTGTTCTTCCGATATCAACCTCATCGTAGGCGACCTTCAAGAGATCGCAGATCTAGGGTTACAGCAGACACCAATCATCCGATTCGCATACGAAAGTCTAAGTTGGGGAACACACGTTGACAAATGGGAGATGTGTTGGGACATCGTACAAAGCGTTGACCGACCGAATTTTGGCATCTGTTTGGACAGCTTCAACATCTTGGGCAGGATATATGCAGACCCCACCTCGGAAACTGGAAAGGTCGCAGGTGCCGATCAGGAAGTTCGCGAGTCAATACAGCGGCTGGTCACGCAGATCAAGCCTCATAAAGAGAAGATCTTCTTCATCCAGATTGTCGATGCTGAGCGTCTCGAACAACCTCTGCGACCTGGTCACCCTTTCTATAATGCTGAACAACCGGCACGCATGTCTTGGAGCAGAAATTGCAGGCTGTTTTATGGCGAGAGTAGCCGTGGAGCGTACTTGCCTGTCAAAGATGTCGCACACGCTATCATCAAGGACATCGGCTTTGACGGCTGGGTCAGCATGGAATTGTTCAATCGAGTCATGAACAGTGAGGATCATGGAGTTGTCGAAGAGCTCGCGGAGCGTGCTGCGAATGCGTGGTTATCCATGTGCTATGATTTGCAACTTGATCCAGGAGTGAGATGTGATGGGTCGAAATCAGTGGGTAAAACGCGTAACGAAGTCAATAGGACTGAACAAGCCGAGTATGCGCGGTTGTAAGGTCGGAGCTGATATTTTGTTTGATTTGACAACCTATATTGTTTTGGCGTTTTGGTGGTTCGAACGTAGAAGATACCCAACAATCAAGCATCGTTCTTAAGCGTCTCGAGCATGATATGAAGCACGCACATCTCGGCTGTACGCTCGGATCAAATCTCATCTAGGGGCTACTTTTGGTCTCATCCAGCATCATAAAATGTGTTCAACGGAAATTGGGGAGATTCCTCGCTGTTGTCTGCGCCCATGTTCGACGCGGTAGGCATGAACCGCCCAGGGTCCGCTGCTAAAAGGTCGGCCATGCTGACTTCTGACGAGAAACCTAGGTTCTCCATGAACTGTGGCTGGTTCTGCAGTTTTTTGGCACCGTGTTTCGAAGCGAAGTCATCGAGAAAGCTTCCCAAGTCACCAGACACCAAAGCATTATAGGGATCATGGGGATCGAAGATTGGTCCTGCCATCCCGAAGTCGAATAAGTTTGGTTCAAATGGCGGTACACTATGTCCTTGGTGATTGCTATCCATGTCTGGTAGTGTGCCATGAACCATACTAGAAGGGTCAGGTGGTTGCTGGTATCGTTCAACGAACGGGCCACGAAGTTGTGGTACAAGAGGTTGGGGAGAGGTCTGTAAAGTCCCAGGATTTTCTGAAGATGTATCTCTTCGGCTAATAGATACCGATCTTAAACCTGTTGATGCTCCTTCTGAAGGCTCATAGGATGATTGGCCGAGCGCGGCAAACAATTCTCGAATCCGGGTGTGAGTCGGTTGATCTAGGTTTAAACTAGCGGTACTTCTCCTGATACTTTGTAATAGGCAAGCAATGATCGCTGGCATTCTCGTGGCTCCAAGTTGCCGTTGCAGTACGCTCAACATATCTAAGATCTGCTGAAGCCATGCCTGTGAGGGGACAAGCGTGAACGCAGTAACAAGATATGTGAATCGCAAGAGTAACGCGGGCGGCGTTGCTGGAGTAAAGGCAGAGTCTTTCCGGATGTATTCAAGTTTCTGTGGTAGTGCCGATTTCCACATCTCAAGCCGACCGATCATCTCATGTAGGAAATTTGGTGCTGTCTGCTCCCTAGAGGTACACCCGAGAATATCAACCAACTCCAAGAGAGCGTTGAAGGTACTCAAGGCAAGTGTTGGAGAATTCGACCGACGCGTTGGATCAAGATTAAGATGCCCACTCCACGGCTGCCATTCTTCCATTCCATCCTCTTCTATCTTGCCCATCCACGACAGTTCAGCCCTGTCGAGATAAGGACGTCGTTTCAAATGTAGAGAAAGGAGACTGTCAAGTACGAAACAACCAGACATGACATGCTTTCGTCGAGACGCAGCTACATCCGATGTTTCAGCAAGCATGAGTGATATTCGCAAAGCAGCGCCAACTAGATGCCAAGAAGCATCAAAAAGTCTTCTGTTGATGTTGAATAAGGCCAGATTAAGAAGAGCCTTCACGTGATCCAACTCGAAGTTGCCTAACTCGTCAGGGATGAGCTGTCTAGCAATATTGTAAAGCTTGATTGGCGACCATGCACGGTAGCTTTCTCCAGTGACATTGTTGTCGTCCTGCGAGGAACCCACTGCGAACATGCTCCACATCTCGGCATGACTTCCCGAGCTCGACATATCGCAGGAAAGGGCCAGTCCTCGTTCCGGATAAGAATACGATAGCTTCAGGATCTCAAGCTTGTCTGCGATAGGAAGCCAGCATTGCGTATAAGTACAGTATATCTCGATCAGCCGCCAGCAGTCGCCAGGTAACGGTGTAAGAGACGAAGAGCCCGTAGACTGTTGCAGACTAGGGGAATGGAGATCCGGTATCGAAGGTGGACCCATCTCTTGGGACATGTAACTTGCACCGCTTTGCCACGAAGCCTGCTAATGTCAGCGTTTATCATTATTCCAATCTGGAACTAATACCGAATGCTGAGACTGAGGTTTTGGTGTCATCTGAAGAAGTGTTGCATCCTCGGTATCGACCTCACTGTCATCGTCGGAGCTTGGCAGTCTGTCTTCGCTTGCCCCTATCTGCTCTCCAGATAATGCTTTGGTGACGTCCCGACAAAATCTGCTCTTGGTCCAGCTCTTGTGTAAACGGTTTGATTCTTTAGTACCCCTTGCTAGCAAGACTGTATTCCTTTGGGCTAACTGGTCGTGTACCAAAGACTCGATTTCAGTGTTTTGTTGGAAGATGAAGGCCAATGTCATTTCAAGGGTGCGTATGTACCCAGGTTGTAGTCCTCGTTTCTTAGGATTTGATGTATAGGTACAAATGCGCCTAGCCTGCAAGCAGGGAGAGCAGTTGGGCTGATTTGCATCACACTTCTCGCGAGCGTTGCGGCATTGATCGCACGCTCTTGATACCCGAAATCGTTTTACCGGTACATCTTGTGTGGCCTGGCGGCGTTTTTCCTGGGGTTGCAAAGACATAGGTCGGACAGCTCTTCTTTCGCGTCGCAAAAAGAGCGAAGCAGCGCCTCATGGAGCCTTGCCAAAGGAATGGATTGAAGATCGTACGGGCACTGGGTATCCAGACATCTTTCGTCCAAGTAGCTTACGAAAGAAGCCATCGAGCTTACCGAGTGAGGCAGTGGAGAAGCTGGGGAAGCGTCTGTGCAGGAGGATAAAGTTTTACCCCCGAGGAAAAGCGGGGCGGACCGACATCACGTGCTTCGCTAAGACACCTGTCGCTGCCAATTGCAACGCCATGCTGTGCTTCATGCTGTTGACACCTCGAGACAATTTCGGATCGCAAATTCTGTAAGCGATGGCTTCCGTGACGGTTGGTACCAAGCGTTCATTTGCCGCAATGAACACTGAAACCGGAGCGAAGGATGGACGCTCTTCTCTGCCAACACCATCTCCGCCTGCGTCCAAACAGCGAAGTTTACCGAATTCGGCAAGGTCAACACCGGCACCCTCACAGTATGAATGCCGGAGAGTATTTGACTCCAGAGCGTCTATCGTGCTCATTGGGATGCATGGAACAGGCAAAGCAACGTTGGCTATGATGGCTTCGGTAGCCTGTCAGCGAAGGGTCATCGACATGGAGAGTGTCTTCCACTCTGCAACAGGCTTCTCGACCACTGCATATCGCAAACAATTTGGATCTTCAAACCGCAGTCTCAGGCAAGAAGAGATCTTACGCGACACACTGAAAACTTATAGCAGAGGCGCCATCATCGTCTGCAACGGAGGTTTTCCGTTGGATAGCAGCAGCCAAGCTCTGCTGCACGAATTTTCGGCATCTCACCCAGTCATTCACATTACACGCGACGTGCGTAGTGTACGAGAGTATCTTGACACGGACGAATCGAAAGTTCGAGAGCTGCTTGCTCTTAGCACTCCGGTTTTCCGACGGTGCTCGAACTATGAGTTCTACAACATCTCCGAAACGAATGCAGCCCATCTCTCAGTTGCACCTGCACATCAGCCCTCTGTTCCTGCTTTCTTGACTCTGAAACGAGCCGAGAGAACGTTTTTCAAATTTCTGGCTTTGATACTATCTCCCCAAAACACACACCGGAAGATCAAAAGCGATGCGCCCACGCTAGACCCTGGCCACTTTCCACTGTCCTACGTCGATTTGGAGCTGAGAAATTATACTTGTGCTGTCCAAGTACAACTATCCGATCTTACGCCGGAGGAAGTCGATATTGAAGAGCTGGAGTTTGGCTGCGATGCATTTGAGATTGTCACCGAACCAACACAGCTTACGGCGGATCACGCTGAAAACATCAGCAAGAGCATATTTAGAGTCCGGAGGAGTACCGTGACTCCGATTATCTTCCACGTCATGCCGCCTTCAACACGCGCCAGCCATTCCACATCTTCTTATTTGGCGAACTTATGGTATGGCCTACGGATGGCGCCTGAGTTCGCCACTGTTGATCTGACAATGGACGAGGAACTCATTCGAGCGATTGTTGCGTCGAGAGGATCAACAAAGATAATTGGCCATCTGCACGCAGCTATGGATTGGTACGATGTTTTCTGGCTCGAGAAGTACGACACTGCAATGCGCTTAGGTTGTAGCCTTGTACGCTTTACCAGGCCGGCAAACTTTATGGATGACAATGCCGCGATCCAATCATTCCGCAATACCATATACGCCAAGTCACAGAGGATACCCATGATATGCTACAACACTGGACGCGCAGGTCGTCGTTCCGCTTGCTTCAACCAGGTTCTTACTCCTGTAATACCAGAAAAGCTTCGAAAAAGTGCAAACTTCGAGATCAGAGCGCAAGAGAACCCAGAAACTTCGTGGCTTACTGTAACAGAGGCGACGCATATTCTCTACGCGTCTTTCACGTACGATCCTATGGAGTTTTACATCATCGGCGCGGCAGCAGGGTATAGCTTGAGCCCAGCTATGCACAACGCGGCATACCGAGCCTGCGGCATGCCTCATCATTTCGATCGCCTTCAAACTGCGACACTGGACGAGAACATAAGGGAGTTGTTGCGGAAACCGAACTTTGGTGGTACTGCAGTCAGCCAGCCTTTCAAAGTGGATGCTATTGCACTTACTCACTCCCTGAGTCGACATGCCCGAGCGATTGGAGCCATCAACACGCTCCTTCCAATCCGTCATCTTAACAGCGATGGAAGCATACCCGATGCGGATGGTGTTGAGCTCTACCAAGAACGAAACCAATCTGGGCCTGTCAAAGCACTGTTCGGCGATAATACTGACTGGATAGGCATAAGATCCTGTATACGAAGGGGGCTCTCTCCAGCTAACGCTGTTCGGCCCACTACCACCTCTAGCCTCGTTATTGGGTCAGGAGGAATGGCCAGAGCAGCGATCTATGCCATGCTACAGCTTGGAATCAAGAACATTGTCATCTTCAACCGAACAGTCCCGAATGCACGGAAACTAGTCAACTACTTCTCTCAGCTAGCTGCGAGCCCTTCGGCAGCCAAGCTCTTCCCATCATTCGTCCAAGGATCACAACCCACATTCCGCATACTCGAATCTAGGACTGAAGCCTGGCCAAGCGATCTCCGCGCACCCACTGTCATTGTTTCCTGCATACCCACGCACGCGGTTGGCGAAGAGCCATCACCCAATTTCACGCTTCCCCTTCACTGGATGCAGTCACCATCAGGTGGTGTAGTCATTGAGCTCGCTTATCGTACCCTCAATACGCCCTTGACGAAACAAGTTCGTGAAGAAGCATCGGCCTCTTGGATCTGTCTGGACGGCCTTGACCTATTACCTGAACAAGGATTCGCGCAATTCGAACTTTTCACAGGAAAGAGAGCTCCGCGCAGAATCATGCGGGAAGAGGTATTGAAATGCTGGACCGACGAGCAAGGACGATCAAACCCTAATATGGTCCGAACACGACTCGAAGCCATGGCAGACGAACAAGAGCCATGAAAACATGATTCTGGATGTTTTTGAGGTCTTGAGCTTCATATGAACATAGAATACCATGGAGGTACACATCAGCGCAGGCCAGCCTCTGGTAGTGCTGCGCAAGCTGGCTTCATCTCAACCCAAAAACGATGGGCATATATTGAATGTGGTTGCAAGAACACAAGCCAACGGAAACGAGCTGCGTTCCCAGTTGCATACTCTGCTTCATTCTGTTCTCTTCCTCAGTTTATGTTGCTACTCCACGGAAGATGGCTGTCGATGCTCTTCCCCAAGAGTTTCCTAGCTCAGTCGTGGAATACCTTGATGGTGTTGAACGAGGAATATTCACCTAGTTTCCCCCAAACCGAAGATCAGCTTTTTGCTGCCATTGCAGTTCCCAGATATATAGACGAAATCTATATTGCAGAAAGTATAAGGAGTCAGCCTCCATCGTCTCCAACCCCTTCTTTTTGCACCAAGAGGACATCCGCATACCTACTTCGGTACAAATCAGCCACAGAACAGACGTTCATGGATGAGGAAAGCAGGATGCGACAGTCGTCCTCGGGCTTCTTGTATCTGTTGCCGTCATGGTTCGCCCAGCATTCGACGGTGATAGTGAATACTATGAAAACAACGGTGGCTTTTTCAGTAGCCGGATCAGCAGTCACTGTGGCTGCTTCCGCCTCGAGACACTTCAGTTGGTTATGGCGTTAGAACAAGGTAGAAGGAATCAAAGTGAAGCACAGATCACCAAGGCTTTGCATTTGTCATCTGAAAGTATAGAATAGAATTAAGAGCAGCATCACGCCGCCCTCTTGAACAGAAAGAATAACAATAGTCTACACAAGAGAAGACAAAGAGGTGCCGAAAAAGGATGTCGGTCTATACACTCTAAACTTCGCTACAATAAGCCATGCATCGATTAGAAGTTCATCAAGTCTGTTTTGACGTTAGCTTAGTCACATTCAAGGAAAGTGAGCAACGAAATAACATACCTCGTCCAAAAAGTGCTCTCTTAGTCCAGTCCATAGCAAGCAAACACCTCGTCCTGAAGCTCACACTCTGTGCAAAGTACACACCTCTCCACAGGTAGACGGCCAACAGACCACCGCTCAGGCCATAGCCGTTGTAGTCGAAGATAGCTGCATTGCCAATGTAGGCCAAGCTACCAAGATGCTTGTACTCGAACGCCTTGTATACTGCATCGTCTAGGTCGCCGTAGTCAACGTTGTTGAGTGCCATGCCAGGGGCTGCCTGAGCGATCTTGTTGAACTTGCGGCCGAGGTATTCACCCTGCTGGTTGGCACGTTGAGCGGTGGCGGGTAGGGATGTGAGCTTCGAGTCAATCTGGAAGAGAAGCTCTCTAAGCTCGCCAAAGTCTAGAGTACCAGACTTGTCCTTGTCATACTGTTCGAATAGCTTGTCCAGGCGGCGAAGGTGATTTGCTGCCTGTGGGAAGCGCTGCTTGACGCGCTTGGCAATGCCGCGCCAGTCTGAGTACGAAATCTGCAGCTTCTCGGGGTCCTTACCCTTCTCCCAGGCGGTGGTGCGGAGGAAGTTTACGATGTGGTCAGAGACGTTATTTTGGACAGTCGCGCAGTCACCAATAGCATATACATCGCCGAGGGGTGAACCATTTAGACGAAGGTGTGTATCGGTTTCGAGGGCATGCTTGTTGTTCTGGCCGTCAAGTTTAGCAGCGAGACGCTTGCAAAGGTCTGTCTGTGCAACACCGGTTGACCAAAGACAGAAGCCCATTGGAATCTCCTTAACTACCACCTTGCCATTTTCATCCTTTTGTGAGAAGAGGATCTTGTCTGACTGGACCTCCTTCACGCGCGAATTTGTGAGAATATCAACAGAGTCGTGTGCGAATCGTTGCTCAGCGTACTGGGACAGCGCCTCTTCGTAGGTGTTCAGGATATGACTGCGGGATTGGATGACGTGGACGGAGATTTCGTTGCGAAGAAGTCTTGGGTAGAGCTTGCAGAGGTCCTCGTTGAGCATGTCGAAGAGCTCAGCTGCGAATTCTACTCCAGTGGGTCCACCACCACAAACCACAAACGACAGGAGCCTTCGCCTCTCCTCGTCAGATGTTGTAGGTAAGCATGCGTGTTCAAGATTCTTTACGACCTGGTTGCGAATGAGTCTAGCATCGCTGATATCCTTGAGGAAGTGGCAGTGCTCAAGACCCTTGACGCCGTGGGAGTTTGAGACAGATCCGACGCCAACAACCAGCTTATCGTAAGGGACGTAGAATCTTTGCTCCTGACCATGGGCATCGACAGCTGAGCATTCGATGAGCTTCTCGGAGAACTCGACGTCTTCGGCCTTGGCCTTGAGGAAATGCCCGCGCACCCTTCGCACAATTTTTCGGACTGGTTCGACAAGGGATCGCAGCTCCAGTGTTCCTACGGTGGCAGACGGCAGCATAGGTGTGAAGAGGAAGGTGTTGGACGGCGAGATGACGACAACGTGGTAGTCATCCTGGTTCAATTGCTTCAGGAGGGCCACGCTACCCCAGCCCGTACCCAGTATGACCAACTTTGGCTTGTGCTTGAGCTTCTTATTCTCAGGACATTCATCGTCGTCTACGAAGTGGTCGGCGATTGGCAGGTTCTTTGGTCCTCCTCTCCTCGGGCTGAGTGCGAGTTCTGAGACGGGAATGTCGGTCGCGATGGGGTCTTCGTTGTATGTGTAGGCGTCGTAGACGAAGAAGGCGATGACCAGAACACCGCTAACGGCGACGAAAGAGCCAAGCATTGCTGCTGTTCTGTAGGCATAGCGAGCAAAACGCGATCGCGGAACATCTAGAGGTTTTGTGGAGGCGGTTCTTATCGCCGTGGTGGTGGGGGTTTGCTTGCTCAATTGTGAGGTTTGTAGGGCAGCGCGTCTCGAAGCAGAGGCTGGACTGCCATTGCTAAAGGAAGCGCGGAATTGTGCGGGCGTCGCTCGGGGCAATCTTCTGCAGAGAAGTGAGGCTCTAGAAGATGCATTGTATCCGCGTGATAGCGACGCGGCTTGTCGTGGTAGCATTGCGGGAACTCAGAGCTCTCGCGGAGCAGCTGGAAGCGGGAGAGGAAGCTGGGGCGGACAGGAATGGCGGGCAGGATGCGCCTGCGTGAGGTATGCGAGCAATTGACTCAACAATCGCAAAATTAGAGTTGAAATATCATAGGTAGATAGGACAAGCGAATGTACTATACAAGTGTGACGGGTGCATTGGAACAGGGTAGGCGTCTAGGGAAGCGCGGAAATGTTAGTCGGCATGCTCAGCGTTACGTCACCATGGCAGATCGGAGCGTCGCGGGCCATCCCTGCATCGTACAACCAAGCTTCCATCGGCCCCAGTAAACGCGTGCTTGTAACGTGCCGCGTCAGAACTGTATTATTTTGTTGTCTTCACGACGCTAGTATAGGTTGAAAGGTTGACTGTAATCAAACAACATGTATCCCACAAACTGCGATCTGAACCGTGTCAATCATAAATGCCCATCTCCTCCTCCACTAAGCATGCATCCCGCCCGGGCAGATTTCATATCTCGTTGAGCTTAGTACGCGAATTGTGGATAAAGTCTGCTACATCAAGACATTGGCTTGAGCGGCCCACATGCGTCACAACTGACGCATGGTAAAAAACATGTCGGCCATTGTGGTATCGGCAGATT
>Ga0268250_10001379_pt1 | contig 10667 bp, 11 predicted proteins | sample AgamicAsSfe_FD_200448 | JGI IMG/M metagenome (GOLD analysis project Ga0268250, IMG submission 200448) | Agave microbial communities from Guanajuato, Mexico - As.Sf.e (v2) (version 2) | ecosystem: Host-associated > Plants > Phyllosphere > Phylloplane/Leaf | place: Guanajuato, Mexico | collected... | reverse complement strand
AGGCAAAGATGTCTTCGCAGCAAGGAACCCAGGGTCCTCCAGTGAGTGATGTCAACTTCAGCCACCTGCTACGCATAACTAACCATACCCAGGCTGGAGCATCTGGGCAAGCTGGACGAGGCCCCCCGTATGCACCTCTGAATGCCGGCTTGGGTGGAACACCTATGATCGTGCCTGATGTGCCTGTCTCAGTCGTTTTACTTATCCTATACCTCATGTTTGGTATCATCCACATCAAGATTCTGAAGGGCAACAAGGGTCGCGGGCATAAGTTCATATTCAATGGCGCTATTCTTGGTATACTCCCACCACACCCTCCGATTGGTATGGCGGCGACTAACATGCCGCAGGTCTCTGCAAGATTCGAGTCATTACAATGTCCTTGCGGATAGCATGGTCCAACTATCCTAGGAATGTCGGTCTTGCTATCGCAGCGAACATCTTCGTCTACATCGGTACCATCATCTTGTACGGTGTGAACTGGTTCTTCGTCCAACGCGTTGTCCGCGCCCAACACGCACGTCTAGGATGGTCAACACCGTACCGCATCTTCCACAGAGGCGGGCTTGTCGTGCTGGTAGCTACACTGCTCATGCTCATTGTCAGCCAGATATGGCAGTTCTTTACGCGCAACCAAAGTAAACTCGATGCCTTCCACGTTTTGTTCGTCATTGCGCAGACGTATTTCACCATATTCTGCGTCGCACCAGCTATTCTCGTCGGCGTCTCTCTCCTCATCCCACGAACAGAAATTGACAAGTTTGGTGCTGGCCGACTGAGATATAACATCACCATCCTACTCATCTCGGTGTCCCTCCTCTCGATTGGACAGATATTCAGATGCGTATTGGCTTGGATTCCTGCAATCCCATTGGTCGATGTCCAGCGCGGCATTGTCGAGTTACCATGGTACTTGAGCAAGGGAAGCTTCTACTGCTTCAACTTTGTTACTGAGATCCTCGTCATCATCATGTTCGCTGTAGTCCGTGTCGACCTACGTTTCTATGTGCCAAACGGAGCAAGAAAGTCAGGCGACTATTCTAGAAGTCGTATCGACCTGCACGACGAGAACGAGAAGAATCTACCTCTCCCAGCGCCCGTACTTCCTATTTCAATGCTGCAACCGAACGACTCAAACCAGACATTGCACAGATATCAGTCCTCAGTGTTCGAGGATACACAGACACTAGCTGATTCGCTGCAATACCCTCACTCTACACTAGAAGTGGATGACAAGACAGGCAGCTGGAAAGTCAAGCGCCTCTCGGGCGATTCTTCGAGAAGTCGGCATACCACCATTTCATTCGCGACCTCCTCTAAATCGACGCTAAACGACAAGACTCCGCGCGCCGAAGCCAACGTGCCTCCAGTTCCTGAGCTTCCTGCCGAGTGGCCATTGCCAGCTTCTACCCCACCGCCGAATGCAAGCTCCGTTTTGGAGCATACAAACCCGCCCTCGCGCCGAGCTACACCACAACGAGAGACCTACGAACTTGAGCATCACCAGTTAAACGAGATAGACGTAGGTGATGCGGTGACCGACGCCCTAGCAAAGTTGGAGATGAATAGTGAAAGACCAAAATCTAGCCTTGCGACACCACCTCCAAGATCACATCGAAAGTCTCCAGTTCAGGTTTATACGCCGACTCTACCCTCTACAAACGATGGTCGCTCACCGTCTCGAAATGCCCGCAAGCGAGTTACCTTTCCACAGAAAGAGGTCATTCGCAGTCGCGCGAATAGCGCTAACTCTCAGGGGGGTCGAAGAACCCCTGCTGTCGAAAAGATACCCGAAATTCCAATTCAAAGGCCTACGGAGTCGTCGATCAGACCTCCTCACCGCCCCAGTCCGGCAAGAAGTCCTAGTCTGGAGATTATCTCACTACTCAACCACATGAGCAGCGATTCTACTCGAATCGTAGACGCATCGCTCCAGCGAACACGTGCTGCCTCAGTCGCAGGATCAGAGGAACCCAAGACGCCCAAGACTCCTATCACCCCTGTCACACCCGCTTCCTACATGATGACACGACAGACAAGTTCAAAGTACAGTACTGATAATAGCTCGACGAGCTCCGATGCAAGAGAGCGAGAATTGGCGAGGGAGGAATTCCGTCGTTTCAGCTCAGAAACGCCGCTCAGGTACTGATGCAGCGGTGCCCACGAAATCATGACTTTCATTAATCTCTAATGGTTATCCATTGTATATCGACACTTGACTGGTGCCCCTAGCAATTTGTACCTATGGTGCGCTACGCATACAGTGGTCCATACACCGTTCCCTATCGAACGTTTTCCTTCTTGTACATACCTACAACTCAGATCTGAGAATTTCCTATCCAAGTCTCTTAGGCGTCTAGTTTTATACAATCAAATTCCCATTACCTGTTGCCTAAGCGGCACGGCGTGATTCTCATATCCGCTCCGGTTCTTTGTCTCCACCTCACATTTCAGGCAACAACATTCTTGCAGCCACTATTCGTTCGTGACAGTAAATTCAATCTGGAAGTGCACGAAAGCACTGAAGGATGAAAATGATGCGTGGATCTACATGCCACTACAAGCGGAGCGGGATGCATCTGTACATCCGTTGCGTACAATCGAAGTTTTATAAAGTGCTTGAAGACAATGACCAATATTTCGAACCACCAACAACCCCACGAACTTTGACCATAATCCAAATCTCCCAATATCACCAAAATGTGCCCAACCAAGACTCCCATCCGCGTCGGCGTCCTCTACGAAGAAACTCAAATGACCGTGGGTGTCTCTGTTGCAGAGGTACCAGAGATATACACTGACTTTGTACACCCATATCTAGGACCTTGCGGGCCTTGACCTCCTCGGCAACTTGACTCCCCAAACCATCAATCTGATCGCAGCTATGAATCCGCAGTTCGCTTCCATGGTGCCCCATGCCATCCCCATGGACTTTCTCTATATTTCTTCCTCCATGGATTCCGCCCATGTCACACCAGACATGTACGTGCGTCCCACGCACACCTATGCGACTGCTCCACGCGATCTCGATATCCTGCTCCTCGGTGGCCCAAACCCAGCTACTGTCAAAGAAGAGAGCCTGTCGTTCTTGAAGGAGGCAAGTAAGCAGACCAAAGTCATCTTAACGACATGTACGGGAGCCATGGTAAGTTGTGCCTATACGAAATGCATGTGAGACATACACTGACTTCGTATTTTCAAATCTGCAGTGGTTGGCAAGGAGTGGGGTGTTGCAGGGGAAGAAGGCTACTACAAATAGGGTCATGTTGGACGTGGCGAGCAAGATGTTTCCGGGTACGGAGTGGGTAGATCGCAGGTGGGTCGTTGATAGGGGTTGCTTCAATGGTGCGGAGATTTGGACCGCCGGTGGTGCTGGGTGTGGTGAGTCCTCCCAAAATGTGAATCTGATAGAGCTTGTACTAACTACGATGTGGGTATTGACATGTTCATCGAGTACACGTACCAGAACTTCGATAAGAAAATGGTCGAGTTTGGATGTGTCGGATTGGATTTCGATTACGAGGGGCGTTCCGAGTTTTACAAGGGAAAGCTGCCTGACATGACCATGTCTTAGTTCTGTAGAGGAACTAGAACTTCGTTATTCGGAGAAGTCGTGGGAAAGTTAGAGGCTCAAAGCGTACACGACATGGGACGTCAAGCTCATATGAAGTCTATGGCGCTCTCCTCCAGAGAATGAACTGGCGCAAGTAGGTTTCTTACTTGTCTTACTCTTAACTCTACAATATCTGCCATATAAAATGCTGCCCTCTCTTTCCCATGTCCCACTGTGAAGTCAAGATTCAGGTAACGGCGCCATCGGCTTACCTTTATTTTTGGGAAGGACAGAATGCATGCATGTTCATACACCAAACACTTGCTCCTTTTTGAAGATCGAAAACGGATTGTTAATGCAAAGATAAGAGGACATGAAATTTGACAGAGTCTGACAACCTGTAAATGCACTAGCACCAACACATTCTCACTTTCGTTCCTCTTCTGACGTGTGCTCATGATAGACTTGGCTAGTTGCGATTAAGCTGATCGTCACTATTCTCCTTGCAAGCGATTATGAAGATATCAGCACAGACGCGTTCACACTACAACACATTCGACTTCATTAACATTCTCGATTTTCCCATGCTATGTACTTGGTATACGAGCGTGCAATATCCATGTACATGTAGTCGTACAAGGAGTTCCAACTCAAAATAGGCACCGCGTCTCCTTTTCCTACAAACATTACTTCGGTGCCGTGACCACGCCTTCGTACTCTCGACTCGCTATGTAATCCAGGGTACGCTGAAAGTGTTTCCTTGGGTTCTCAAGCGAAGAAGCATTCTCGTTGGATTGTAAGTTTGAGTGGATGAGCTCGATGAGGCCGTTGAGGTACTTCGTTGTGACCTGCTCGTTGTTAGTGACATTCATATGAAAGGAGAAGAGTGCAACTTACAGCGTCGTTCTCTTGGTCGAAGTAGTAGACATATCTGTTGAGTATCTCAACAAACAGCTCAACAGAGACCGCAGCGTCCATGCATGCATCGGCCACGCGGAGAGCACGCTGTAAGCACTCAAGCACACGCTTGCCATCGCGATAGAGCTATACTTGTCAGTATCAATCTTGTCAAGAGTAGAATTGATTTCGCTCACGTTCTTTGGATCCTCTTCGCCCAACGCCCTAATCTCAGTCGCCCACCACAGGTGACTTGCAAGGTATACCGCACGACATTGATCTGGCTTCTTGAGTAGCTTGCTTCCATGCAACGCGCACTTTGTAATCAAGGTATCGTAGTTCTCCTTGCCAAAGTTCCTCGTTGTATGCAGGCCACTCGCAATGACGCACACGGCCTGAAACTGCGCTCTTGAATCGCTAATCGCTTCCTCATATATTGTAAATGCTTGCGCGAAGAACTCGTACGCGACCTCCTCGAAACCGTTTTGATCTGCTACTTGACCGCAGGCGATGAAGAGGCGGAGCGAGAGATCTGCGGAGCCTGTAACGCGGGTGTACAGCGTCGATAGAGTGTTGTGCATGAACTTGTAAAGAGCTGATGACTGCGATTGCCAGTTGTCTTCGAAGTGTTCGCGCTTCTTGTATTGACGTGCGAGCTTGAGTGATGCTGTGATAATGGCCGGGGATGTGTATTTGACACGCTCGTTGCCTTCGGCAAAAGACTTGCGCGCAGCTTGGAGGAGCTGAGAGAGCTGTTAGTGTGCATCTTGGTTGAACATTAATTATACTCGCCTTGAATTGGGTATCGTTGTCCTTGCCACGGATGAGATGTACTATCCGCGCTAGCCATCCTTGCTCTTCTATTGTCTCCTCTGTCTCCTGTGCTCGTCTTTGAATTGGTCCACCTGGGTATCCTTGGGCTTGTTGGATGCCTTCACGAATGAGGACCTTGAGAATCTCCAGCACACTTTCGAGGTTCTCTACAGATGCAATGAAGGTCTGATTCCGCATCAGACTCCTTGCAACTTCGCCAGCAACTGCTCTCCGAGTCGGGTACGGTTGTGAATGTAGAAGAGGGATGAAGTTCGGTAACGCGAGCGCGGTGAAGAGAGAGATGTAGGTCTTGATCGGCGAAAGGAGGAGGCTGAGGATCTGGCTTTGGGTGGCTTGTGAGTGTAAGTCGGCGCTGTTTTGGTATTCGGCGACCTTTTGGTTTGCAAAGGTAAGGACCTGGTCAATGTAATCGAGTCTTTCGGGATAGATGTTTCTAGTAGAATTAGCACAATCGTCGTCATCATCATCATAAATATTTGTAAAACATACAAGGCGAGGTTTGCCAGCGACACCAGTAATCCGATTGTGTCCTGTATTGGCAACCGCTGCATCTTAACCAGCGTCTGTACCTGTTCGTGAAAGATCTCGAACAGTTTGACGTTGTTGGGTATACCGCGCCTCTTCTCGATGTCACCATCTGTCTCGGTCGCTTGGTTTTCTTCAGTCTCAGCAGAGGTATCCGTTGGTTTGGGTGGTTCTTCGGAAGCCTCTTCTGTGCTTGGTTCCGTCTCCGAAGTCTCTGGTGCGTCTCCGTTCTGCTGCGCTGGCGCTGGCTCTGGTTCGGCCGCCTTCTTCTCCTTTGCTATCCGCATTTGTTCCATGAGCTGTGCTATCGACTCTTCTTCCGTCTTCTTGCGCTGTTCTGGGCTTTCGGACTCGGCTTCTCTTTGCGCATACGACGACAATCGGTCCATGAGGCCCACGACAATGGCTTTAACATTTACATGTGGGTTCAAGCGCGCAACGGCAGAGAGGAACTGATCGAGCGTGTGTAGGTGGAATTCGTCAGGGAAAACCTGTGTGACAACTGCTGCATGTTAGCGGTCTCCGGGTGTCCACAGTTTGTGACATACCCTCCAGTAGGTATTCTTGCGCTAGAACATCCCGACATTGTACAATCTGCTCTAGCAACGGGTTCAAGATCTTCTTGTAGTTCTCCAAGTCAACCAATTGGCTGAGTCTGACCAGGTTACTTCCCACGAGAAGTTGCAGTTCCTGTCGCTCTTTGGTACGCTGTTCGCGCTCTCTCGAATGTCCCTGATGTTGTAGTCGCACCCACAGCTTGTTCATCTCGACGAAGTTTGTCAAGATGAAGCTGATGGAGTCCTGGAGATTGCCCTCGGGCCCCTCGCTGTCGCCAGATGGAAGGCAGTCGCGTGCTTGACCCGCAAGGTAGTACCGCAAAAACAGACCACGGATAGGGTGTTGGACTCCGCGACTCATCTCCATCATATCCTTCATAATCTCCTTGACGGGCGCATCCTCAATAGCCATGTAGACGGTCCCGACGGTGACCATGAGGTACAGGCGGGGGATGATATTTCCGGCATACTGGACGAGTTCGTAGAGATCGGCGAGGTGATTTACGGGGTGGTTCTCGCGGAGGTAGACGGCGAGATGGCGCAGGGCATCGAAGACGGCCATGTAGAGCTCGTAGTACTGCTTCGGGCCGAGGCTGCTGGTCCGAAGTTCGGAGACAAGTGTCGAGCTGTGCATTGGAGTCATTAGCACTGCAGCGCATAGCCAGAACAGCCCTCATATCACGTCACACGCGTACCTGCACTTGAGCGCATCCATCAACTTGCCCGGCGTCTCGAGACACCGCCGCATGAGCATCGTCTGCTGGCGCACCACGGCGAGGGCATCTTCGAGCAGACGAGCTTGGTCTTCTACGGGGGGCGGCGACGCCATTGTGTGCGAGAGAAGCGGATCGTCCGGGGTTGTGGAGAGCTGGTCGTGGTGGATAGGCACCGCCGCCTTGGGCGTAACCGTTCGCCAAGCCAGCAGGGATGGGAGCTTCCCCTTCGAGCTGCGTCATCACTAGTCTAGCCATCACTCTTCCATTTCAAAACTTGCGCTTGTTCATGAATCTATTATCTAATCTAATTGTACATGTGTGCTCGTCTCGCAGACGCGTCTAGTCATCATACTTCCAATCCTCGCCATCATATGATGGCTTCCAACCATTACTCGTATATATCGTAAAACACAGTAGAAGAAAAGAACAGGCGGATCGGACCAGTCCACCGCCCAAGCGAGAGAAGAGAATGAAGGCTCCATTCAACGCACCTCGGGATAATGCCTTCCTCTGGGGTGTGAGAGAACAAGCTCGTGAAGCCGGCTACGGGGCCGCCGTGACCACTGCGGCAGCCTCGAACGTTTTGATGCGGTAGTGGGTGTGCCACATGCCATCGTCATAGTACTCGGTAGGACCATCGCCCTTCGATATTGTGACGGTAACGAATATTGGCTTCGGCGTCTCGATTGGTGTCGAGATGCTACTAGAGAACGAGCTTGAGATGGTTGATGTTGCGATGGATGTTGATGAAGGTACCGACGGACTGGGAGTTGATGAAGATCCTCCCGGAGTCGACGTCGACGTCGTTGTTGGAGCGGGTGTTGACGAAGACGAAGACTTCGATGCGCTGCTCGAGCTGCAGCTGGTTGTCGGTGCTGGCGCCGGCTGAGGCTTGATGACGGTCGCAGTAACTTCCTGAGTGACTGTTGCTCCCGGACCGACGACTTCGACGGTCTTTGTCGTCTCAATCACCGAAGTGGCTATCGCAGGTGCTGGGGTTGATGAATCTCCACCAACATTGACAACCGAATAGCTCTTATCGCGTCGACCAACATCGCGCGGTTTTGGTGAGTCAAAAGGCCGACCAGTAACCAGTGTGGAGAAAAGAGCGGCCAGAGCCAGAGTTCGGGGGTTGAGAAGCATGGTCTTGAAAGTATCAAAGAGGCTTATTGACTGTCCGGCGCCGTTGATAGTCGTGTACACGTGTTGAGCACGGGTTCGGTGTTGGTATGCGCTGGCAGAGAACAGAGTGGAAACTGCGATGTAGGTATCCGTTTATTAGATCCATAGTAGCTGCCGTTGTGTTGCGTAATTTCTCGAAGGCTGGAAATGTGGTGGTTGGGTGATGGCTGGTAACGCACGGGCCACATTTGACGCGAGGTGGAGGCGACCGGCTGGAACCATCCAAAACCTCTACCACTAACCACATAGTTTGGAACTGTCCGCTCTATCCGAAGCATGTTGTTATCAGTCAAAATGTCGCGCCCTTACATCAGAACGCTGATGTGAGATGAAATTCTGGTATTGCAACACGAACTAACTCATCGCCTCTCAACACCCCTGTCCTGTGTGCCTCCTGGCATTTCCTGCGGCGGATGGTGCTTATAGCTCAACGGCATCTCCTGAGCATCATGTGTTCCTTGCGCTTCCAATATCGGACCACCTTGGAACTGGCTACCGTACGGATTCGCGTTCATCTCCTGGGCCTGGTACGGTTGGTACTGGTGCGGTTTGTCTTGAGCCTCAACCTCAGTCCTATATGCTAGCCCGTCCACTTCATCTCGCTGACCTATCCACGGTTGCGGCGGGTTCGTCTGTGACATCTTCGGCTGTAGCACACTCGCCTGTGTCTGTGCCTGTTCGTTTATTTGTCGCGTTCGCTTCTTGCTATGCCGTCGGAACGCCCAGATAGCCAGGCCAGCGAAAAGGAGAAACAGTCCTACTCCAACCCCCACGCCTATGCCAATTGTTCTCTGCTGCGCTTTCACGGCATTGTCTTTATCAGTAGTCAGTCGGACTGGACCGTTTCAATGCTGTAAAGATGAACTTACCGAAGGCGCTTTGCGCATCGTTCTTTGCATTTTCTAGTATCCAGAATTAGGTATTCGAACGTGAGACAAGACCTCAAGATATACTAACCGTAGTTACTGTTCGGAGCAGACGTGCTGCAAATGTATTTGTTGGATGAGTCTTGTTCGCAGTTGTCAAGATTTATTGAAGTTGGGAAGGACATGATGAGGAAGTGATATCTTGATATACAAATTTGCACCAACGCATGCAAATTGATACTGTATCAAAGGGAATGTCGGTAGGCACTACCAATATTTGCAAGACGATCGAATTGTTCTACTTATATCACCGCCCGGCGATGGCATCACAAGGCTATGTCCATCCTTCTCATGGTGAGTAGCACCCGGCTAGCTCTTTCGAGTATAGCTCATAGAGTTCAAGAAACGCTCCGCGCACCGGTAGAGCTGATTGGCAAACTCTCAGAGTGCCAAGTACGCACACAGCCTCGTTAAGGTGGCCTTCAACCGGACGCCTAATGTGGCAGGAAAATCAATGTCCTCTTTGGGGTGTGCAACAATGATCACTTCCAGGATTTCTGCCTTGCACTACGGTAAAGTCGGATTTATCCCTACGCTATATCGGTTCCTCCTCTCGCGTCTTCCGAAATCCATTAACAGTGGCGACAGCGGCACAGCAACAACTCGCGAAGGTAACACAGCTGACTGCGAACTGCGTCAGATGTTCAGTCTATCATTGTGGGATTAGGAGTACAACCTCCCTAGCTACATTCATCTGTTACCTCACAACACAAGAAAATCGAGCTCCTCCATTCATTAACCAAACTTATCAAGGCGTCTTCGCCTGTCCGTCCGCCATACTCGGTTTCGGGTTTCCCTCGAAGCTCTTTGCATGTTTCCAGCCCTCTTCCAAAGAATTTGCAAAGAGTCGTGTAGTGCCCCAGACATCGAACTGCACAGCAATTGCTCGCATACCTGACTGAATGGCCATTGGTATCTGGTCTACCCCCATCACACCACTGATCATCATTAGCTACCTTTTTCAAAATCGGAAAGGGCCATAAACTTACCCAAAGATAGGTAAATCATGCTTGGCGGCCGCAGCATTGAACTTGCCCATCGCCTCGAAGAACTTGGGATCAGGGTTTCCCTTCAAGAATCCATCGATATCCATACCAGCCTCAATCATGTAATCTCCAGGGCCGAACATGAGACCAGAGATGCCTTCTACTGCAGCAATCTCCTCGCAGTTCTCAACACCCTTGACCGATTCGATCTGCGGGATGATACAGACGTGATTGTTCGCTGTCTGCACCTGGTAGGCATCGTTGGGGTAGAGAGACTGGGTCATTCCAGGAGTGAAGGTCCAGGGACTGAATGAACGGTGGCCTTTGCCGCCTAGAAAAACGTTTTAGTATCATGGGGAAGATGAAGAGAAGAAAGGGTGACGTACCGCCAAAGTACATCTCTTTCATGAAGTCCTTGACTTCTTGGGCGGTCTCAACATGCGGGATGACGATTCCGGCACAACCTGCATCAAGTGCTGTTGTGAGGCTGA
>Ga0268250_10001378_pt1 | contig 10667 bp, 11 predicted proteins | sample AgamicAsSfe_FD_200448 | JGI IMG/M metagenome (GOLD analysis project Ga0268250, IMG submission 200448) | Agave microbial communities from Guanajuato, Mexico - As.Sf.e (v2) (version 2) | ecosystem: Host-associated > Plants > Phyllosphere > Phylloplane/Leaf | place: Guanajuato, Mexico | collected... | reverse complement strand
CTGCTTGTCGTAGTTCCCATGCCTTTTGTGTCGCTTGCAATGCCATGGTGGCAGAGACACCAGAGTTTTGTTTGATCTCATGTTGTGGGATGGCCTGGCCATTGGCGGCGTTGTTGTTGCTCATTGTTTTGTTAGAGGAGTTTGAAGCCTTTGGATTGGCTTTCTTCTGTGTTTGTTTCGGCGGCATGCTTGCTTGCAGAGACAACTAGTTTTGTTAAATGTGTTAATATGCGGATTAGCAGTAGCTATGTAACGGTGAGCGCAGAGCTGTGATAGCGATATGCAAGGCGACGTCATCACCACTACCCTCGTCCAAGCACCAAGGTCTAGAATACCGGTTTTAATTGCAACTTCACGATCATCGAAGTTCTTCAGCCACGTTCTCCGCAGATCCTCAAGTAAAATCACGGTGACCAGGTCCGCCTATCTCACCACAGATCGTGGAGTGGACCTTGATCGTTACAACATACCTCTTGGCAGCAGGCAATGCATCAGTATTCGAGTTCTATGAGTCTGTTGCAAACAAGCCCGAGCATTGTTTACTCGAGATGAGATGCGATTGATTGTCGGCTTATACAGAGCTGTACTCAAGAAAGCACGAACCGATCAAGGACAGACAAATGTGAAATACACAAGACTGATCTACCCACGGTGGTAAGGTCGAGTGTCGAGCGCCTCGAACAGGTGGCGATACCGACATTGGTGTTGATCATAACTTTGCGAGAAGACAAGACTTACCTGAATCAAAAACGGCGCTTCTGCCATCCGCCATCAATGCCACGATGACATACAAAACTAGTCGTTAGTATCTCGCGACGAAAACCTCAGACCCTGATAGGATCAGCCAGCATGAGCTGTGCCCGTGATGGCGGATATGAACATGACACTGAATGCCTGTAATGTAAATTGGTAAGGTACAAGAAGAATATCCACAAGAGAAGAAAAGAAAGCTATCAACAAATCGCTGCTAGTTTATGGAACAAGGCGAAGATCAACAACACACCAACGTCGAAGTTTTGTAAAACGAATCGAAAGTCGCATGGAAGTTGGTTTTTGTCGCAATGGATCGGGTATCGAGGCGGTCCGGAACAGGGCAATCGAGCAAGGACAGCTAGTGTATCGCGCATGGGTCGGACACGAGTAGTAGAAGTCGCACATGGGCAAGCATGAAGCTCATGGTTGTCGTCGCTCTCGGGTGATGTCGCTAAATGGTCAGAGGCGGTCGCATATGGCCTAGGATTAGTCGCATCGGGTATCAATCGTCCAGCATCGATCCACAATCATTAAACATTTTCACTCCAAAAAATGTACAGCCTTTCATGGTGCCACCTTCGAGGCTCTCCTTGCTTCGGAGATACTGCGTCTGGTCTCGAGAGCAGTGTCCTCGTGTGTCGGGGGTCCTTGGTAGTTCTTCTTGCCCCATACAACATACCACGCACCTGCAATCAGAATGAAGGCAACAAAGACTACTGATGCGTAGTTCATGAGAGTTGCGGTGACAGGAACAGTGGTGGGCATGCAGAACAATGGCACGGCAAGACAACTCCAAGCCAGAGCGACAATGTTGCAGAACAGTCCCAGGGCTCCGAGAGCGAAAGGAGCACCCTTGACATGCTTGCGACCTGTGAAAAGGTTGGTAGCAATGGGGATGGCGTACGAAACAGTCAAACAGATGACACCAACACCAGAGAAGGCGTTGTATGCAGCAACGGATCCGAAGTAGATGACAGCGAGCAGAATCTGCACAATCATACTGAGCAACATGGCGTTGAGAGGCACACCTTCGAGAGCAGTGGTGTTGTTGACTTGCTTCCACCACTTGCTACCAGGAATGGCACCATCACGGGAGAAGGCCCAGACACAGCGAGATGCTGCAGTAGTGCAACCAATACCGCAGATAAGACCGAGCACCATCAGAGGGAGAAGCAGTCCAATGGCACCACCGGGCGAACCAACAGCGGTAGCAATGATGGTAGGGACAGGCTGTCCTGATGCGAGAGCAGCAAGTGTAGAGAGGTCAGGAATGACGAACAAAAGAGGAAGCAAGAACATCAGACCGGCGCCAAGGTTGATCAGAATGGTGGCAACCATGGCCTTGGGCACCTGAGTCGCAGGCTCTTGAACCTCTTCACACATGGAAATGATCATACCGGTCGACGAGGTTGCGTAGGCAGCCTGCAGAAGACCGACACAGAACGACCATCCAGGGGTCCATCCCGACTGGGGCTCGAAGTGAGTAAAGACATACTCGCCAGAGTGACGGCCACCCTTGGCCAGCACAAGTGTGACAATGAGAATGGCAACGACACCAGCAAGAGTCCAGAAGATGGCAAAAGTCTAGGTCACGTAATCAGTATCACGCTTGATGTACAGGCTTCGTTTCACTTACATCAATCAGAGCCAACCATCTGTTGCCTAGCGAAGAAACGAGGTTGCAGAAAAGAGTAATGGCAACAAAGACCAACCAAGTCTCCCAAGCGCTGGCCTCCCAGATTCCAACACCAGGCGATGACTCGAAGACATTGACGCACGAAATGATGAACAGGGCGGAACCGAAGTTGACGGCCAGAGTGATTGTGATGTTTCCGACGACATATGCCCAGCCACAGATCCATGACAGAACTCTCTTGTACTTTGCAGGCGCCAACATAAAGGTCTGGTAGTAGACACCACCAGCTGTAGGATAAACCGAAGTGATCTCTCCCAGACTGGCAGCGACACAGATAATGATCAGACTGACCAAGATCCATCCCCAGATGATATTTGCTGGGCCACCGCCGACGAGAGGGTAGTAGAAGGTTGTCGCAAGACCATAAGGAATCGAGGCCAGGACGAACGACATGAAAGCGACTTGGAGGGTCGATCGGTTACGTGCCATCTCAGGCTTGTAGCCCATGGCTAAGAGGATGGCATCGGATTCGTCGACATCGGTACCGCTTTCTTCGTTGGATACTTTTCGCTCCTGGCCGAGTTGGTTCTTAGTCGAGGGTGAGGGCTGACCATGGCCAGCAGCCATGCCGGCTTGGTCCAAGTTGCGATCCGGAGGATTGGTGAGGAAACCCATGTTGCGTGAAAGATATGGTTCGTGGATGCAAAGAGCGAGGATGGGAAAAACGAGAGTGGTCAGCGAACGGGGAGTACCCGGCACATATGTACAAGAGGAACGACGCTATGACTTCTCTGCGTGAGGAAGGTTCGCATAGCGCGCGTTCGCCTAGCGGCCAGGCGTTCGGAAACGGGTGGGACTGATGGAGAAGAGAACGCCAGATGACGATGTGCTCGAGTTTTTTTCATCTCATCGACATTTGGAAGACGCTCTCGACGTGGCCATGACCAGGGTTCAACACTCTAACTTGTCCACGATCCGCGCGACATTCGACAATGGTATACCAGAAGATTTGCAGAAATTCCTCGCGAAGTCGTTGAGGATTCGAAATGCAGGAACATCCTCAAGCCTTGATTACAATGAAATGATTGCCAAGATAAGCCGAAACGCACCACCCCCAGGGCGTGGACTCGGCGGAGGGCGTGTGTGTTGGGGTAGGGCTATACACTCGGATCTCTCTGATGCCTCTGACCCCTATAGCGACGACATCAGTCGTTAGAGACTGAATAAAACAAGCGACCGGAGACCGGAGAAAATGCTTGTCTCTGACATCTGTTGTTGCAAATGTCGTCTCATCTCATGGTATTCTGCGCGAGTGACTGAGGCATGGCTGGCTCTGCGGTGCGGCCAGTCTGACCGCGACGTTCGGAAAGAAGTCCTGCGACTCTCGCTTACAGGTTTTCACCTGATTGCGATAACAATCAAAACGCGCAGATAAATGTCACCAGCAGACAAAGCAGCCGCTGAGCTCTTTGGAGCATGCGATAAGCTCTTCTCTCAAGGATTGTATGCCTTTCTCAGGCGTATTTACCACGCTGTTACTTAATCATCTTGCATTGTACCCACTCACATAGCTATCTACAGAAGGGCGCCACTATAAGGGCAGGATCCAAACTCCGCTGAGCCAAGAGATAAGAGAGCATCGTGGCAATCTGTGGAGAGTCACTTCTCCAGACGATAGCCCATTGATTGGCGGTATACCATTTCCGCTATAGGAGACAACTTCCGTCCTAGAAGGTGCTGCAGGAACGTTCGAAGAACAATACCTTGTTTCGTCGGCAAGTTTCATGCAAGAGGCTCGGATGTAGGCCACGTGAGGAACCCCTCCAAAGACCCCTCTTTCCCCCACCTCGTTGATCTACGTACCAAGCACTACATCGATCGACCGCATGAACCATAGTCCAGCTCTGGAATCATTAGATTCGTAGCATCAAGTACAGTATAATATTGGCGAACTTGTGAGAGACAGTCAAACATCCATGTCGGCAGGCACATGTCTGACATGCCAGCTTCGAGTCGACTGCTTACAGGAAGGCGCAGATGCCCAAGAGAACGTCGAAGTGTAAAAAGATCTTGCCGCGGCAGAAAGTTTTCGTTCGATCCTTGCAAATTCATGGCATCGCGATCCCCGATGATCTCGACCTCGTGAATGAGCTCAGAAAGAATGCGCATAACCAGAGCTCTTGCTTACAGCTTTAATGGAGATTCAATGCATCGATCTTGTCTGTTGTGACAGCTATCAAGACTCAAGAGAACCAGCTCTCAGACTCTGTGCTGGCATGTCCGCAGTCATATACAGTTTCGAGCACGACCTCCGTGATGCCGCTATGACATCCAGCAACAATAATTTCTTTTCCATCAACGCGGTCCTTCCTTTGTCTTTCCTGCCCAATCCCTTTCCAACATGCATTTCGTTGTGAGGAACACGATACTCATTGGACTCGCTGCGCTTGGATATGTCGCACTCTGGAAGTTTGCAAGCGACAATGGCACTTTCGCGTTGATGCGAGCCGTGTCATTACGAAACCGTCTACCAGGAACCGGCGAGGAATACGCCACGGAATTTACGCGATGGCGCTGGCTTGACGAATTTCTGCGAAGCTTAGTTACGATTTTCTGGCCGATGGTCAATGGCACTCGACCGGGCTCATCGTTGATGTGCTTCTACTTTGCTGGTCAAGGTATTGTCGCATGGATCTTGACAGCTCTTGAGGGACAACGTCGACCGAACAAAGAGAGTTGGACAGTCATCTCCTTGACCACTGCATACGGCTTGCTGTTTCAAGGACTTGGAATTGGAATCATAGGACCACTCTTTCTTGCGTTTTCTTCTCTCGGAGACCGAGCGACAAGTCGTGTTACTGTGCATCACAAGACAGATATAGATGCCATGATACCTGCAACAATTGGCGGAATCATTATTCCAACAGTTCTGATGTCGCTTCATGCACCGACGACTGTTTCTGTTGAGCAAAAGGTTGATTTCATCCGTCTGTGGCAGTTCTTCCCTTTACTGTTTCGTTTGGGCCAGCGCGTATGGACAAGCCTTGTCTTTGTCCGCCTTGACTCTTACAGAGATGAGCTTGCAGAGAAGAGCCCACGGACGCAGAGACGAGCATTTCGCCGAGTCTACATCTTCGGTCTCTGCTGTGCGGCGATTACTCACATCGGCACCCTTATCGTATCAACAATGAGCCTGCTATTCCCCACGTTCTTTGCAAAGGACATTTCGGCACAGTTCCATCCGGGAAATCTTTTCGTTCCCGTTTCGCCGTTCTCTGGAAAGCAGGCCAGCACAGTGGGGGAAGGTGCTCATTGGTTCTTGCAGTGGGACATGACAATCATGTTTCTCACCTACTTGGTTTGGGCATACTTCGCGGCTGTCAAGGTCATTTATCCCAATTCTGGAGTACTCTCAGCTTCGTTGATACTACGTCTTGCTGGCTGGTCTCTGCTGTTCGGGCCTATGGGTGCCGCCATGCTCGCGATTTGGGAAAGAGATGATACTATCTTCCAAGTGGAAGAGCAGAAGGTCAAGTCTCGTAAGCTTTCAGCTGAAGAGCTGGCGTCTCTCGCACAGGCTGGAGGCAAGAAGCAATGAGCAGAGAGTTTTCGAGTGGATAGACGAGCGGCGTTCGATGTGTGTTTATGCTCATAGACGAGCGCCTTTTTGCAGCAAATCGACGGCTTCCTTCGCCATACCCCTAGGAAGTGGTTAGTACAATACACGAGGATATCGCTGCTCGACATACCATGAAGCTTGATACCCAGCACCGCCAGCACCGTAATTGTGAATGACCAAACGTTCGTCAAACCTTTCTCTCTCAAGTCGGGCACCACCCTTTCTGCTTGCTATTTTGATCTGTCAGCCTTCTGCGCTCGAACGTCTAGAGAGGTTCAGACTCACGCCTCAGTCCGACACCATGATAAATGACTTTCAAGTCTTCAGGTCTACCCAAATCAGGAGCGAGAGCGCAGCAGCGTCTCTTTATATCTTCAGCAAATTCGAGGTCGACATCCCCGTTCCACTCATTGTCGAGGCGAACACCACCGAGTACGACACCGTTGTGGGGACCACGTGGGAAGACATACGTGGTATCTTTGTTGACTCTTTGCGGCGAGCGGAAGTACATCCTCGTCATGGGGGTCTTGGGACTTTCTACAAGCATGATTTGACCCTGCTTTCATGTGAGTGTTCTATGCCTTGATTCTCTCTTAATTTCAAGACATACCCTTGTTGGATAGACGTTCTTGTCTTCTACACCGCCTAACGAGTAGGCGCCAAGTCCCGTGCAGTTAAAGTACGCACTTGCTGAAGGAAAGGCAGTGAACAGCTCATCAAGTGACTTGAAACTGCCTCTGCGTATCTCTATACCTTGACGTTTCGCTTCCCCTTGTAGCCTATCAATCTCCATGCATTAGCTTCTTACCTCTAGGAACGATCACCACACATTGAAGGGCAGTACGATGGGACGTGAAAAACAAGGGAAGGGACAAACTTCAGAGCAAAAGACTCACCAAGGAAGATAAACCTGCGTATCAACCACAAAAGTATCCAACTCACACCCAAACCTCGCTCCCTCGGGCAACTCCTTCTCTCCCAACATCTTAATCCCACCCACCAACCCTTCATACCAAATCTTTCCCGTCCCCTGACTCAACACCCCGGCCTCTTGAATCTCTGAATCATAAATAGCAGTTATAGGCATTTTATACACACCCACTTCTTTGCTTTTCACAGCAAGATCTTTGAATTTCAGATATGTAACGCGATCCCATGATTCTTGAACGCCATTGTCGGTGGCGACCGAGAGCCAGTTGGCTCCTGCCCAGGGGGAGGTGTAGGTTGCGTGGTGGTCGCCGGGGAGGTACTTTGCTATGATTGTGATGTGGGCGTGGGGTTGGCGGGAGTGGAGCTCGAGGGCGGTGGTTAGGCCTATTACGCCGGCGCCGAGGATGATGTAGGATGGAGGTGACATGTTTCAACGTTGATTTTGTTGTTCAGATTGGAAGCTATTCACAAGGGTCAAACATGACTTGTATATCAAAGTTCATGGTTGAGAGATGTGATGGAGGATGAGTCAAGATGTGGAGGAGTGCCGATGTCGGGGTGCGACTTTCGGGACAAGTAAGTTCGTATTCACTCTTCTATGCTATACGAGGCGTTTGCGCTAAATCGACTATTTACATGGAAACCAAACAAGAAAGTGTTCGATCGATTAGGGCTTTGCTCATGCGAGAATATCTCCACCTTCAGGACCTGCCTTTGCTTTGTCAATTCTCTCCTGCGTCGTTCTGAAGGCCTTGGGCACTCTTGTATCCTCATACTTCTTTCCCTCATGCAACATATCGGATATACCCTTTGCTGAGAGCCAGATGACTGGCATACCATGGCCATTGAACCCAGCCAGAATATACTGACCAGGCTTCCCAGGCACTTCACCAATATGAGGATTGGTATCGTAGCTGTATCCCATCACACCCGTCCAAATCTTCTTGACTTCGGCTTTGGTGTGTTCCCAGCCGCGGAAGTTGTTTTGCATGTAGTTGGTGTAGTAGTCCTTGGATGCTTCGATCATCTCGGCATCGTCGGTATTGTTGTACCATTGCTCTTGGAAAGGTTTGAAGATTGCTTGGGAGCCACCGACGATGATGCCGCCGTCGGAGCGAGGGATCAAGTAGCTGAGGACGCTGGGGTCGCCCTTTTCGCGGATGATGTACGAGTTACCGACGAACGGAGCAATGTCTTCCTTTGGTACGGCAATGTGGCAGCAGATGCCTTTGCATGGAACAATGCTCTTTTCGTATTCAGGCAACAAGGTCTTGGTGTAGGCGTTGGCGGCGTGGACGACTTTCTGAGTCTTGATGTCGCCGCGTGATGTGGAGACGGTCCATTGACCATCGGATGAGGAGGTGACTGAGTTTACTGGAGTGTATGTCTGGATGTTGACACCGCGGTCGCGTAGGATTCTAAGAAGAGTCATGATGAACTTGTATGGCCAGATTGTACCAGCAGTATAGGTTGCGCATGCTTTTGCGTGCTTGATACCGCTGATCTGTGATTGATCAGTAAATGCATACTCAGCAGCAAGCAGGAATAGATACTCACACCCTCGGCATCTTTTCCAATGTAGAAATCAACATCGTCCATATACTTCAGACCATAGGCTACCATTCTGTCGTAGTTGGCTTTGGCCTTTTGGGCAGCATCGTCGTTGCACCAAACATCAGTTGTCCTTGTTATGACAAAGTCACAGTCGATATTCTCCTTGGCGACGACATTCTTGATGGCTGTGACATGAGCAGCTTCAAACTCGGCAATCTCAGCACCTCTTTCAAGTCCATGACGGTCGATATGTGTTGGGATGTGGCCGTAGAGATCGGGACGGAGATGACCTCCATTACGACCTGTAGCTCCGCTGCACGCGCCTCGTGCTTCCAGAAGCGTGATTGACGCCTTGCTGCCGGCCTCGAGAAGATGATATGCCGTCGCGACACCTGCATAACCAGCCCCGATAATCACTATGTCTGATTGTTCCGGAACTTGGTCTGTCGAACGATAGTCATCGAGTTCGTGGAGGTTGGTGTGCCAAAAAGACTCAGTGCCGCCGCCAACAGTCGGAAGACCCTGAGGAAGTTGCATTTTCTGGTTTCGCGTCGCGACTTTTCCAATCTGTCCTTTTTCTTTTCCTACAAAACAATCGCTCGACACGAAAAATATATTCCGAGTCGACGGAGATCAAGCTATCTCTTCCCCTCATCTCGTGTTCCAGGCACCGTGTAAATAAAGATAGGCCAAGCCTCTTGCCGAGGCCGCGCGCCAATGGCCCTATCAAAGCCACTCCACATCACTTTGTGCCACCGTTCCTTCCTCCTTCTATCTCCAGCTTGGAGATAACGACGAAGACACGACGCGACGCAAAATATGCCGCAATTGATTGTGGGATGGTGCCATACTCCTATCGCAAACTCACTTTCAGCTCATGTTCAATGACCCGATGCTGAAGAATTGCATGAGTGCAATGTTAATTACTGATCTTCTCGACTGACATGAACAAACCAGTGGCCTTTACCTGGAGCTCTCTATGTCTTTACTGCGCTGTGCAACCGAAGTTTGCTCACATGTTCCTATCAGTAGCTAATCCACGCGAACAGCCTATAGAATCGATTCGCGAAGGTCAAGTTGTTTATCTGCGCCTCAAGGTCTAGCCCCATCAACATCATGCAGCGTTCTTTCCGGAACCTCGGCATGGATAGTGCAATCGTCCATCAGCTCAGTCTAAGCCAATGAGCATGCATTCAAGGGTCACGTCGAAGAGATAGGCATATCTCCTCTTCCAGATGCAAGATATGTAGAGCGGCTTTGCATTAGATAACCAGCTCGGTCGACCACCTGAGGCCTCACCTTGCTTCAATCCAATTCTACAGCATCGTTCAGCTGAATTGAATCATGTCAATCAATGCACCAGAGACCATCCACATGGGTTCAGATGAGAAGAAGCTGTCTCATGCTGATGAGAAGCCCATATCCTCGGACGTCGAGTACGGCTCTGTACTGCCCGAGTATGATCAAGATGGGCCACTCGAGTTTGAGGAGAAGAAAGAGCTCAAGCGTGGTCTGAACCAGAGGACTATACAAATGATTGCCTTGGCTGGAACTATCGGTACTGGCTTGTTCTTGTCTTCGGGCAAAGCCATCTCAAGAGCTGGACCATTGGGCGCCTTCCTCGGTTACACCTTTGTCGGCTTTCTATGCTCGGGAGTCGTCATGTCCATCTCGGAATTGAGGTATTCAGTGAGACCGAACACCATTGGCATACACATGCTGACTTATGACAGCACTCTTGTTCCTCTCAGTGGAGGCATCACCCGTCACGCCGAGCACTTTGTCGACCCCGCCCTCTCCTTTGCAAACGGATGGAATCAAGTGTATGCCAATCTGATCAGTGTACCTGCTGAACTCTGTGCCGCCGCCGTCTTGTTTGAGTTCTGGACGTCATCCGTCAGTAATGCTGTCTGGATTGTTGTGCTGGGCGTTTGCCTCGTCGCAAGCAACATCGCCTTCGTCCGCATCTACGGCGAGCTCGAGTTTGGCTTTGCGACATTGAAGATTATGCTCATCGTCGGTATAAACATCATGGCTTTGGTCATCACATGTGGAGGCGGGCCCGACCACAAGAGCATTGGCTTTCAGTACTGGCGTAAACCGGGCCCCTTCGTTGAGTATCTGGGCTATGCTGGCTCCCTGGGTCATTTCATGGGCTTTTGGACGACCTTCAAC
>Ga0268250_10001375_pt1 | contig 10674 bp, 9 predicted proteins | sample AgamicAsSfe_FD_200448 | JGI IMG/M metagenome (GOLD analysis project Ga0268250, IMG submission 200448) | Agave microbial communities from Guanajuato, Mexico - As.Sf.e (v2) (version 2) | ecosystem: Host-associated > Plants > Phyllosphere > Phylloplane/Leaf | place: Guanajuato, Mexico | collected... | reverse complement strand
TCCTTGAAAAACTCAGGATACGGCACGACATCCGCCCCCTTCCCCGCCATCCTCCACTGGCCCCCATCCACCACGACCTGCGTTCCCGTGACAAAACTGCCCGTATCCGCAAACAGCCACACCGTCGCATCACTGATCTCCCTCACCCGTCCCCACCTCTGCACCGGCACGCCCTTCGCGATCTCGCTCTCAGGTCCCTGTTTCGCCAGTCTTGACATGCCTTCTGTGTCGGCGATTGGGCCAGGAGCGAGCACGTTGGAGGTCATCCCGCGGGGACCGAATTCGATGGCTGTGGAGGCGGAAAGCGCGTCGATGGCGGCTTTGGCGGCGGAGACGTGGGATTGGAGGGGCGTGCCGGCGTAGTGGAGGGTTGCGGAGACGAAGATGATGCGGCCGCCGGTACCGGTGGTGGGGGCTGCAAGTTGGTGAAGAAATATTAGCTGGGATCTAGAGGGAGAGGGGGCTAAGAGAATGCGGCGATGAGAGTTGCGTGGCTTCTGAGATGCTGAGTGAACGTACGGATCTTCCCATCGCTGTGATTTGCGGCTGCGGACTTGAGGAGGTGTGGAAGTGTGGCTTTGAGCGTGTTGAAGGAGCCAAGGACGTCGATGTCCATGACGGTCTTGAATGCGTTAGCGGACAGCTGTGCTATGGGCACGAGGAAGTTGCCTGCTGCGCCTGCTCTGTGTGGTCAGTGATGTTAGCCTCATTCTCGGTGTCCAGCCCATACTTCTCATAGTGCTTCATCTCATCCCAGCATCGGGTACGGGGCCAAAGAACATACATGACATAGTCAATACTGCCCAGCTCATCCACGCATCGTGCCACTGCTGCCTCCAAGTCTGCGATACTTCGAACGTCCACGCTGCCGATACCGATGACTTTGGCGCCCGGACGAATGCTGGCGATTTCGGTTGCTACTCTTTCGGTTTTGGAGGAGTTGCGGCCGATGATGCAGGCGTTCGCACCTAGATGGACGAGGGCGCGGACTTGGGCACTGCCTGGTTAAGAGGTCAGTCAGGTGTTGGGACTAGTGAATATGATAAACGATGGGCAAAGAGGTGATAACGATAACGGGGCCAAAAGCAGAATATGCTTAGCCAGACTTCGCGAGGCGAGATACTAGTAGCCTGTCTTCCAATCCTGCTACTCCTCCTCCAAAATCAGACGACGCCTTTCACGTTGAGTTCTCCTTTGTCCACCTAGGCGTGCGCAATCTAGATCACGTAGTCAGAGCAAGAGACAACTCACAAATAGTGCCTGCGCCTCCTGTACAGAAGAGGACCTTATTGTCTGATATACGACGATACGCGTCAGCTCAGTCCTTCACGGTGGTAAGCTATTGATTTCATGGCGACAGAGCGTACTGAAGATGCCATCCTTCCACACATCGCTGATGTATTCGTGTTTTGCTGATGGCATCGTTCTGTTTTGAGTAAATGTTGCTTCAATTTGTATGCTGTAGAGATAAAGTGCAAATACTCCGACACCGCCACAGATCAGAGATGCGTAGCAATAGTACTGATCACCTGGGACCTGGGACCGTTGGACTGTGTGATGTACGAGGAGATAGTGTGACTGTTACTACTTCAAGGGCGATAGGGACCAGGACGCGAAAATATGATTACAGACGATCCGGCTCAGGGCGAAAGACAATGACGACCCGAAGGTGTGCCTTGTTGCTGACAGGTGACGGTGTTACTGCTGGATGTGTGAGGTGTCAGCATGAAACAGCCGAGGTTGTGAATGTCGGTCCGACAAGAAACGAGCAATAGTGAAGATGAAGGTCTCATCTATGTACCTTTCCTCTTCCTCACTCATAACCATCACTTCATCAAAATGTACTCGCCGCCAACCGACTCGCAGCATTCTTGGCATCAATCCGATCATAATCATCCTCCTGTACACTCTTCAAACTGCCCACTCCACTAACAGCCCTCTGCCTGCTCGCAGCATCCACATTCGCTCCATCGGCATCCTCGTTCTCCGCCCCAGGGTAAGACGATACAAAACTACCACTGACACTTCTATTCACAGCGTCCGGTCTCCTCTGCACACCACTCCATGCATCACCCTTGGGTCCCTGACTACTCACTGCAGTCGGTCTTCTAGATGTCGGATTCGCTTCACGGCCAAGCCTAGACAGACCTCCAGATGGATCAATAGCCCGCACGTCAGGGCGGACAGCTTCGAAGGTGGCGAGCGCACGACGTTCAGCTTCGATTTCTCGTACCACAAATTCCCGAATCGCTGATCGAACGTCTGCAGAGGTATTGTGGAACCATTTACGATTGTCTTGCACGAGATTGGCTGTGACGCGGTCTGTCTTCTCAAGGAGGTACTTTTCATGTTGACGGGCTTCGTCGAGAGCGGCGATGGCTTCGTCGACTTTGTCGCGGCGGACGGATGTGCTTGATTTTAGTCGGTCTGTTGCGGATAGCTTGGAGCGGGTTGTCTGTTGTGCTTGGAGGAGTTCCCGCATGAGGATTTGACGATTTGTGAGTGTCTCCTTGACGATGAAGGCGTCCGAGGAATGGTAGGTGAAGGTATCGGAGAGTGTGCTTGCTTCCGCTGTGCCTTGTGCGGCATGAATATCACCGATCAATGTGATGGTCTTGCCGAGTTTGCGATAAGCATTCTTGAGGCCGGGATGTAATTCTGTTTCTATCATTGCGCCCATTCTGTTGCCAAATTCAGTTTCTGCCAGACTAAGAGCTATCTTTTGGTCAGTACATTGACATAAAGTCTCGCAGTCATGCCATACCTCTTCTTGCCTTTACAGCCTTGTCCACTTTCATCCCTGTATCCATAGCTCCCAGGTAGAAACGCTTGACTATTGGACGGGCTTCTTGCAGCTCGGGTGTATCGTCTGGAGGAGGCGCAAATTGTTTAATCATCTTCCTTCGGACTCCAGTGGCAGGTTGTGACCTCTTCACAACCGGACTATAGCCTGGGTCGCCTTCCACAAACCGTATCATCTCTTCATCTCGTATCAGGATATCACTCTCACAGACATAGTTGAACCATCTTTGCACAGTTGCCTTGACTCGTGCTTCATCCTCGTCCGTCCCAACACCTGCAGACGACGCTGATGGTGGTAGAGCAGGCACCAATACTTCGGGATTTGCGGAGACCAGATGTTCGGCGAGCTTCTGGAATTCTCCATGTGTTCTTCGAACTTCACGAAACTGTGTTGTGCGGAATCCTGGTAGAGTTGTCTTGAGTATGGCTGTCAGCATATATTCTGCTAAACCGAATGCAACATCAACCTACGTGTACATCAAACCTCAGTATAGGGTCCTTCCTTCCTGATCTTTCCAATCCATTGACCTTTGCTTGTAGCTTATATTGAACCTGTGGACGTTGAGGCGTCGCTTGCGATGGTTGCTTCTGTTGTTGTGCTGTATGTGACTGCTGCTGTTGTGCTTGAGGCTGCTGACGAAGTCCCTCCCCAGGTGCTCTTTCTAGCTGACGTGCTGTCTGGTTATAATGGCCATTCTCTACACCAGGAGGAGCCGTGTTATAACCTTCGGAGCGCTGATTCGATTCAGGGTCATGAGCACCATTGCGATAGGGATAATTGGTTTGCGACTGCGGCTGTGGCTGTACTTGGGGTGTCAATGAGGGCTCATCATTGATGGGTGTGCTGGGGTTGGCGCGAGGTTGCTGCTGAGGAGAGCTTGCCCATGGCGATCCAGTTGAGTTATCTTCGTGGATAGTAGAGTAGTCCATATTGTCAGAGACTTAATTATCGCGAACTTGTGTACAGCTGTATAGATTGGTGGTTGCGAATGGTCACTGCGGGGTTCAAGTGACATCAACGCGGCGTTAACAAGCGAGCGCAGGGTAAGACATGAGATAATTTGTCATGATTCTGAAACGTCAACGCCGATCATTGAGAAAAAGAAGTCGCTTTCCCAAGCGTGATCCCCGTGTATACATGGTTGGAATCGATACTATGGACGTGCTGAGGTCATGACCATCACTTTCATCTCTTTGCGCTCCCTCCCAAGGACAGCATGGGTGTGTCAATCATGTCGGCGAAGTCTTCGCCTGGCATTAGTTGAGCAGAAACAAAGAGGCAAAACGAACGATAGAGCTTTCTCCACCAGTCGAGTGCTGAGATCTGGTGACGATGCTTTGACAGTCAATGATAAATCGGCGTCAATTCGAAACATTGGTATCATTGCACATATCGACGCAGGCAAGACAACAACAACAGAGCGCATGCTCTTTTACAGCGGTTTCACAAGAAGAATAGGAGGTGAGTGATATCTGCATGACTCCGAGGCCACGAAAATGAGTTCAGATTCACAGTCTCTCACACAGATCTTAGATGTCGACGAAGGTTCAACAGTGACCGATTTCCTCCCTGCTGAAAGAGCAAGAGGTATTACAATCCAATCCGCTGCTATCACCTTTCATTGGCCACCTTCACCCTCAGATTCACTAGATCCAGTCTCGCCTCGCGCAGGTAGTTTGGGACAAAACTCAGGCCAGCATACTGTCAATCTAATCGACACTCCTGGGCATGCCGATTTCACTTTTGAGGTCATCCGATCACTCCGCATACTAGACGGTGCAATATGCATACTCGACGGTGTGGCAGGTGTCGAAGCACAGACTGAAAAAGTCTGGCATCAAGCTAATCAGTATCGCATCCCACGTATCATCTATGTTAATAAGCTAGATCGTACAGGTGCAGCATTCAACAGAACAGTAAAAGAGATTGCCAGCAGGTTACACACATTCCCAGTGTTATGCCAAATACCTTGGTGGCGCAACGGCAAGTTCATCGGTGTTGGTGACGCTGTAAATTTGGTTGGTCTGGAATGGGTGGAAGGAAGTGATGGCACAAAGTATACACGCTACTCACTCGAAGAGCTGCAAAGCAATGACCCCGCGTTTGCAGAAGAAGTGTGCAAGGCGAGAAACTCAGTCATCGAAGCGCTCACCGAGCAAGATGATCAGATGGTGGAAAGCTTTCTTGAAGCTGATGAAGACTTTCTTGCCATACCCTCACAAACTATCGTCGATAGTCTCCGACGTTGTGTATTGACTTCGAAGCAAGCAGTGACACCTGTCTTTGCAGGTGCAAGTTTTCGCAATACAGGTGTCCAGCCTCTGCTTGATGCTATCAATGATTTACTACCCTCGCCACCTGAAGCTCCTGATCCAGATTTAAGTATGGGAGAGTCACACACTACACTCGCGAAGTTCATCTCAGGTGGTAGTAAAGAAGAAGGGACTACAATCAGCAAGAAAGCATCGAAGAGTAAGCCTAGCCTAGCCATGCAGACCTCCAATTTGCTCGCTCTTGCATTAGCGTTCAAAGTGGTCACCGATCCAAGACGCGGCGTCCTCGTCTACGTTCGTGTTTATCATGGAACAATCACACGGAATGCCCTGCTCTACAACACTTCCCTCTCCCTCTCGGAACGTGCACCTCGACTGCTACGAATGTACGCGAACGACGCTGTAGAAATTGAACACATCTCCAGCGGCCAGATTGGTGTCATCTCCGGCCTCAAACACGCACGGACTGGCGACACACTGTTAGTCTACCAGGGAGCCAGTGTCAAAACAGGACCACCGGCGCCATTTGATCAGCTACAATTACGACCTATCGAAGTGCCACCTCCGCTGTTCTTTACAAGCGTCGAACCGAACAGTCTTGCAGGAGAGAAGCACCTCACCGAGACGCTATCACTTCTGCTGCGAGAAGATCCTAGCCTGAGCGTCAGTGTTGACATTGAGAGTGGTCAGACACAACTGGCAGGCATGGGCGAGCTGCACCTTGAGATTGCGCGAGACAGACTAATCAAGGACTTCAAAGTCAAAGCCAGCACAGGCAAGATCGAGATCAGTTACCGTGAAGCTCTGACCTCCGTCAGCACTATCACAGAAGAAACATATTCGCGTGAAGTTGCCGGCAAACTCGCCACAGCAACCGCACACGCCGAGGTCATGCCTCTCGACGATGGCAACATTCCCAGCAGCGACGCCAAGCACGCCCAGGTAATTCGCCTGCAAGACAACAACGTCCTGATCATCTTCCATCCGACTCTTCACCGCTCCGGCAAACCCATCTCAGACGCGCCAGCTTTGCCAGCCACTCTCCCCCTCCCAACAATCATCCAAGCCCTCACAACGGGCACCTCTGCCGCCCTCGCCCGCGGTCCTAATCACGCCCTGCCATTGCACAGCACCGTCGTCCAGCTGCACTTCGACCCCACAACAAGTCTTCATCCCAGCAGCACGCCATCCGCCCTCTCATCCGCAGCCCGTCTTGCCGTCACTGCAGCAGCAAAGGCAGCAGCAGCTGCCAGCGAGACTGCCCTCATGGAACCTGTCATGTTGGCGACTATTGCTGTGAACGAGGATGCGTTGGGTGCGGTAGTGCACGATTTGAGCAGTGCGCGAGGAGCGACGGTGCTGAGTCTTGATGCTGAAGCTGATGCGGAGGCTGAGGCTGAGACTGGCGCACACGCAGACTCTGCCGGCTCAAGTGCTGATGCAGGCGCTACAGCTGTAGCGACATCCGAGGCCAGGTTAAGTGCAGCACAGCTGAGTCGAGTGTATGCGCCGCCAGATCCGTACGGTGATGCTGATGCGGCTTTAGGTGGTGCAGGCGGGGACGGAGCGAATGTGCTGAGACACATCAGGGCGAGGGTGCCTCTGAAGGAGATGGTGGGTTACTTGAAACATTTGAGGAGTTTGACGGGAGGAAGGGGAACGTTTGTTATGAGTGTGGATCGGTATGAGAAGGTGGGGAGTCAGCGGCTGAAGGCTATTGTGGCTGAGATGAGGGGAGGGTTTGTGTAAGTACTGGACTCTTGGACGAAAGGCAGAACTCCACGCCCATCAAGAACAAGCTACGGCACGCAGAGCGAACAAAGAGACGAAACTCATGCTTCTATTGCGGGGACTGTCATAGAGCATATGATGCGTAATATTATGTATATATCCAAGCTATAGCATCAATATCTAACATTTCGAATCTTCATCCAATCATTCAACATATCGCTTCACAGCCCGAGAGGGTTGCTGGCCGACTGTGTCTTGCCGCCAATGTCGTCAGCACCAGTGCCTGACGCAGCGCCGCTGGATGCACCACCGGTGGCACCACCGACTGTAATATAAGCATCAGCTATGCTCGGCCTCCAGAACGTGATAGAAAAGTACTAACCAGCACCAGTAGCCTGGCCTGCGGTGTCAGAGACAGCACCAGTTGCACCCTGAGTGGTCTGGCCAACAGTGTCGGTAACACTAGATGATAAGGCGTGTCAGTGAACATGCTCGAGACGACGACTTGGAGAAGATGTGAACGTACCCCTTGGTGACACCTCCGACAGTGTTTCCAACCTGGCCGACAGTGCCGCCGACTAAACGCAGCATGTCAGTTTCTTCGTTCGAGTCCCCGTAACCTGGCGTTTTGATCTCAGGCTAGATCAGGCTTGGATTCTCTTACCAGTGTCAGTAACGCCCTTGAGAAGTCCAGCCATTTTGATTTGATAGTAATGTGATAGGATTTGGGTTGGGAGAGTTGTGTACTTATTGTTGATGTTATTGTCAGAGGATTGAATGGTCGAGATCAAACGATGTTTAAGAAGGCCCCCGCCGAGCTTTTACCCCACTAAAGCCCCTCACCCCGCCGACGTCAGATCGCTACGTCAATTTCAGCAAAGATGGCGGAAATGGCGCATGCCTGGTTCGGTGCGACTACCGAGCGGGATCGTGCAGCTAAGATCAGCGCGATGCAGGACGAGGATCTGGATGTGAGGTGCGATTCGTGCAAGAGAAGGGATGGGCCGTAGAGGTGCCGAGGAGGAAAAGTATATTGTGCGTGGCTGACAACATGCACACAAATGGGAGAGATGCGCCAATTACTACCAGGATGGTGTCTTCAGGAGTCTTTGTTCTGGCATTAGTAGCTACATAGAGCAGTAATAACGATGAGGTCGCATGCTGCCTCCTTGAACCGGGAAGACGGGAGAGAGATAGAAAGAGACGTAGCTACAGCTCCATACTAATTTGAGGGAGTATCATTCAATTCAGTTGACGCATGGCACCAGAACTAAACTCAGCCATCTTCACACTCATTTCCTGCTCACCACCGCACAATCTCTACTGCCTTCGGTCTGGGACATCCTGATGCTCTTGACCAGGTAAAAACAGGTCCTTCGCCAGCCATGATACTGCCATCCAGTAGCTGCAATCTTGGAAGAGCTTCCGATACCGCAGCATAATTCACCAACTTGTATTTCCTCTTAATGCTCTCAGCCTTTGCGGCGTCGACTAGCACAAGCGCTGCACTATGCCAGCCACAAGCTGCAACAGAGGTAGCAAAATAGGCCGGGGTCTCGCTATCCTCCTCGATGTCGCCTTCTCGCGTAATGCAACCTTTCCATTCTGGGAGAATCATATCTTCGTTCTCAGGTGTAGCCCACGCCCGTAACCTTTCTTCTACCCATTCACTCAGTTCGTACCAAGTATCGTCGCCAGGCCAGTCCTCAGTTCCTCGTCCGACAGTATACGCCTTGGCGAGATGACGCACCCATGCCTCTTTCTGTGGCTCGAAATGAACACGTCGTCCTGTTGTGAGGCATTCGCTCTTGAGGATATGATCGCTGGAAAACCCGCGACGTGCAAGGCTCGGACCTGGACCACCTATGCCGAGTGCCCCACAACCTTCGGGTTCGTGGCCGTATGAAGAAATTGTGCCGTCCTTGTGAAGAGCATGGTAGTGCCAATCACCGAAAGCTATCTTGATCACGCCAGTTTTCTGTAGTGCTGGGATCTTCTGGAACTCGAGTGGTATCCCAAGCTCGACGTGTTGTTCCAGTGCCTGGAGAGTTCCGATCAGAACCTCCCCATTGCGCATCAACAGAGCGAATCTCTCGAGCCAACCACACACGTCTGCTACTTCTTCGTGGACAGTACAGTCTTGTCTTTTGAGTTCTATTGGCAACTCGATCGGTGTTGTTTCGGTAATTGATTGATCGATATGCCAAGCCCACACGCGACCAGGCTGCGTGACAAGAAGGATGTAGTCTCTCATCATGACCCAATTGACCACTTCGCCAATGTAATCGGAAAGACGGGCTGAGGTCATCAGTATCGCTCTGGGTATCTGCTCAATGACTAGACGCGTAACCCGCCAGACTAAGACTTCGCAATCAGGATGCGGTCTCATGGCACTGCATGTATTCCAGCCACCTCTGACCATTCGGACATTAGAGTGCACCAACTGCCCCCCTGGATCCTCCCAATACCAATACCACATTGCACCACTCTCCGTGAGACCAACGACACCCTCGCGCGTTGCGGAGATTTGCTCGACAGTTCTAGCATGCCTATCCTCGCTTAAGTGCTCATCATCAGGCGGAAACCTGCAAAGGCGCCATTCGAGCACCCGCACCAAGAGATCTCGTCGAGAAGCTAGAGACCAGCCTGGTTGAGGAAGGGAGGCTCTGACCCAGACTTCGCCAGAGGTGGTCAGAATGGCTGTAAAGTATCCGCCACACACTATATCTGCAATAGCATGAGGAGATGGCCGTGCCGTAACCTCAAGAGGCCAGGCAATCTTGTAGCCCACCTGATTTCTGTCGCCCAATAAGCCATTTTTGTTGCTGCCCCAATTGTAGAGACGAGTGTCAGTGTGCATTCTCCGATAGAGATCCTTCCAATGCTTGCCATCTTCAGCTATTATTGGATAATTAGGGAGACGGAATTTGGAGATTGTGCTGGTGCGCCAGTACCTGGCCGACGTGTGGAGAGTGCGGTCGGACTGGAGAAGCTGACAAGTGGAGAGAAAGGTAAACAGTGATTTAGGAGGAAGGAAGTGGACGATAGCTAGGAGTATATCGTGGGGAAGGTCAAGTAGATTCAGATCATATATGCCGCTTTGTTCTGGCGACATCTTGATAAGTTGTGTGCAATATCGAGGGATGTAATGTCAAGGAGAGAATGTCCAGCAAAGATTCAAGAGGAGTGCCGTGATCTATTGTGTTGAATAGGTTGAGTAGCGCTAGCAGGCTGAACAGAAAAAGTCATACAAGCATTACTAGTCCAAGAGTCTCAAGGAGACTACGGTAAGTATAGAAACGCGCTCGATATGTCTTCTTAGAGCAGTCTTAACACCTGGTTACTAAGCGTTGCTTGGACGTCATCTCAATTTGATCAGGGTCCGGCTACAGTGAAGTTCGCTGTCACGAGTAATCTTCACCAAGATCAGTGAGATCTTTGTTACATTCTCCCACAGCAACACAACAACATCCCTATCCTACTGCGCGCACAATTCTCACAATCATCGTCTCCGTCGCCCAGCCAGCCTCGGCCTACACCCACGTCACACCCTCACGATGGTGCCCCTCCCCGCCCCCAATCTCCAATAACAATACCACCACTAACATCCATCTCTTTCTAGGCGCGCAACTCAGAAAAAGCTCAATCCATGCTCTTCCGCTTCCGGGCCTCCCAAGCCGCCGACCTCGGTATCATCGACGCCGGCCGCTCCCGCCGCCCGCGCGCCATCACCACCATCGACACAATCCCCGCCTGCGAAAAATGGCGCGGTCAAGTCCTCAAAGAGATTTCTCGAAAAGTCTCTCGTATCCAAGAAGCCTCCCTCAGTGACTACCAGATCCGCGACCTGAACGATGAGATCAACAA
>Ga0268250_10001374_pt1 | contig 10682 bp, 16 predicted proteins | sample AgamicAsSfe_FD_200448 | JGI IMG/M metagenome (GOLD analysis project Ga0268250, IMG submission 200448) | Agave microbial communities from Guanajuato, Mexico - As.Sf.e (v2) (version 2) | ecosystem: Host-associated > Plants > Phyllosphere > Phylloplane/Leaf | place: Guanajuato, Mexico | collected... | reverse complement strand
TGGTCGGACGATTGATTGCACCGGATGTATCGCCGTGGCTCTGGGTGGAAAACACTTGGGCAGTCATCCTATGTACTCTGGCTCTGGTCTTACGCGTCGTAGTGCGAGGACACGAACACGGACTGGAAGACTTGCTTCTTGTGCTTGCTTGTGTGGGTAAACCTCCCTGTACTAGATATACCTGATGGCTGATGACGAATATAGGTGTTCGCTGTGGCTTCCTTTGGATGCATCTATCAGGCCCTACACGACGGGCTAGGAATATCATATCGAAGCCTACCCGAGGAACAACATATTCGCGTTGCCAAAGTAAGAGTCACCGTGACTACGGGTGCTGTATCAGACTAATGCATGTGTTGTGTTAGCTGGTCATCGATAGCTCTTGTTTGTGTTTCGTTGCAGACGGCTGCTCGAAACTGTCAACAGTGGCAATGCTATACAAGATCCTCTGCAGAGGCACTATGCGAGACAAGAAGTACATTGCAGCATTTGTTGGTGCTTCATGCCTCATCGTCGTGTGGACCATATCTGCTGCTGCCGCCTGGTCTTCTGGTTGTGCCACATATACACTGGTCTGCAGTCACGGCGTGAGTGGAAGAGCAGAAGATGTGCCTATGCACGTTACTAAACTACAATAGGTCAAAGGCTTGGAGGCAATCCTGATCCTCAGCATCTTGATCGAGCTGTGTATCTTCCTGTCATCATCGTATCTTTTCTGCCAACTGAATATGAAACTCCAACACAAGGCTACCGTCATAACTATCTTTGGCCTAAGACTTCCGTCAGTAACCATTGAATTACATCGGTGATCGCATCTACTGACCATCCCAGTCTAATGTTGATATCTATCTACTTTCTTATCACCTTCAAACACTACGTCCATGTCAGCAACGTATCATCAATCGTCTACGGATCAGCACTGTACTGGCAAATCGCGCTAGTGGGATACAGCATTCTTGCAACAGCAGTCCAGCCCTTGAAGCGTGCTGCGACTAGCTTCAGCACACACACAAAAATGTCCGTCTGTGGACCCAGCAAGAGCTCTAGATCTGGACAATCCATACAGCTGCGGTCATTGAGTAGAACCAAACACTTGTCCCACCTGAATGAGGCTGCTCCTCCGCTACCTCCGGCTATGGCATGGTCTAGTGTCCAGGCGGGCATGGGCGCACAAGATCGTGACTCGGTAGAAAGCCAGGGTTCTCGAGATCATATTGTCAAAAAGATGGATGTTCAAGTTAGCTATAGCAATGATGAGAAATGAAGATACGGTCAAGGGATAGAATACTATATGCAGTTTACACACTAGCTATACCAGAGAAACATGATATATCGAATACGTCCTCAAAGCCTCACCCTCCTCCTGAACTCATCGATGTCTTTTAAATACAGACTCGCAGCTTCCTCATTAACCACACACCCATCCGCCAGATTCGCATCCGAAAGCAATGCTTGCACAGAAATCAACAACTTGCTTATCGTGAGTGCTGGACACCATTGATCTGGCTCCAGATCCCCCATCTTGACTTCTCCGGTGCACGAAACATTCGGGTGGAATATCGACGTTATGAAAAAGATCTTTGGAGCATTGTGAGGATAATTGTCCGGTAATAGGACCTTTAATTCGAAATTCTGATCTGCATACGGACTGATCGAAGGCCCGCTGATCGTAGCAGCCCAGTGATATAGGTCCTCGTCATTGATGAGATGTGCAGAGCAGGTTGGAAGGGGGTCGTTTTCGAGGTTTGCGCGTTCTTGGGCTATGCGACGGAGATGCATTTTTGATTCTCTCGAGCGTAAAAGCCGAATTGGTGATATATGAAATAATAGACAATTCGTTCTTTTTATTAGACATAAATGGATATAGTAGGAGGTTGCGAGCTGGTGATAACTTAGGTTGAAAATGCGAAGGATCACAAATGACGTACGGCTGCTTGTGACTCACGGTCGACTACCTACGAACATCCGAAGTATCACGCATCCTATAGACCAACCATACTTGCTACATACCGCTTTCAAGAGCGTGCGATTCTCAAGCAATGACGTCCTGTTGCCTGCAACACAGCGCATGTTTACAGCTAAGCGGTTACTTCAAAAAGGGGTCATAGAACAGAATTTTGAGTGTGTTGAATCTCGGTATGCAGGCAAACAGAAAGTCACAATCATCTCGCGGCTCATACTACCATGTGTTTGTTCGTTGGGCGAAGAGTTACAGTTTCTCGGTCCGGTATCTCTAGCCACCTGTCGCCTTCATCGATATAAACATTTAGGCAACGACTCAACGACGGTGCTTCCTCGGATCAACTATATATAAACTATATAAGTGAGTGTTCCATCATTGTTTCTTCTCACAACTTTACATCAAACATGGCAGATCGTCCTACAATGCTGACAGGGCATCTCGCCCATGATTTATTGCATACACTGGCAGATCTCAACCGGGGCGACAAGTTACTCGGTATCAGTTCTCTGCTCAAAAGCGGAGGTGATACAAAAGAATGGCAATCTATAAGACATCCGGTGGGATTTGCTGTGCTGCTTGTTGCGCAAGGAATCTTGGTCTATCTGGTAAGCTGATGGAATGCTCAATGTCTTGGTTGGGAGTGGGTTGTACTTATACAAAAATTACAGATTCGCCATATCGTTCTCCGCACAGCAGGGACTTTGATGGTGGAAAACAAAACTCGGGACCACCGAAGCAACTCCTCCTCCTCCTCTGGCGGTCAAGCGAATCATGGCAACATCTTCGGATTTTTACGACTTGCTGTTGATTCTCCTCGCAGATTACGCAGAGATGTCTTTCTGGGCTTGACTCACAATATACTCTACTCGCTCATCGCCAACCTCTTGTCTGCTTTCTTTGCTTCCACGGCCTGGCACTTCATCTGCCACATCATCACAACCTTAGTCCTGTCTTCCCTGCACCTTCGCTGGACATGGACAATCTTATCCCTCAAGCGCCCTGCACACATAAAGATTCTTTCGCTGCCAAGAAAGAGTCTGATCTTGCCGGCTTTGGTGTACGGGCTGGCTTATCAAATGACTGCCAAACTACCCACGCATATCTCTGAAATGGCATCTGGATATCGTGGGGATGAGATTGGAGGGATTGTGTTTGCGGACAGTGTGGTTCTGGTTGCGGCCTTTGCGTTGAGGATGTTGGTTTTGTATCCGGCTTTTGCGGCGTATGTGTACAGTGAGGTTAGGGAAATGGGTAGGAGGGATGTAGGAGAAAGTAGTCCCCATGGTCAAGGAGGAGCTTGGAGTCTCGGAGTGGATGTATATGTCAAGACTGTCAGGCTGTGCTTCAGAAAAACTGCGGTCTGGTTTGGATTGTTGCATCTGCAGATGGTGGTACTTCTTGCCGCATTTGAGGTGCTGGTGGCTCCGGTTGTTTACAGAATGATCTTCTAAAGAGGTTGATCAGATATCATTGGACAAATCTAGATAGGACAATGTGTGATCATGCTCTATTCACAGATAGATATTGATAGACAGACATGTTTTTGAAAGAGTAACAAGCAATGAATATTTCAATCCGCGATATATACAAAAGGCGACAGGAATCTAATCGTCTAGCGGAGAACAAATCTAAAAACATCAAAGAAAAAAGGTGTCCTGTCCAAAGACACCCAAAGGTATAATTTTCCCCCAACCGATCCAGAAAATATTATGAAGAGAAGTGTATAAACAGTACGAAAAAAGTCATGAGTATCTCAGACAAAGACAAAGGGCGTTTACACACCCGAGTCATCAACGTAGATGCCCTTCTCCTGGGCCCAAGGACGCCAGGTAGCGCAAACATCATTGACAAGGCAGGTATCGGTGACAGTCTCCTTGATCTGCTCTTGTCCTTCAATGAACTGCAATGCAAAGCCCATAGCCACGTGCCAACCAATATGGCAGTGCATGAGCCAGACACCGGGGTTGTCAGTGAAGAAGGCAATGACAAGATGACCGCCTTGTCCAGTGGGGCCGTCACCAGGCATGAAAGCAACGTCACGACGGGGAGGGTTGTCGAGGTTGAGAGCGGTGCCACTGCCGTAGTTGCCGTATCCTGCTGCGAGAACGTAGAAGTCGTGACCGTGCAAATGGATAGGGTGACCAAGCGGAACAGGGGACTCGATGATGACGTAGACCCACTCTCCGAGGGAGGTAGAGATAGCGAGGTCGCCTGAGTAAGTAGGGATGGTGTCGTTGTTGATGATGCTGTAGAGAGTTGCATCGCCCCAGTTGGACTGGAAAGTGGTGCCGTCGAGGTACCAGCGGTAGAGGTTGATACCGTTGGAGTTGGAGACAGCAACGTCGTGCTGGACAGTCTGGTGGGGAGAGCTGACTGTCTTCTTGAGGATGGGTACCAAGCTGGCAAGAGGCTCGTCCTCGCAGGTACCGAGAATGCCACCAACACCGTTGTCCTTGCGAGGGTAGGTGTGAGCAGTCGAGTTGGGTGTAAGGCCAGGGCTACCTGCGTAGTGAATGATACCTCTGATATCGTCAGAGTTGGTGGTGGTAGCGCAAGCGTTCTGGTTGTCGAATCTCAAGAAGTAGTCGCCGACTTCCTGATCAGCCTCGACGATAATCTCGTAACGCTGACCAATGTTGATAGACAAAACGGTGGTCTCGTAAGGCTCGATGGGCACGAAGTCAGCCGCAATAACAGTGAATTTGTGCCCGTCGATGTAGAACTTGAAGGTCGACTGGATGGCACTGTTGAGAAGCTGGAACAAGTACTTCTTGCCAGGAACAAATTCGGTAGGAACAGTGTAGCGCTGACCTGCAGGCGTACCTTCCTTGGCGACAGGATTGATGTTCATACCGTTGATCAATCCAGTGTCCATTGTTCTGACACCAGCAACCTGTGCGTCGTTGTACATGTCATCGACAGGAATATGAGACCAGTCGTTGATGATAAGATGGCCAGCATCTACATCGTACTCAGCGGACTTGGGGCCGTGAATGTACATGGGTCCGAAGAGACCCTCGTAAGCTTGGAGAGTCAAGTGAGAGTGGTACCAGGAGAATCCGTAACTCTCAGCAGTCCACTTGTAGGTCATGCTCTGCCCAGGGGCAAGAGCGCATTGGGTAAGACCGACGACACCATCCATCTCGTTGGTGTAGTTCTGTCTAATACCGTGCCAATGGATAGAAGTTCCGTTGCGAGTCATGGAGTTGGTGACGTGAATGATAACCTCATCACCCCATGAAGCTTCCAGGAGGGGACCGGGGAACTGTCCGTTAACACAAAGGGCGTGGCGGCTGATACCGTCAGGTGCAACTTCACACTCGGTCAAATCCAAGCTGAACTCAACCTGGTTGCAAGTCTTGGGGACAACGGCGTAAGAGTCATCGTTAATTGTGAGACCACAGTACTTGTCAGTTCCAGGCTGACCTTCACAACGAACACATGTAGCGGTGGAAGTAGGCTTGACCGAGCAGGCAGTGGTGTTGGTAGCGACGGGATGTCCAGACGTAATACCACCCCAGTTGTTGAAGGCCCAAGTAGGTGCAGCAGAACTTGTGGTCAGAGCTGAGCTGGTGGTGTTGGTGTACTTTCCGGACGAGGTAGAGAGGCTGGTCGAACCGCCAGTAGCAATAGGAGCAGTTGTCAAAGGCGCGCTGATGGTAGAGTTGGCCGAAACCGTCATGACAGTCGATTGAATGCTTGACGTGAGGTTGTAGCTGGTAGTCAGAGATACTGTCGAGTTCAGGGCAAGACTGGTAGTGGTACTGTTGCTGCTAGTGATGATCGGGGTGGAAACACCTGTACCGGTAGGTCCGACGGGCAAAGCACTTGTAGTGCCGTTTCCGTAAGGTGCGCTGATGGCTGTGCTCGAAGAAATACCGCTGGAAGCACCAGTACCGATCGGGCTGACGATGACCGTCTTGCTGGTGATGGTTGAAGTCGAGACGCCTGTACCAGTAGGACCGACAGGAAGAGCGCTTGTAGTTCCGTTTCCATAAGGAGCACTACCAACAGCAGACGAGATAATGCTGCTCGAGGCGCCAGTACCGGTGGGTCCCACGGGCAGAGCACTGGTTGTACCGTTTCCATAGGGAGCGCTGCCAACGGGGGATGAAGGGATGCCGCTCGAGGCGCCGGTGCCGATAAGAGTGGTGGCAATCGATGAGGACGAGATATCGCTGGTAGTAGAGTTGACAGGGATAACTGACGAAACACCGGTGCCGATAGGGGCGGTAGGGCCTACCGAAACAGTGCTGCTTGTTCCATTACCGTAAGGTGCTCCACTGACAGTGCTGAAGGAAACAACACTCGAGGGTCCAACACCGATGGGGGCAGTGGGACCGACCACGACAGTGCTACCAGATGTGATTGTGCTGGTAGTGTTGACGAAGAGGGTTGATGTAGAAGATGCTGTGCTGTTCAGAGATGCAGCAGTGCTAGAGATTGAAGTGGTAGTCAGAGGAGCGCTGACGGTGCTGTTCTGGTAGATCTGAGAAGAAGTGATGTTCGCAGTCGAGGATCCAGTAGTCAAGATGACAGACGATGAAGAGATAGTGCTGTTTGCAGTGACGATCTTCGAACCGGTGGAGGATGCAGAAGATACAGTTGATGTCGTGTTGGAGACGTCACTAGAGGTGCTTGAAGTGGTTGATGAAACGTCGCTGGAGGTGCTTGAAGTAGTGGAAGCCACGCTGCTCGAAGTGCTCGAGACAACACTGGATGTGGTCGAAGGTGCGACACTGCTACTGCTTGAGCTCTTCGGCGCGTCCTTGATTCTGCGTGCACCTCTGACACCCTTGTTGGAGATGGCTTTGCCGAGCTTCTGCTTCATGTAGCAGGCGGTACCCGACATGCTGATGTCGATACATCCCTCAGTGGCATCACAAGCGTTGACACAGTCGGCGATTCTGTTGCTGCCAATGTTGACAGACTTCAAGTCACCACCTTGGTGGTCGACGAAGCACTCAATGAGGAAAGTAGCACCGCTCTCAGCGATGAAGACAGTGTTGTTTGCTGCAGGGCAGGTAGGGCTGGTCGAGGTGGGGAGGGCTGATGACAAAGAGCTTGTTGAAGAAGAGTTCGAGTACGAAACAGTTGAAGAGCTGGCCAGAGATCCTGAAGATGAGATAGGTGCCGAAGATGAAGATCCAGATGTTGCAGATGCAGTGGATGAGACGCTGGAAGAGGAGCTCTCAACCTTGCCGACCCAGATGGCACCGCGAACGTTCGAGCTTTTGACCGGTGTTCCAATCTTGCTCTTCATGTAACAGGCAGTACCAGACATCGCAATGGCTTTGCATCCGTCGGTCTTGTCGCACTCGGCAAGACAGTCTGCAATCTTGTTCGAGCTGATCCAGACCATCTTCAAGTCGCCACCAGAATGGTCGAGACTGCAAGTGATGTTGTACTGGTTACCAGTGTCTGATGTGTAAGTGGTGCCGTTGGACTTGGGGCAGGTCGGGTTGGGGTCGGCTCTGGAAACCAGGTTGCTCCAAGGCCATCCGCCATTGCAAGAACCGTTGTCTTCCTGGCAGCCTGTACCGCATGACTTGGCATCACCACCACTGTAGAGTGTTAGCTGGCGTGTATTGGGGAGTAGACTGTGCTATACATACCACCAGTTGTCCTTTCCGCAGCAGTCACCGAATTTAGAGCCCTTGCAGGTGACATCGTGACCGCACATACCATTCTGACTAACAAGCTTGCCCTTGTAAGTAGGAAGGCAACCGCCAAACTGCTTCTGACAGCCAAGACCGCAGAAGAAGGCACCTTCACCGCAAGTGCCTGCTTTTGAGCAACAGTCACCAAGATATGAGTTCAAGCATGTCTGACCAGTAGAGCCACCACACTTTCCATCCTCGCTGATGGCGAGTCCATTGGCTTCTTGAGATGTGCTGGGAGCAGCAAGTACTCCGACTGCACACAGCAGTGCGGAGATTGTGGAGAAACGCATCTAGAGATTGGTTGAGCAGTAAAACGAAAGTAAAGATATGACAACTGTGATATCAAGAACGAAAGGTAGCTAGGCGTGAGAAGGCCAACGATTGAAGCCTTGATCCTGTCGCCTGCTGAAGAGTATGATGGAGATGCTGATGCTGGAGATGCAGAGTAATAGAAGAGGCTGGCAGAGTACTTATATGAGCTTCCTCGAGGATGTTCTCCGAGTGGAATCTACCTGATCGCCATGTGGGATGCATAGCCCTAGCATTTCAGGCCGCATCCCGGGCATGCTGGACGCATTTGGTCGTGAAAAACATGGCATCCACCACGGCGTACCGAGAAAGAGCATGCTCACAAGCAGAGTGTTGCAGGAAGCCGGGTCCAAGCACTCGGCGTAGGTAGAGGATAGGTGGATGGCGTGCGGAAGTGCATTCGAAGTCCGAGAAGCTACAGAGTGTCCGGACGACGGCTCAGGCGTGAGGACCTGCATGTTTACCTTGTTGTACGACCATGTCGGACTTTTTGAGCCAATGATCAATGCAGGTGGATAAAGCAGGTACAGCGGAGTACAAACCTAGTCTAAATTCAACATTTTGATAGCAGTGATCTTCCCTTACCTTCGTCTACACAATAACGCTATTTTGCTGGACTGCTATGAGAGTCTTGGACTTCTCTCACGCAGAAAGTGGCGACGCAGAGGATTGAAGTACGGCTCTCCGCTCGGGACTGCAGAAATAGTAGTTCTTGGAGCCTTCTAGCTGCCCCAGCGTATCCAAGAAAATTCCAAGATGAAGTGGAAACTGGCGCAAAGTGCTAGCTTGAGCTTGATACGGCGCCGTCCATTTTGGGTATAGCGTGAAAATCCATGGCGTGACACGGCTCGACATGCACCTTTGTTTGCTTCCGTGGTACGCTTGTCGTTCTTGGAAGAGCTCTTGTGGTCAGGCACAAGGGTTGGAGGCTGTAAAAGACTTCGTGGTACCGAGTAGAGTTGCGGAAGGATGTTTCTTGAGAAATGTGCCTGAATCCCGATTGACCTCATCTTGTCGCGAGCGATGAAAGAAGCAGCATGCATCTTCAAAACATGAGCGAGCAGTCGCGATGGAGATCTGTCAGCGCCAATTGCTTGACGTGCATCTATCAAGAACTCGCCTCCATTCCAAGAGATCTACATGATAAGACGACACCTTCAAGCTTTGCAGTGCATAACGAAGGAGTCCGATTCTCCACAGGGCTATGTCTGCGGGACAATGCAGAGGCAGCTTGTGGATCGGTTTCTTGACCGACACATCAACCAATAAACCACCACTGTCACACCTGCTCTTCGAATCCTTAGGACCGTAACGCCGTTGAGACCAAGAGCAGTCATGATGGTCATCAAGTATTGTAGAGAAAGTTCAAGCGATAGAGCCCCACATTTCATCGCCTTTCGCAGATATTCTCCGCGCGACCAATCAACACAACTGCCATCGCATGGCAGTCATGCATGAATTCGCTAGAAGATAGAGCTTGCCTGCAGACATGGATCTTGGACCAAGAATAGCCATTTCGGGAATTTATTCTGCTTCACGTTGCTTGCCCTGGCCTGCAGAAACGAATGTCGACCCACTGCTACGGTGTGCTTGTACATTTGCGCTATTGAATCGACGTGTCAGGCTGCTTCTGTTCCCAAGCGACTCTGACTTAACTTCCTTCTTGATATCCCTGCCACGTTGCGGCTCTGCACTTGCCCGTTGAGCACATCAGTTGAGATCTGGAGACTTTGTGGGACCTTGAAATATGAGATCTGGTGATACGAAGACCTGGACCGAACACACGTCTGCGATAACCATGTGTTGACTATTCGGATCAAAGCTCGAAAGCAGACGGTCAGTACGGATTACTGACCAGTCTGCTACCAAGATCTCGCTTTGATCGGCCTCCGAATCTGGAGGATGAGCGATGAATCCAAGAATAAAAAGTGGGCTCCGCTTCCACCGTTCTCCGCCGTGGCATCCACTTTCGCCTTCTATCCACAACACAAACACTTCAAGTCTTCTTCTGGGTATCTTTCCGAGCTTGAAGGCAAAACTCTGAGAGGCCCTCTGCTTTCGGGTTCTGATTCTTTTTGTATCCGTGTGGCGACACAGTTTGTTCGCATCATGACTACACTTCACAACTCTTCTTGATCCGACAAAAGTGCAATGTTGCAGCCAAGACAACTTGCGGATGCGACCTCCGAACTCCCAAGACAAATATTTCGGCATCTCTGCTCTTGGGCGTCGGTGTTCTCCATCACGGTGTTGAATCGATTCTGAAGACTATTGGCGCGAGCCATTGAACAGTATTGAGATCTCTCCGCCATCTACCGCGCTACGTCAAAAGCCAATTTGTTCTGAGATCTAACTTATGGTGTTAGCCAGATCTACGGCTTGCAAGGAGCTTCTTCCTAGTGGTATGACATTGAAGCAACAGCCTTAGGCATGACTGGACGGTTGACTATCTCTCCTTTGTAAGAAACAAACTGCCTACTTGTGGCTCCCCTGCTTTTGTCGTTCAAATGCCTTGATTTGTAGGAACAGCTGGGAAAAGAGTGTTCTCATCAATCGATTATTCCCAACGTCTTCAAGCCTCTATGCTGTTTGCAACATGTTGTTGCCATCTACTATTGAAGTGAAGTGACGTCAACAAGCGTCCGAATTACACCTCTGCTGCCTACAAGATACTGCCGCCTACAGGATGCTGTTGCCTATAATATACTGCTCCAAGTGTGCTTTAAACTTACCCCCAAGACAATAAT
>Ga0268250_10001373_pt1 | contig 10683 bp, 14 predicted proteins | sample AgamicAsSfe_FD_200448 | JGI IMG/M metagenome (GOLD analysis project Ga0268250, IMG submission 200448) | Agave microbial communities from Guanajuato, Mexico - As.Sf.e (v2) (version 2) | ecosystem: Host-associated > Plants > Phyllosphere > Phylloplane/Leaf | place: Guanajuato, Mexico | collected... | reverse complement strand
GATGGATCAAGATTTCCAACTCGAAACGACCAGCCCTACTTAGCCGACATGTTAGAAGCTATGTGAAGGTGCATGCAGCATGTAGTCCAGGGCTTGTCACAGGTATATGCGAATGTACCTCGTATTAGGCTATAGTATGTGATGCGAATCACACCATAGCTTGGTCGCCAGGTTGTCGCATATCAGAATCAAGATAATCTAGAATCATGAGCCATAATCAATAATTGCACTCACAGTGAATATGAATCCGCTCACTGAGTTGGACGAAAAGAGAGGAAGAAGTCCTTAGATGCAGTTTGTAACGAGCGTGTGGGGTTGTCGCGAAACGGCAAATCTATTCACCGCGATCAACCTCGAAGTGTTGATCGTGACTCGTCGCATGCACGCGCATCGCTTAAGTGTTGTCGAACTCGAGCTGTCTGAAAACCGTCGTCCAAGGCGAGTTCAAATAAACAACAGATTCCACCAATGATTTCAGTAGCAGATGCCAGAAGCGCAGCTCGCTTCTATAGCCAAAAAACAAGAACGAGCAATTCATCCACAAAAACACCTCAAGGTGTCACTCGTGACTCGGAACCTTTCTCAAACGATGTACTGTATTCTCAGATCCATCTGTTCTACCAAAAGGTGTTTGAAGTATTCCTTTTGACCACGCAATAGATGAGAACGATGATTATTTCGCTGATATCAGGATGACCCTGCCCAGCTTAGATCCTTGATGAGATCGATTAGATAAGAAGCCGAGTACGTGGCAAGGAGGCTCAGCCACTCCCGATCGATCCTTCTCCCGACGCGGGCACCTGCAGAGCAACGAGTCAACCCCTGACAAGAGTTTTGCAATCTTCTTATCGCGAACGACGTTGCTCATCCCTTTCGTCGAACTTTGCTACACAAGATCTTACGGTAGCTTTGAACTCTCCGTATCTTAATCCACAACACCACCCAAAGAGTTCCAACAATGGCTGCCAATCAATCTTACGCGAAAGTCCCGGGCGATGAAGAAGCGGAACAGTACAGCAATGGCGTTGAAGCAACAAACCAGACAACGTCGACGTCTGCGGCGTCGCCTGCCAGTATAACAAACTCACCAATGGTCGCTATCCTGTCATATTGTGGAAGTTCGATTCTCATGACCGTAACCAATAAATATGTTCTGGGTGGGCGAGACTTCAACCTGAACTTTTTCCTTCTCTGCGTTCAGGTAAGCTGTGGCCGTACATTTCAGATGATTCAGTGACTAATCGTTCACAGAGTGTGATTTGTCTGGCCACAATTGAGGGCTGCAAACGCGGCGGTCTGATCACATATCGCGAATTCAACATGGCTCAAGCCAAGAAATGGTTCCCAATCTCTGCACTTCTGGTCGGCATGATCTACACCGGATCAAAAGCACTTGCATACCTCACCATTCCGGTTTACACCATCTTCAAGAACCTGACAATCATCTGCATTGCTTATGGCGAAGTGCTCTGCTTCGGCGGCTCGGTGACGCGCATGGCTCTTGTATCTTTCGGCTTGATGGTGCTCAGCTCTGGAATTGCTGCGTACGCAGATGCGAAGACCCCTGCTCAGCCCACTGGCGGTGCAAGTGACGGTGGCTTCCTTTCCATGTTCAACCCTGGATATGTCTGGATGGCACTCAATTGCATCTGTAACGCCGTCTTTGTTTTGGCCATGAAGGTTCGCATCAAGGTGACCAACTTCAAGGATTTCGACAGTGAGTGACAAACACAAGAGCGAACGAACCCCTGCTGACTCAGTCTACAGCCATGTACTACAACAACCTTTTGAGCATTCCCATTCTGCTAGTGTTCTCCATTCTATTCGAGGACTGGTCTTCTGCCAACGTCGCATTGAACTTTCCGGCCGACAACCGTACATGGGTGATCAGTGCAATGATCATCTCTGGATTGTCTTCAGTATTCATCTCGTACACATCCGCATGGTGTGTCCGCGTCACTGGATCGACTACATACTCCATGGTCGGCGCTTTGAATAAGCTTCCTCTGGCAATCAGTGGTCTGTTGTTCTTCGGGAACCCGGTGACCCTTGGCGGTTGCACTGCTATCGCTCTTGGATTCGTCAGTGGCTTGGTGTATGCCTATGCTAAGATCAACGAGAAGAAGACCAAGGAAGCGGATGTCTTGCCAATGACCAAGATGCCCACAACGAGGGAGACTTGAGGTCAGTCGAGACCTTTTTCGAGCAGAAAAGCATAATGTATTTGGCGCAAGCTGCGAGTTGGCTTTCAGGATGCCGTTTGATAGAATATAAATCGTTTTCCATAGAGTAGCTAATCATAAGACTTATGCCTGGAAAGACACGCCTTTTCTCGGCCTCCTGGAGGTCATGCAGACTGGACGATAGGGATAAGATCAGTCTTGTATGAATATCAAGACGTGGTGTATGTCCTCTTACGGCCGAACCAAGCGTGACGTACCGGCTAGGCAACAGCAATCCTTCGATCTCGACTTACACTCATTATATTGCTGGAAACATGACTTTGCAACTAACTATTAGTATCCATGAATCGTCAAGCTCTACGTTACAGAGTAGCCGGCATGCAGGTCCAAATACCTGATCACGTAGCAGATAGTGCACAATCAAGTTCAGCCAGCAACACAAAAGAAAACGTATTTTTGTTCGTTCCAAATCTCATAGGTATGTTTGCAAGACTACTTTACAATGACTTGATCTTGACGCGCGAGCCCAGGTTATACCAGAATCATCCTCGCCATGATGTCCCTCTACTTCATGCCCCTGCACCCTCTTCGCTGCAGCTTCATCTACGCAGTTTCCTGCCTCCTGGATGCCCTCGATGGCTACTTCGCTCGGAAACTTAATCAACACACGAAATTTGGCGCTGTACTCGACATGGTGACAGATCGCTGTACCACCACTTGTCTACTTGTATTCTTGGCGACAGCAATGCTTAGATATGCTATGGCTTTCCAGTTGCTGATTTCCCTTGATCTGGCAAGTCATTATGTGCATATGTATGCTACATTAAGTATGGGTGGTGGAGGCAGTCATAAGAATGTTGATGCAAAGAGGAGTTGGCTGTTACATTTGTATTACTCAAACAAGGTAGGTCTCAGACGATCTGGCTGTACTTCTGGGCTGACGTGGTCAGATTGTGTTGTTTGCGCTCTGCTTCATGAACGAGTTGTTCTTCCTCGCATTATATCTTCTTGCTTTTACTGGGCAGGAGGACTTACTGGCGCATTCTCAGACGACGAAGAGTATCCGAAGCGAGCCATGGTCGGCAGGAGCGATGGAGATTGCTCGGTAAGAAGAATGATTTACTGTCAAAGGCATTAATTTGTATCGCTGACTCACGTTGATGCCTAGGGCCAATAAGATACAAAGCTCCATACCAAAGGTTCTCCTTTGGCTGTCCTTACTACCAATGCTGGTTAAGCAATATATCAACATACAGCAACTGGTCATCGCGAGCCAGTGGCTTGCTGAAGGCGACGCTGCAGAGCGTGCGAGACGGCAATAGTCAATTCCAGATACATGATGATTGCTGGCCCGCCCTCAGTACTCTCCACTACGCCACGAGATATGGATGGAAGAAAAGAGCTTTGGACTGTGGGAGTTGACTGGAAGGAGGCGCACCTAAGCCTTGATGGAAATCTCGAAGCGCAAATAACGATCTACTCACATCAGCACGGGACGGTGACAGATCCTAGTCATTGAGATCAGTTCTTGTCGTTCTTCCTCTCCTCCCCCTAAGTATGCGCTTCGATCTCATCACCTATACAAGCGTCCACGCTGCAGATCTGCTACATTACCACTGCCAATAGCGATGTACCCAACTTCATCCTCAGCCGCAACATCTCCAAACTTGGCATACCAATCCTTCATCAATATCGATCTGTCTGTGCTACCGAGCGTAGTTGGGACAGAGGCCTGGTCCATGAATGGACTGTCCTTGACCAGCGATGAGATGTTGAACCCGATATCTGGCCCAAGCCGACAGAGAGCTGCGATCAGACCGCAAAGACCTATGAAGGCTGTGACAGCGGATGACAGCAAGAGAACGACTAACCAGACCGCATCGCACTCTAAGACCAATGTGTCTCGCGTTTCCGTCACTGTGGTGCTTGAAAGTGTTGTGCCGTCTATGACTGCCGTATCTGCCGTGAGATTTGCGTTCCGCAGGCCTTTGGGAATTGCAGTAGGGGCGAGCATCGCCATCCAGTAGGTATTGAACAACTGGCCCAGCCGCAGAGCAAAAGTCGCGTTCGATACCACCGTGATAGGTGGTGTCTGGAAAGACTCGTTGAACGGGTTCAGTGGATCAATGATGAATTTTTGATATGGCGTCGCAGTCACGCTGTGTCCGGTGGTAAGGGCATCCGCTAAATGCAGGCCAAACCAATAGAATGCAGAGGGAACGTCATCAAACGACGTCCAACTCTCGGGAGCGTGCGACTCGCGTGAGTTCCTGATCTTGACTGCTGCACAACTGCCAGATGAACAGAAGGTGCCCACCTCAACATATCTAGTCTTGATGGTGCAATTCGCACCCACCCAGTCGGCAGGATAGTTGTTGTTCTCCAAGTATGTGATATGTCTCAGTCTCATGTTAACAGGGGAGTCCCAAGGTTCCGAGTCGTTGTGCGTGTCCAACGAGTATATGTAGAAATTCTCGGGTGTAAACGAAGTTATGTTTTCGAGCACTGCTTCACCAGGATCCATCAACTGCTGCATTTTAGCTGATAGCTTCGCTTCTGCAATGTCGTCAGGGTAGCCAGTCGCGTTGTTTCCGTCACCCAAGTTTTCGAAGATTGGACATGAAAGAGTCCAGTAAGATGTTTCGATGTTAAAGGACGTGGTTAAGTTACTTGCACCTGAGACCATGGACAATGGGACTCCGATCAAGGATGTAAAGTCATCGCTCGAACTAAGCTGCGGTACAGGGTACCATCCATCTGCATCTACTGTCGAGGGATCTAGTTTCTCAATCCAAGGCACTCTCATGTTGTTCCAGGCATCGACAGAGAATGATGAACTAGACGATGTCCCCAGCATTGCTGCTCCGAAGAGGACATCTACTGGCACAAATTGCGAAGCAGTATCTGCACCTGCGTATTCCAAATCCAATATGTTCGAAGTTGTGTTGACATACTGAAGTAGCCTGGTGGTGTTGTTCGGCTGTATCGAGGAGCCGATGATCCGCAGCGAAGCTTGACTGCCTAATGGAGAGAGGGACCAGATTGCTATGAGCAGTAGGCCAAGGGTACTCGGAGATCTCCTTTGAACCTGCGTAAGCACCGTCTGTACGATGGTCATACTGCCAAGGAGTCGATCAAGTGTGCCAATCCTACCACCCCTCTCGAGCTTCCAAAACGCGATCGACTTGAGGGCTTTACCAATGATAGCGGCGAACAAGATGGGATAGATAGTGGGACCCTGAGATGAACTCTGTCAGCCATGTTTGACCTATTAATGAACCAGACTTTAATTATCTGGACTCTCACCAAATTAGACAACTTCAACAAGACTTTTACTCGTGGATGATTCATGGGCTTGTTCTCGTGCATTTTGACTGCGAGAGCGTATACGAAAAATGTGCAAGACAGGGCTATAGCAAGCATGTCCATCATGACCCCAACGAACTTGCCTGCCTGCCACCATGAAAGAGCTTGAGGCTCGAGTCCAGCCTTGTATTCGGTCCCATTACTGCTGTTCAGGGAAGTATGCCCAGACTCGATAGCCCGTGTTCGAACGACTTCGAACTTGGTGTGCTTAGCCATTTCTGAGACTAGAGAGATGGTAGATCAGGCCAGTCATCCAACGAGGGGATGATAAAGCGATGGGAGGATGACTTGTGAGAAGACGCAGCCTTTTCATGGAGAATGGGATCGTGAGCACGTACTTAAGGCGAGAGGATGGCGCAGAGAGAGCATGGGTGCCTCAGCCTGACAGCGCATCTATGCACCTGCATGACCAGATGCAGCGAGCGCAAGGCTGCACACTATCAAGCTCAGAGCAAGAGTTTCCCAAGCCCCTAGTGCAGTAGCGGTCCAACCAGAACTCAGTATACGGTGAAATCGCCATCCTTCGGACGCAGGCAAAAGCCTCGCAAGCCACGCGGGACTCGCGAGAGCGGCAGGTGAAGTCCTGCCGACCTAAACGCCATTATGAAGAGACCGTGTCAACGTATCAAAATTGACTCAATAAGCAGTTCAGCAAAGATGGCAAAATCAGGCTAATATTGTATGACTGACCTTAGAGCTGGACAGCTTTTGGAGAGAGAGAACAGTTAGGTGTGCTCCTAGACGGGTCGGGATCATATCGGGATAGGCTGTGCATATGCATATACATGCTGTTCACAGACCATGGCATACCATACACCGGGTGAGGAACCTGAATATACATGCAACGTTCCACTAAACAAGACATGGCAGATCATTATCAAGCTCCGGTGGCTGGTCGCTAGCCAAAATATATTGGTTAGAACTCCTCTGCAGATTTCAATCCTGTAAGATCTAGGCTGATCTGCACGTGCAAGCGGGAAACATCGATATCCGGCTGGCATTATCAGATGTACTTGTAGCCTGGTGGAAGGGAACCTGCGATGTCTTGTCCGGTCTACATACAATCGTGGTGTGGATTGCGAGCAAATGAATTATTGAGGAGTGAAGAGTAAGTGACAACCAACATTCTGTACGACGAGGCGTCTCTGGAAAGAGACCAAACAAGACGACATTGCGGTCCAGGCGGATGCTTTGTTTGGCGGACGAAGACGCTCATTGACGCGCTCGGCGGTCACGGCTTCAGGCATCTCTTGCAATTTCATCATCAAGCCCATCGCACACTGCTTCCTGCTTACAGGGTATGCCGACCATGTTGTTGAACGGAGATGACATGTCGCTGTGTTCCGTTGTGAATTTGGATGCAACGATAGAAATCAAGGACTTGTAGGCAAGAGAGAATGGTCGAAATCGACCGCCCGATGACGTATGCTTCGAGCTCGATGGCAGCTACCCAACCTTGCCAACCACCTGATTGTTTTCCCTCCAAGGCCTTGAGAGCTCGAGAAGACAACCCTCAGGTAGAGCAATTCTGGCATCTTCAACATGATCACCCTTCCCTGCGAGATTTTTCTGGAGATTGCCAAATGTTATCCATCTATCACCAAATTCCAAGATCCTGACGACGTCTTGGAAGAATACAACATCCTGAAAAACACGCTCGCAAGTCTGTGTCTTGTCTCAAAGGCATGGCGCGATATCGCCCAACCCTTGCTCTATCGAACTTACATCAAGACCGAAAAGACTGACATAGGAATCGATCACGATGAATAAAACGAAGCAAAGATCGACGCCATGGAGGCCCAAGGAATGGACATCACGAACATACCCGAAGAAGAATTCGAGTATACAGATTACCGAAAACCTATTTCGCTCGAAAAGTTTATTCGAACGATGATAGAACGGCCAGATCTTGCCGAGCAAGTCGAATGTCTATCCATCAGCAATTACTGGGACGAGAGTGAACGTCGGCCATATGGGCGCACCGATGTCAACAAGGCTCTGGGCGAGACAATGTATGATGCCAGTCTCAGAGTTCCTCCACAAAAGACTCCGTGGGAATGGCGCTATCCTTCAGAATGGCAGGAAGATTGACGCAACGAACTTCGTGAAGGTGACGAGGTTGCAGAGGTTGCCTTGCTGATGGTGCTATTGCCCAACGTCCGATTCCTGAATCTTGGAACTTCATCTGAAACCTATGGCTCATACGTTCAGGATCTCTGGCGCCAACTTCTCGGCTCACAATCGAAGAAAACCAGAGAGCTTTACGGGGTGGTCATGGAGAGTCATGTGGACTTTCTGTCGCAAACCGGAAGGCCCGCAATCTTGTCACGCTTGGAGTATTTCAGTGCAAGAACTGATAACTCGACATACGAGAATGCACCGAATATTGATATCGTCGAGGAGATTCTAACGATACCTACGCTGAAGGAATTTTATTGCTGGGGCCTGGAACAGCCATCTTGTGAGGATATCTGTCTACCACTGGCCCACCTCAAACGAGTATACCTCGACGACTGCAGAGTATCAGAAGATGCTCTGGCCTGCATAGTTGGCAATTGCAAGCAGCTGGAGTGTCTAGATGTAGTTTATTCAGAGTGGACTCGTTGGACTGGAGTCACGCTCGACATGCCATTCTTAGTCACTCTGGCTCAGCGCAAAGACACTCTGAAGAGACTGACTTTGCTTCTACCGCCATCGTTCAAGCAACGCAATCACCATTCGTACATTACTGCCCCATTCAATCTGCGTCGACTCACAAACCTCGTCACCCTCTCTATCGACTACGCCATCATGTTCTCAGAACGCGAATCGCGACCGGGAGAAGATGACCGGCAAAATGCCAAATTCCCAACCACTCTTCCCAAATCAATCGAGCAGCTGCACATACAATGCTGCAGACTCGATCAAGGCATGGCGATGTATGCTTTGTGTCTACTCGAAGCAAGACGTAGATACAACAAGCTCAAGACCTTGCAGATCACCTACGAGACATTCGAGGTGAACACTGCTGCAGAAAAGGAGCAAATGAGCTCGTTATCGTCCATAACGAAACTGTTCAAAGCCTACGGGTTAGAGCTGACTCCGAGTCTGAGGAAGGCCAAGTCATAGTGCCATCCACGTTTGAAGACTCAGACGAGACCAAAAAGTATAGAAAATTTGTACTTGACGCGCCGGCTTCCGAGTCTGATGATTGGGACGATGTCGACAGTGATGATGATATCGATGTTGCCGATGATGTGGATGAAGATGAGGATGAAGATGAAGATGATGGAATGCATGAAGGGACGCATACAGAGAAACAAGGCAGATATAACCTGAGGCCAAGATAAGAACCAGATGGAATAGTGCCAGTACGAAGGAAGTCATGGATTATAGTTGATAGGCTGTTTAATATCTAATCGACTCCCACTCCAGACAACATCGACATCCACCAAAAGTATCGCCACCTCCCATACATCCCCTTATCATTGTAGAACTTGCCCTTCCTCGACAACCTCGTAACAACACCAATGCAAGACATGATCAACACTGCCTGTTCCAATTCACTCTCCGCATTGATCATCCACTGCACAGCCGTCCGCTTCTTCCCCTCCTTCGTCGTCGTCAAACTCGCAATCAATGCGCCCCCAGTACTCTGATCACGAAGATCGTATCTCGCTGGCGTCGGTCCAGTCACATCACCACCCTGATACGTCCACACCAACTCTTTAGCCCTAAAGTTCAACCCCTTAGGGACCTTGAGCGTAAAAGTTTTCGGATGTGGATACCCAATGCCAGCAACCACATCCACCAACGGCGCGTTTAGGAAGTTCTTGTTATCCAGTCCGATAATAGCTTCATTGCCATCGTCTCCGTGTCCTACGATAGCACAATGGATGCGAAATGTATTATGTGCTTCTGGAAATGACAAGCAACCTAACGCTTTGTTGGACTTGGAGGCTCCAGCATGAATCCATACTTTTGAATCCGAAGCGTGATCGGTGACAAAGCAATAGCGGTCAATGTCATTGCTTCGAACAAGAAGTTTGGAACTGATCACAGAAGCCCGTACGAAATTGTAGATAGGGCGGGTGGTGGTGTCTAGGGCTGCATCCGAGTATGCTGGAATTTGTGAGAGTCCTGAGGGTCCTGATGAGGGCGATCGCATGCGCGAGACTACGTGAGCCGGGATTGTTATGTCTTGAGTGCTTTGAGTGTTTGCGCTATAGGCTGGGAGGTCTGGATCTGGTTGATTGCCACTGTCGCGTCTGACCGCTGGAGAGCGGGCAGTGATTGCTGCGCTTTTCTCCATCATGAATTGCTATATGTTATGTCGTAGGCGAGTCGATCACAAAAGTACGGCCAAAAATCATATGAGGCAAAGATCAAGGGTCCGCGTTGTATTTGTATGCATCATCAAGGTAGGTAGGTACCCTCGTGACAGCCACAGGCTTCAGCATTCCCGAACAACTGGTCCAGAGCGCGAAACGTGATCATGAGGCTTTTATTTTCTCACTGAGGCACATAGCGACCAGTATCTAGGCACTCTATCTTATCACAGTGCCCGAGCAACTGATGATCCTTCAAGTCGTCGGGCGCGAATTACCTGTTCGCAGGAGGAGTAGTCGCGCCGTCTTTGCCGGCTCGCCAAGACAATGCGATTGACGTCTCTCGAATGTGCAACCCTCACTGATGAACATCTCCATTCTACTTATCGGTCATCTCATCGACTCGGCATTTTAAGACCGAGACAGAGGTGGAACCCACCAAGCTCCAAGATTTCACGATTGTTGCGATGCACTGGATATCCCTGGCCCAACAGTAGGACACAATTCGCACGTACTCACCAAGGCTGTATTCGTAAAGACTTCTTTGACGTATCATCGCCGACAAGTCTTCAAGCCAGCAGCCTCTGTATGCCATTCACGGAACTTCCACGTCACTGAGACTCTAGTGAGGTTGGAAAAAAGGCTCCAAGCGACAGGCTGAGATGATGCCCGATGCACTCGTGTCTACATCCCACTCCTGCCACCTCTGTTATATTCCATCAAAACGAGAACATCAGCACGTACGGCCACAGTCAGCTGAAAACTGGGCATCCCGTCCGCTCTGCCATACATAAGCAGTTGAACGGCAGATTAGTACTACGGTGGGT